>Ga0335072_10010963_pt1 | contig 13005 bp, 9 predicted proteins | sample Lox_Sample_21_FD_206725 | JGI IMG/M metagenome (GOLD analysis project Ga0335072, IMG submission 206725) | Soil microbial communities from Loxahatchee National Wildlife Refuge, Florida, United States - Lox_Sample_2.1 | ecosystem: Environmental > Terrestrial > Soil > Wetlands | place: USA: Florida...
ATGCCTTACATACCTGTCAAAGACTTCTCCTCGCACCGCGGCAACGAATCACATCGGCGATATTTGTTCGTATCCCCAAACTGGCATAGCGTGGGCTACCCGAACCCATAAGGGTAAACGAAGAAAGATGGAAAGCGAACGCGAAAACGAACAGCTGAATAGTTTTGAATAAGCGATGATTATCGGTAGGGCGAGCGATTTCTTTGGTGCGGATTTATGCGATGGCCGACGCTAAAAGAGTTCGTCTGGGTACTAGGGCTGACATCCTGGGCTGAACTTTGGAACTAGATCCCAGTTAGAGCTGTGGTAAGGTCAGATTCTGATGCCCTACTCTTACGTGTTGGCTGGTCAAGGTACTTGGGTACATGTCAAGTAAGATAGGCTGCTTGAGGTCGATCAGAATGGGAAATATGAACAGCAAAGCCAAAAAAAAAAAAGGAAAAAGAAAAAGAAAAAGAAAAAAGAAAGAATGGCCAGGTAAGCTCGCTCCAGACTTGGGCATTCAATCCCTCCGACCGCCACTGCGGCGGAGATACGCATATACAATACGGATGGAGTGGTGGTCGGGTCGATACTTTTCTCATACATACATACATACAATAATAGTACGCCCCGATATACCTATACCTATAGCACGCCTAGGCGTATTCCTACGTTTATTTTAAGTTTATCTTACCGCCGAGATCAACCCGTCCGTACCTTTCCTCACCTGCACCCCAATTCCAAGACCACGGAGCGGTCAAACTGATGTAAGATAAAACATGTCAATGTGGGTGCCTGCGATGGGTCCCCCCAGTACGACGTGGCTGGGATGGATGGCCATTAGGGAAGGTATGCGACAGACGTGACGTAAGATGAGAGTGCCCGGTGTCTGGATCGAAGCTTGAGAGCTTTTGGAGCGAGCAGTGCTTCGGGCCCGAAAGACAAAGGCATGCTCCTTTTTCGGTGCCGAGAGTTCGAGAGTTTTGAAAGCTGGAGTTGAAAAAAATGATGAAGCCCCGAGAGGATTCATGGATCCAAACGTTCGATTAATTAGGTATACCTTACTATAGATTACATTCTTGATCCTTTTTGCCCCTGTGCATGCCCAGTTCGCCCGTGTCTCGGACTTTCCCATCTCATACAACTTGCGTGCCTGCGCAAAGACCTGCTGGCGCTCTAGATGACATTACAGGTGTGAATATGTCGTGACTTCGTGATTACCATTCGTGATCCCCCTAATCCCGGCCCAACCCTCTCTCTTATCCTCCTAGTATTAAGTTTTTTTTCCATCGCCCTAAGTGAGGAATCCAGCAGGCGTTGCTGAAACGGCTATGTCATCGTCATGGTCTCATATTCTCCGTACATCATATTATCCATCTGGTCGGCCAGATCTATGCCCGAATTGTAGTCCAACATGTTCGGTCGGATTGTACCGTCATTACTTGCCATGAATGGATTTGCTTTAAGGTTAAAGCTGCTGGGGATTGAAGAACCCATCATCGGTGAGACTGGGCTAACCATTCCATTGGGAATAGGGCGCTGTATGCGTGGGGTAGCTGATTGTTTGAACTGCTGTTGTTGCTGCTGGCGCATGTACATTGCTGTAAGATCTAGGATGTTTGACTGTCCAAGGTACTCGTCAGTGCCAGCTGACCAGGGGCTGAAGGGACTTTGTGTGCGGAAAACAGGTGACTGAGTTTGGAAATTTGAGTAAGCCGGGGAATTTGTGGCTATCGATGCGACTTCACGAACGCTTTGCTTTGGTTCTTGCTTGATGTAGTCATTTTGGAAGAGTGGCTCATCACCGAACGCTTGGTACTGTCCAAGGGAAACGTTTTGTTGCTGCTGCTGCGCCCATAGCATTTGGGTGTAATCTTTCGACAAAGCCGAATGATCAGATTCGCTGGATGACGCGCGTTCTGTTCTATCGGGATGAGACATGGAATCATCGGATCCTTTGCCTTCAGAGTTGACAAGTTTTCCAGCAAATAATTGCGCCTGCAGTTCAGCAAACTCTTCTGCGTCTTCTGGAAACGACTGAGGCATATCTGGAGAGGGTCGTATGCAACCAAGCTTCTCTGCAATGTTGTGGATGACAGGTAAGCCGCGATCGTTCAGCTCTGGTTCACCCAGATCCCAAGATTCTCCATTTCGGACCATGGTGTACAGCTTCTGCACGGTCGCTATCAGAGCGTATTGTGTGTTTTCGAGAACTTCCGCATAACTAACAGAGATACCATTTAGCCAATATTCTACAGTCGCAATATGAACTAGCTCCAGACCATACGTAATGGGTGACACACAAAACTCAAATAAAATTATAGAAGAAGAGCTAGACTAACCCTCTTGGAAGTTGCTTAAACTCGGTCTTCTTCCTGCTGCCAGCCGTACACACTAGGCCGTCGTCCTTACATCGTTTGCAAGGTGATTCTCCATCGCACTGGTTAAAATCAGCAAACACACTGAAAATGGTAAATAGCTGCTGACTTACCTTGGTCTTTTTCATTCTACATCGCTCACATGCTTTCCAAACCCGTTTATGTCTTCCGTCCATGACAATCTCTTTAGTTTCATGTGAGAGTGAGGCACTATTTCTTTTTGTTCCCCGACTACTTGTCTTACTAGACTTCGTCGTCCTCCTGCTGCTCAGCACGGGTTTACATTCCTCCGTTGGTGGAGTAGGTAATCCACTCGACATTTTGCTTGCTGCCATGTGCAATAAATTTATGATCCGATGAACCCAACGAGGCTTGGAAAATGTAATTGCTTCAATTCAGATGTCGCCTGATATAAAATATCATGAGATATCGGAACTCGTCGCAGCCTCGGAGGCTTACTATTCAGAGCGAGGACGGGATTACGGTAAGTCCGAGGTATTGTCGATGATTGGCCCACACCACTTTTTTGCCCTGAGTGTGCGATGAAGTCAGAGTTGAGGCTTTCTTTGCAAAATAGGAATGACCCGGCGAGGGGATTGTCGTGGTGGAGTTGGTGAAGATCACGAGAATAAATGTTGCCGTCAGAACCGTTTATGTATTCTGTATGACCTCTGGGTCCAGAATGCAAGGCTGAGTTATAAAGCAGATTAGGGAGATTAGAAATGGCGACGGGCCCGAACATGCCAATCATCCGTAAGCCAGGGTGCATCTGACTGGGGATCCCGAACTGGGATTTTGATGCAAGCATCATGTCCCGGTCCTGCTGATTATTTAGCCCCGGAGGTGCAATATTAGTAAATCCCGATGAAGAAAGTCCCCGAATGGCCTCTACGGTTGGTGGTGGGATGAGCTGGTTAGAACACCGTCACCGCACGGCCAGGCAGCGAAAACGGGGACAAATGTCAGAGCAAAAGACATTGGCCTGGGTACGAGCGAGCGAAAAGAGGTCAGGGTGGGATCCAGGAATAAGTGTCAGCAATCTGCGGAAAGGACCAGTGCTAGCCAGCAATAGCGACCAGCGCGCTGAACGCAGTCAGAATTACTGACTATGACCTGCAATTTGCAAGGGCTTGTCTGGCGGTGTTTTTAGCCAGGTTTCAAGCATTATTCGAATTTGTTACTGGTTATGCCTAGCCAACAGTAGTTGTGCTGTTACTCTACAAACTCCCTCGGTGATACGAAGTAAGGTTAGCCCTTTTGCAAGGTACAAGATACCTCTTCTTAGCTCCGCGTTGCTCTGTGCACTAGCAGGCGTGAACGTGAAGGGACCGGCATGTTGTGTTGTACCGACGCTCCACACATCGACCCACCATGACTCGACTCTCTCTACCCGATGGCGCCAAACTGGCGCCGCACAGCTTACCGCTCCTGTCTACCACAGTAACGGCTTGCATTAATCTTTCATGGGCTGGAGGCATAACACCGTCCATACAGACCTTATTCAGGATTATGCAACTTTGGCATTCCGGCTCCCTCAAATCATACGGCGCAATGCCCATATCAGTCCTGGAAATCCCAACCCCGCCCCCAGGCGTTGGGCGCGCGACACCTTATCTAATATGACAACGCATTTGTGTTTTATGAATAAGATGATACAGTGCTTTTTCCGATTGGGGTAGTTTGTATCTAGGTATCATCATTTCATTGGTCTATCACATTGATCAGGGATGTGAAGAGTCATCGCATGAGAAACAGCAGCAAGATTATGCGATTATGTATACGATTCGGTTCTCGAAGGCTTGGATTACTTAATTGTCACTTTGCAGGAGAGTCTCCACACGTGGCTTATTCCTCGTCTTTGTCTCTCAAATAATGTAACTAAATCCGCCCATCCCCATCGATCATTAACTCCTACATCCATATCCTACATGCAACATCCGCAAAGCCTACGACATCCCACCTACAATGCTTCCATGCTGCTTCTAGTGTCTCCAGCGAAATTGGGATTGGGTGTCCAGACTGCGTGGCTTCACATTTCAATGCTCGCGTGACGGTTGTTTGTTGTATCTCATACAACATGCTATTAAAAATCACGCATTCGATAATGCTTGCTAGATGAAGGCCTCCATTCGACGTGCTAGAATTGGAAGACCTACTTTATGACTCGAAAATTCCCTTGTGGATTACTGATGCAAAGCCCTAACCCGGCTATCTAATCAAATCACAGACCGTTTTATGTTATTCGGCACCGCAACTCCGGTCAGTTCGCTCCAAAACTCCGGTTAGAGAAACTCCGTAGCGGTCGATCTTTTCAGGACAGTGAACAGCCTCAACAACCTTGAGGTTGCCGTTTTGCCGCTGAAGCAGCCCCTGTGGGTCCTCGAACGCCCCGCTACGACGGCAATGACGTCGGTATGCATCGAGATTGCAGCCAGAGAATTTTTATATATACGATTAGTTCGTGGTTAGCATCGGTAGATCCGAGAGCTTCTAGAAGATACCCACAACTCTAAATCGCGGCACGTCCCATGACGTTTAGTATCAGATGCTCAGATTTCACGTCATTTCATCCCGTTTTCTACCGTGATGCTCGTATATAGCGCAGAATATGGACGCAAGAGCACGAAATGGGAAAGATGATGTCGAGTTAGAAAAGATTTTTCAGTGAACGCTCCAACACCAACCCTTCAGCCACAAGCGTGCCTCCTGACCAGGCGCGACGCCATTGCCGGCGAAGGGTGCGGTTTGTGCGGCCGAAAATAGTTAAAAGATTACGGTATTTTTTACAACCTCGGGCTCCTAGGACAGGTAGTGATCCGAGCCGGATATGTAAGCTTGTGCAAAGTTTGTGCAACTTGTGAGGGCTTCTGAATTCCTCGTTAAGTCGTCATTCCCACCTTTGAATTTTCATTCTCGGGTGCAACTCTCCATTGTATTGGCCGAATAGCGTCTCTGCTCAAAGTACGAACTTAGGCAATTAGATGGTATTTGTATCTTGTACGAAGTAGAGTCCTGGTGGCCAAAGATTGCAGCCTTGCAGCCATACAATCACACAACGTGGCCCTTCATAGCCCTTCCAATTCCAGCGATTGCATTTCTTACTCGCAAAGTACAATCGTCGCCGACAACTGGACAGGACGTCTTTTGCGCATGTTGGCTGGCCAGAAATACGACTCTGGCGTGATGCAATGGAACGTGGCGTGGAGGCACATCTTAGAAAGTGGTATGAGGACCTCCATCGGGAGTTCCCGAAGTGAAAGGTGCTCGCATCTTCTTGCATTCGCATCAAATCTGGGGTGCGTATATTCGGGGATGGGTGCAAACCCGCTAAAAATCCGCCTTCTTACGAGTCTACACACGCGTCTCATTGGACGCGTCTTCCATTCCACTTCATCATCTATCTATCTATATCTTCGCTGCTAAAACGGATCTGGCTTCGGCGTGCCCTGCATCTGGGACAGGAGAGTAATACGGTTGAATCCAAGTGCCGTTTCTAAATCTCCAACATCCATGCCAAGACGGGCACTCTGGGAAATCCGAAGCCCCGTTGCGGAGGGCGAGGTGCGAGCGGGCCTTTACTTTTTGTCGAAGTCGGCGATTCTTTAGACTCCGCGCCGGGCAATACTTTTTATTATCAGTAGTCCCCATCTTAATTGTGCATCAGTGCGTAATTCTTCGGAGGTTCAATATTCCTAAGTCCGCGGATTTGGTTCCATCCAAGGGATTAAATCCCTCATTACAATTCCTCTAGTCCTCATTTCTATCAGGTGACCCAAATTTCATTCCTCCCTTTCATAATTCTCGGAGTGCTGCACTATCCGAGCAATGCTCGTTAGCATAACTGTCTACTAGTGTGGGCAAATTATTTGCATATCCCGGTGCAAAGATGTAGCTATTTCTACTACCTCAAGAGCAATCACTATCATCCTGACAAGGAGCAAAACAAGCTAGGAGACGTGCGGTTTACTGCAAGGATTGCGATGTCTAAGTGGTCGGACAAAACCTGACCGTGATCACCGCCTCATTCTTCTCAAACAGTTTGGTTAACATGCTCATTCCTGTGCTCTATTCATGAGTCAATCTCCATCATTAAAATCACCTAAGCTGTCCATCTTCGTGCTATGGTAAGGCGAGCGGGGATAACTGAATACCGTACTCATGTCCACGTTCTCGGGGCTCTCCTAACTCACCTGCATCAACATACTCCATCTTCCCCCATCCACTACATAATTATTTAATCTTCAAACATAGTATATTATTATTAGTTCTTACGCTGAGCTAGCTAGAAGCTATGCAGTACATCTATACTAAGAGCTAAGGAAACCCTACTCTAAAAGCGGGATAAAAACCTTGCCTACCGCTCTCCTGCTTCTATACTCACTCGCAGCCTATAATACCAAGAAAAGTAGCCTCACCGCTACCTATTTAGTTGTAGAGAAGGCTCCTAGCCAGTGAAAATTGACCTAAAATGGCATTGCAAAGTGCCTCTGGTGCCTTCTCTTGGGCTATATAGGCTGCGAGTTGTTCGAATTCGACCTTTAGATCTACCTGCTGGCAACTAGTGGTTTCAAGTGGGGTGGTTGGGGTTGGGGGGGGTGGCTTCCGTCGCGTCGCTCCCGTCGCCTTCATCACCACTATCGTTGCTCCAAGGGGTATAAGGTGGCGAGCCACCTCCTCCCTCGCTCTGAGTGCTCATTTTGCACTACTCTAATTGATTTTTACGCGTTTAAATGTCTAAGGAAGTTGTATGCTCAATTGCCAATTTCGAAAGAATTTCTCAAACATAGTATAGTAGCATAACAATTCAATTTGTGTTGTCACACCTCTCAAATATCTTACCTGTACTCTTACTATCTGGTCTCTTATCGTACTGCTCTGTAACACCACCCACAGTTTAAATCCGTAATATACTCTCTATCCATACAACCTACTTCAAACATATCATAACACCACTCCTCTTCAATTATACTCCCGACGTCATCCCCTTCTTTGACAACAGCGCGCGGCCGGAAACAAGGTGTTCTTCCTCCCTCTGCTCTCGAACCAAGAAAGACAGAGCCGCCTCCATGTCCCTCCCCTGCTCTTGAGCTCTCCTTTCACAGTTCGGAAGAAACGCGACTCCGATAAAGTGCTACTGTTCAACCAAAAAGGCACAATCTACGAACACACTACTCACGACGGTGGGCTTAGCACAAATAACAAACACCAACATATTTTCAGCCCCGAGCAAAGACATGTGGTCATCCTCGCTGGTTCACACTCGTGTACAGATAGCAGAAGAGATATGATCCATCCTGCTCAGGGTTTACTGCTACTAGTTGCGTGGCGGAGGTAAACAAGTCTCTCAGCTTGCCAAAGGGGTAAATCGTTGTTTCTACCTATAAACAGAGACTTCGTCCCGGGAGACCTTCAAAGCAAGGTTGCAATAACTTCCCACCACCCAAGTCAAGGAAGAACAGCGGGGCCATACCGGCAAGTCTTTAGGTATCCCTCTGCTCGCTACTCGGTCAGGCGAGGCGCGTTTGATGGATGGATACCCGTCGTAACGGCGACTTCCTTTATGACTTGCTTGCTGTTCTGGTTGCGTTTCATCGGACTTATATACTGTAGATGACCACATCGTGGGCTATAGCCGATATATCCACTTCGCAGATCCAAGATAGCTGTGACGATTTGAGGGTTGACGTAATTGTTTCCGGTGGTTGTGGTGAGGCAACCCCTTACGACAATGAGATATAGGGGTATATGCCAGGCGGGTATTTGGTGGGAGGTCTTGGTGCAAGTTGTTGATTGCGTGCTCTCAGCCACAGCGACGTCATCCTGCATAATTTTCAATTTCCAAGTCATTACAGGTTCTATTAAGTTAAAATCTCGGAACATAAAAAAAGCGTTTGTTGGGGGTGAAGGGTCTAGATGTGAATGGCCCAGCGTACTATTCATCAATCAGCACTTTCCCTCAAGCCAGGCCGATAGCACATATCAAGGCTCGTATGAAGAGTCCTAGAAAACACCGATTCTTCCGACAAACGCAAAGCAGGACCAGCATGAAAACCCCACAAATCCGTTGATGCTTGACCTTCTCGAACTTATTTGCAGTATTATTATAGCAGCAGATAGCTATGCCAGGGATAGAGTTTGGTGCTTCACAAGATGTGCGAAGCCTACTGGTTCCTATAGATGGTCAATTTCCAACCACAAAGCCTAATATGCAAATTACACTAGAACGAAACTTGACCGAATTGACGATCTTAGACTATGAGGCACGTACTATTTATTTGCTTAGCGCACTAATCTTGCTGACGAACTTCTTAGTAGGGTAAGAGGCTGAAGCCAAGTATGACGGAAGTGGAAAAGTTTGGACAGCAAGTTGCCCATATGCTTGGACGGGCAAGGCACAACATGTCTACAGAGGCAACAAAATCTCGCACCGTAATATCTCATACCCATAATCATCACGCTTATTCTATAACTAACTGAAATCGGGGTGTATTTACTCTCTGCTCAACATACCAGTGTATCGATATTGAGGTGTATCCTAAAAGGGCTTGGCTTGACTTACTCCGAGATGATCTTGAGGCCGTAAAAAAAAAAATAAAACGCTAAACCCCAAGTCGAAGAGTACGGCCCAGTTGATCTTGACAATGCAGATAAGAGACTGTTGTTCGTTAGGATGCTATGCAGGTTGTTATTCCACTTGATGGAGGAGGCCAGGTTTGGGCAGGAAATGGCAAACGATGAAAATGTTAGTGAGGATCGGAAAGGCAAGGGACGGCAAGAATGAGTCCAAATTCGGTTGCTGAAACATTTCCTTGCTCTTGTGTATCTTACGAACACGATATGAATACATTTTGATTGCTTAATGACGGTAGTCTCACGAATCTGTTCTAGTGTAAGCACTACCATCGAGCACTGCCATTGAGGCGTTACTCTATACAACCACTTAATAGGATCCTAAAAGCCGGAAAAGTAAACCCAACACTCTCAGCTGGGTCTTCCACAATGTCGCTAGTATTGTCTGTATACACTAATGGAGAAGATGAGTACAAGGCACCATTAAATAGTGTTGGGGCAAATCCACAGTACCTGCAGAAAATATTAACGGCAAATGACTAAGTTACCCCTTATATGTTTTACAGCGTTATACCCCCTAATTTATCGAAAATGACTCCTATATCCCCCACTATTTTCAAAATGTCTGGCGTACCCCCCTACTTTATAAAATGTCTGGCATACCCCTACCTTTTAAAGCTATTCACAGCTTTTCTAGTGACTTAATTGCTACTAGACTAACTCAATAGGCAATTAAGGTAGTTTTCAATGGGTAAACTTCTTTAATGCTACAGTTTTTTTTTTTCTTAGCATCTCTGATACTACGAACACTCTTCTATACCGCAGATCTAGACAACGAAGTTTCACACTTAAACGCAAAAAGTATAATACTCAAGTACTTTATTCTAATGCTTAATATAGTTACTATATTATTATTATTATTATTATTAATCTTACACCGTTTGAGCTTAAGGCTATGCGGGTCTCCTATAAAGTCTTAAACTAGAGAAAACCTTACTACTTTTATAGTAGGATGAAAAATATAGTTACTATAAGAATTATTTAAAGCTTGATAATTATGCCTTAATATGCTTTAGACTAAAGTTAATAAAGTTGAAATCTATTTGTGTGTATATAGACATTAACAGTGTACTTCGTAGTGTAATATGCTACAACTTTAATAAGTACACTCTAAAATTTAGCGATTTCAATCGCTGAAATTCCTCTTGGCAATCTAGAACCCTAAGAATTTTAGTGAATGAATTACTAGAATTTAGCGATTAGTACTTAAACTTATAGCGATTAATATGCTAAAGAGGTGCAGTACTGCTTTTTATACCCCTAGTTACAATGCGTTAAGAATAAACTCTAAAACTTTAGAACTATTAACTATGCTTAATGCGGAATAATAAAGCTTGTATTAAAGCTGTGAATAGCCTCAAAAGGTAGGGGTATACTAGACATTTTGCCGTAAAAATAATAAGAGTAGCCACCAAGTTGACCATTAATATTTCGGCAAATGACTAAGTTACCCCCGGATTTATTGAAAATGCCTACCTCCGACTTTTTAAAATGCCTACTTTAGACCACAAAAGGCACATGCTAGCGTCGAGCCTACAGTAACTGTTACCCAGACAAAACTAGACGGTGATAACAACATCAACAAACTGGATGACGCATCATTGCCACACGACAATCATTCGAGGTGTTTTCATTCTACAATTCTCAATGGAGACGGAGATACCGATCGAATCGAACTTTCTCTACCCACATCATGCGACGTGATAATCGAGAAGAGCTACAGAGGTCTCGAGAACTCAGCGTACGAAGAGGCTGGGGAGTTCTACCTTATGCTCTATCGATTCAACCGACTGGAAAATTGTAGACTGGCAAATCGTGACTTCAGTCCTATTGAGTACGACTTCTGCAGCGTACTGCTGCTTATGGGTCTCTTCGATACATATTTTGTATTGTTGTCGACAGCCAACAACGATGTTTATGGGCATTGAATGTTCGCGCAGTATGTTAGGACCCTATCCTCTTTGCTTGCATATGCAATGTGAGATATGGCACGCTGACTCTTGGTGTTCCCTTGGCTTGATAGTCCCGACTTCCGAGATCTCTTCCTCCCCACATTCGCCTCATAAATACAGAGCATTTCTACTGGACATTCTCGAGATTAGGCAGCCTCGGAAGAAAGCGCGTTGATATCCGCAAGCCAAGAGGACGACTCGCTGTCTTGGATCTGGTTTGTCCTGCTGGAGGCCGCTGCGTCAGTTCTGTCTTCCGATATGGGCCTCCAAGGACCTTGTTCAACAGTACTTTTCCGAATCGGAATAGCATCAGCCAACCTGTCGAAGCTGAGAGCGCTTGCGGGCTAGAAAAAGATATCGGCAAGATGGAGATTGTGGATAATTGAGAGCGAATGAAGGTCTTGGAGGAATTGTCAACACGAGTTTGCGGAAGTTTGTACACTCTTCAAGTCAGTCTTCGCAGAAATCCTACTACGTGTGGACACCAACGGGATTGATTTACGCCAATATCATCTTGAAGACCCGGGTGTGGAAGATATACAATTACATCAGGCTTGTTGAAGAGATTGCAAACTACGGCGAGGCCCCTGATGAGGCTGAAGTACATTGCTGTATGAGTATCGCAACATATGAGAGACTCTATGGGCGGAAGCGTGGAGCACATTGAATTTGGGCTAGCGATTGCATCCATGATCATGTCATCATGGAAGAGGGGAATAGGATGCTGTGGAGACTTATCGGTCGGTTTTGCTAACTCTAAGAAAATAGTCTATTGGACGAATAAGTCAAACTCTCTAAAGGAACATCATGTTCGAGGCGATTATATATATATACCCTAATTTGACCTCCGAAGTTCCACAGTTCTTGACGCTCGGTCCTGAGCAGTAAAGTATGCCATAAACCTCAAGCAGCTGAGCAAGACTATATCTTTGACTAAGTCATGGTTGCGACTCCAGTCCAAAAAAAAGGCGAATTGTTAGCAGAGAAGGAAGCAGCAAAACCAATAACTCTGATAAGGTAAGTTTCCACAAAGTTGCATCATCCTTCACATGGGTAGGGATGAGCCATTTCCGTTCAGACTGCTCAGAGATGGATACCACATTTGGGAACTGTGTCGAGAACACAAGCATTAGCAGACGATTCAGCACGAAACTTTGGCAGCAAAATCAATACTCTCGTTGATGGACGCCAAATTGAAACGTATCAGAACCTGAAATTGCTACACAAAATATCAATGCTTATTTGTTATCAGAAGAGGAGCACTTCTAGAAATCTGCTTGGACCCAAATTCCCGGTGTCTGCCATCCATCATGGGTCAGTAACAGAGGCTATGGCGTCTTGAGCTGGAGAAGCAATCTTTCTGGGGAGACCCTTGTGCAACACCGCGCATGGAGTTAGAACGGATATAAAAAATATGCATTGCTTGATACGCAGACAGACCGAGAAGATGAAAAACCCAATAACGAAGGTTTTTTTTTAGTATTCCAATAGAAAGGTCCCATATCTGAGGAAAATGGATATAGCTATGCATATATATACGGCTGCTTTTAAACACAATAGCTTGACTTTGTCTTAGCCACGTGATCCAGGTTTCGGCAGGGAGCAGCTGCGCCACGGGAGCTAAAACACGTTGTGATGACAGCATCTGACAGAGCTAGAGCTCAAGCTCAAGCTCAGATAGTCCTGGAGAGAGGAAAGCAAATAAAGGGTCTTGTGGTGCAAATGTGACATGATGTCCGTGGGTTGTATAATGGGCGTCAAATGATTGGTTGTTTCAATGCCATGTCAGTTGGCAAGCCACAATGCGCTAAGAACTTATCGATGACAATCACGACCGAAACCAGCTTCTTAAGCCTAACTGTACATACTTCTTCATCTCCGCCACGATTGTTCCTAATTGCCTGCTCTTTCTCTCTTAAGGTTTCTGCTGTTTTCAATTCGCATGAACAATAATTCGCACATCTCGCAGCTTGGAGGGCTGAAGAACGTCTCCACAGCGTTCCGATCCCTTTAAGCATCATGCGTACTCCACGAATTGTTATCATTGGAGCCTTTCTCTTCAC
>Ga0335072_10010964_pt1 | contig 13004 bp, 10 predicted proteins | sample Lox_Sample_21_FD_206725 | JGI IMG/M metagenome (GOLD analysis project Ga0335072, IMG submission 206725) | Soil microbial communities from Loxahatchee National Wildlife Refuge, Florida, United States - Lox_Sample_2.1 | ecosystem: Environmental > Terrestrial > Soil > Wetlands | place: USA...
CTTGAGACCCGCCTCGAGCACGCTCCACTTCGAGGAGTCGAGCATCACCGGCACTCGTGCGATGTCCGGCTCCGCGGCGATGAGATTGAGGAAGCGCACCATCGCCGCCTCGGAGTCGAGCATGCCCTCGTCCATGTTGATGTCGATCACCTGCGCGCCGCTCGCCACCTGCTGGCGCGCCACTTCGAGCGCCGCCGCGTAATCGCCGGCCTCGATGAGCTTGCGAAAGCGCGCCGACCCCGTGACGTTGGTGCGCTCGCCCACATTGACGAAGAGCGACTCCTCGTCGATCGCCACCGGCTCCAGCCCGGCGAGACGGGTCTTCACCGGAATCGAGGGAATGGCGCGCGGCGCGCACCGGCCGAGACCCTGCCGCAGCAGGCGGATGTGCTCCGGAGTCGTGCCGCAGCAGCCGCCGAGGATGTTGACCAGCCCCGAAGCGGCGTATTCGCGCAGGATCTCCGCGGTCTCTTCCGGCGGCTCGTCGTATTCTCCGAAGGCATTCGGCAGGCCCGCGTTCGGGTATGCGCACACCCGCGTGTCGGCAACGCGGGCCAGCTCCTGGATGTACGGGCGCAGCTGACGGCCGCCCAGCGCGCAGTTGAGCCCCACCGAAAGGGGCCGCGCATGGCGAATGGAGTTCCAGAAAGCTTCCGCGGTCTGGCCCGAGAGAATCCGCCCGGAAGCGTCGGTGATGGTGCCGGAGACCATGATCGGGACTTCGACGCCGGTCTCGTCGAAGAGCGACAACAGCGCGTAGATCGCAGCCTTGGCGTTCAGGGTATCGATCACGGTCTCGACCAGGAGCAGGTCGACGCCGCCGAGCAGCAGCGCGCGCGCCGAATCGAGATAGGTCGCCGCCAGCTCATCGAACGAGGTGCTGCGGTAACCGGGGTCGTTGACGTCCGGGGAGAGCGAGCACATGCGGCTGGTCGGCCCCAGCGCGCCCGCCACGAACGCCGGCCGTTTCGCCGCGCCGGCGAATTGGTCCGCGACCGTGCGCGCCAGCCTCGCGGCGCGATAGTTGAGCTCGGGTACCAGCGCTTCGGTGCCGTAGTCGGCCTGCGACACCGAGTTCGAATTGAAAGTGTTGGTCTCTATGATGTCCGCGCCGGCCTCGAGGTACGCGCGGTGAATGCCGCCGATCACCTCGGGCTGCGTCAGCGTCAGGATGTCGTTGTTGCCCTTGAGATCGCGGCCGTGGTGCAGGAAGCGCTCGCCGCGATAGCCGCGCTCATCGAGCCGGTGCTGCTGCACCATCGTGCCCATGGCCCCGTCGAGCAGCACGATGCGCTCGTCCAGCAGGCGCCGCAGGCGCTCGCGACGCTCCTCCCGCTCGGTTTCATCCGGCGGCGTCACGGCGAAAGGCGCAGCCGCGACGCGCGGCGCGGGAGAGTCCCTGCCGGCCGGGACCGGCCGATCCGCCCGGGGATCGGGATGCGCGCAGCCGCTCATGCTCTACGCTCCCAGGGCCACGGGACTGGCCGTTGCCTGTCTGGCCGGACGTACTCCCAACGTGTGGCAGATGGCGTAAGTAAGCTCAGCGCGATTTAGCGTATAAAAGTGGAAGTCGCGGACGCCATGTCGCTCGAGCGTCTGAACCTGCTCTATTGCAACACTGGCGGCAATCAGACGGCGCGTCTCCGCATCGTCGTCCAGGCCATGGAAGCGCTCCGCCAGCCACTGCGGAATGCTGGCGCCGCAACGCGCGGCGAAACGCAGTACCTGCGGGAACCGCGTGATGGGCAGGATGCCGGGCACGATGGGCGCGCGAATCCCGGCTGCCGCGCAGCTGTCGCGGAAGCGGAGAAACACCTCGACGTCGTAGAAGAATTGCGTGATGGCGCGCGTCGCGCCGGCGTCCAACTTGCGCTTGAGGTTGTCGAGATCCAACTGTGCCGACTGCGCCTCGGGATGCTTCTCGGGATAGGCAGCAACCGAGATATCGAAGTCGGCAACCGTTTTGAGACCGGTCACCAGGTCCGCGGCGTAGGCGAAGCCGTCGGGATGGGGCTCATAACACGTGGCTCCCTGAGGGGGGTCGCCGCGCAAAGCGACGATGTGCCGCACGCCCTCGTCCCAGTACTGGCGCGCGATTTCGAGAATCTCACCGCGGCTCGCACCGACACAGGTGAGATGCGCCGCTCCGGTTAGCGGAGTTTCCCGTTGAATGCGGGTCACGAGCTGGTGCGTTCGGCTGCGCGTCGAGCCGTCGGCGCCATAAGTAACGGAGACGAAGCTGGGCGAGAGCGGCGCCAGGCGCTGCACGGAGCGCCACAGCGTCGCTTCCATCTCCGCATCCCCGGGCGGGAAGAATTCGAATGAGAGGTTCATCGCGGGTCTCCCTTTGTCATTGTCACGCCGCGCTTGCCGTGCCGCGCGGCCGCTCCAGCGACAGCACGGCCGAGGCGGCCAACACGTGTTGGCCGTCGGCTTCGATGGGACTCATGCGCTCGCAGGTCAGCCCGGCCTCGTTGAGCAGCCGGCGCAGCCGCGCGATGGGATGCTCCACCACACGGCCGCGTGAGCTCTCGAGCGAGTCATAGCGCTCGAAGAGAAGGAGGTGTCCGCCGGGCGAGAGCGCGCGCCGGGCCGCCGCGAGCAGACCGGCGAGTGCTTCGTCGGAGGGAGTCCCCAGGCGATCGAGGAGCACAGCGTCAAAAGTGCGCCCGAGGCGCACGAGATCGCGTGGTCCGAGCGCATCGGCGCCCGCAGCCAGGAGCACACGGCAGCGCAGGCCCGTGCGCTCGGCCATGGAGCGCGCAAGTTGTGACGAGCGGCGGGAGTGGGCGAGGATGGCGCACTCCGCGCCCTTACCGGCCGCCGTCTCGATCAGCTCGGGACGATCGGCCCCGACGAGCAGCACCGCACCGGCAGGGATGACCGCCTCGGCCGATTCGACGAAGCCTCGCAGCTGCCTGCCGAGACGTGACGCTGCCGGAGCGCCAGCGCGTTGCCCATCGCTCTGCGGCGCCTGGGCCCGCTCACGGTCGCGCGCGAGCAGCGGATCCGCGCGATCCAGCTGTCCGAGCAATCCCTGGACGAAGCCGGCGGCGGCGCCTCCGCGGGCCAGGGCGTAGTGCACCCACTGCCCCTGCCGCACGCGCTCGATCAGTCCCGCGTCCCCGAGGATTTTCAGATGTCGCGACACCCGCGGCTCGCTCTGACCGACGATGCGGGCGATGTCGGAGACGCTGAGCTCTCGCCCGGCGCACAGGGAAAGCAGCCGCAGCCGTGTCGGCTCGCCGGCAGCGCGCAACCAAGTCAGCAGCAGATCGGGTGGGGTTGAGGGCATCGGCTAGATATAAACACTTGCACAAACCTTTAAGTATAGTATAGCGAAAGCCGCTGTCCGGTGCCAGCCGGGCCTCATCGTCTCACATATGAGCCAATCTCAGTGAATAGTGGACGGATTGCCACCAGGGGCGGCGCCATCCTCGAACAGCGCCTCGACATCGCGGGCCTCGAAACGATAAGGCCGATGGCAGAACTCGCAGGTGACGGTCACCGAGCCCTGCTCCCGAAGCACATCGCGGACTTCCTCCGGTCCCAGGGCCTTGAGCAGGCTGGTCACCCGCCCGTGACTGCAGCGGCACTCGAACTGGACCGGCGCGCCGCGGAAAAGGCGCATGTCCTGGGCTGAAAAGCCGCGTCCGAGCAGCTCCTCGACCGGGCATTGCAGCAGATCGTCCGCGCTCAACTGCTCAATGCCGCGCTCGGCCTGCTCCCAGATCTCGCGCATCTGATCCTCGTCGGTGGCTGCATCTTCGGGAAGCTTTTGCACCAGGACACCGGCGCCCCGCTCACCGTCCGCAGCAAGGAGCACGCGGGTCGGCAGCTGCTCCGAGCGGGCAAAGTACGCCTCCAGCGAGCCGGCCAGCGAATCACCGGTCAAGGGCACGATGCCCTGGTAACGGGTGTTGCGCTCGTCGGCCTCCACCGTAACTGCGATGCGCCCCTCGCTCCCGACGAGGCGGCGGAAAACGCTCTCGCCGGCGTCAACCGTCTCCCCGAGGGCGCCATTCGCCGACAACGCCCCCACTGCCTCGTCGTCGAAGCGGGCAACCGCTCGCAGGCGGTAATCGTGGGTGCATTGCGCGACGAGCAGGCTCACAGCGCCATTTCCCTGCAGCTGCAGCGTCAACTGGCCGTGAAACTTCAGGGTCGCGGCCAGCAGTACGGAGGCGGCAACCGCCTGGCCCAGAAGCTCGCGCACCGGCTCGGGGTAATCGCGGTGGGCGCGCAGCTCGCGCCAGGCGCCTTCCAGGCGGACCCAATGGCCGCGGACCGGTCGGTTCTCGACCATGAAGCGACGAACCTCGTCGCGGGGAGTGGCTGGGGATTCCATGCCCCGAGAATGGGGCACGGACCTCAATTACTCAACCGGGAGATTCTCATGCGCCGCGCGCAGGTCTCAACGGGGTTCGCTGGCGCGAACCCCGTCCATCTATCCTGGGAGCTTCTTCTTCAGCAGCTCGTTCAGCTGTGCGGGATTCGCCTTGCCCTGCGTCGCCTTCATCACCTGGCCGACGAAGAAGCCAAAGAGCTTGTCCTTGCCGGCGCGATAGTCGGCGAGCTGCCCCGGGTTCTTCGCCATCACCTCCTCGATGGCGCGCTCGATCGCGCCGGTGTCGGTGATCTGCTTCAGGCCCTTCGACTCGATGATGGCATCGGCGCCGTCACCGCTCGCCCACATGGCCTCGAAAACCTCCTTCGCCAGCTTGCCGGAGATCGTCTGATCGGCGATGCGCGTCAGCAGCCCTGCGAGGCGCGCCGCGGGCATCTTCTGCGAGCCGACCTCGAGGCTCTCCTTGTTGAGCGCGGCGGCGAGCTCTCCCATCACCCAGTTGGCGGCCAGCTTCGGCTCCCGCGGCACGGCGCGCACCACTTCCTCGTAGTAGCCGGCGAGCTCGCGGCTCGCGGTCAGCACGCCGGCGTCGTAGGCCGAGAGCCCGTACTGCGAGGAGAATCGCGCCGCTTTCCCGTCGGGAAGCTCCGGCAGGCTGGCACGCACTCCTTCGATGAAGGCCTCATCCAGCTCCAGCGGCAGCAGGTCCGGGTCGGGGAAGTAGCGATAGTCGTTCGCTTCCTCCTTGGTGCGCATGGAGCGTGTCTCGCCCTTGTCCGGGTCGTAGAGGCGCGTCTCCTGCACCACCTTGCCGCCCGACTCGATGAGCTCGATCTGACGCGCGGTCTCGTAGAGGATCGCCTTCTCCACGAAACGGAAGGAGTTGATGTTCTTGATCTCCGCACGGGTGCCGAGTTTGTCAGAGCCCTTGCGCCGCACCGACACATTGGCATCGCAGCGGAACGAGCCTTCCTGCATGTTGCCGTCGCAGATCTCGAGGTAGCGCACCAGCGTGTGCACTTTCTTCATGTAGGCGACGGCTTCCTTCGCCGAGCGCATGTCAGGCTCCGAGACGATCTCGATGAGCGGCGTGCCGGCGCGGTTGAGATCCACGCCCGTGACCTTGCCGAGACCTTCGTGCAGCGACTTGCCGGCATCCTCCTCCAGGTGCGCGCGGGTGATGCCGATGCGCTTGGTGCTGCCGTCGTCGAGCACAATGTCGAGAGTGCCCTGCGCCACCACCGGCAGCTCGTACTGGCTGATCTGATAGCCCTTCGGCAGGTCCGGATAGAAATAATTCTTGCGCGCGAACACCGAATGGCGGGCGATGCGCGCGCCGATCGCGAGGCCGAAGCACACGGCCATGCGGACGGCCTCACCGTTCAACACCGGCAGCACGCCGGGGAAGCCGAGGTCGATCAGGCTCGCCTGCGCGTTGGGCGGCGCACCGTAGGCGGTCGAGGCGCCGGAGAAGATCTTCGACCGGGTGGCGAGCTGTGCGTGGATCTCGAGCCCGATGACGGTTTCCCAGCTGCTTTCTTCGCCGCCGTTGCGAGGCTCCGTCCCTGCGCCTCGCCCTTCGGGCCGGCTGCCGCCGTCCAAAATCGTTGCCGACGATTTTGTCATGCGAACCGCTCCGGCGACTGCCGATGCCAGTCGGTCTCGAGCTGATAACGATGCGCGACGTTGAGAATGCGCGCCTCGGCGAAATGCGGGCCCACGACCTGCAGGCCGACCGGGAGTCCGCCCACGAAGCCACAGGGAACCGACAGCGCCGGCAGCCCCGCGAGGTTGGCGCCGATGGTGTAGATGTCGTTGAGGTACATGGTGATCGGATCGGCGGTCTTGGCGCCGATGCGGAAGGCAGCCGTCGGGCTGGTAGGGCCGACGAGCACGTCGACCTCGCCGAAAGCGCGCTTGAAATCGGCGGTGATCAGCTGCCGCACGCGCTGAGCTTTCAGGTAGTAAGCGTCGTAGTAGCCAGCGGAGAGCACGTAGGTGCCCGTCATGACCCGACGCTTGACCTCGGCCCCGAAGCCCTCGCCTCGCGAGCGGCGGTAGAGGTCCTGAAGGTCGCGCGGATCCTTGCAGCGATGGCCGAACCGGACTCCGTCATAGCGTGCGAGGTTCGACGAGCACTCGGCCGGCGCCACTACGTAGTAGACAGGTACCGAGAGAGGCAGGTTCGGCAGACTCACCTCACGCAGGCTTGCTCCCAGCCGCTCGAGCACGCCGAGGGCCTCGCGAATCCGCTGCTCGTTCTCGCGGTCGAGCCCCTCGTCGACGAATTCCTTGATCAGACCGATCTTCACGCCCGCAAGGGGCGCGTCGAGTCCTGCCACATAATCGGGCACGGGCTGATCGACGCTGGTCGAGTCCTTCGGGTCGAAACCGGCCATCTCGCGCAGCATGAGGGCTGCGTCCTCGGCACTGGTCGTGAGGACACCGCCCTGATCGAGGCTCGACGCGAACGCGATCATCCCGTAGCGGGACACCCGCCCATAGGTCGGCTTGATGCCGGTGATGCCACAGAGTGCGGCCGGCTGACGAATGGACCCGCCGGTATCCGTCGCGGTCGCGCCGGGCACCAGGCGCGCCGCCACGGCCGCGGCGGACCCGCCGGAAGACCCGCCGGGCACGAAATCGGTGTTCCAGGGGTTCCTCACCGGGCCGTAGAAGCTGGTCTCGCTCGAGGAGCCCATGGCGAACTCGTCCATGTTGAGCTTGCCCAGGGTGACGGCGCCGGCCGTCTTGAGCTTGGCGACCACCGTGGCGTCGTAGGGCGACACGAAATTGTCGAGCATCCGCGAGCCGCAGGTGGTGCGCACACCGGCCGTGCAGAACAGATCCTTGTGGCCGATCGGAACGCCGGCAAGGGCGCCACCCCGGCCGGCCGCGAGCTCGCGATCCGCCGCGGCGGCGGCCGCGAGCGCCTGGTCCGCGGTCACCGAGACAAAGGCATTGAGCGCCGGCTGGCTGCCCTCGATGCGCGCGAGATAGGCGCGCACCAGCTCCACGCTGGAGAACTTCTTTGCGCGCAGCCCGACTGCGAGCTGGGTCATGGAATTCCTGTGAATCAGTTCACTCATGGCTCGGCACCTCCTCGGCCTCGCTCCCGCGGGGGCCGATGCGCGCCAGCGCGCATCGTCATGATCAACGCCGCCGGGAGCGGCGTTAAACGCCGTAGGCGGCTCGCAGGGCGCGGCGCAGGGACTGCGCTGCGTAATCGCTCCCGGCGATTCATTCAATCACCTTGGGGACGAGATAGAGTCCCGCCGCCACCTGCGGCGCGCTCGCCTGATAGAGCTCATGGGCGTCCTGCTCGGTGACTGCGTCGGCGCGCAGCCGCTGCCTGAGACCCGGCAGCGGATGGGCCATGGGCGTGACACCCGCCGTGTCGGCGCGGTCGAGCTCGCTGACGAAGTCGATGATTCGCGACAGGTTCTCCTGGTACACGGGAATCTCGGCCGGCTCCAGCTCGAGACGGGCCAGGTGTGCGATGCTTTCGATCTGCGCGCGCGTGAGGGCCATGGGGCAAAAAGACGAATGAGAAAAACAGCGCAAAATCATACATGTTGCCTTGCTGAATGTCCCCCCGGTTGCTAGATTACGCGCCACTTTCCGGGGGGTCCCCCGCACTTCGCCTCTCTTCGGACGCTTCATGCTCAAACGCTTGCGCGGCTATTTCTCCAGCGATTTATCGATCGATCTGGGGACGGCCAACACTCTGATCTATGTCCGCGACAAGGGCATTGTGCTCAACGAGCCCTCCGTGGTGGCAGTGCAGGACGAGCCCTCACGGGGCGGCAAGATAATCGTCGCCGTGGGCCAGGAGGCCAAGAGCATGCTTGGCCGTACGCCCGGCCACATCACGGCCGTGCGCCCCATGAAGGACGGCGTGATCGCCGACTTCACCTATACGGAGAAGATGCTCCAGTTTTTCATCAATAAGGTGCACGGCAATCGGATGCTGAAGCCTTCCCCGCGCGTGCTGGTGTGCGTGCCGTTCGGGTCCACGCAGGTGGAGCGGCGCGCGATCCGGGAGTCGGCCGAGGGCGCGGGCGCGCGCAACGTCGCCATCGTCAGCGAGCCGATGGCCGCGGCGGTCGGCGCGGGCCTGCCGGTGCACGAGGCACGCGGCTCCATGGTGCTCGACATCGGCGGCGGCACCTCGGAAGTCGCCGTGCTGTCGCTGAACGGAGTCGTGTACGCCAACTCCGCGCGCATCGGCGGCGATCGCTTCGACGAGGCGATCATGAACTACGTGCGGCGCAACTACGGCATCCTCATCGGCGAGGCGACCGCGGAGCGCATCAAGATCGAGATCGGCTCCGCCTATCCCGGCCAGCAGGTGCGGGAACTCTCGGTGAAGGGCCGCAATCTCTCCGAAGGTGTGCCGCGCAGCTTCACCCTGAACAGCAATGAGATCCTCGAGGCGCTGCAGGAGCCGCTGCAGAACATCGTGAGCGCGGTCAAGCAGGCGCTCGAGCAGACTCCGCCGGAGCTCGGAGCGGACGTCGCGGAGCGCGGGATCGTGCTCACCGGCGGCGGCGCGCTGCTGCGCGACATCGACAAGCTTCTGACTGAAGAAACGGGACTGCCCGTAGTCGTGGCGGACGATCCTCTCACCTGCGTGGCCCGCGGCGGCGGCCGGATCCTCGAGCTCATGGACGAGATGGGCCCCGGCCACTTCGGGCTCGAGTAGCGGCAGGAGCGCTGAAAGATTAGTGGCGGGCTTCTCAACAGGCGCGGGTAGACCGCTGCAGGGGCGCGGAGGCTCGCCCGGCTTCCGCTTCTTTCTTTACGCGGTCGTCTCCATCGCTTTCATGATTCTCGACCAGCGCTTCGACTGGCTCGAGCGGGCCCATTACGCCCTGCAGGCGGCCAGCTACCCCGTGGAGCTCGCCGTCGGCTCACCGGTCTCGGCATGGCGCTGGGTTCAGGAAAGCCTCGCCACCCGCGATTCGCTCGAGGCCGAGAACCAGCGGCTGCGCATGCGGCTGCGCGGTCTGGAGCTGCGCTCCATGCGCTATGACGCGCTGGCGCGGCAGAACGCCGCTCTCAGCGGGTTGCGCAACTCGCTGCCGCCGGTCGCGGAGCGGTGGCTGCCCGCCGACATCGTCAACATCCAGCTCAACAGCCTGCGTCAGCGCGTGCTCATCGACCGGGGCTCGGTGAACTCGGTCGCCAGGGGCCAGGCCGTGCTGGATGACGATGGCGTGGTCGGCCAGACGATGCACGTCGGCCCTTGGAGCGCGCAGGTGATCCTGATCACCGACCCGGAGCACGAGTTGCCCGTGGAGATCCAGCGCACCGGGCTGCGGACGATCGCGGTCGGCGCCGGCGACTCGACCTCGCTGGGCCTGCCGTACCTGCCCGCCAATGCCGACGTCCACGTGGGCGATGTCCTCGTCACTTCAGGTCTCGGAGGAGTCTTTCCTCCCGGCTACCCGGTGGCGCGCGTGACGGAGGTGCACAAGGACACGGTGCAGCCGCTCGCGCATGTGCGTGCCGCGCCGTTCGCGCACCTCGATACCGACAGGGAGGTCATGTTGATCTGGTTCCGTCATGACACCCCGGAGAGCCTGCAGCCGCTGCCCGTGCCGCCGAAGCCGCGGCCTGCGGCAACGACGCCCGCGCCGGCGGCGGGCCCGACGACTGCGCCCACTGCGAAAAAGACCACCGCGAAGCCGTCGACGCAGGCGGCGTCGAAGAAGCCGGAGCACCCGCCGAAATGAGCGGCTCCAGCCCACGTATGGCGATGCTGAAGAGCGTGGTCGGCGCGCTCATCCTCACGTTGCTGCCGCTGCCTTCCTGGCTGGAGATCATCCGCCCCGGGTTCCTCGCCGTCACCGTCCTCTACTGGTCGATCGCCGCGCCCCGCGCGGGCGGCATCACCCTCGGTTGGGTCTGCGGCCTGTTGCTCGATGCCTTCGAGGGCCCCGTGCTCGGCGAGCACGCGCTCGCGCTGGCGTTTCTCGCCTACATCGGCGTGCGCGAGCACCAGAGAATCCGCTCCAAGCCCCTCTTCCAGCAGGCGCTGATCGTGTTGCCGTTGCTGGCCGCCTACGAGGGCGTGCTCTTCGCCATCGACGGCTGGAGCGGCCACGCGTTGACGACGCCGCTGCGTTGGCTGTCGACGGTCACCGGCGCGTTGATCTGGCCGGCGTTGGCGGCGATCCTGGCGCGCAGCTACCGGCCGCAGACGTGAGCCGTGAAGTGAGTGTGCACACCGCGCTACGGTGTTGACAGATGTCCCCCGTCCGCATCAAGGATCATTGGCGAGAGCAGCGGATCTTCGAGCGCCGCGCGCTGTTCGCCGGCGCGGCCATGGTGCTCCTCGCGCTCGCCCTCGTCGGGCGGTTGTACCTGCTGCAGGTGAGCCGTCACGATTACTATGCGGCGCTCTCCGCGGAGAACCGGGTGCGCACCGATCCGATCCCGGCGGCGCGCGGACTCATCATGGATCGCTATGGCGAGGTGATCGCCTCCAACCAGCCGACCTTCCAGCTCGAGCTGATTCCCGACGAGGTGCCGGACCTCAAGGGGTCGCTGCGCCGCCTGGTGAACCTCGGCCTGCTGCAGGCCGATGACATCCCGGAGCTGATCCGCACCATCAAATCCCGCCGCACCTTCGACAACGTGCCGATTCGCCTCCACCTGTCGGACGAGGAAGTGGCGCGCTTCGCGGTGCGGCGCTACGACTTCCCCGGCATCGACATCACACCGGAGGAAGCGCGCTGGTATCCCGAGAACTCCCTGGCCGTCGATGCGATGGGATACGTGGGCACGATCAGCGAGCAGGATCTCGCCCATATCAATCGTGCGGACTATGCCGGTACCGCGGTGATCGGCAAGACGGGAGTGGAAGCCACCTTCGAGAAGAAGCTTCACGGCACCAATGGCTTCCGCCAGATCCTGGTGGATGCGCAGGGGCGCCCGGTACCGAAACCCGGGGTCTTCGGCAAGGACCTGGAGATGAAGGCGCCGATCCCCGGCGATGACCTCATTCTCTCGCTCGATCTGAAGGTGCAGAAGGTGGCGGAGACTGCGCTCGCCGGCCAGGAGGGCGCAGTGGTCGCAATCGATCCCGACAGCGGCGACGTCATCGCGCTGGTGAGCTCCCCCGGCTTCGATCCCAACCTCTTCGCCCGCGGCATTACCGAGAAGCAGTATGCGGACCTGGCGGGCGATCCCAACCGACCTCTCTATGATCGGGCGTTGCGCGGCGAGTACTCGTCGGGCTCTACCATCAAGCCGGGACTCGCGCTCGGCGCACTGACCGACGGCGTGCTCGATCCGGACAAGCCGGTTTACTGCCCGGGTTACTACCGCCTCCCCGGCGGGCGACATATCTGGCACGACGCGAACCACGAGCGTCACGGCGCGGTCGATCTCGATCAGGCCATCGCGCGATCTTGTGACGTCTACTTCTACGGTGTCGCCCACGAGATGGGCATCGACCGCATCTCCGAGTGGCTGCCGCTCCTCGGCTTCGGCCGTCCGACCGGCATCGACATCGGCGGCGAGAAGCCGGGCCTGGTGCCTTCGCGGGCCTGGAAGGAGAAACACTTTGCGGACCCGGCCAACAAGGTGTGGTTCCCGGGCGAGACGGTGAACCTCGGCATCGGTCAGGGCTATTTCCTGGTCACGCCGCTGCAGCTGGCCCACTACACCAGCATCATTGCGACGCGGGGGCACATCTGGCGGCCGCGATTGGTCACCGGGTTTCGCAGCCCGGACACGGGCAAGATCGAATGGTTGCCGCCCGTAAACGAGGGGTACCTGTCCAACATCAGTGCCGATTCCTGGACACGTGTCATCCATGGAATGGTCGGCGCGACGACCTATCCGAACGCCACCGCCTACTATCCGATGCGCGGCTCCGTGTACACCATCGCGGGCAAGACGGGTACCGATCAGGTCGTGAACGAGTCCGTCACCGGCAATCTCGGCGAAGAGCATGGTTTCAAGAAGATCAAGGAGCAGTACCGCGACAACGCCTGGTTCATCGCCTTCGCGCCTGCCGAGGCGCCGCGCATCGCGATTGCGGTTATCGTCGAGCACGCCGGCTACGGGTCGGACAGCGCGGCTCCGCTCGCCCGCAAGGTGATGGACGCCTATCTCCTGGGACCCGACGGCAAGCTGCTGCCCGCGGCGCCGCGCGGCACCTATTCGGAGCCGACCGACCTCAAGCCTGAGGTGGAACCATCCGTGCCGAAGCTTCCCGCTCCCACGCCGCCCGCGCCCGTTCAACAGGCGGCAAATCATGTGCGCCCGGACGCAGTACCTGCGCCGTCAGCCAGGTAGAGTCATGACCTGGCCCGCATGATCTACGAAGAAGTCAGCTCCGAGTCGCGCACTCGCCGCACCCTCACCGGCGCGGCCCGCGTGCTTTCGGCCCTCAGGATGGATGGACCGCTGGTGACGGCATTGGCCTTCACCGCTGCTTACGGGCTGGTGGTGCTCTACAGTGCCTCGGCGGAGAACCTGCCCATGGAGCTGCGCACGGCGATGCGGCTCGTGCTTGGCACGGCGGCCATGCTGGCGCTCGCGCGGGTCAGCCCCAACTTCCTGCGGCGCATCTCGCCGTGGCTGTATGGCGCCGGCGTTTTCCTCCTCCTCGCGGTAGCGGTCGTCGGACGCAGGGGCCTCG
>Ga0335072_10010966_pt1 | contig 13003 bp, 13 predicted proteins | sample Lox_Sample_21_FD_206725 | JGI IMG/M metagenome (GOLD analysis project Ga0335072, IMG submission 206725) | Soil microbial communities from Loxahatchee National Wildlife Refuge, Florida, United States - Lox_Sample_2.1 | ecosystem: Environmental > Terrestrial > Soil > Wetlands | place: USA...
CTCCGGAACCACGTCGATGACGGTGAACGTCAAACCTGTCATCGTCGCCGCTCGGTACTTCGGACCGCCAGTCGATCGAAGAACGCGTCGATGTATTCGCGGGCCTGCTGCCCACCGTCGAAGCCGTGCCACAACATCCGCAGCCCGCCGACGAACTCGTAGCAGGCGTCGATCGGCACCAAATAGCAGACCGGCTGTTCATCCTCGGGCACTCGCACCAGCAGTGCCTCGACGTCGTCGGCGAGCAGGGCCACCCGGGGATCGGCCGCGTTGATCGCCGTCCACGCCTCCAGGTCGAGGTCGGACTCGGTGGCACCCGCCGGCCCCGGGTAGAACGCGACGGTGCGATCCAGCGCCGAGTTACGGAAGAAGAACGCCAGGCCGACCGGGATCTGCAGCGCGTCCCAGCTGCGGCGGTCGAGCGCGAAGTCCGGGAATGACAGGTAACGGTCCGGGACCGCACGATAGCGCAGCTGCGCGTGGCCGTCGGTGAACAGCAGATAGCAGCCGCGACATACGCACATCAGTTGCCGCCCAGCCACATTCACCACGTGCTGGTGCTCGTCGGCGATGGCCTCGGAGCACATTTCGCACCGCTCTCCCGCCTGCTGCGGCTGCGGCCGATTGCCGGTGATTCGGGCCAGCACGTCGTATGGCGTGGTCATGCCGGCGCGCCCATTGGCTCGGCCGGTACCGCGACGGACAGCACACCGTCGCGGCGCAGCAGCGGAACGGGATCGAGGTGGCGCTCGGCACCGTTGGATAGGCCATCGAGGCTCGCTCCGGCGTGGACGACATCGAAATGTGCGTGACAGCGCGGACATCTCAGCACCGGATCGCCACCGGCGGCTCGTCGGTGCAGCGCCGCGCCGGCCAGCGATCCGTCGCAGGCCGGGCAATGGTCGCGGTAGGCGTATAACTGGTCACCGACCCGGCAGGCCAGCACCGCGACGCCGGCGACCGAGAAGCCGCCGACCTCACCGGGAGCCAGGTCGGCCAGGTCGGGCAGCTGATGCCAGGCCGACCCGCCGTCGGACGGTGCCCTGGAATGCACCTGGGCGAGCAGCGATTCGGCCGGAATCACGGTCGTCGAGGCTTCGGGTGCCACGACTTCGATCGACGAAACCTCCGGTGCGGCAGCCCGAATCGCGTCCTCGACGGCCAGCTCCAGCGTCACCGCCGACGACGGACAACTCTTGCAGCTGCCGGCGAACTCAAGCCGCACGGTCTCCCCGACGATGTCGAGCAGATGGACATCGCCGCCGTGTGAACCCAGGTAGGGCCGGACCCGGTCGAGGGCGTCGGAGACCCGGCGACGCAGGTCGTGCGGGTGCAGCCCGTGCACCAGCAGCAGGCTGGCGATCAGGTCGTCGTCGACAAGGCGGTCCAGTGTGCCGGAGTCCGCCCGATCGCCGACTGCCGCCATGATCCGCGCCAGGCCCGCGCCGTAGAGCTCGACGACCTCGCGGACCAACTGCTCGGCGCGTTCACGCGCGACCGCACCGCCGGACGACGTCGCGTCCAGCAGCGTCTGGATCCGATCGCCCGCCGAGCGCCATTGCGCGTCCCCCTCAAACTCCTCGGGGCGATCAGCCATGCATTACTCCTCGGTCGCTGTTTGCGTCGGTGAGTGCAGCCGCTCCAGTGTTTTGCCCTTGCCGAGATACATGTGCACGCCACAGGGCAGGCAGGGGTCGAAGCTGCGCACGGTGCGCATGATGTCGATGCCCTTGAAGTGCTCCCGATCGTTTTCCTCGAAGATCGGTTGGCCCTGCACCGCGTCCTCGTAGGGGCCCGGCGTGCCAAAACTGTCGCGCGGGTTGGCGTTCCACGGGGTGGGCGGGTATGGGTGGTAGTTGGCGATCTTGCCGTCCCGAATCACCATGTGGTGACTCAACACTCCGCGCACCGCCTCGGTGAAGCCGCAGCCAATCCCTTCCTTGGGCACGTCGAACTTCTCCCACGTCTTGGTGTGGCCGGCGCGGATTTCGGCGAGCGCCTTCTCCGCGAAGTACAGACCGCAGCCGGCCGCGTAGGCCTGGAAGTAGGTCCGCGCCCGGTCCCGCTCGATCGTGTTGGACCCGTGCTTCGGGATCTTCCACTCGAACTCGACCGGACCCTTCAGCGCGGTCTTGGGCAGGTTGATCTGCACCGAATGCCCCGTGGATTTGACGTAGCCGATGTCGACCAAGCCGGCCAGCGCGGTCGCCCACAGCCGGGCAAGCGGACCGCCGCCGGTGTCCAGCGCCAGGTGATCCTTGCCGTCGAACCAGCGCGGCGACATCACCCAGCTGTAGTTGCCGCCGTCCATGTCGCGCTTCTGCGGATGCGGGTTGGTGTGCTGGTTCCATGGGTGACGCCGATCGACCGGATTACCCAACGGGTCGGTCTTGACGAACATCTCCTGGTCGTTCCAGTCGTCGTAATACGAACTGCCCAAAAGGATTCGGATGCCCAGGTTGATATCAACGAGGGAGTGGGTCACCAGCTTGCCGTCCACCACCACACCGGGTGTGACGTACATGGCGTTGCCCCACCGTTCCATGTCCTTGTACTCGAAGTTGCACACGTCGGGGTCCTGGAACGAGCCCCAGCAGCCCAGCAGGGTGCGGCGCAGACCGACTTTCTCGTAACCGGGCATCGCCTCGTAGAAGAAGTCGAACAGGTCGTCGTGCATCGGCACGACCTTCTTCATGAACTCGACGTAGCGCATCAGGCGGCTCATGTAGTCGGTCATCAGCTGGATGGTCGCCGACGTGCCCACGCCGCCGGGATACAGCGTCGACGGGTGAACGTGACGGCCTTCCATGAGGCAGAACATCTCTCGCGTATAGCGACTGACTTGCAGCGCTTCGCGGTAGTGCTCGCCGCTGAACGGGTTGAGCGAACGCATGATGTCGGCGATCGTCTTGTACCCGTGCGCGTCGGCGTGCGGTGCAGGGGTGTTCTCGGCCTTGGCCAGTACGCCCGGGTTGGTCTCGGAGACCATCTTCTCGCAGAAGTCCACACCGACCAGGTTCTCCTGGAAGATGTTGTGGTCGAACATGTATTCCGCGGCCTCGCCCAGGTTGACGATCCACTCGCCGAGGTGCGGCGGCTTGACCCCGTAGGCCATGTTCTGGCAGTAGCACGAGCAGGTGGCGTGGTTGTCGCCGCAGATCCCGCAGATACGACTGGTGATGAAGTGCGCGTCGCGAGGATCCTTGCCGCGCATGAACAATGAGTAGCCGCGGAAAATGGACGACGTGCTGTGACACTCGACCACTTCGCGGTTCTCGAAGTCGATCTTGGTGTAGATGCCGAGGCTGCCGACGATCCGGGTGATCGGATCCCAGGCCATTTCGACGAGTTGGCCGGGCTCACGCCTCGCGTGGGTCGGCTCGGGGATGATCGTTGTCATCGAAGTGTGCTCCCTACGTTCAACTGAGGTCTCGCGCTACCAGGTGCGGTGCGCGCCGGTGGTGAGTTTGTCGCCCTTGTGCCGCCACTTCGGCTCTTTGTCGAGAGTGCGATTGGTGATGCCGCGCAGATTGCGGATCACCGAGCCGTAGAGGCCCGACGCCGTAGTGGACACCTTGCCGCCCGGCGGCTCGTCCATAAACGGCATGAACTTGTCCGGGAAGCCGGGCATGGTGCAGCCGATGCAGATTCCGCCAACGTTCGGGCAGCCGCCGATGCCGTTGATCCAGCCTCGCTTGGGCACGTTGCACTTGACCACAGGGCCCCAGCAGCCAAGCTTGACAATGCACTTCGGCGACCCGTACTCGGTCGCGAAGTCGCCCTGTTCGTAGTAGCCGGCCCGGTCGCAGCCCTCGTGCACGGTGTTGCCGAACAACCACTTGGGCCGCAGCGCGTCATCGAGCGGAATCATCGGCGCTTGGCCGGTGGCCATGTAGAGCAGATAGGTCAGCGTCTCCGACAGGTTGTCCGGGTGGATCGGGCACCCAGGGACGCAGACGATCGGAATTCCGGCCTTGCTCTTCCAATCCCAACCCAAGTAGTCGGGCACGCCCATCGCGCCGGTCGGGTTTCCGGACATCGCGTGGATGCCGCCGTAGGTGGCGCAGGTGCCGACCGCGACCACCGCCGTTGCCTTCGGGGTGAGCCGGTCGAGCCATTCACTGGTGGTCATCGGCTGCCCGGTGGCTGGGTTGTTGCCGAACCCGCACCAGTAGCCCTCGTTCTTGATCGCCTCGTTCGGAATCGAACCCTCCACGACGAGCACGAACGGTTCGAGCTCACCGCGATCGGCCTTGAAGAACCATTCGAGGAAGTCGTCGGCCCCGCCGGTGGGGCCGCATTCGAAATCGATCAGTGGCCAGTGCACGGCGACCTTGGGCAACCCGGGGAGGGCGCCGAGGGCGATCTCCTCGACGCTGGGTTGAGTGGCCGCAGTCAGCGCCACCGAATCGCCGTCGCAACTTAGGCCCGCATTGATCCATAGAACATGGATCAAGGTTTCTTCCGCTTTGACTGCTGCTTCCGTTGGCATTGCGCAGCTTTCCGGGGCCCGGGCTAAGGTCCCCTGACACCGCGGGAGTCGACGGTCGGCCCGCTTATGCGGCGCTACTTTCTGGGTCTACTCTCGCCGAACTACCCTGTCAACGATGTTCTGGCAAATTCGGAGGGCTGGTACAGGAATCCGGATTATGGCCTGATTTCGGCGGCGGCGGCGTAGCGTTGGCGACTGATCGCCGTCGGGGGCCGTCAGTGGTGCGTGACGATCAGCAACAGTTACACCGTCTTGCGAATCAGTCGCATGTGTTGGTATTTCAAGCGATTCCCGCACGCCTGAGCGCGGCGGTGTCGAGGTGGCCGCACGGCAAGCTCAGGCCGCTGAGCCCGCCATGAACTGACGCAGCCAGCCGAACCATTCGGTCATGCCGGCGCCGGTGCGGGCGCTGACTGGCAAAATCGTCGCCGACGGGTTGACCTCTCGGACGCGGGCGACATACGAGTCGACATCGACGTCCAAATACGGCACCAGATCGATCTTGTTGAGCAGCACCACGTCGACGGCGCGGAACATCACCGGGTACTTCAGCGGCTTGTCGTCACCCTCGGTGACCGAATAGACCATCGCCTTGGCGTGCTCGCCGACGTCGAACTCCGCGGGGCAAACCAGGTTTCCGACGTTCTCGATGATCACCAGGTCCAGGCTGGGCAGATCCAGCCCCTGCAGCGCGCGGTTGACCATGGGAGCGTCGAGATGGCATTCGCCGCCGAACCCGTTGCCGGTGTTCAGCAGGGATATCTGGGCACCGCGGCCGCCGAGCTTGGCGGCGTCGAGGTCGGTCGCTATGTCGCCCTCGATCACGCCGACGGCGATCTCGCCCGCGAGTTCGTCGAGGGTGGCCGCCAGCACCGTCGTCTTGCCCGAGCCGGGGGAGCTCATCAAGTTGATGGCACGAATCCCGTTGTTCTGGAAGGCGTTTCGGTTGTAGTCGGCCCGGACGTCGTTCTCGGCGAAGATCGACTCGAGCACGTCGATCCGCTCAGAGCCGGTGCGGTAGCCGCTGTGATCGCCGTGGTCGCGATCGTGGGTGTGCGGGTGATCGTCGTGCTCGTGGGTGTGCACGGTTCCGTCGTCGTGCCGGTGAAATCTACCCATCGTCAACACCTTTCACGAGACATCCAATGACGTCACCAAGAACTCGTCGCCGCGCAATACCTCGACGTCGGCACTCTCGCACTGGGGGCACAACAGTGACCACCGCGAGGTGATCGTCGACTGTTGGCCGCAGCAGCGGCAGCTCACCTCGGCGGTGACGACCTCGAGTTCCAACTCGGCATCGGGCATGTCCTCGTAGTCGCGGACCAGCGTCCAGCAAAACGACAACGAGTCGGGAACCACCTGACGAAGCGCGCCGATCCGCACCCGCACCACGTCGACATGACGTCCGTCGGCGTATGGCCTGACCACGTCGGCGATCGCTTCGCACAGCGACAACTCATGCACGGCCAACCACCGGCATCACGTTCGAGCCCTGCGACCGGCCCATGAGCACCGTTCTACACCGCGGACGCGGTGACTGTGACGAATCTCAACCGTTGAATGTGACGCAGGCCATTGCCGGGTCTTCCCGACACCGCTGAACTCTGTTAACCCGTTCGACGTCAAGGGAGAAACCGGTGGATTTCGCATACGACCTCACCCTTGATGAGGCGCGCCGCCGAGCCGCCGTCCTGGAGGCGATCGGCGACGACTGGGATCCGATTGCGGTGATGGCGGAGGAAGAGCGCGCTTGGGCGATGCTGTACTCCAATCTGGACGACGAGCAGCAGCGCATCTACGACGAGCTGGTGGCCGTCGGAGTCCTTCCGGATCGGGAGGCCAGCCGTGTTTCCGATTGATCCCACCGCCGACCCGGCTCGGCGGGCCTGGTTCGGTTGCCCGCAGTGCGACCACGGCGTCGGCTGCGCCGACTGCCAGAGCAGGCTGAACTGCACGGTGCACTGGCAGTTCCTGCTGAGCAACCAGGCCTGGCTCCTGCACCTGCAGTGCCCCGAGTGCGGTCACCTGTGGTCGGTCGACAGTAAGCCCGGCGGCCGGTCAACCCGCGCCGCCTGACCCACCCGGCCTCAGTCTCACAGACCGAGCAGCGCGTTCTCGATGACCTCCGGCAGCGCCGGATGAATCCAGTACTGGCCGCGCGCCATCTGCTGCGTGGTCAGGCCGAACGTCATCGCCTGGATCAACGGCTGGATGATCGACGACGCCTGGTGTCCCATGATGTGCGCACCGAGCAACCGCCCTGTCGCGGAGTCCGAGATGAGTTTGACGATGCCGGTGGTGTCGTCCATGGCCCAGCCGTAGGCGACATCGGCGTAGTCCTGAATCTTGCAGGACACGTCGAAACCCTTTGCCACCGCTTCGTTTTCGGTCAGTCCGACGTAGGCGATCTGCGGGTCGGTGAACACCGCGGCGGGAACGTAGCGGTGGTCGCTGGCGACCATCGTCAGCGTGTCGTCCCAGTCGCAGAGCAGGTTGTGCTGCACGACGCGGGCCTCGTGGTTGGCGACGTGCTTCAGCTCATACGACGACGACACATCGCCAAGCGCGAAAACGTTTCGGGCAGAGGTGCGTTGGTATTCGTCGACGACCACTCGGCGGTCGTCGAGGTCGATGCCGGCCTTCTCGGCGTCCAGCTGATCGCCGTTGGAGCGCCGCCCAGTGGCCACCAGCACCGCGTCGGCCTGCAGTTCCGAGCCGTCGTCGAGTTCCAGCACGATGCCCGAGCGGTTCTCGTGCGAGCCGAGGATGTTGCGGTGGCTGCGCACTTCCCACTTGCTCGACGCGATGCGGGTGAACCGCCTCGACAGGGTGTCGTCCAGATGCCGCAGCAGTGAGCCGCCGCGGATCACCAACGTGATCCGCACACCGAGCGCGGAGAAGATGTGCGCGAACTCGCATGCCACGAAGCCGCCGCCGACGATGACCAGATGCTTCGGCAGTTCCGGTATCCGCATGATGTCGTCGCTGGTGTAGTAGTGCACCCCGCAATCCAGGATGGCCGGCGGAATTTCCGCGCGCGCGCCCGCGGCGATCACCACCTGCTCGGCGGTGAACTCCTCGCCGTCATCGGTGCGCAGCAGGTAGCGACCGTCGTCCTGCACCGCCGCGAACCGGGTATGGGTGCCGTAGACGTCGACATTGGGTTGAGCGCGTCGATAGTCTTCACCGCCGATCGCGATCGGGTCGATGCGCCCGAACACCCGCGAGACGATGTCGTCCCACCGCACCCGGTCGATGTGTGCGTCGATGCCGTAACGCGATGCGGCGCGGATTGTTTCGGCGACCTCGGCGGCGTAGACGAACATCTTGGTCGGGATGCAACCGACATTGAGGCAGGTTCCGCCGAAGGTGCCCTGCTCGCAGACCGCAACGCGCTTCTTCGCGTACCGATCGTCGAGAATGCTATTGCCCGAACCGGTTCCGATGATCGCGAGGTCGTAGCTTTCCATCCGGTAGCCCTTCAGCCGTTCTGCGATGCGACGTTCGAGGCGGCACCGAGATAGTCGTCCAGCCAGGTGTCCAGCTGTTGGTAGGCCACCCGCCGCGGCTGCGGCATGGACAGGAACACGTCGTGCTTCGCGTCGACCACCGGCACGATCGTGCTGCGGTTGCCGATACACCCGGACCAGCGCGCGATATGCCGCACCTCGAGAACCGCGTCGCCGCATTGCAATGCGACGGCGTCCGCGCTTTCGGTCACGCTGTGATCCGACCGCAGGATCAGGTTGGGCACACCGACGTCGAGCCCACGATGCAACTCCGCCTGGCCGCGCCGCACCGCCGACAACCAGCCGAACGTGATCGGGAAGCCGCCCAACGGTTTCCAGGTCAGGTTGTAGTCGAACTCGCCGTGGTAGTCGCGGTGCAGGCTGGCGCCGTAACCACCGCCGTCCTCGGTCGGGGCGCGGGCGACCCGTTTGCCGCCGAGGCGGGCGATCCCGGCGATCAGCGCGCTCGTCGCGGGCCAGCGCAGCACCATCGGTCCGGGCAGGTCCAGGAACGGGCTGTTGAGCACCAGCCCGGCCACGCCCGCCCGGGCCGTCGCACCGCGCCGCCGCAGCCGGTCCAGCCACAGCGACACGATCAGGCCGCCGGCGGAATGGCCGTACACCAAGATCCGCGCGGAGCCGGTCTGCTCGCGGATGACTTCCAGCGCGCGGTCGAGCTCGCGGTCATAGCGCGCCAAATCGGTGGTGAAGTGCGGGGTTTGGCCGGGGCGTGAAGAGCGCCCACACTTGCGCAGATCCATCGCGTAGAAGGCCAACCCGCGCCCGGCGAAGTGGTCAGCCAAGTCGGTCTGGAAGAAGTAGTCGGTGTAGCCGTGCACGGCCAGCACGGCGTCCTGGGCGCCTGCGGCGCCATCAGCACTGCCACGACGCAGCAGCGTCGCGTCGACGTCGCCTTCGCCGTCGGGATCGTCACCCAGCGGGATGGTGAGTTGCCAGTAGCCGGGCAGGACGTCGGGCTGCCAGCCAGTCACGCACGCCAGCTTAAAGCGCGCTCACCCCTGACCCGGGTAGGGGACCGCCGCGATCACACCGCCGCCGTTGAGCGGTGCCCCCAACAACGCGGTCGACGTTCCGGCGGCCGGGTCGTAGGCGAGCAGCGACTGCCCGCCGCCGCACGAGGCCCTGCCCTGGATGACGAGTTGGCCGCCGTTGGGGCCGATCACCCGGACACTGGTCCTCTGATCCACGTCGGGCACCTCGACCCGGGTCGTCGTCCCGCCGACAGCGCTGAGCTTGCCGAGGTATTCGCTGCCGCACGCGCCCGTGACCTGCACGAACGTATCGGCCGGCAGCTGCCAGGCATTCAGGTCGCCGTAGTCCGGGCCCTGCCCGTTGAGCGGTGCGGTAAGCGCGGTGGGCGGCTCGCCGCTGGTCGGGACCAGCCACAGCCGTGGCCCGCCGGCGTCGTTGCAGCGGGCGACGACAACCGTCGACGTGGTGTTCCACCACCGCGTCGGCCCGCAGTCCTGCTCGCCGATGATCGGCAGTGCCTTGCCCGCGGTCCCGTCGTTGCCCATCAGGGCCAGGCCGGCTGCCGTCCCCAGCACGAGCTGTTTGCCGTCCGGGGTGGACAGGTAGGAGCCCTGGAAGTCGGGGCCGACGGGGTAGATCAGCTCTGGCTTGCCGGCCAGGTCGACCCGCTTGAGCCAGGCCGGCTCGGCGCCGTTCGACTTGGCCAACAGGACCGCCTTGCCCTCCGGTCGCGAGTAGCGGGGGACGACGTCAAAGCTGTTGGCGCCGTTGTCGACCGTGAACGTGGCCTGCGCGCCGGTGTGCAGGTCGACCGTGATGATCGTGTAGGCGCCCGACGGCGCGGGCGCATAGGCGTAGAACAGCGCGTGGGTGCCGTCGCCGGACCAATCGGCCAACGTCGGGCTCGGTCCGTCACCCGGCGGCGGGAACGTGGTGATCGGGTAGCGGCCACCCGCCGGGTCGACGAGATACAGCGTCGTGGTCGCCGTCTGCGGTGTCGGCTGGCCCGGCGGGGGCGGCCCGTCGGCCGAGCCGCCGGGAACCGGGCTCCACGTCGCGAGCAGCCAGCCGGGACCGACCTGCGTCCACGGGATGGTGCCGATCGCCGCCTCGACACCGTGCGCCGCCGCCTGAGCGGCCGTCGTTGGCGACGGCGTCGCGGGGCCGGCGGACGCGCCGTGGGTCGTTTCCGATGTTTTCGAGGGGGAGCAGCCGGCTATCAACGCGAGGGCCAACGCGACGGCCAGAGCACGATTCAGCCAGGTCATGAATACAGCGTGTCAGATGGGGTCGGGATAACCTGGCCATCGGTAGCGCTCTCGAATGCAAAGGACAACCGACCCGGTGTCAGACCCGCAGGTGAGGACATCCGCGAAGGTCGACGCCGTCTTGGTCGGGACCGGGATCATGAGCGCCACGCTCGGCGCGCTGTTGCGGCGGTTGGAGCCGGACTGGTCGATCAGCGTGGTCGAGCGGCTCGACGCCGCCGGAGCCGAGAGCAGCGACCCGTGGAACAACGCCGGTACCGGGCATGCCGGGCTCTGCGAGCTGTTCTACACGCCGCAGCGACCCGATGGCTCGATCGACATCAGCAAGGCGGTACGGGTCAACGAGCAATTCCAGGTCACCCGCCAGTTCTGGGCCTACGCGGCCGACAACGGCATGCTGTCCGACGTGCGCGGCTTCCTGAACCCGGTGCCGCACGTCAGCGTCGCGCAGGGCGCCCAGCGCGTCGACTATCTGCGCCGCCGCCGCCAGGCGCTGGCCGATAACCCGCTGTTCGCCCGCACCGAGTGGATCGACGACCCCGACGAATTCGCCCGCCGGCTGCCGTATATGGCCGCTGGACGCGACTTCTCCGAACCCGTCGCGCTCAGCTGGGCCGCCGACGGCACCGACGTCGACTTCGGGGCGCTGTCGCGACAGCTCCTCGGCTACGCGGTAAGCAACGGCACAACCGCGCTGTTCGGCCACGAGGTCCGCGGCCTGTCCCGTCGGCGCGACGGCGGCTGGACGCTGAGCGTTGTCAACCGCCGAACCGGTGAACATCGCAAGGTCGACGCCAGGTTCGTCTTCGTCGGCGCCGGCGGCCAGGCGCTGCCGTTGCTGCAGAGGTCAGGCATTAAGGAGGCCAAGGGCTTTGGCGGTTTTCCGATCGCCGGAAAGTTCCTGCGTACCGGGAAACCCGCCATCACCGGCGGCCACCGGGCCAAGGTCTACGGCTTACCGGCGCCGGGCGCACCCGCGATGACCGCGGCGCACCTGGACTTGCGCATCGTCAACGGCAGATCCTGGCTGCTGTTCGGGCCGTTCGCCGGCTGGTCGTCGAAATTCCTCAAACACGGCCGGCTCAGCGATCTGCCGCGGTCGGTCACGCCTGGCAACCTGGCCACGATGATCGGCGCCGGCGTCACGCAGCTGAAGCTGGTCAACTATCTGCTCGGTCAGCTGCGGCTCTCCCAGCCCACTCGGGTTGACGCGCTGCGCGAATTCGCGCCCAGTGCAAGGGATTCCGACTGGGAGCTGACGACCGCGGGTCAGCGGGTGCAGGTGATCCGGCCGGGCGGCGTGCTGGAATTCGACACCACGGTGCTCGCCGCCGCCGACGGCAGCATCGCCGGCCTCGTCGGCGCATCGCCGGGCGCCTCGACCGCGGTGTCCGCGATGCTCGACGTGCTGCAGCGCTGCTTCCCCGACCGGTACCAGGCCTGGCTGCCCATCCTCAAGGACATGGTGCCGTCGCTGGGCGCGCCGTTGTCCAGCGAGCCGGCGCTGTTCGAGGAGTTGCGGTCATGGAGCAGCAAGGCGCTGGGGCTGGAGGAGGCGTCATGACCGTCGCGTTGCGCCGCGCCTGGGCCAAAGACCTCGATGTACCAACGCTTTACGCGATCCTCAAACTGCGCGTCGAGGTCTTCGTGGTCGAGCAGGCCCGACCGTATCCCGAGCTCGACGGGCGTGACCTGTTCGCCGAAACCCGGCACTTCTGGCTGCAAGCCCCCGACGGCGAGGTGATCTGCACGCTGCGGCTGATGGAGGAGCATGCGGGCGGGCACAAGGCATTTCGGCTGGGTCGGCTGTGCACCAAACGCAGCGCGCGCGGCGAGGGCCATACCACCCGACTGCTGCGCGCGGCACTGGCCGAAGTCGGCGACTACCCATGCCGGATCAACGCCCAGGTGTACCTGGCGGACATGTACGCCCAGCACGGATTCGTCCGCGACGGCGACGACTTCGCCGACGACGGCGTCCCGCACGTGCCGATGGTGCGACACGGCGGACACGGCACCAATATCAGCGCACCGCAGTAGCATTCACCGAAACTATGGCGACGACATCCGAGAACCCCTATCTGGCCGGCCTGCGGCTCAGCGGTAAGAAAGTTGTCGTGGTCGGCGGCGGCAACGTCGCGCAGCGCCGCCTTCCGCTCCTCGTCGCCAGCGGCGCGGACGTCCACGTCATTGCGCGTAGCGCCACCCGTGCGGTCGAGGCGATGAGCGGAATTACGCTGTCGCTGCGCGACTATCGTGACGGCGACCTCTCCGGCGCCTGGTATGCGATCGCGGCCACCGACGATCCGGAGGTGAACGCGGCGGTCGTCGCCGAGGCCGAGGAGCACCGGATCTTCTGCGTCCGCGCCGACATCGCCGTCGACGGCAGCGCGGTGACCCCGGCCACGTTCGACTACGCGGGCCTGTCGGTGGGGGTGCTCGCGGGCGGCGAACATCGTCGCTCGGCCGCGATCCGCTCGGCGATCCGCGAGGCCCTGCAGCGCGGCGTCATCACCGCGGAAACCTCCGACGTGGTGCGCGGTGGGGTGGCACTGGTCGGCGGGGGACCCGGAGACCCCGAACTGATCACGGTCCGAGGGCGGCGGCTGCTGGCGCAGGCCGATGTCGTCGTCGCCGACCGGTTGGCGCCGCCGGAACTACTCGCCGAGCTGCCCCCAACCGTCGAGGTGATCGACGCCGCCAAGATCCCGTACGGCCGGTCGATGGCGCAGGACGCC
>Ga0335072_10010967_pt1 | contig 13001 bp, 11 predicted proteins | sample Lox_Sample_21_FD_206725 | JGI IMG/M metagenome (GOLD analysis project Ga0335072, IMG submission 206725) | Soil microbial communities from Loxahatchee National Wildlife Refuge, Florida, United States - Lox_Sample_2.1 | ecosystem: Environmental > Terrestrial > Soil > Wetlands | place: USA...
CGAAACCGCTCACCAGAGCCTGATCGGCCGGCTCCAGCAGCGCCAGCGTGCCGTACAGGGCGGCGAACACACCGCCGCGGTCGATGTCACCCACCACGATCACCGGCAGGTCGCGGGCCCTGGCAAGGCCCATGTTTGCCAGGTCGCCACGCCGCAGGTTGATCTCCGCGGGAGATCCTGCGCCCTCGCAGATGACGACGTCATACCGGGAGCGCAGGTCGTCGTAGGCGTCCAGGACGGTGGCCAGCAGCCGTTCGCGACCCTCGCCCGATCGCCAGTAACCGTCTGCCGTGGTGTCCCCGACGGCGCGGCCGAGCAGGACGACCTGGCTGGTCAGGTCGCTTCCTGGTTTGAGCAGTACCGGGTTCATCGCGGCTTCGGCCGACGCTCCGCAGGCCGCTGCTTGCATGGCCTGTGCCCGGCCAATTTCGGCGCCGTCGGGAGCTACCACCGAGTTGTTCGACATGTTCTGCGCCTTGAACGGCGCTACCCGCACACCGCGGCGAGCCAGCCAGCGGCAGATGCCCGCCGTCAGCACGGACTTTCCCGCGTCTGACGTCGTGCCGGCCACGAGCAGCGACCCTGCGGTCACAGGCGTACCCGTTTCCTTCCGCTTAAGCGCCGGGCACCTCGGCTGAGCCGGAGCTCACGCCCGCCGACCACCTGGCCTCCACGTTGCCCCACCGCCAGTACGCGAGGGCGACGGCCCACACTGACACGAAGAGCCCGGCAATGCAGAACCCGGCGACGTTGATGTTGAAGTCTGCCATGAGTGACCAGAAGGCACCGTGCAGGTGCACCTCGGTCGTGAGGATGCCGAGGATTTCGATCGTGCCGATGATGAACGCCGCGCCGATCGACAACGCGGTGATAACCAGGTTGTAGTAGACCTTCCGGACGGGCCGCGCGAATGCCCAGCCGTAGGCGAAGTTCATGAAGCAACCGTCGAGGGTGTCGAAGAGCATCATGCCGCCGGAGAACAGCAGCGGCAGCGCCAGCACAGCGTAATACGGCAGTCCCTGGATCGCGGCGTACGCGGTGGCGGCGAGCAGCACCACCTCCGTCGCGGTATCGAACCCGATGCCGAAGATCAGGCCGACGAAATAGAGCTGCCAGGTATGGGTGATGGACTTCATGAACCTGCCGAAGAACCGGTACATCAGCCCGCGTGCCTGCAGTTGTGCTTCCAGTTCGTCCTCGCTGTACGCGCCGCGGCGCATGTCGCGGAACACCTTGAAGATGCCGGCCAGGACGATGAGGTTGAGTACGGCGATCAGGTACAGGAAGCCGGCCGACACCAGAGTCCCGGCGGCCCCGCCAGCGGTCTCGTACGTGGAACTGGGGTTGACGACGGCTCCGAAGACCGCGCGCGCCGCGATGGTGATGCCGACGCCTACCGCGACGATGATCGTCGAGTGGCCGAATGAGAAGAAGAATCCGGTCCCCAGCGGGCGCTTGCCGTCTGCCATGAGCTTGCGCGTGGTGTTGTCGATGCAGGAGATGTGATCGGCGTCGAAGGCGTGCCGGAAGCCGAGGAACCAGGCAGTGATCGCGACGCCGAGGCCCACGCCCAGGCCCTTGCTGCCGCCATAGCCCTGATAGTCGATGTGGTGCGGCATCACGCACAGCGCGTAGATGCCCCAGCCCAGGACGTTGATCGCAAGGATGAACAGGAACATCAAGACGAGCCGGCCCCACTCGCGGCCGGTGAGGTCGCCGGCCATCCGCCGCAGGCGTGATCGGGCGGCGCTGCTTGCGGGCGGCCCACCGCGCGTCCCGCGCACTCAGGAGCCGTCCGCAGGCAGCCCGAAGGCTGACGGGTGCAGCCACCTGGCGATAGCCGCCACTGCCTGCGCGTTGCGGGGCCCTGGGGTCACCTCGTCGTAACTGAGCACGAGGAAGCAATGGTTCTTGACAGCCGGGAGGTTCTTGCTCGCACTGAAGGTTTCCAGGAACTTCTCTTTCTGCGCGGCTGTCGGCGTGCCGTAGTCGTTGATGACTATGCACTGCGGCTTGGCCGCCACGACTTGCTCCCAGGAGACCGACGTCCAGCTCTGCTTGAGCGACCCGAAGATGTTGGTCCCCCCGCCCAGGCTGATCTCGGCGTTGATCATGGCCAGCCCCGGCCCGGTGAACGGCGCCGACTGGCCGCTGTCGTAGTCGAAGACGGTCACTGGCTTGAGGCCCGTGATCTTTGCCCGGGCCGCCCCTACCTGGGCTTTCATGGTGGCGATCAGCTTGCTGGCGCGGGACTCGACGCCGAAGATTTCGCCGAGATCGGTGATGTCCTGATAGGTGTTGTCAATGCTCACCGACGTCTTGCTGGACTGCACGTGGGCGCACGACTCGGTGAGGGCGAGGGTCTTAATGCCGAACTTCGCCAGGTACTGGGGCGTGAGGTTAGTACCGGTCTGCAGCCCGTAGTTCCAGCCAGCGAACAGGAAGTCCGGGTGCAGGCCGACGAGCTGCTCCAGGGTGAAGTAATTGGATGAGACGTCGCGGACCTTCTTGAATCCGGCCTCGTACTGGGCGGGAACCGGCTGGCCGACCGGGCCGTCGCCGGTCACGCCGAACGTCCCGACCATGTGCGACTCCAGGCCGAGCGCGAGCATGTCCTCGGTCGTGTTGATGTCGTTGGACACGGCACGCGTCGGCGCCTTGTCGTAGGTCATATCGGTGCCGCAGTTGTTGATGGTGACGGGGTAGCGGTGGTGGCCCGGGGTTGTCGCAGAGGATGCGGCCGGACTGGTGCTGCCGCAGGCAGCAAGGATGCTGACCCCGGCCAGCAGCGCAGCGGGCACCGCCACGGTGCGCCAGGCACGCCGCCGGCGAGCGAGAGCGGATCTTCGGATGTAGTAGTGCATCAGGTTCCTCTCGGTTAGCTGCTCCGGCCGGGTCGTGCGGACTCGGCCGGCGCAGTGCCGCCAGCGGAATGTCCGCCGGTTCCGGGCTGGATGCGGCGGGGGATCAGGTGCGGCGTTCCGGTATCGGGGTGATCGATGACCAGCACCTCGGCGCCGTAGGCCTGCAGGATCGTCTCGGGAGTCAGCACGGCAGCCGGGGGTCCTGCGGCCACCAGCCGGCCGGCCCGCAGCACGTGGATGGCCTGGCAGAACAGCGCCGCCAGGCTGAGATCGTGCAGTGCCGCCAGCACGGTGACGCCAAGCCCGGAGACGATCTCGAGGATCTCCACCTGATGGCGGATGTCGAGGTGGTTGGTCGGCTCGTCCAGGATGAGGTGGTCGGCTTGCTGAGCCAGCGCCCTGGCGACGAGGACGAGTTGCTTCTCGCCGCCAGACAACGTGTTGAACCGTCGGGAAGCCAGCCGCCCGCAGCCGACGCGCTCCATCGCGTGATCCACGATGTCGTGGTCGGCGTCCGCGTCGCGTTCGAATGACCGCTTGTGCGGGGTGCGGCCGATCATCACCATCTCCCGGACGGTGAAGTCGAACTCGCTCGCCGATTCCTGCGTGACGACCGCGATCCGGCGAGCGGTGTCCCTATGGCTGAGCGAGAGCAGGTCGGTGCCGTCCAGCAGGACGCGGCCGGCGGACGGCCGGTGAACCCGGTAGATGGCCTTGAGGATGGTCGACTTCCCGCTGCCGTTGGGCCCGACAAGCCCGGCGAACTCCTGGTCACCCACGGCGAGGTCGATCGCGTCGACGATGCGACGGCCGCCGATGTCGACCGACAGCTCATCCAGGCGAAGGCTCACTGCGTCGCCCCGTAGAGGTAGGGACGCCGCCGGATGAGGACGATGAGCGTGGGCGCGCCGATAAAGGCGGTGATCACGCCGATCGGCATCTCTTGCGGCGCGACGATGGTACGGGCGAGCAGGTCGCCCAGGACCATGAAGCTGGCGCCGAACAGCGCACCCGTGGGCAGCACGCGCCGGTGGTCGGAGCCGACCATGAGCCGCACGATGTGCGGCACGACGAGGCCGACGAATCCGATGATGCCGCTCACCGCGACAGCGACGCCCGCCATCAGCGAGGTCACCACGAAGAGATTACGGCGCAGCCGGTGCACGTCGACTCCGAGCGACGCGGCCGGCTCGGAGCCCATGGCCAGGGCGTTCAGCGTGCGGCCCTGCGCCATGAGGTAGATCATCGCGGCGGCCAGCGCGGCGGCAGGGATCGGCAGCTGGTTCCAGCTGGCCAGGCCGAACGACCCGAGCAGCCAGAACAACACCGTCTGTGTCGCCTGTGGGTTGCCGCGGAAGATCAGGAAGCTGGTTACCGACTCGAACAGCGCCGACATCACGACACCGCACAAGATCAGCTGCGTCGGGGACAGCGAGGACCCGGTGCGCGACACGAGGAACACCGCTGCCATCGCGCCGAGGGCTCCGAGCACGCTGCCCACCGAGATCGCCCACTGACCCAGCGATGCGAACGCGCCGAGCAGCAAGACGGCGGTGGCGCCGACGCTTGCGCCAGACGACACGCCGAGCAGGAAGGGGTCTGCGAGGGCATTCCGTACCAGCACCTGGACCACCGAGCCCGCAGTGGTCAGCGCCGCGCCGACGACAGCTGCCAGCAGCACCCGGGGCAGCCGGATCTGCCAGACGATGATCCCCGCCACACTGTTCGGCGCGTGACCGGCCACGCTGGCCGCGACGACATGCCAGACCTGCGCCGGGCTGAGTGGCACCGAGCCGATCGCGACGCCCGCGGTCATGGTCACCAGCAGGAACAGCAGGCACGCTGTGAGCACAACCGGGAGCGGGATGCGGTCGCGCCGCCGGGCAGCGGGCCCGGATTGGGGGGCTCTCGACTCGCCGACGGTATGCCGGTGAGCCGCAGTCTGTTCCGGTGCGGCAGCCGCCGGAACCGACGGTGATCCACCGGGACGGGTGTCTGGCTGAGCCGACCCGGGCCGAGTATCGTCCTCGCGCACTCGTGCGCCCTCTCTGCTACGGAGGTCGCACGAGCCGTCCTTCCTCCGAGGACCACTTGGCTGACGCAGAGCAGGCGACCGGGCTCGCCCCCGAAGGGGACTACCGTTGCGGGACAGCGCCGGGATCTCACCGGACTTCGCTGAATCTGCATCCGCCCCGGCCAAGACACAGCCAAGGGCAGCGACACTGTAGGCGTCAGACTGACCGGGCGTCAAGCTGGGGCCGCTATCCGGTCACCGCGTGATGTTTGCTGCCGACGACTGCTGACGGTGACCGGGCCGGGTGTCTGGGGGCCGATGCGGCCCGCTGGCCATCCGGCCGCGGCAGCCGCGATACCTTGCCCTCGATGAACTCACCTGCCAGCACACCGGACCGGCTAGCCCAGGTCACCGTCGTGGGCATCGGCGCGGACGGCTGGCCGTCGCTGACCGAGGATGCCCGGGTCGTGCTGTCCGCTGCGCCGGCGATCGCGGGCAGCCCGCGCCAGCTCGCGCTGCTGCCGGAACTGACCGCGCGGCGCGTGCTGTTGCCATCCCCGCTCCTGGACAACCTCAACCAGCTCGTCCGGGACAACCCGGGCGTCTGCGTGCTGGCCAGCGGCGATCCGACGCTGCACGGCATCGGGGCAACGCTGGCGCGGCGCCTCGGGACTGCGGCTGTCCGGATCCTGCCAGCGGTGTCGTCGGTTGCACTGGCGTGCGCGCGGCTGGGCTGGCCGCAGCAGGACGTCGCTGTCGTGTCGCTGGTGAACCAGCGGCCCGAGGCGACCCTGGCTGCGATGCAGCCCGGCGCGCGGCTGATCGTGCTGTGCAGGGATCGCCAGACCCCGGTGCAGCTGGCGCGGCTGCTGACCGGCCGCGGCTGGGGTGCGAGCGAGCTGACCGTGCTGGAGCAGCTCGGCGGGCCCGGCGAGCGGGTCAGCCTCGTCGTGCCGGCGACCGAACTGACCACGGCCGGGCAAGCGGACCTGTGCGTCCTGGCCATCACGGCACGACCGGGCCCGGGGGCAGTCGCCGGCCGCACGGCAGGCCTGCCGGACAGCGCATACGAGACCGACGGGCAGATCACCCGTCGGGAGCTGCGGGCACTGGCGCTGGCGGTGCTGCGGCCAGGACCAGGCCAGTTGCTGTGGGACGTCGGCGCTGGCAGCGGCAGCATTGGTATCGAGTGGATGCGCGCTGATCCGCTCGCGCGGGCGATCGCTGTCGAGGTCAGGCCGGATCGGGCCGAGCGGGCGTGCCGCAACGCCGCCGCGCTCGGCGTGCCGGCGCTACAAGTGATCACCGGCGTTGCGCCGGCGGCGCTCGCCGGGCTGCCGGACCCGGACGCGGTGTTCATTGGCGGCGGCCTTACCGCCGACGGCATGCTGCCTGCCTGCTGGCAGCGCCTCCGGCCCGGCGGTCGGCTGGTGGCGCACGCTGTCACTATCGAATCGGAGACGCTCCTGCACAGCTGGCAGCAGGAGCACGGCGGTGAGCTGGTCAAGGTGGCCGTCAGCTACTCCGAGCCACTAGGCGGCTTCACCACCTGGCGGCCTGCCTTGCCGGTCACGCAATGGCAGGCGAGCAAGCTATGACCGTGCACTTCATCGGAGCCGGCCCGGGCGCAGCGGACCTGCTAACCCTGCGCGCGCACCGGATCATCGCGTCCGCGCCGGTCGTCTTGTTCGCGGGCAGCCTGGTACCACCGGAAGTGGTGGCCGGGACTCGCCCGGACGCGAGGCTCGTCGACACCAGGGACCTGGACCTCGATGCGATCACCGCGGAGCTGGTGTCCGCGCACCGGGCAGGGCATGACGTCGCCCGCCTGCACAGCGGTGACCCGTCGATCTTCAGCGCCGTCGCCGAGCAGGCCAGGCGGCTCGACGCCGCCGGCGTGCCGTGGCAGATCGTTCCCGGCGTCCCGGCGTTCGCGGCCGCGGCAGCGGCGCTGCGCCAGGAACTCACCTTGCCGGGCATCGGCCAGACAGTGGTGCTGACCAGGACCGCCGCGCGAGCCACGCCGATGCCGCCGGGGGAGGACCTGGCCTCGCTCGCCGCCACCGGCGCGACTCTCGTGTTGCACCTCGCGGTACAGAACATCGACCAGGTGACCGGCGACCTGCTGCCGCACTACGGCGCGGACTGCCCGGCGGCGGTCGTGGCCAGGGCGAGCTGGCCCGACGAGCAGATCCTCCGATGCGGCCTTGGTGATCTCGCCAGACAGGTCCGGGCGCAGGGCATCCGCCGCACCGCCATCATCGTCGTCGGGCGCGTGCTGGCTGAGTCCTGTTTCGACGACAGCCATCTGTACTCGGCGGGCCGCGATCGCGACCTGCCCGCGGAGCGGAGCGCCCAATGAGGCAAGCACAGTGAGAACCGTCTCGGTCGTCGGCATCGGATCCGGTAATCCAGAGCATGTCACCGTGCAGGCCATCAACGAGCTGAACGCCGCCGACGTGGTCTTCATGCTGGACAAGGGCGATGACCGGGAAAGCCTGATTGACGTGCGGACGGAGATTTGCAACCGGTACGTCAACGATGCCTGCCGCATCGTCACCGCAGCGGACGCGCAGCGCGACCGAACCGCAGCGCAGTACGCCGCAGCGGTGGAAGACTGGCGCGCCCGGCGGGCGGATATCTATGAGCAGCTGCTGAGTAGCGAACTCGCGGAAGACAGCCGTGGCGCCATCCTCGCCTGGGGCGACCCGGCACTCTACGACAGCACGCTGCACGTGCTGCACGAAGTGCTGGCGCGCGGCACCGTCAGCTTCGACCTCCGGGTGATTCCCGGCATCAGCAGCGTGCAGGCACTGGCGGCTCAGCACCAGATCAGCCTCACCAGGACCGGCCGCCCGCTGCACATCACCACCGGCAGGCGGCTGGCGGCCGAAGGCTTCCCCGAGCATAGTGACGACGTCCTCGTCATGCTGGATGCGAGGAGCGCGTTCGGCGTTGCCGCTGGTGACGACGAGATCTACTGGGGCGCGTATGTCGGCACGCCCGACGAGATCCTGATCGCGGGCCGGGTCGCTGACGTCGGCCCGCGGATCGCTGCCGAGCGCGAGGCAGCCCGGCAGCGGCATGGCTGGATCATGGACAGCTACCTGCTGCGCCGGACCAGCGACCACGCGGATGAGGCTCCCGGCCGCCCCGGGGATGCCGGATGACAGCGGCCGGGCCAATGCCCGGGCCGGCCGTGCTCATCCTCGGCGGCACTAGGGAAGCGCGCGATCTGGCATCACGCCTGGCTCCCCGGCCCGGTCTCCGCGTCGTATCCTCGCTCGCCGGCCGCGTTCGTGACCCGGCGCTGCCAGCCGGCGAAGTCCGTATCGGCGGCTTCGGCGGCGCCGAGGGCCTCGCGGCCTGGCTGACGGAGCAGCACATCAGCGCTGTCATCGACGCGACGCATCCGTTCGCCGAGGAAATCTCGGCCAACGCCACCACGGCGACTCACCGCACCGGCGTGCCGCTGTTGCGGGTAGTCCGGCCGCCGTGGCAGCCCGCGGACGGCGACACCTGGCATGAAGTCCGCTCACTACCAGCGGCGGCGCGCATTCTGCCGGGCCTCGGCCGCCGCGTCTTCCTGACGACCGGACGCCACGGCCTCGGGGCATTCGCGCAGCTGACGCAGACCTGGTTCCTGATCCGCTGCGTCGACCCGCCCGCTGAGCCGATGCCGCCGCAGCGTCAGGTCATCCTTGCTCGCGGTCCTTATGACGCCGATGCCGAACGCGCGCTCATGCGTCAGCACCACATCGACGTGCTGGTGACGAAGAACAGTGGCGGCGAGCTGACGGCCGGCAAGCTGGCTGCCGCCCGTGACCTCGGCATCGCCGTTGTCATGGTCAGCCGGCCGGAGCTTGCGGACGCGCCGGAGTGCTGCTCCTGCGCCGCAGATGCCGAGAACTGGCTGCTGCGCCGGCTTCCCCGTAATGGCGGGGCGTGAATACCACCGGCTGTCCGTCGCGCTCGGCCATTCTTGTCGCGCTGGAGCCGACGATGACGAGCGTGGACATGTCGACGTCGGCAGTGCTCAGCTCGGCCAGCGTGATTACCTGCAGTTGCTCGCCGTCGCGGCCCACGGCACGGCCCAGGATGACCGGCGTCTGCGGGCTGCGATGCTGCAGGAGAAGCTCCGCGACCGCGGCCAGCTGCCAGGTCCGGGACCGCGACGCCGGGTTGTACAGGGCCAGGACAAGATCCGCCGCCGCGGCATGCTCAACCCGGTCGGCGATCACCGGCCACGGCTTCAGCCGGTCCGACAGGCTGAGCACGCAGTAGTCGTGTCCGAGCGGCGCGCCTGCCCGCGCCGCGACAGCTTGCGCGGCGGTCACGCCCGGCAGCACGGTCACCGGAACGCCGGCCCAGCGCTCGCCACCCGTCACCGCCTGCTCCAGCACAGCAGCTGCCATCGCGAACACGCCCGGATCGCCGGAGGACACCACCGCGACGCGGCGGCCTTCGGCAGCCAGGTCGAGCGCCAGCGCGGACCGCTCCGCTTCCACGGTGTTGCCGGACGCGTGCCGCTTCTGGCCTGGCCGCACCGGGACGCGCGCCAGGTAGGGCCGGTAGCCGACCAGATCTGTGGCCCCGGCGATTGCAGCGTCCGCATCGGGCGTGAGCCAGGCGGGGTCCCCGGGCCCGAGCCCGACGATTAGCACGCCCGGTTTCGTCGTCTCGCGGCGCCCGCGGCCAGGCACCAGCGCCAGCGACATGTACGGGACCCCGTCCGGATCCACCGCAGCCAGGGGCTCCACCCGCTCGCGGTCGGTCCCCGCCCGCTCGACGTACAGCGCCCGCTCCAGCAGCCCGGCATCTTCCAGGGCCGAACGCACCTTGCCGAACGTCCGGCCAAGCTTGAGCACGGCCGCCGCGTCGCTGCTCGCCAGGCGCGCCTGGAGCTGATCCTCGGGCAGCGTGCCCGGCAGCACCGTGAGCGTCTCGTCATGCTGCACGAGCGGCATTGAACTGGCCGCCGCAGCCGCGGACACCGACGAAATGCCCGGTACGATGACTGACCGGAACCGGTCAGCCAGCCGCTCATGCAAGTGCAGATACGAGCCGTACAGAGACGGGTCGCCCTCGCACAGGACCACCACGTCCCGGCCGTACTGCAGGTGGCGGGCGAGCCGCTGGGTCACGTCCGCGTAGAACTTCGCCATCGCGCCGGCGTATCCGCCCGGATGATCGCTGGCCTCGGTGGTGACCGGATAGCGGAGCACCTCCTCGATCTGGCCCTCGCGCAGGTAGGGCTCGGCGGCCGCCCGGGCGATGCTCCGCCCGTGCGCCGCGCAGTGATAGGCGATGACATCTGCAGCTGTGATGAGCCGGGCCGCGCGCACGGTGACCAGATCGGGGTCACCGGGCCCGACTCCGACGCCGGTGATCTGGCCGGGGCGCCCGCTCACTTCGGATCTGCCGTCCTTCATTCCGGGTCTCCGGCGAGCGCGTTCACGGCAGCGGCCGTCATCGCCGAGCCGCCGCGCCGGCCATGAACGGTCAGGTACGGAACGCCGCCGGACCGGGACGCCAGCGCCTGCTTGGACTCGGCCGCGCCGACGAAGCCAACCGGAATGCCGATGATTGCCGCCGGCCGGGGCGCCCCAGTTTCGAGGAGCTCCAGCAGCCGGAACAGCGCAGTCGGGGCATTGCCGATCGCGATCACCGACCCGTCCAGCTGGTCGCGCCACAGGTCGACCGCGGCGGCAGACCGGGTGGTACGCAGCCGCGCCGCGAGGCCCGGCACCCGGCCGTCCCGGAGTGTGCAGACGACGGGATTTCCGGCGCGCAACCGGGACCGGGTGATTCCGCCGGCGACCATCACTGAGTCGCACAGCACCGGCGCGCCGCGAGCCAGGGCCGACCGTGCTGCCGCGCCAGCACCGGGTGACCAGGCGACGTCGGCGGGCAGGTCAGTCATCCCGCACGCGTGGATCATCCGGACGACCGCCGGCTCGAGGTCGGCCGGGATCGCGCTCAGGTCGGCCTCGGACCGGATGATCGCGAACGACTCACGGTAGATCACCGCGCCGTCGCGTTCATAGTCCAGCGGCGCAGGTCCGCCGGCAGTGCCAGTGCTGCTGGCTTGCCCGGCTTGCGGGCTTGTCGTAGTCATGACGCTCCGGCGATCGTGACGGCGGCCGGCTGTCCGCCGATCAGGAAACTCTCCGGCCCGGCCGCGACGATCAGGTCGGCGTCGGCGGGCGCGCCGCAGCCGCGCGAGCAGCCAGCCCAGTGGGTACGAGGATGACCGGGCAGCGGGCGCGCGCGCGCGCGGACGTCGGCAACTGACCGGCTGCAGGCCAGGCCGCTGCATGCGCTGACGCCGGACATAACGTCCTCCTCGCTGGTCAGCAGTCCGGAGCCGGCCAGCCGCGCAGCCGCAGTCGCCGGCGCGACGGCCAGCGGGATCACGACCCGGCCCGCGGCGGCCAGTCGCAATACGTCTGCCCCGCGGAGCACCGACCCGGCCACCGTCATCTGAGCGGTCGTCAGCCGGCCAAGCCGGGCGGCAACGATCACCACGTCGCGCCCGGCCAGGCTGACCGCGCCGAGCGACAGCCGGCCGCCATCTGGAGGCGCGGCCGCGCCTACACGACCGCCGATGGCCGCAGCGACTGCGGCCCCGCCGCCGCTCAGGTCGCGGATCCGGGCGACGTTCGTGCCGACGCCGAGAGCGACAGCCGTGCGGGCGGCGATGATCGCGGCTGGCACGGCAGCGCCGACCGGCAGCAGGATGCCAGCGGACCGGCCGGCGATGAACAGCTCAGCCCGCGGCCAGTCGCAGCGCAGCCCGACGTCCGACCGAGCCAGCGCCGCACCGCCGGTCCCGTCATCGACCGCGAACACGAACCGGCCAGGCAGCGCCGCTAGCCCGGGATCGGCAACGATCGCTGCGTCGAGAGCCTCAACCAGCCGGCGCAACGGCGGATGGTCGCCGAGCCCGGCCAGCGGGCTCGCGGTGACGTTCCTGGCCCGGTCGTGCGAACCAGACGGCAGCAGCCCGGCGCTGGCAGCCCGGCCGGCCAGTTCGGCAGCAGATCCCCCCTGCACGCCGCGCACCTGCAGGTTGCCGCGCGCGGTGATGTCCACGTTCCCGTCACCAAACTCGCAGGCCAGCGCGGCAATCGCGGACCAGCGCCGGCTGGTGACGTACCCGCCGGGCAGGCGGATCCGCACGACGTCCCCGTCGCGCGCCGGGTGGAGTGTCAGCATGCCAGGGCACGCGTCAACGGCCACCTGCACCCGCACCTCCCGCTCATTGTCCTGTGGCCGGCCCTATCGCAGGCGTCAGGCCGGATGTGCCCGGACCCGCGCCACCGGCGGTCCGGCGCGGCTCGAAGCGCATCATAGGCAACCACCGTGCGCACGTGCGAGGTCGGCAGTCGCCGGGTGCAGCTCAGGCCGCCGTAGTACAGTCAAGTCCACAACGCGACAGCCAGCGGAGGAAGCCGGTGAGAATCCGGCGCGGTCCCGCCACTGTCACCGGGAAGCAACCCCCAGCTATGGTCACGGCCCCTGCGGGCTGGAAGGCCGGGGCGCGCACTGATCCGGGAGCCAGGACACTCCGGCCGTCGCGACCGTCAACTGGGGCGCGGACCCCGGAGGAGGCCTGCGTGGAAGACGACCGTCTGTGCACGGTAGCGCTGCTGTCCACGTCGGATACCGATCTGCTCGCCGCGCGGTCGAGCGGCGCCGGTTACAAGCTTGCGAACCCTGCCAGGCTTCTCCCGGCCGAGCTGCCCGCAGTGCTGGACGGCGCTGACGTCGTGGTAGTGCGCCTGCTCGGAGGACAGGAAGCCTGGCGCGAGGGACTCGCGTCGCTGCGCGCGCAGGATCGCCCGGTCGTCGTCGTCAGCGGCGAGCAGGCACCCGACGCCGCGCTCATGGCGCTGTCGAGCGTTCCGGCCGGGATCGCCGCGCAGGCGCATGAGTACCTGGCGCACGGCGGGACCGCCAACCTGCGTGAGCTCGTCAGGTTCCTGACCGACACTGTCATGCTCGGCGGCACCGGATTCGCGCCGCCGCAGCCCGCGCCGTCGTGGGGAGTCCGCGAGCTGCCAGGCAGCGTCGCCTGCCAGCAGGCCGCCACTGAGTTGGCCAACACAGAGTCGGCCACT
>Ga0335072_10010968_pt1 | contig 13001 bp, 11 predicted proteins | sample Lox_Sample_21_FD_206725 | JGI IMG/M metagenome (GOLD analysis project Ga0335072, IMG submission 206725) | Soil microbial communities from Loxahatchee National Wildlife Refuge, Florida, United States - Lox_Sample_2.1 | ecosystem: Environmental > Terrestrial > Soil > Wetlands | place: USA...
TGCAACGCATATGGCCAAGGACGTTGAGAACGCATTGCTCCGAGTTATCGAGATCGCCGGTGGACTGAGCGTAGATGAAGCGAGCGAATATGTCGACGAGCTACGCGCCTCCGGCCGGTACCGGCGGGACGTGTACTAAGCTCACCGACTTAGGCACGACGAACGTTCATGGCTAAAGCCAGTCGCCTCGCGCTCGCTTGTTCCGGGACATGAATCACGAGACCTGACGTCGTTCCAGGATATGCAAGCGTCAAAGCTGCGTAGGTAAATGGGCCGATTGGGGAGTCGATTGTGCAAACATTTAGTTGCTGCGGATCGCGAATCTCATAGGCATCCCAAAGCTCGCGCGTTTCCTCTTGAGCCACTAGCTGCTGGCGGATCCGTTGCAGTGATGGCAAATGCGGGCGCCTCCCGACAGCGGAACGAACCATCGCAACAACAGGTGCGATATTCGAAAGAAAACGTTCCCCATGCAGCTTGCGCGCACGGCTGTCGAGAAAAAGGCGCTCAACTGCGTTAAAATTGGCCTCATTGTCGGCGATGCCCCACACTCGGCGAAATGCATCGTTGCACGCTCTCACATCCCATGTCACCACGATGATGTAAGCCGGAAAGGCTAGTGCATTCATGGTCTCGACGAGCAACGGCCCAGGCTCTTGAATATCGTCGGCCGTGACGAGCCCCGTCAGCGTCAGTAAGTAATTGCGCTCCGACTCCGAGAGTCGTAAGGCGCGTGCCACCGAGAGGGCAGTTTGCTCCGATACGCCACTCGCGTCGCCGGACTCGAGCGCTGTGTACCAGGAAACGCCGATACCGGCTAGCGCCGCCACCTCTTCTCGTCGCAGACCGGCCACACGACGCCGGCCTACGGAAGCTATTCCCACATCGGCCGGTTTAAGGCGGGACCTTCGATCCTGAAGAAACCGGCGCAGTTCGAGCCGGCGCTCTCGATCATCCATCGTTACACTGCCGGAGGTACGATAAGCGAGTAGCTTACTCCGGCGCCGTCTTGATCCCAAACTGACCGTGTACTAGCACCACGGGAGAAACAGGGTCATGACTATTCACCGCGCGGGATCGCAACCATCCACCAAAGCTCCCACAGAGCATTTTACGGGCACGGTACGCATCGATCCGCTCTTCGCGGCATCCGAACCGTCCCGAGTGAGCGCCGGCATTGTTACGTTCGAGCAGTGCGCTCGATCTGACTGGCACACCCATCCACTAGGACAGAAACTCGTCATCATCTCAGGCTGCGGTCGCATCCAATCCTGGGGTGGCCCGATCGAAGAAATGCGACCTGGCGACGTGATCGTCATCCCACCGGGAGAGAAACATTGGCATGGCGCGTCTCCGACGACGGCAATGACGCACATTGCCATTCAAGAGGCGCTCGACGGCAAGAACGTCGATTGGTTGGAAAAAGTCACCGACGAACAATATGGCGCGCTGGTACAGGTGTAGCAACGATGCCTCACATCGTCGCAAAACTTCGCAGCGGATATTCGGAATTGCAAAAGGAGCGCCTGGCTTCGTCCCTCGCCGAGTGCGTTGTCCAAAGCTTGGACTGTCCAATGTTCGACGTATCGGTGGGCATCGAGGACGTCCCGCAGATCGACTGGGCTGAAAGCGTTCACCGCGCGGAAGTTCGCGATAAGTCAGCAACGATTTACAAACTACCTGGCAACGTTGAGAACTAGCATAGGAAATAACACAATGAAATTTACCACCCTCGGCAGCAGCGGAGCTGTCGTTTCAAAAATCGCGCTCGGCACGATGTATTTCGGAGCAGAAACGTCGCAAGACGACGCATTTGCCATTCTTGATGCCTATATGGAAGCGGGCGGCAACTTTATCGACACGGCTAACGTGTATGCCGGCGGAGCCTCGGAAACAACGATCGGGAATTGGCTAAAGGCGCGTCCGAATGATGTCACGCATCGCGTGGTTCTCGCAACGAAGGGGCGCAGTAGGGCCGGCGACGACGTGAATGATGCCGGACTTTCCCGGCGGCATCTGCATCACGCCCTGAATGGATCGCTTCAACGGCTTGGCGTTGAAACGATCGATCTTTACCAGATGCACGCTTCCGACATGCGTACCTCTATGGAAGAAACGCTGGCTTTTCTCGACGACGCTACGAACGCCGGCAAAATTCTCTACGTGGGTCTTTCGAACTTTACCGGATGGGAACTTCAGCTGTTCGTATCGACGGCGCGAGCGATGGGGATCCAGCCGCCCGTTACCCTGCAACCGCAATATAGCTTGCTCTCGCGCGAAATCGAGTGGGAAATCGTGCCGGCGGCGATTCATAACGGTCTTGGCTTGTTGCCCTGGTCGCCGCTAGCAGGTGGCTTTTTGTCGGGCAAGTACTCGCGCGGCAATTCGCCCGCCGCGGATACACGTGCGGGTTCGAGCAAGCCGCTCTATCAGTGGACATCTGAAGAATACGCCGACAGCGATCGCAATTGGGCAACCATCGACGCTGTTATCCGCATCGCGAACGAACTTGGCGCGACGCCGTCGCAAGTCGCCCTGAGTTGGATTGCAGATCGCCCCGGCGTGACGGCTCCTATCGTGGGCGCTCGTACAGTCAAGCATCTCTCTGAGAATCTCGCCGCCGTCGACCTTTTACTCGACAGCTCAAAGACAGTCGAGCTTGAAAAGATTAGTGCGCCAACCCCGGGCGGTTATCCGTACGGCGCATTTGGCGCATGGCAGCGCGGACGCGATCTCCGTGACGGTTCCGGTGCGCCGCCGGCGCCGTTCACGGCCGGTTCCCACCATCCCACCGGCGAGGTAAGATAATCGTAGCTCAGGGATAGCGCCACATTGACACTGGCGCAACGCATCGCCTTCGAGGGTGCGGATCGGGTGCGTTTGTCGGGCGCAAAGCACGCCCGCCCATAACGGCGCAGCCAGGCTCTCCATAGAATAAACAAGCAAAGGAGGCGTGTTTTATATGCGTCCGCTTATTGGCTGCTTGTTGGCGTCATGCGCGCTCATCGCCCTTCTGCTTGCTTGGGGCGAGCGTTTTGCGCCGCTCACCCACGCGACATTCGGGTTCAGCGGAGAGATACGGGGAATGCGCGAGGTCGTCGTACGCGTCGAGCCCGACGGACCTGCAGCAAGCCTGGGCCTGCGGCCGGGCGACGTCCTAGACCTTTCAAAGATATCGCTCTCGGATCGATACCGGCTAACCACCGGCAGCGTCGCCGGCTCGCGCATCACCATACCGATTACGCGTGCCGGCGAGGAGCATTTCATCACGCTCATCTCCGCAAGCTCTACACGCGCGCACGACGCAGCTTTGGCGTCCCTCTACGGTCCGATGTTTCTATTTGGGGCGACGGTAACGTTATGTATAGTCGCGCTCATTGCGCTGCGCCACCCTTCCGTCGCAACCGCATCACTCGTGCTCTACGGCATCGGCACGCTCAGCCCGCATACCGCTGCACAATTTTCGTGGCTTCCGAATCCACTCTACGGCGCAGTTGCAGCTATCATCTTTACCATCGTCCTAGAAGTCCCGCAGTTGGCGCTGCTACCTTTTATCGTTAGGTTTCCCTTTTCGCCGACGAGTCGCAGTGCGCGCACGCGAATGCGCGTGGCAGACGGTATCTTCATGGTGGGGACGCTGTTCTATACGTGGCGGAACATTTTTATTCCATACAACGAGCTAACATGGATCTATTTCGAAGACACCCTTTTCTTTGTCGTCCCGCTGATCATTCTTGTGTTCGCAGTGTTTGCGTATCACGACGCGTCCGGAGAGGAACGGCGAAGAGTCAGTTGGGTGATTGCTGGTTTCGTGATCACCACGATCGCGTACAGCGTCGACACCATCACGCTAAACACCCCGGACGCAAGTTCCACGATAATCACGGCAATTACGGCGCTAGCTCAGGGCCTCATAGCCGCATTCCCTATTACGCTTGCCTACGCGGTACTGCGCCATCGTGTGCTCGACATTGGCTTCGTTTTCAACCGCGCGGCCGTGTACGCGGTAATGACGACGCTCGTCGTCCTCATAGTGGCGTTGGTCGATTGGTTCGCGTCGCGTATGCTCACGGAGCAGCGCCTCGCTGTCGCCGTCGAGGCACTCGTCACGATCTCGTTTGGTTTCGCCCTGAATTACATCCATGCACGTACCGAACGGCTAATCGATCGCGTCGTGTTTCGTCAACGCTACATTGCCGAAAAGCGCATCGAGTATCGGGTCGGCGCTTTGGCGTTTGCTTCGTCGTCTGCGTCCGTCGATGAAGCGCTCGGTATCGACGCACCACAGATCCTTGATCTTACTTCCGCTGCTGTCTTTGACCGATTCTCTTCGGCGACGCCGTTCCGCCGCAGCGCGGAAACCGGATGGTCTGAAGACACCACCTCGATGCTCGATCCGGAATCGCTCCTCGTGCGCACTCTCCGGTCGGTGGAGCGCCCGCTATTCTTAGACGATGCCGCACTCGTTCCGCAGGGATTCCCGACTGGCGCGCTGCGTCCGATTCTTGCTATTCCGATCACCGCGCAGCACGAGCTGCTCGGCGTTGCGCTCTACGGGAATCATCCCGACGGGGCGTCGCCGGACCCGGAAGAAGTCTCACTCTTGTGGCGTCTGACGACTGCAGCGGCGACCGCGTATGGCACTGTCGAGGCGCGTCAATGGCGCGAACGCGCAGCCATGTTGGAGGAATCGATCCGTAGCTTGGGACCGTCCGTATCAACCTAAGGCGATACCGTCGCCGCATGATTCATTGTCAACGCCAACGCAAGGATCGATGGGTGCTTTCGGGTGACTGCCCATGTGGCGCTCCCAACAATAGATGGATAAGGCCTCCTCGGCCTTTACGCAGAATATGCGAGCATGGCAACCGGTGCGCTCTCAAGCACTCGGGCTTCGCAGCATGACCTTCGGTGGAAGTACGTGCTGCTCGTATTGTGTGCGCTCGCGTTTGCTGAAGCTTTCGTCTGCGCAGCGGACCTATTCGGCCTGGGCGAGCGCCCGTGGTTCGGCTGGGTTGATGCCCATACCGGAATGACGGGCCAGCCTTTCCTTATCATCGTTCAGAATCCAACCCCGAACGGCGCCTCGGCGAAGGCTGGACTGAAAGACGGCGATCTGCTGGACCTGCGCGAGCTCACACGTGAGGCACGGATTTGGATGACCTTTCAACCGATTGCCACGCGCCCACTTGAAGGCACGCTTCGCCGGAAAATGACAACGGTTCCGTTCAGCCTGCTTCCAAGCACCGTGTGGGAAGGCGCATCGCGCTGGAAGTTAGCCGACGTTATACCCGGAGCGATAGGACAGATATTACTGCCCATCTGCGCGCTGCTTATCGCGTTACGGTGTTTCCGAAGGCGCGACGGGCGCAGGCTTGCACTCGTGTTGCTTTTCTTGGCGCTGGGCTCGAACGGATTGCTCGTACTCCCTAACGCAAGTCTCAGTCTACTCTTCTTTCTGAGCGCGAACGCTTGCAGTTTTGCAGGATTGCTGCTGTTCATCAACCTTAGTGCACGATTCGGCGTTCGCAATCGTTGGCGTGGACCGCTCGAGTGGCTCGCGTACGCCACCTGTAGCCTGAGCTTTTTATGCGTCGCCGCCGGTGTCGTCGGACTTCTCACGTTATGGTTCGATCCGTTGCCGTACTTTTTTGGAAGTTCATTGAACGCCCTAAACGACGTCGGTTATCTCGCAGTCTCCGCCGTTGCGGTGGCTGCCGTAGTCAGTGCGCCATTGTCCGAGCGTTCACGAGCAGCCTGGCTGCTCTTGCCAATTGTCATTGCATTTGACGGATCGAGTCTAGTCAACAGCCTCGCGAACAGCGGCGCCGATGTCTTCCGCGACTGGTATCTGTTCGTAGGTACCCTCGCCATCGGGAACCTTCTTTGGATGTTGGGAGCCGTCGCGGTCACCTACGCACTTCTCAAACGCCGAGTGCTGGACTTTGAATTTGTTCTAGGCCGCGCGATCGTCGTCGCCATCGTTTCGCTCATCGTCGTCGTGTCATTTGTGCTTCTGGAGTCAGTGCTCGGATCAGCGCTCGTCGGCATGAGTCACGCCACCAGTATCGTTGCAAACATTGCGCTCGCTCTCATCTTGGGCGTCTCGCTCAATTACATTCAGAAGGGTGTCGAGACGCTCGTCGACACGGTGCTGTTCCGCAAGCGCCGCGCGGACGAGCGCGCCTTGCGTGATTTTGCCAGAGAAGCCGCGTACGTCACTCAGTCTTCCGCCCTACTCGATCAAACAATCGAGAAGATCAAGCGTCACACCGACGCGCGCAGCGCGGCTCTGTTATTGGACGCCGTTGGCGCCTTCGAAGCTGTCAGATCGTTCGGCGAGGGGACTTCGCTCGCGATCGACGAGAACGACGGCGTAATCCTCGCGCTCAAAGCGTGGCATAAACCGATCGATCCGCATCGGCACTCGTCAACGGCGCAGGCGGCTCTCGCCTTGCCAATGCTCGGACGAGGGCGATTGCTTGGCGTTCTTCTCTTAGGCGAACGCGTCGGCGGTGAAGCCTATGCCCCCGACGAAGTTGAAGCGCTCTCGGAGCTTGCGCACGGCGTCGGATCAGGTCTTGACGCGTTGTCGTCGCAGAGCGATCCTCTCAATGCGCTACACCAATCGATGGCCGCTATCGCTGACGTCGTTGCCGCGCTCGGCGACAAGATGGATTCGCTATCGCAGACGATCGCCGAGACAACTCGAATTTCTCCGATCGGTTGATTCTCTGTGATGGCAAGTGCGCCGCTGTCCGTCGACTTCGCTCGGGACGACAAAGGCGCTGTCCCTCGACTACGCGCTCCTTCGGAGCGCTACGCTCGGGATGACAACGGTGGGCGACCAACCAGCCCCGGGCGGGACCCCGCCCTCGACAGCGGCGCTCCTCATCGATGTCACGGCCTAGCCACGGGAGCGAGCGGCGTCCCCTCTAACAACGCAAAGCTTTGGTCACGACCTTGCTCCGGTCTCAATAAAAGAGCCTTGTAAAGCGTCACTTGACAGGCTATAATTTCGTATGAGTGGAACGGTTTGGGAACAGTGCTGCGTGCCTCATTTGGGAGGGACGTCCCGACAAGGCGGCACGACGAGCTCTTCCGACGAGACTTCACGCCAAAGCCGCTACTCAGATGGACACAATCCTCAACACTTCGACCTTGAAGGATTGCTTCAGCTACCCTCCGGGTTGGCGTTTCAAGTCATTGCGCGGGAAACTCCAAGGAACGTATCAGGTGAGAATTGACGATCAGTATCGCATTCGGTTTCATTGGGATATTGAGCAAGGTGCAGTCGGCATCGTTATTGGCGACTTCCACGATCAGGATGAATGATGGCTAGAAAAATCATGGTTCCAAAGCATAGACGTCCGAGCACGCCGGGAGATCTCATTCGAGAGTATCTCGCAGATCCTGAACTTTGTTTAACGCAGGGTGAGCTCGCGAACCGACTGCGAGTCAGCCGCGCAAACCTCAATGCCATAGTCAACGGGAAACGCGCTGTCACACCTGTGATGGCTATGCGACTTGAGCGAGTGCTTGGAGTCAGCCTACAGACTTGGCTCAACCTCCAAGCGGCCGTAGAGATTTACAATGCGATTCACTCTGCCGAGGCTCGTCAGATTGCCAAGCTCAAACCACTTCGAACCTCAGCGGCGTAGTCAACCGACCCGGCGGCGGGAGCCCCCGTTTGGGGGGCCGTAGTATAATCACCCCTTGGGGGCGCGTAGCTCAGGGGGAGAGCGCCACATTGACACTGGCGTTCGCGCTACATCGCGCACTCGCGAAATTGGAAAAGCCTTGAGAGATCAGGGCTTTTTCTTTGCGTATAATAGGCATAGTGCGCATGTTGCGCACTATGGGCGCTCATTCGAGGGTACGAATCGGGGTACGTTTGAGCAAGTTCAATGTGCCGTTCAAAAACGTTGAAGGGATCTGTGATTCGCGCACTCTTAGCGAACTAGCGCCCGGCGGCGACGCGGCAGTAGCCTCCTAGGGCCGATACAGACTTCATCGTCGCCCTGCCCCTCGAGTGCCCCAGCCATGCAAAGCAAGACTCGTCACTATTGCTAGCGCGCGTTAGCTGCTGGGCGACAAGATGGACTCTGCCAATCTTGGCGCATATCCGGCGGACTGTATGCTGCAAGCCAATCCGTTCTTGCTTGCAGTTCCCAGCATCAGCGTAAACTTGGTCGAATGCGGGGCGCGCTCACTGAACATGAGCACATACATCGCGGGCAGATAGCTATAGCTGTGCACGCGCTCGAGTTCGCCGGGACTGCCGGAAAAAATGGAAAAATCGAAAAGGACCTCCAAGCCCTTCGTTATCGCAAGGGCCGGCTTCGAGGTTTGAGCGTCATAATAGTCGCCAACAAATGCAGATAGCGGAACCTGATTAAAGTACGTTTCGCCGCTAACGTTGGTATCTCCGATTCTCCCTGAGAAAGACACTAAGCTGCCGTCTTTGTATTCTCGAGTGAAGTCAAGAGTAAGCTGCCCCGGTATGCTCAACCTAACGCCGTCAAACGTCGCTCCATCATCGAAAGGATACGTGGTGGCGGATCTCCCATCCATCGACACGTTAATGTTGATAGTCGTGGTTTTTTCCGGTGCGGACATCGATCGCAGCTCGATGGTATCGATCGATAGAAAAGCGCCGGGAGCTACGCTCATTGAGTAATAGCCCGTAAACGGCACCAGCTTGCTAACGTCCGTCATAAATTTCTCCGTATGGATTTCTCTAACATCGTCAGCGCCTCTATAAAGCACGCATCTTGCTGTTTTTATGGTGAGGGCGAATATCGCCGTGGCAGGTGTCGCAAAAAACACCATCTATTTTGTGCATAAACGTACAGAAGGACCTCCGCGGTGTTGGATTGGGCTTAGAGGCACTCAAGGGCGATCGCTTAGGACAGCACAGCTTGCGAATTAATCGACAGTATCGCGTCTGCTTCGTTTGGAAGAAGGGCGACGCATTTTCGGTCGAAATCGTCGACTACCATTGAGGACGTCTATGAGAAGGCTCCCGCCGATCCATCCTGGAGAAATACTCGCCGAAGACTTCATGGCGCCTCGTGCATTGAGCGCCAATAAGCTCGCAATTGAACTGCGGATACCTTCAAACCGACTCACTGAAATCATCAGAGGCCGACGTGCCATTACCGCAGATACGGCGCTGCGCCTTGGTCGGTACTTCAAGACATCCGCAGAGATGTGGCTTGGGCTGCAAGCCGACTATGACCTACGGAAAGCAAGAGCCGAGACTGGCGAACGGATTGCCCGAGAGGTAAACGTAGCAAGTTAAACGTTCGACCTCAAAGGTTTAACCAACCGGGCGGGACCCGGACCTCGACGGGACGTAGCATAATCAGCCCTTGGGGGCGCGTAGCTCCCGGGAGACCGCCACATTGACACTGGCGTTCGCGTTACGACCGCTCACGCACGAAATTAGAAGAGCCTCGAGAAATCGAGGCTCTTCCTTTGCGCATCGTAGGCATAGAGCGCATCTCGCGCACTATGGGCGCTCATTCGAGGGTACAAATCGGGGTGCGTTTACGTCGCCGCAATGTGGAGCTCATCGCATCTCTAAGGTGCCGACAATGTCCCTCAGCGCCGCGCGGAGCTGCGTCATATCTAAGGGGCACGGCAGATCACTATCATCATCAGATGATGCGCCGAAAAGAATCGCTGTTATGCCTTTGCTCTTAGCCGCCAATACATTCTGCATGCGATCGTCAACAAACACGACGGCGTTCGGCGGTTCATCGAGCTCGAATAGAAGCCTATCATAGATCTCAAGCGCTGGCTTTCTGCAACCCATATCCCCGCTAATAAACCATGCAGCGATGTACTCTCTCAAACCGAACCGGTCGCGCAACCTTCTAGACCACCGCGGAATGTCGTTTGAGAGGCAGCAAATCCTGGAAAACAGCGCCGAGGCCTCGGATAACATTTCCATTGTGCCTTCAGCTAGGACATGACCCTGTAGATACTCATCTTCGAGTCTAGGGTCTACCCCAATGCTACGCCACAGCTGGTCTGCAGTGATTTGCCCCAAACTGGCGGCAACATACGCGCGGTTAATGTCGTCCACATTTGCTGTTCCGCCATGGTCTCTGACGAAGGGGACAAGAAGGTCTCCAACGTCATCAGCATTCTTATAAAGCACGCCCATCGCGTCGAGCGTTAGCACTGCCTTCGGGAAATGAGCCCTAAGATTTCGAGCTCGCACAAATCAGCTCGCGGTTAGGAGCACGCCAACGAGAATGGCGGGACCCAGAACAAAGGGCGATGGAGCAATCATTGACCCTCACATGAAATGCCAGACGTACGTATTCTTCTTCTTCAAGACGGCGACAACATCGATCGACCTTCATCGCAGAGACAATCTCTGTCCCTCGACTTCGCTCGGGATGACAACGGAGGGGCTTAACCAACCAAGCCCACCGCGCAGCTCAGGCGCGCCGGAGAGAGCCCTGCGGGACCCTGCCACTGGCGAGCCGTAGTATAATCAACCCTTGGGGGCGCGTAGCTCAGGGGGAGAGCGCCACATTGACACTGGCGCTCAATCGATGCGTCGCCCGCACGAAATGGAAAAGCCTCGAGAGATCGGGGCTTTTTCTTTACACATAGTAGGCACAGTGAGCATGTTGCGCACTATGGGCGCTCATTCGAGGGTACGAATCGGGGCAGGTTTGAGCGCACTCAATGTGGCGCTCCAAAAGGAGAGCCTGATCCCGTGCAGGCCTCGCCGACATCACGCCCTGGCCACGCGAGCGTTCGGATCCCCTCTACCAATGCAACGGTTTGGTCACGGTCTTGCTCCGGTTTCAAAGAAAACAAGCCTTGTAAAGTGTCACTTGACAGCCTATAGAATTAACGATCGGTATGCACAGTCGTGATCTGGCAAATGGGATTCATCGAGCAGCGGATCACGAAAGTCGAAGGTTTCGCTGGATCCATTTCCAGCCTCGTTTGCACTGCGCTCAATATCTCGCTAATAGTCGAAGGCGACGCGTTCTCTCTACCCATTGCGGTAGCAAGCCTGTTTGTCATGGTGCGAATCGCTTGAACGTTGCCCACGTATAAACGCGCGTAAGTGGTGCTGTGGCGATCGCGCCGTTCGTTAGAGCTGCGATAGCGCGCGATAGGCTCATGAGCGCCGATCGAGGCCTTCGACCTTCGAATTGTCTCTGCATTTGTAGAACGCGGCGCTTCTCATCTTGACCATCTGGCGCACGGGTGAATCGCAAGCCTGCGCTAGACTTGGTCATGGACTACGTAAAGCCGAAAGACGTCGCTCTCGCAATGGTCGCCGCGGGCGAAGCAAAGGGCGCCTTAGGTGCGCGCGACCTGCTCATCCGTGGTTTCCTGTCGGGTGCGATTTTGGGATTTGCAACGGCACTGGCGCAGGCCGCGACCGTTCAGACAGGGCTCCCGATCGTGGGAGCACTCATCTTTCCCGTCGGATTCGTGATGATCGTTTTACTCGGACTCGAGCTGGTTACCGGAAGCTTCGCACTTCTTCCGCTCGCGTTCTTCGAATCGAAGCTCAGCCCCGGGCGTATGCTTACGAATTTCGGCTGGGTGTTTCTGGGCAATCTCCTCGGGGGACTTGTCTTTGCCGCGTTGTTGGCGATTTCGCTCACGATGGCAGGTGCGACGGCCGACACGACCGGCGTTGCTGCGAAGTTGGTCGCCGTCGCGCAAGCCAAAACGCTCGGCTACGAAAAATTTGGCGCCGCCGGCCTCGCGACCGTCTTTGCGCGTGCAATTCTCTGCAACTGGATGGTGTGTCTCGGCGTCGTCATGGCGATGGTTTCGACGTCCACGGTCGGCAAGATCGTCGCGGCGTGGCTTCCAATTGCCGTGTTTTTTGCATTAGGTTACGAGCACTCCGTGGTCAACATGTTCCTCATCCCGGCCGGAATGATGCTGGGGGCGAAAGTCAGCCTTGTCCAGTGGTGGTTGTGGAATGAAATTCCCGTAACGATCGGTAATTTTTTCGGCGGCCTCGTCTTTACTGGACTCGCCCTATACGCAACGTACGCGAAAGACGCGGTCGCTTCGGGGTCGCTCAGCGATTCGAGTGCGTCTCCTTCCGGCGTAACCGCAGCGGCGATTTCGACGGTGGCGTAGACCCGGGGTGCTCGATCCGGAGTCCGGGTTCACGCACGAACAAAAAGAGTATCTCGAAGGGTTCTTCGCGGCCCTGCGCGGCAACGGCCGCGCGCCAAATCTTGCTGCGCCTTCGGACGCCGAGCCGAACGTCTTCGGAACTCCGCTGTCCGAGCTGACGAAAGAAGATCGCTGGAAGCACGAGCTCAACCCGCTCGATGCGTGGGATCACCTGCTCGCGTGCGCACGGGACGACGCTCCGCCGGAAGGCGAAGACGTCTTCCGTTTTAAGTTTCACGGGCTTTTTTACGTTGCTCCGGCACAAGATGCGTTCATGGTCCGCGTTCGCGTCCCGGGAAATGTTCTCACTACCGAGCAGCTTCGCGGCCTATCGCGAATGGCTGCCGAGTGGGGCGGCGGGTACGGCGACGTAACGACGCGCGGCAACATCCAAATACGTGAGCTTCCGCCGCGCCGAATCATCGACGTTCTGATGCGTTTGTACGATCTCGGATTGACGTCGCGCGGGGCTGGTGCCGACAACGTGCGCAACATCACCGCATCGCCGACAAGTGGATTCGACCCTCAGGAACTGATCGACGTCGTACCGCTTGCTCGCGCATTGCAATTCTATCTCCTGAACCATCGAGATCTTTACGGCTTACCGCGCAAGTTCAACGTCGGCTTCGATTCCGGCGGCAGCATCGGCGTGGTTACGGACACGAACGACGTCGGTTTTGTTGCGACGCGAACTCTGGAAGGAGCGGTCGTCTTTCGTGTTCTGTTGGCCGGAATCACCGGCCACGGACAGTTCGGAATCGATGCGGGGATCGTGCTCGAGCCGGAGCAGTGCGTCAGCGTCGCCGCGGCAATCATCCGCGTTT
>Ga0335072_10010970_pt1 | contig 13000 bp, 15 predicted proteins | sample Lox_Sample_21_FD_206725 | JGI IMG/M metagenome (GOLD analysis project Ga0335072, IMG submission 206725) | Soil microbial communities from Loxahatchee National Wildlife Refuge, Florida, United States - Lox_Sample_2.1 | ecosystem: Environmental > Terrestrial > Soil > Wetlands | place: USA...
CGTCCTGCTGCAGACCCTGGGCCACTTCGTTCTCGGCCACTCCGCGCCCGCGGACTTCGGCGAGTTCCTGCGCCAGCGCGTCGAGGCGAACTACTTTGCCGCGGCCGTGCTGGTACCCGAGCAGGCCGCTGCGAGGTTCCTGCGCGAGGCCAAGGACGCGCGCGACCTTTCGGTTGAGGACCTGCGCGACGTCTTCTCGGTGTCCTACGAGATGGCTGCGCACCGGTTTACCAACCTCGCCACGCACCACCTCGGCATCCCGTGCCACTTCGTGAAGAACGACGAGGGCGGCATCATCTACAAGGCCTACGAGAACGACGGCGTCGTGTTCCCGGCTGACCCGACCGGCGCGATCGAGGGGCAGCGGATGTGCCGCCAGTGGTCCGGGCGCCAGGTGTTCACGGCTGCCGACAGGTTCAGTCCGTATTACCAGTACTCCGACACGCCCGCTGGCACCTACTGGTGCACGGCACTGGTCGATTCAGGGCGGGAACGAGGGTTTGCCATCACCCTCGGCGCCCCGTACGAGGACAGCCGCTGGTTCCGCGGCCGGGACACCACGATCCGGATGCGGTCCCGCTGCCCGGACCCGGATTGCTGCCAGCGACCGCCAGCAGCGCTCGCGGCCCGGTGGGAGGGCATGGTGTGGCCGTCGGCGCGGGCGCACTCGCACATCCTGCTCGCCCTTCCGTCCGGCAGCTTCCCCGGCGTGGACGAGGCCGACGTGTTCGAGTTCCTGGACCGGCACGCGACCGGGTAGCGGCAGCTCGCCTGGGCGATCCCCCGTCAGCCGAAGTGCGGCGCGCGCTTCTCGCGCAGCGAGGCCAAGCCCTCCTTGATGTCCTCGCCCATGAAGGTGAGCATCTCGTAGGCGGCTGACTGATCGAAGATCGGCCCGGCGTTGCGCACCCAGCCGTTGAGCGCCCGCTTGGTCAGCCGGATGGCGAGCTGCGGCCCGGTCGCAAGCTGGTTCGCGATGCGCATAGCTTCGGGCAGGACTTCCGCTGTCGGAAGCGCCTTAGATACCAGCCCGATCCGCTCCGCCTCCGCGCCGGTCACCATCTCGCCGGTCAGGAGGTAGTACTTCGCCTTTGCCAGGCCGCACAGGAGCGGCCAGATGATGGCGGCGTGATCACCGGCAGCCACGCCGAGCCGCACGTGGCCGTCGCCGAGCCGCGCGTCGTTCGCGCAGATGCTGATGTCGGCCAGGAGGGCCACAACCAGTCCGGCGCCGACAGCCACGCCGTTGATCGCTGAGACGATCGGCTTCTCGCAGTTGGCCATGTTGTACACCAGGTCGCTCATCTCCCTGAGCATGCTGGTGACCAGGTCGTAGTTGCCGATCTGCCGCTCGACCATGCTGAGGTCGCCCCCGGCGGAGAAGGCACGGCCCGCACCGGTGACCACTACGACCCGCGTCTCGTCATCCCGGCTGAGGTCAGCCCAGATCGTGGCCAGTTCGGCATGCATGGCCTCGTGCGCGGCGTTCAGCACGTCCGGCCGGTTGAGCGTGACGAGCATGACGCCACCGGGCTGCCGCTCGAGCTTGAGGTGCTGATAACTAGCAAGGTCCATGCGGATCGGCTTCCTCTCGCAACGTGGGTCTGGTCATCATGACAGGCAACCCGGGCGCTCTTCAGCCCCTGCGCACTCACCAGCGGTCGGTCGTGAAGGCGGATGAAGGCCATAAAGCGGTCTTAAGCCGATGAGGCGGACCTGACGGTCATGAGTAGTCGACAAGCACCCGCGGAATTTGGCGCAAGCAGCGGTAGCACGTGGCTACTGCGCAGCATAGAGTTGCGTATTACTGGGAAGTAACTTAAGTAGTCAGGCGACCTAATAAGGGAGCGACATGAGCAGCCCCGACCACACTGCATCTGGGTTCTCGCTCGCGTTGTCCGATGACGTCCGGCAGACCAAGGACTGGCTGCATGAGTTCGCGCGTGACGTGATGCGGCCCGCTGCCGCGGACTGGGACGAGCGGGAGGAGACTCCCTGGCCGATCATCGAGGAGGCCGCCAAGATCGGCTTGTACTCGCTCGACTTCTTCGCGACCCAGTGGCTGGATCCCAGCGGCCTCGGCATGGTGGTGGCGTTCGAGGAGCTGTTCTGGGGCGACGCCGGGATCGGGCTGTCGCTCGCGGGCTCGGGCCTGGCTGCTGTGGCAGTCGCGAGCAACGGCACGGAGGAGCAGATCGGCGAATGGCTCCCGCAGATGTTCGGCAGCCCGGGGGACGTCAAGCTGGGCGCTTTCTGCTCGTCGGAGCCAGACGCCGGCAGCGACGTCGGTGCCATTCGCACTCGGGCCGTGTATCACCAGACGACTGACGAATGGGTGCTGAACGGAACCAAGACCTGGGCCACCAATGGCGGCATCGCGGACGTTCACGTCGTGGTGGCGTCGGTCGATCCGACGCTCGGCAGCCGCGGCCAGGCGTCCTTTATCGTGCCGCCCGGAACGCCGGGCCTGTCGCAGGGTCAGAAGTTCCGCAAGCACGGCATCCGCGCGTCGCACACAGCGGAGGTCATCCTGGACGACGTGCGCGTTCCCGGTAACTGCCTGGTTGGCGGCAAGGAGCGGCTGGATGCGCGGCTAGCCCGGCTCGCCAGCGGAGGCAGCTCGGGGGAGCAGGCCGCGATGAAGACGTTCGAGCGGTCCAGGCCAAGCGTCGCGGCGATGGCCGTGGGCGTCGCGAGGGCGGCGCTGGAGTTCGCGACCGAGTACTCGACACAGCGGGTCCAGTTCGGTCACCCGATCGGCCAGAACCAGGGCGTGGCGTACATGCTCGCGGACATGCAAGCGTCAGTGGACGCGGCGCGACTGCTTACCTGGCGCGCCGCCTGGATGGCCAGGAACGGGCTGCCGTTCGAGCATGCCGAGGGCTCGATCTCGAAGCTGGTCGCGGGCGAGACCGCGGTGCGAGTCACCGAGCAAGCGATCCAGATCCTCGGTGGCAACGGCTACACCCGCGAGTTCCCGGTCGAGCGCTGGCACCGGGACGCGAAGATCTTCACGATCTTCGAGGGCACGTCGGAGATCCAGCGCATGATCATCGGCAGGGCCGTCACCGGGCTTGACGTGCGATAATAACCGCAGGTCATGGCGCTGGCGCGGATCTTGAATGGGGCGGTGAACTCGGGCTTCTGGCTGTTGGTGTATTTCCCGGCCGGTCACGGCCGGATGCTACTCGCCCTTTGAGGTGAGCGCCTGAGCACTCCTGCAACGCTTGTTGCTTGCCGGGATGGCCGCTGTCGCAGCGTCAACGGGCGTTGCTGGCCCTCGCCGCACGACGAGGAACTCCGGTCGATCGGTGACAAGTTCGCGGGGCCCGCATGCTGCGTCACGAACAATTCCGCGGGCAGAGCACGATCACCAGCACCCGAGGCGGGTCACCTCAGGATGTCCGCGCAACCGGCAGACCAGCACCGTCGGCAACAGCATCGGTGGCTGCGCCGAGACCGGTCACGATTTCCCGTGCTCAGCGGCTCGCGAGAGGTGCCACCGATTCCGGAACTCGTTGAGGACTGGCGGTCGCTCGCAGGGCGGGCGGATGTCAGGATGGAGCAGATGCCCGGTCTCCGCGGAGGCAGATTCTCATGACCGCAGCAACAGAGACAGGTCTGGTGCCGATGCGGGTCAGCAAGGCTGTTGGCCTACAGAACGGTGACGAGATCTTCGAGTACATCGTGCTGGAGGAGCGCGACGGGGATCGGCGCCTGGCGATCCAGGTTGGCCACGCTGAAGCCTTCGCGCTCGCCGCCAGCCTCCAGAGCCTGGGGTGGAACCGTCCGACGACGTACGAGTTCACCGGGGCGCTGGTGCGCAGCCTCGGCCACCGGGTACGCGAAGTCCGGATGGATCGGATCGTGGACGGAGCCTATGCCGCCACCGTTGAAGTTGAAGGCCTGCAGGGCACGGCCCTGGTCGATGCTCGATGCAGCGATGCGCTGAACCTCGCGGTCATTGCCGATACGCCGGTCATGGCGTCGGTGGAGATGGTGGCTGAGTTCATCGGCCGGCAGGGAAGGCGCTTCCGCCGAGGCCGCGCTGCTCCGCCGCGCTCTTGCCGCCGACCCGATGACCATCCGCAGAATGAACCCGTAGCTCAGCAGCTACCTTGTGCGGGCATCGATCAATCCGAAGGAGCGTCGTAGCTCTCAGCACAGTCTCGCTCACATTGGAGACGTCATGGCTCAGAACAACATGGAGATCGTACTGGGGGTGCTCGCTGACACCCTGCGCACTCAAGACATCGAGCACCTGACCGGGCTGCTCGACCAGCAGGTGGTCTGGGAGGGCGTGCATCCTGGTCAGCGCTGCGATGGCCGCGAGCAGGCGATGGGCGTCCTCGGCGGCTTCTTCGCCGACCGCGCGCTGACGTTCGACGCCGTGGAAGTGATAGCCAGCGGCGACGTTGTAGTCGTAGGAGTACAGGGCCCAGGGTTCAACGGTATACCTGAAGACTTCGAGACCGTCGGCCAGGTGTTCCACGTCTTCACGCTGCGCGACGGTCTGGTCGTCCACTGGAAGGCTTACCTTGACCGCGACGATGCTCTCGCGGCAGCCGGATCTAGCTGGCCGGTGCGGTCAGGGTAAGCGCGGACGGCAGTGCCGGGCAGAACCGAGACGAGTCCCACAGCGCGTCATCTGGCGCCCGGCGATTCCGGGCGGGAGCCGACGTGGACCGCCCCCTTGCGAGTCGACCACGAGTGCCTCTCCCTGCCGGAGGCGGATCTCGCAGAGGGACAATTGCCAGCGATGCGTCAGGTAAATCTGACGCGGGAGGGGTGGCTGGCCGTCCATGCCAGGATCTGGCACGCACGACCCGCGCCGTGGTGCTGAATTGGTGCTGAGATAGCGACGCTCGACAGGCGCCTGCCATCGACCTCGCATTGAACTTTCATACACCGGCATCCTTGATTGCCCGGCCCGGCGGCCTCTGGCACAGCCTCGCCTAGGACCGGGCCTGACAGCTGATCAGGCATGTCGCTCAAACAGCGAGCAGTTCTGCTAGGTCGGCGGGCAGGTGAGCTAGGCCACCGAACTCGGGGACCACGACACAGTGGATCGTTTCGGGCGGCACGCCCGAGGCGGTCATCTGGGCAGCGCCGCCGATGCTCTCGCAGTCGTCATCAACGACCACGTCCGCGCGGGCGCGGCGGGCTACGTCGGCGTAGCTTTCGCTAGCGGCGCGGGAGAACACCGGCCCGCGGGGGGAAGCCGTGCGCGGTTAGCACCATGCGGTCGGTGTCTACATCGTCGGGCGTGCCGTGGGAGCTGAGATAGCAGATCTGCGCGCGCCGCGCCGCTGCCAGTTGACGGCCTTCTCGACGGCGGCCTCGGTGGGGACGTAGCAGCCGAACCCTTCCACCGCCGGGACACCCCGCATCGACTGGCGGACCCGTTCGCTGCGCGGCATGCCCACCCGATGGCGTCGAAGCCCAGAGCTCAGCGGCCGCGGGCGCTGTCTACCGGGCGGGACCCTAGAGCACTGTGATCGGGGCGATATGCGCGCGATCCGTTGTCCGGCCGAACTGGCTCAGCCTTTCTGTGCATGATCGCTCGTTGTGGCCGACGTCGGCGCGGCCGGGTCGCGGGCTGGCCGGTAACGTCGGTGACATGTTTGCTGGCATGCCGGGCTGGCGCGACCTGGAGATGGGCGCGCCGCAGATCGCCCGGCGGGGCATGGCGCGTTTGAACGCGACCCGGGTTGCGATGTTGGGCACCGTGCGCAGGGACGGATCGCCGCGCATCAGCCCCGTTGAGCCGTGCCTGGCGAACGGCTGCCTGCTGGTTGGTGCGATGGCCTGGTCGGGGAAGGCAGCCGACCTGCGCCGCGACCCGCGGTACGTGCTGCACAGCGCTATCAGCGGCGCCGACAGCGGTGAGGGTGAGCTGAAGCTGCACGGACGCGCGGCCCTAGCCGACCCGGTCCTGCGCAGCGCGGCGACGAGCGGGTGGTGGACGGGTCAGCCGCCGAACAGGGCGGTCGTGTTCGTCCTGGGTATCGACCAGGCCCTGTTCGTCGAATGGGACACCGACCATGGCGGGATGACGGTTCACCGGTGGTCTGCGCAAGACGGCTATAGCCACGGCACTCGCAGCTATCCGTAACAGGTCGGCCGATGCTGCCATGTGGTTGTTCTCGGCAAGCAAGTCAGTACTTAGACGCGAACCGCCCGCGACCAGAAGAGTTGCGCTAGGTCGGCCGGTACCGGGTCACAATGAAGGCATGAGACGGGCCGCGGCGGCTTACGACACTCGCTGTCTGCTGCGTGACGGCCAGCTGTACAGCAGGCGCACCGTCCTCAACCGCAGGAGGCACAAAGCCATCAGTAATCGGCCCGTCCCGCAGCCCAGGGTGCGCAGGGAGATGCCTGGTGACGCGGCCAATGCCGCGCCTCCCGCGCCATCGAGCCCGCCGTTGCCTGTGCCGTACATCCACGGCTGGTACGGCAACGCTGCGCTATCGATCGGAGTGCCCACGGGCGCAGCGAAATGCATGCTTAGACGGCGCGGAACTGCAGAGCCCGGCCTGGTGCAGGCCGACAGGCGGCGGCCAGGCTCGCCGCTCGGGACGCGGATGACAGGGCGCCGGACACGCGCCAGGCCCGATAGCCCTGAGCCGGGTTCGCGCGAACGCCTTAGGCCAGGGCGGGTTGTCGCCAGGCGACGGGGCCGATCCCGAAGCATCGCAGGGCTTGCGGCAGAGCCCCACTACAAGCCGACCCGTCAGGCGTCGATGAAACTGCTCACCGCGCAGGTCAGTGATGCTGCCCGAGCCACACTGGATCCTTAGGTGCTTGGGCGGGTACTTGGAAGAATGAAGGCTGGAGGCGCCACCTGGCGCCCCCAGCCATTTCCCTTGGGCTACGACGGCCTGGTCACGATCCGGCTGGTTCTCCGATCCCGTTGCCGCGGCCGATCATAAGAACGCCTTCTCCGGATGGCGGCGGAGTGGGCGGGGCGCTGGAACAGGTGTAGGAGCTCGTGTCGATGAGCTCGATCTCGGTGTCTGAGCTGCTAGCGGAGTACTGGAAGTTGCCGAAGCTCAGCTCGGTGCCGGCGGGCATCGCCGCGGGGTTGATCGTGACGGTCACGGTCGTCGGCGAACTAGCCTGAGACACCACTTGAGGGAAGCCGGCCGGGGTGGGATCTGAGGAGCAGAAGCTGCCGGTAGTGACGCGCGCCGGAATCCCGTCTTGCTGCAGGTCGCTCTGCAGGGTACTGGGTTCCAGGAGCACGCGCGGGTTGATGGTCAGCGTCGCCGTGCCGTTGGCGTTCGTGGTGAGTGTGAAGGCCGTGGTGCGGATGGTGCCAGTGCTGGGCGCCGAGCCGAAGGCCCCGGACAGGCCCGCGCCGAGCACCACTGTTGCGGCGGCGATCACGGCTAGCCCGCTGACAACGGCGGGAATCCGGCGGCGGGCGCGGATCGTGTGGCCGCGGCTGATGATCTGGTCTACGGAGGTGTGCGAGTGAACCTTGTCGCGTTGCTCCATCACCGCGGTGATCACTTCGTTGTCGTTCATGATGACTTCTCCTGCTGTAGTTCGGGTATAAGGCTGCTGCGCAAAGTGGCGATGGCACGCGCCAGGTGAGCTTTGATCGCGCTTGGCGAAATGCCAAGCGCCTCGGCGGCCTGGCTGGTGTCCAGGTCAAGCAGCAGCCGCGCGGTGACGACCTGCCGTTGCCGGGTGGGCAGGCGGGCCAGGGCCGACATGATCCGCGGATCGAGCGCGCTGCCGGTGGCTGCCTGCCGCGACGCAAGGTCGGCGACGTGGCCAGGATCGGGCAGCGATACCTCCCGGCGGCGTTTTCGCCACCGCGAGATGCTGGCATTCAGGGCGGTACGGACAACCCATGCCGCTGGGGCTGGATGCCTGCCGACCGACCGCCATGATGCCCAGGCGCGGGCGAAGGCCTCGTCAACAAGATCTTGTGCCGCGTCCCGGTCGCCGACACTTACCAGGACAGCGAACAGGCACGCATCCTTGGACTGCCGGTAGAACTCCGTAAAATCCAGCTGCTGGCTCACGCCCACCTAACGCACGACTGGCAGTCGCGGACTACACGACTTTGGCGGCCTCGTGACAAGGGTCCGTGATCATCGTAGAGACGGAAGACACGAACCACCGAAGGATCTCCGGGGGCATTGATCCTCGCCGCCTGCGGGCGTAGCTGGCGGTGGCGGCGGCACCCGTGATGATCCCGGCCGCGGTGCCGGCCAGGGAGAGGACAATGGCCTCAGCCAGGAAACTGGATCCGGATGTGGGCGCGGGTTGCGGCCAGGTCCCGGCGCACCGCCGCCGTGCCCGGAGCACCGGCCTCAGGGACAAAGCCGCCGTTATCTTCGCATCCCGGACAGAGAACCCAAGGGTCTGCGGAAAGCCCGACCTCCCGGCGACGACAGCCGGGCAATCCGGCGCCGCGCCACGGTGAGAAACGGCCGCACGCACGGCACAAGCTCAGGCTGGCCCGCCAAGATCAAGAAAGACCGAGGCTAGCACCTGCTCATGGCCGGGACCGCCACTGTTGCGTGGTAACCGTTCGGCGCAGTGACGCTAAGAACGACGCAGGCCGGATGCCTGACATAGACACCGCCAGGATAGAAGCTGTAGCGATCACCGCATGACGGAAGACGCACCTGGCGAGTCAGGCGCGGCCCGTAACTGAGCCGTGCCGTCGCCGGTCTCACGATGCTGACCGCCCTGTATGGGCGCGCGTTAGGTGCTACTGCCAGCGGCACCTTCACGACCAGGAAGCGCTGTCCGCGCACGACTGCCGCATCCAGGGGCAGATACTGCGACTCGCCGACAAAGCCGTCGACCCCGTTGACCAGCCGAGCCGGCGCACTATCGAGACCTTGTTGCCCACGTGAATCCCGGCAGGTCAGGACCATCAGCGTCGCCACGTCCGACGACCGCATGGAACTTCCGCCACTGCACCCGGCCAGCAGCGCACCGACGGCGACCAAGGCCAGTACAGCGGAGAGCGGGAGCCCGCGGGAGATGGGCACACCCGTCATCATCGTCCGCTCTTGCTCACTCCGACAAGAACGATGGCTCCAGCCTGCCCATCGTCTTGCCGCCACGGTCGGTAGTCAGTTAAAATGAACGGACATCCGCTTTTTATTAGAGGAAGCGAGGCGCGTTGCGCGAGGGACAGCCCAGCCGGACTGCAGTGCAGAATGCTTTGTTCCGTGCCCTCGAGGCCCGGCGTCCGGTGCGTCGCCGGGTCGCTGACGACCCGCTGGCGGTCTGCTTTCTCACCCCCGAGTTCCGCGTCGTGGCCGGGCTGGCGCGAGTTCGGGTCGCCAGGACACTTATCGAGACGTTTATCGATCACCGCTGGCCCTGCGTTCGCGGTGGCGTCGTCGCACGCACGAGACTGATCGACGAGAAGGTCGCGGCCGAGCTTCCCAAGGTCCGGCAGGCGATAATCCTGGGCGCCGGGTTCGACAGCCGCGCCTACCGCCTGCCCGCGATGAGATCGGTGACGGTCTTCGAAGTGGACCATCCGGCAACGCAGGCCGCCAAGCAGCAGGTCGTGCAGCACGGCCTTGGCGAGGCAGCGGGCCAGGTCAGATTCGTGCCGGTGGTATTCGGGACCGATGACCCGGCGGCGAAGCTCGCTGACGCCGGGCTTGAGTCGGGTGCGGCGACCCTAGTGCTGTGGGAGGGGGTGACCAACTACCTCGTTCCCGAAGCCGCCGATGCCACCTTTACATTCCTGGCCGCGGTACTCGGGACGGGATCTCCGGTCGTGTTCACCTACGTGGACCGCGGGATCATTGACGGGACGGCCGTGTTCGAGGGGGCCGATACGACACTCCGCGCGGTACGGCGGGTCGGCGAGCCGTTCACGTTCGGATTTGATCCCGCGCAGGTGGCGTGCTACCTGGCAGCCCGCGGCTTCGATCTGGAGTGGGACACCAAGGTCAGCGAAGCGGCCGCGAGTTTGTACCCCGCAGGCAAGTGCCCGCGCGTACCCGCGTATTACCACGTCGCAGGCGCGAGGCGGCGCTGAGATGCCGCGCGTGAGCCAGAGCTATCTCGACTCAAGGCGCCGCCAGATCATGGATGCCGCGATCACCTGCTTCGCCCGGCGTGGCTTCGATCAGGCGACGATCCAGGACATCGTGGCCGAGACCGGGCTGAGCGCCGGGGCCATTTACCGGTACTTCCCGTCTAAGGAAGACATCGTGGCGGCCATCGCGGCCGAGCGTCACGCGGCCGAAGCCGCGGCCCTGGCCGAGTGGCGCGCCGGTGACGATGTTGCCGAGGCGCTGCGTCGCCTAGTCGGCGTATCGCTGGGACGTCTCGCAGACCCGGCGGAGCAGCGCTGGCGCCGGGTCACTGTTCAGGTATGGGGCGAGGCCCTGCACAACGACCGCGTAATGAGCATCGTCCGCGGCGGCCTGGACGAGCCGCTGCAGATCCTGGCGGAACTCTTCCGCCAGGGGCAGCGCGACCGCCGCCTGCCCCAGCAACTCGACCCCGATGGCGCCGCGCGAGTCTGCGCTTCGATCTTCCAGGGCCTTGTACTGCAGCAGGCATGGGAACCCGGGCTCGACGTGCAGGCTTACATTAACGCCGTCCTCACCCTGGTCGACGCGCTCGCCCCGACCGCCAGCCGAGGCGATCTTCGCCGTACTCGCCCACCCCGCCAGGCATGCCGCGATTGATGGCACCGGCTGGGTCCGCGAGCCCCTCGACGGCCGGCCGCTGACCGCGGCGGGCCAGGTGTTCCGGATGGGCATGTACAACGACAACGTCCCGGGCGGGCACTACCGGATGGCCAACCGGGTGCAGGTGTTCGACTCGCCGCGCGCCATCTCCTGGGAGCCAGGCATGGACACCGGCGATGGCAACCTGCAGATCGTCGGCCACATCTGGCGCTACGACCTGGACCCTGCAGGACCATCCGGGACCGAGGTCACCCTCTCCTATGACTGGTCGGCGGTCCCTAACTCCCTCCGCCAGCGACTCCCATTCCCATCCCCCGTTCGCCGCGGATCATCTGACTAACTCGCTGGCCCACCTCGCCGAACTGGTCACCGGGTAACCGGCCAGCAAGCCGGCCAGTCCCTGCCAAGCCGAGTCCCGAGCGCAGGGCCACTTCGCGGCCCGAGCACCGGAGTCGGCGCGGCAGCGGGCCTTCGCGTCTGTTACCCGCGAGACTCGGTACAGAAATTCAGGACCAGCATGGTACCATAGTTCGGTACGAGAACATCGGAGGTTTGAACGTGGCCATCACTGCCAGCGAAGCCCGCTCGCGCCTGTTCCCACTCATTCAGCAGGTCAACGACGACCATGAGCCGGTCAGGATCAATTCTCGCAATGGGGACGCCGTGCTCATGTCCGCCGACGACTTCGACTCCTGGCAGGAGACTATCTACCTGCTGCGCTCGCCTGCCAACGCCCGGCGCCTCATGGAGGCCGTCGCCCGAGACAAGTCCGGCCGAGGCGGCGTCGCCAAGACCATGGAGGAACTCGAGGGCCTGGCAGGGGAGTAGTGCGAAGTATCCACTTCGACCCAGATGCCTGGGAAGACTTCGTGTACTGGCTGGGCGCGGATCGGAGGATGGCGACCAGGATCGCGCGCCTGATCGGCGAGATCCAGCGTGACCCATTCTCAGGCATAGGGAAGCCGGAGCCACTCAAAGGCGACCTGTCTGGGTATTGGTCGCGTCGGATCGATGACGAACACCGCTTGGTCTACCGAGCCGACGACAAGGAAGTGAAGATCTTGAAGGCCCGGTACCACTACAGCGACTGAGCGAACCCGGGCGGCATGGGCTGACAGCGCAGATGCTGTACACGTACCGTGCTGAGCTGGTGCTGATTCGGAAAAGCAGAGTCACCGTCGGCCCAGGTCGCCTGCTCGCCAGCCCGTGTGGTCATTTGTGATAGACCCTGGGCCGGCGCAGTGGCCCGCACTATTGTCGGTGGCGAGGGCTTCAGCATAGTGGGGGATAAAAGTGCCTATTTTCATGGTCGAGAGGCGTTTCGCGGAGGAGCTGGAGGCGGCCTCCGATGTCATCGATGGGATAAACCGGATCAACGCTGAGGAAGGAGTCCGCTGGTTGTACTCATTCCTATCATCCGATCGGCGTAAGACTTATTGCCTGTACGAGGCGCCGTCCCCCGAGGCGATCCGTAGCGCGGCTGCCCGGGCCGGTCTGCCCGCTGACGTCATCGTTGAGGTGACGGACCGGCTTTTGCCTGACGGCGCGATCGCGGCGATCTGACTAGCTCGGGCCAGCTGGGCTGGGTGTCGCGATGACGGCATGGGAACCGCCGTCGCTGCCGTCACCGTTGGTGGCGGTTCGGCAGGCGCCGCTGGTAGGCCGGCGCCGGGAGCTGGAGACCATGGAGGCGGTGTGGTCTGATGTGGTCGCCGGCAGGCGCCAGGTCGTCTTTCTCGGCGGGGAACCGGGGGCTGGCAAGACCCGGTTGATTGCCGAGATCGCCGGCGCGTTGCACGAGAACGATGCGACTGTGCTGGTTGGCACCTCAGGGCCGGACGCGGGCGTTTCTTACCAACCGTTCGCAGAGATGCTCGATCATCTCTTCTGCACCGCTGCCGACGGCGCCCTGGCTGAGGTGGTAGCCAACAACGGGGGTGAGCTGGCGCGCCTGTCTTCCCAGGTGAGTCGGCACTGCGCGGAGCCGGTAGGAGCACCAGCCGGGACGGAGGGAGTCCGTCGGGACCTCTTCGAAGCGGTGGCATGCGTGTTCCGGGCCCTGGCCGGGAGGCGGCCGCTGGCGCTGATGATCGATGACCTGCACTGGGCCCAGCTGCCGACGATTGCCTTGCTCGAGCACGTCGTGCACGCCTGCCCGGAATCACCGCTTCTGGTAGTGGCTGCGTTCCGGACGACAGTTCCGGACCGCTCCGACGACATGGCGGCGCGGGTGGCCGAGCTGCACCGACTGGAGGGTGTCAGGCGGCTGGACCTGAGCGGACTAGACACCGAGGCCATCGCCGAGTTCCTGA
>Ga0335072_10010971_pt1 | contig 13000 bp, 9 predicted proteins | sample Lox_Sample_21_FD_206725 | JGI IMG/M metagenome (GOLD analysis project Ga0335072, IMG submission 206725) | Soil microbial communities from Loxahatchee National Wildlife Refuge, Florida, United States - Lox_Sample_2.1 | ecosystem: Environmental > Terrestrial > Soil > Wetlands | place: USA: Florida...
GATGCCCGGAGGGCACGTCAGCGAAGCATCGCGGACATCGCCGGCCTTTTCACCGAAGATGGCGCGCAGCAGTTTCTCTTCCGGAGTCAGCTGCGTCTCGCCCTTCGGCGTGACTTTGCCGACCAGGATGTCGCCGTGACCGATCTGGGCGCCGATGCGAATCACGCCGCTCTCGTCAAGGTCGCGAAGCGCATGCTCCGAGACATTGGGAATATCGCGTGTGATTTCTTCCGGTCCCAGTTTGGTGTCGCGAGCTTCGATTTCAAACTCCTCGATGTGCACCGAGGTGTAGTAATCGTCCTTCACCAGCTTCTCGCTGATCAGGATCGCGTCCTCAAAGTTGTAACCGCGCCACGGCATGAAGGCCACCAGCACGTTGCGTCCCAGAGCCAGCTCGCCCTGCTCCGTGCAAGGACCGTCAGCGATGACCTGCCCCTTCACCACCCGCTCACCCTCCCGCACCACCGGCTTCTGGTTGATGCAGGTGTTCTGGTTCGAGCGCTTGAACTTGATCAGCGTGTAGATGTCCGAACCAACTTCACGCGATAGCTGCGTGGGATGATGCTCGCCTTCGACACGGACGATGATGCGCTCGGAGTCGACCGAATCCACAATGCCGTTGCGCTTGGCCAGCACCACGGCGCCGGAGTCGCGCGCCGTAACGCCTTCCATGCCGGTTCCCACCAGCGGAGCCTCCGCTACCAGCAACGGCACCGACTGGCGTTGCATATTCGCGCCCATCAGCGCGCGGTTCGCGTCGTCGTGTTCGAGGAATGGCACCAGCGACGCGGCCACCGAAACAAGCTGCTTCGGCGAAACGTCGATGTAGTCGACCTCAGTCCGGTTCACCAGCACAAAGTTGCCCTGCCGGCGAGCATTCACCAGGTCTTCCGTAATCACGCCATGATCATCGAATTCGATGTTCGCCTGCGCGATGGTGTGCTTGTCCTCTTCCCATGCCGACAGGTAGAAGCTGTACGGGATGTAGTCGATGGTCCGCTTGCCCTGCTTCTTCAGCGTCGCATTCAGCTTCATCGCCTCATCCTTCTCGATGTGGTCGCCCACCCGCAGGCCGCTTTCGCCCGCATTGGTGATCTCCACGTAGTCGAGAATCTTGGATTCCTTCACCTTGCGGTAAGGCGACTCGATGAAGCCGTACTCGTTGATCCGAGCAAAGCAGCTCAGCGAACTGATCAGACCGATGTTCGGACCTTCCGGCGTCTCAATCGGACAGATACGCCCATAGTGCGTCGGGTGTACGTCGCGGACTTCGAAGCCGGCTCTTTCACGAGAAAGCCCGCCCGGTCCAAGGGCTGACAACCTGCGCTTGTGCGTAATTTCCGACAGCGGATTGGTCTGGTCCATGAACTGCGAAAGTTGCGACGAACCGAAGAACTCGCGGATTGCCGCCATCACCGGCTTGGCGTTGATCAGGTCGTGCGGCATCGCCGTCGACAGCTCCTGATACACGCTCATCTTTTCCTTGATGGCGCGCTCCATACGCACGAGGCCGATGCGGAACTGGTTCTCCATCAACTCGCCAACCGCACGTACGCGGCGGTTGCCAAGGTGATCGATATCGTCCACGACGCCGATGTTCTTGCGCAGCTTGAGCAGGTAGCGGATCGTCGCGTAGAAGTCCTCGGGCGTCAGCGTCCGGTGATCCAGCGGCGTTGCTTCCTGGTTTTCATACAGCTTGATGTTGAACTTGAGACGACCCACGCGCGAGAAGTCATACTTGCGCGGATCGAAGAACATGCCTTCGAAGAGCGCTGTTGCCGTGTCCAGGGTCGGCGGATCGCCCGGGCGCAGCTTGCGGTAGATCTCGATCAGAGCCTCTTCCGGCTTGTGCACCGAGTCGCGCTTCAGCGTATTTGTGATGATGTTGCCCACGTCGTCGCGCTCGGGGAAGAAGACCTCGAAGCTGGTTGCGCCGCTCGCCATCACTTTGTGCAGGCGGTCCGCGGTCAGCTCGACATTGGCTTCCACGATCACTTCGCCGGTGTTGAGGTCAACCACATCGGCTGCGGTCATGGCACCATCGAGTTCGGCCGACTCAATCTCGACCTTCTCGATGTTCGCTGCGCGGATTGCCTTCAGCGTGCTTGCCGTGACCTTGCGGCCAGAGTGCGCGATCTCCTCGCCCTTATGCAGCACAGCGTGCGCAGGCTTGGCGCCGAGCAGGTGGGTCGAGTGCTTGGGATCAGCAGGAACCGACCACTGCAATTTGCCGTCCGCAATGTGAATGCGATCGACGGTGTAGAAGGTCTTGAGAATCTCCTCGTCCGAGCGCAAGCCAAGTGCGCGCAGGAAGATGGTTCCGAGGAATTTCCGCTTGCGGTCGATGCGAACGTAGAGCGTGTTCTTCTGGTCGTACTCGAACTCCACCCACGATCCGCGATAGGGAATGATCTTGCCAAGGAAGTAGGTGCGGTTGTTCGCCGTCTCGAAAAAGACGCCGGGCGAACGATGCAACTGTGACACGATAACGCGCTCCGTGCCGTTCACGATGAACGTGCCATTGGGCGTCATCAGCGGAATATCGCCGAAGAAAACTTCCTGCTCCTTGATGTCGCGGATGGTCTTGTTGCCGGTCTCCGCGTCCTTGTCGTAAATCGTCAGGCGGACCGTCACCTTCAGCGGAGCGGAGAACGTCATGCCGCGCTCTTCGCACTCCTGCTGGTCATATTTCAGCTGCAAGCCGACGGGGTCGCCGCACTTGTTGCAGAAGTCGGGGACATTCTTGTTGTAGGTTCCGCACTTGTGGCAGAGAACGTCGCCGGGAAGAAACGGATCGGTGATCACCATCGCGCCGCAATGCACGCAGGCCGTCCGGAGGTGATGCAGGCCTTTCAAGTGGCCGCACTTGCACTCCCAGTTGCCGATAGCATAGTCGACAAAATCGAGCTGGGAGATGCCGCGAAAATCGGTAATGGGGAAAACAGAAACAAACACCGACTGCAGCCCCGAGTCATCGCGCTCGTTGGGCAGCTTGTCCATCTGCAGAAAACGCTCGTAAGAACGCCGCTGCACTTCGATCAGGTTGGGAATCTGGGTTGCGGTAGGAATCTTGGAAAAATCGAGCCGGCTGCGAATCGCGCGCTTCTCGTTAGGCATGCTTCACTCCTGAGGCTCGTCACACCGGTGCGATACCCATCCTGGATCGCATCCGGGCCGGCACCCGAGTCTCGAGGCGCCGACTGTTCACGTATGAGGAAAACCGATCAAAACGGACTGGCCAATGCGCATAGCCAATTCCGCCCGAAGCCCAGCCACAACTCAGCCGAAGCTCCGGAATCCCGCGCCAAGCGTGTTTACTGATTTGAGGCGGCACAAAAATTGCGCCCCGGTCGTTGTTGATCCTCAGGACAGTACGCTAGACTGCGCACAATCGGAAGCAGACTCGCTGGTTTTAGGACCCGCTGATAAGCCTGCAAACGCAACGTAGATTTCGCCGAAATGCCTAATCTGCTGCGACAGAGACACGGAAAGCCCGCGAGGACGCAATTCCTCACGAGCGCGGCTTAATGCCTGTGCCCCCATCCGATTTTTGTTGCACCGCTATCGCCGATCCCAAAGCTCGCTTTGCTGCCCGCCGCCTGCCAATCGACATCCATCAGCAGAGAACCCGACTATCCTGCTGACCCTAGAGCACTTACCTTCACATCGGTACAAACCCCAAGGCTGCTTGGCTCAGCCGAGGATGCCGTACACGTGTGCCCTTTGACTCTGATATTCAAGACGCGCCATGTGTGGTTTTCGCCCAAATCGCGCAAAAACAGAGTGGGCCGAAAAGACGCGCAACCTTTATCGTAGCGCGTCCCGGCTCGTCTTGCAAGTCAAGTACCAAATTACTTAACTTCGATGGTGGCGACGCCTTCAAACTTCTTCTTGATCGCCTCGGCCTCTTCCTTGGTTGCGCTTTCCTTCAACGCCTTCGGAGCGCCATCGACCAGGTCCTTGGCTTCCTTCAGGCCGAGCGAGGTGACCTCGCGAACAGCCTTGATGGTGTTGATCTTGTTCGCTCCGGCATCCTTAAGGATGACCTGGAACTCGGTCTTTTCCTCGACTGCGGGAGCTGCCGCCGCGCCGCCGCCGCCCGCAACGACTACAGGGGCCGCCGCTGCCGCGGACACACCCAGCTTCTCTTCGAGGGTCTTCACCAGCGAAGCCGCGTCGAGCAGGCTCAGGCTCACGATTTCTTCAACTAACTCTGGACGAACCGCCATGTCATTATCTCCATTCAAATTCGAATTTGATATTCCCGGCCGTAATCCCAGTCGGTAAGTTTCCGTTGCGCCAGACCAGCGCCCTTCCCGCCTGCTTTACTGCCAAAACCCAAAGACAGCCTTTAGCTGTCAGCCCTCAGCTTTCAGCTTCTCCCTAAGGGAGCCGCCGACTGATAGCTGACGGCTGAAAGCTGATAGCTTGGCGCGGCTATGCCGCGCCTGCAAACTTGCCCTTCTCCACGCCCTGGTTCACCACGACCGCCAGGTCGCGACCGGTTGCGTTCAGCACCGTAACCAACCGCTGCGCAGGAGCATTGATGAGGAAGAGGAGCTTCGCAAAGATCTCTTCCTTGCCCGGCATCGTGGCCAGCGCCTTGATCTCTTCCACGTTGATCAGCTTGCCATCAACGATGCCCAGCTTGAACTGAAACTCGGCGTTTTCCCCGGCCCACTTCGAGAAGACCTTAGCCAGCGCCACGGGGTCGCCCGAAGTGAAAGCGACAGAATTCACGCCCTTCAGGCCCTTCAGCGCGGGAGCGATCTTGGTGCCCTCGCTCGAAACGGCCGCCAGCTTGTTCTTCACCACGCGATACTTGCCGCCAGCTTCGCGGATGACTTTGCGCAGCTCATAGTCCTTGGCCACGGTCAGCTTGGTGAACGTGCCGATGATTGCGGTAGTCGAGGTCTCCAGCTCCTTCGCCAGCAGCTGAACCTTCTCCGTCTTTTTCGCCTTCGAAATTGCCATTGCCTTCGCTCCGCTCCGGCAGGGATCAGGAAACACAGATCAGGGATCAGTAAACCCCGATCGATTTCCCTTCACTGCCCTCGCTTTCATGCGCCATTCGGGCGCGATCTCAATCTCTATACCAGAGTCTCTGAGGTCACCGGCATCAGGACCGATCTCTGACCCCTGCTCTCTGAAGACTTGCCCTAGTGCTTGCCGGCCGCGTCGGCCACAGCCGAATCCAGCGGAACTCCCGGACCCATCGTCGAACTCAGCGTGACGCTCTTGATGTACTTGCCCTTGGCCGCCGAAGGCTTGGCCCGCACAATTGACGTGATCACCGTCGTGGCATTGTCAATCAGCTTCTGAGCTTCAAAGCTCAGCTTGCCCACCGGCACGTGCACCAGGCTGGTCTTATCGGCGCGAAACTCAACCTTGCCGGCTTTGATCTCTTTCACCGCTGCAGACACATCCTGTGTCACCGTTCCGGTCTTCGGGTTCGGCATCAGACCCTTGGGGCCGAGGACCTTACCCAGGCGCCCGACCACCTTCATCATGTCCGGCGTTGCGATCAGAGCGTCGAAGTCGGTCCAGTTCTCTTTCTGGATCTTCTCGACCATCTCCTCGCCGCCCACGAAATCCGCGCCGGCGTCCTTGGCTTCCTTTTGACGATCACCCGTGGCAATCACCGCAACGGTCTTGGTCTTGCCCAGTCCGTGGGGAAGAACCACCGTCCCACGCACCATCTGGTCGGCATGCCGGGTGTCGACACCGAGACGCATGGTCAGATCCACTGTCTCATCAAACTTAGCGTACTTGACCTGCTGCAGCAGGGTAACCGCCTCGGCAAGCGGATACGCGGGCTTCGTAACAGCCGCGCGCGCCTTCGCAATATTCTTGCTGATTTTAGCCATCAGATCCTCGTCTCCCACCGCAGTTGCCAGCCCCATTTTCCGGGGAACCTGGAGGCTACACGCCTGAAACCCTGGCGCTTACGCCTTCGAACAGGTCCAAAAGCCGTGGTGCTATTGACGGCCCGAAGATTTTCCTTCGGACGTATCTATGAATAATAGCGAATTGGAACCACAAATGCAACGTATGCCGGCGGATCTCGAGTACTTAGCCATCCCTCCCGTCCCGTTCGTTTCGCTGCACGAGTTCTTATTCCTCGTGATTTTGCGATATCTGATATTCTCAGCCAACATTTCTGCGGGCACACTATCTGCCTTTATTTACCTAAATTTGGGCCGATGAAGCGACCCCCTATCGCAACAAATACTACCGTTTGGCATCTAAAAAGGTGAATAGGATACGTGGAGCGCTCAGAGCGAATTCGTAGTTTGGAGCGCTCGAAAGTCAGGAGTAGATAATGAAAAAAATAGCGCTAACAACAGCTGCGTTCGCCGCAGGAGCGTTCCTCGCAGTTTCCCCAGTTTTTGCCCAGAATCAACAGGGCCAGGGTCGTGCCGTGGTTACCATCCTCCCGACCCAGAAAAACGCAAGTGTAGGCCAGATTGCCACCCAAACTCTCAAGCTGAAGGTCGATGGCAAGAGCTCCACCGTCACCAGCTTCGTTCCGCTCCAGGATTCGAACAGCCCGATCGAACTCGTCCTGTTGCTCGACAGCGGGGCTCGAACCAGTCTTGGAACGCAGTTCAGCGATATCGAGAAATTCGTTGGCGAAATGCCGCCGAACACTCGCATGGCAATCGCCTATATGGTGAATGGACAGGCTCAATTCGCCTCCCAGTTGTCGTCCAACGCGGCCGATGTCCTGAAGGGGCTTCACCTCAGCAACGGTATTCCAGGCGCAAACGCCAGCCCGTATTTCTGCCTGTCCGACCTGGCGAAGAACTGGCCCTCGCACGATCGCACCGCAAGACGCGAGGTCCTGATGGTCACTGACGGCGTCGACAACTATGAGCGAAGATTCGATCCCGAAGATCCCTACGTGGAAACGGCAATCAATGATTCTGTTCGCGCCGGTCTGGTCGTCTACTCGATCTACTGGAAAGACCTGGGGCGCTTCAACAGCGGCTGGTATGAGACCAACGCGGGCCAGAACCTGCTGCTCATGATCACGCAGGCAACCGGGGGAAACAGCTACTGGGAAGGTGTGGGGAATCCAGTTTCGATACAGCCATTTCTCCAGGACCTTCGCCGCAGGCTCAACAACCAGTACGAGCTTAGTTTCACGGCACCCTCTCACGGCAAACCGCAAATTGCGAATTTAAAGCTTGACTTGCATGTTCCATCCGCAAAGGTCGACGCTCCGCAGAAGGTGCTCGTAACCGGTCCGGTCACCGCCCGGGGCGAATAAAATCGATTCGATCCGCAATTCCAATGGGCAGGCCATCCCTCGCCTGCCCATTTTCGTTCTCCTTCACAATCAACCCGAGTCGCTGCACGTTCTGATCGAACAGCTATTCCTCCATCTCGATCAACTCTGCTTTCAATTCCTGAACTGCATGCCGATGCCGTATAGTTCTTCCAACCGGCAAACGCCCTCTGAAGCTATTCCCCAACGAGATGATGGGACGTCCTGCCGCTCTTCCCGCACCCGGACGAAGCCGACACGATCGCGTCGATTGCAGCGTGCTTTCCGCACTGCGGGGGAATCCCAGGGTCAGAAGGGGTCTATGAAATCAATCTGGTTGAGCTTGTTTTTACTTAGTGTCGCAACTGCAATCTCCGCCCAGTCACTAAACACGAACTTTGTCCGCGATCCGCAGCAGGCAGTGGATCAGGATTACACCGACCACATCCACAAGTACACGACCGATCCGACATTCACGTCGCCGCTGGTTGATTACCTGCCAGCATCAAAAACTGTGCCGACCCCAGCCAAGGTACTGGGCGATGTCTCTGGCGCGCCCGACATGCTGCCGTATGCCGAAGATGTCTACAAGTACTTCCGCATGCTGGCCGCAGCTACTCCGCGCGTACAGGTCTTCACCATCGGCCACACGGAAGAGGGCCGCGAGATGATCGCCGCAGCAATCGCCGACGCTGACATTCTGAAGAACGCGGCTGCCAACAAGCAGCGCCTGGCCCAGCTGGGTGATCCGCGCACTATCAATTTCGACGACTCTAAGGCCCGCACGCTCATCGACCAGTCCTACCCGGTCTACTACATCACAGGGACCATCCACTCCGTTGAGACCGGTGCTCCCACCGCGTTGATGGAGTTGGCCTATCGGCTGGCAGTCGATGATTCGCCCTACATCAAGTACATCCGTTCCCACATGATCGTGCTGATCACACCGGTGGTTGAAGTCGACGGCCGCGATCGCATGGTCGACATCTATCGTTGGCATAAGGCTCATCCCAACGAGAAATATCCGCACCTGCTCTATTGGGGCCATTACGTCGCGCACGACAACAACCGCGACGCGATGGGCATGACTCTCGATCTCACGCGCAACGTGCTCGACACCTACGTCGACTGGCACGCGCAGGTATTGCACGACTTGCACGAGTCCGTTCCCTTCCTTTACGACAACACCGTCGGCGACGGCCCATACAACGCCTGGGTCGATCCCCTGCTTGCCGACGAGTGGGCCGAACTGGGATGGAATAATGTCGCGGCCATGCAGAGCCTCGGCATGCCCGGCGTCTTTACCCACGGCGACTTCGACACGTGGAGCCCGGGCTACCTGATGTTTCTCGCCGCCATGCACAACGGCATCAGCCGCCTCTACGAGACCTTCGGCAACGGCGGCGCTGATACCGAGAAGCGCATCCTCACGCCCGAAGAATATTCGCGTACCTGGTACCGTCAGAATCCACCGTGGCCCATCGTCAACTGGTCGCAGCGTGACAACAACAACTACGAAGAGTCTGCTCTGCTCTCGACAATTTCCTACTTCTCGCAGCACACGCATCACTTTCTTGAGAACTACTACACCAAGAGCAAGCGTTCCATCCAGAAGCCGGCGCTGGAGGGACCCGCGGCCTACCTCATTCCGCCCGATGCCGCAGCCGCCAATCGCGAAGTCGAACTGCTCAAGGTCCTCAAGCGCCAGCATGTCGAAATTCAACAACTCACTGACTCGGCAACCTGCTCCGTTCCCGGCGAGAAGCGCGAAGACAAGCCGAAGCAGGAGACTTTCGCGGCCGGAAGCATTGTCATCCGCATGGATCAGCCCTACTCCCGTATCGCCGATGCCCTGCTCGATCGCCAGTTCTGGGCACCGGATGACCCTCAGAAACATCCTTACGACGACACAGGATGGTCGTTCACCCACCTGTTCAACGTAAAAACCGTTCGCGTAACCGACAGTTCAATTCTGAAAGCCGCGATGAAGCCGGTTGACGATCCCGCGGCGCTCGCCGGAAAACTTGACGGCTCCGGTTCCGTCATCGCCATCAACAACTCCGGCCAAATCTCGCTGCTTTCGGCGGTCTACAAACTCAAGGGCGCGAAGATTCAAGCGGCAGAAAAGGCCTTCGAAGCAGATGGCAAGCATTTCGCGGCCGGCTCGCTTCTTATCAGTGGCGCAGACGACCAGGTTGCTTCGGCACTTCACGATCTCGCGCTCAATGCAACCAGACTGAGTGCCGCTCCATCGGTAGCCACGCACGATGTTAGCGCGCCCCGAATCGCCATGATGCACACGTGGCTGGCAACGCAGACGGAAGGCTGGTGGCGCTATGCACTCGATACCGTCGGCATTCCCTATGACTACATCAACACGCAGACCGTCGCGAAGCTGGACGAGTTGCGCTCGAAGTACGATGTGATCATCTTCGCCCCGGTTGGCCGCGCTTCGACGCTTGATATCATCAACGGTTTGCCGATGTGGAACAACCCGATGCCGTGGAAGAAATCAGATCTCACGCCGAATCTCGAAGACGGAGGTGACTCCACCGACGACATCCGGCCCGGCCTCGGCTACGATGGGCTCGAACACCTGAAGAAGTTCGTTGAACAGGGCGGTCTTCTCATTACTTGCGAAGATACCGCGCAGTTTGCCGTCGATACGGGACTCGCTCCCGGCGTAAGCGTTGCGTCGCACGGCGATGCCCGTGTGGTCGGCACGGTGCTCAACACAGTCTTCGTCGCCAAGGACAACCCCATTGCCTTCGGCTATGGCGCAAACCTGCCCGTCATCAGCGCCAATGGTATGGCGTTTACGATTAGCAACACGTTGGGACGTTCCGGAGGCCGCATGCTGATGGATCCCTACTCGGAGCGCCCCACCGGTCGGGGAAGTCTCGAAGACAATGACGAGCCGCTGGGCCGTAAGGCCGTCGAAGCCGAACCGCTGGAGAAGACCCAGCCATGGGAAGCAAGAAAGCTGAATGAGGAGCAGGTGCGCAATAACTTCAGCGTCATCCCCGAAGCGATGCGACCTGAAGTGATCCTGCGCTTCACTGGCAACAAGGACCTCCTGCTGGACGGGCTCCTCGACAAGGGCGGGGCGATTGCCGAGCACCCCGTGGTCGTCAACGCCCACCTCGGGCAGGGCAGCGTGCTGCTCTTCGGCAATAACCCCATCTATCGCGGCGAGACAATCGGCGATTATGCCCTTGTCTTCAACGCGATTCTCAACCACGATCACCTGCAGCGGGAAAACCAACCGCTGGAAGAAAAGAAGGGGCAATAAATCAGATACGGCTCGGCCTCTCCCCGTTGGTGCGGGGAGGCCGTACCCTCAGATTTGGCATTTAACTGTTCAGCATTTTGTGTCATGCTTTAAGTCATGGGAAGCAAAGACAAAGGTAGAAAAGAAGCCAAGAAGGCGCCGAAACCAAAACCAAAACCGGAACCAGCTCGGCGCGAGATCTTCACCCCACCTCCGCCGAAGTAAGATTCCCTCGGTAGAACCCGGACGCTTCCGTAATCCATTCCGAACGCTGAAAGGCCCTCCCATCGGGAGGGCCTTTCGTTTGCTGCTTGAAGTAAGCCAGTCCGGACTTACCTATACAACTTCAATACCCATGGAGCGGGCAGTTCCCTTGATGCTCTTGATGGCCGTCTCAATCGAAGCAGCATTCAGATCGGGCATCTTCTGCGTGGCAATCTCGCGGACCTGCTTCTCCGTCACCTTGCCAACCTTGTCCTTATTCGGCGTGCCCGAGCCCTTCTGAAGGCCGGCAGCTTTCTTCAGCAGAACTGAAGCCGGCGGCGTCTTGGTGATGAAGGTGAAGGTACGATCGCCGTAGACGGTGATGACGACCGGAATGATGAGCCCGGCCATCTCCTTGTTCTGCGTGCGAGCATTGAACTGCTTGCAGAACTCCATGATGTTGACCTGCGCCTGGCCGAGCGCCGGACCAACCGGCGGCGCCGGCGTAGCCTTGCCGGCTTCGATCTGCAGCTTGACCATCGCACTTACTTTTTTCGGAGGTGCCATTGATAGTTCCTTCGGAACCAGCCGCTAGCTCCTAGTCTCTAGCCATCAGCTGATCTGTCTCTTGCAAATTTTGGTACTGCGGCCTAAGCGTTCACTTTTAAACTTGCGGCCGCTAGGTGGCCGACAAGCTAGAAGCTAGAAGCTAGTAGCTAGAAGCTGCAGTTACTCAATCTTCTCAACTTTGCCGAACTCCAGTTCTACCGGCGTCGAGCGGCCGAAAATCGTCACCATCACCTTCAGAGTCTCGCGATCTTCGTTGATCTCATCCACCACGCCATTGAAGTTGGCAAAAGGCCCGTCGGTAATGCGGACGGACTCGTTCTTCTCAAACTTGATCTTAAGCCGCGGCTTCTCCTTTGCCGTCTCTGAGCGGAAGAGGATCGAACTCACTTCTTCTTCGCTCAACGCCACCGGCTTATCGCCGGTTCCCAGGAAACCGGTCACTTTGGGAGTGTCTTTCAACACATGCCAAAGATTATTGTCGAGATCCATCTCGACCAATACATAGCCGGGCAGGAAGACGCGCTCCACCGTGCGCTTCTTTCCATTGATGATCTCGGTCACCGGTTCGGTGGGAATCATCACGCGCCCTACCTTGTCACGCAAACCAAAAGCCTGCACCCGGCTCTCGATTGACTCGCGCACCTTGCGCTCAAATCCCGAGTATGCGTGAAGGATATACCACTTGAAGCGCTCGTTCGGTTCGGGCGTAAGCTGTGGTTCGGCGGGCTTTTCTGTCTCTTCTGCCATTCCTGTCTCGATTCGATGCTGCATCTCTTATTGCGCGCCCAACTTATGTAAAACCGCCTGGAGGGCTCTTCCAAAGATAGTGTCCGTCACCCAGAAATAGAATCCGAAAATAAACACGGCGACGATCACAACTGTCGTAGTGGCCTGCACTTCCTTGCGGGTAGGCGTCACAACCTTCTTCATCTCCGCGCGGACATCGCTCAGGAAGCGCGTGAAGTTACCCCACGTGCTCATCGCGCTTCCGGAGAGGTTGGACAAAGCACCCGGCCGCCCTTGGTTCGTGATTTCTGTTGCCATACTTCCAATCCTTCTCAGTGAACAGTGGACAGTGTGCAGTGATCAGTTCCGTGCTTCTCGTTCTTGCTGATCCCTGATCGCTGATCCCTGATCCCTGTTCTCAATGCTGGCAGGGGCGGAGGGATTCGAACCCCCAAGTTCGGTTTTGGAGACCGACAGTTTAACCGTTGAGCTTACGCCCCTAAGAGCAATTCTCAGTTTACAGTTGTGAGTTCTCAGTTTGTGCCAATTGGGCAGGTCAATGCCGATAACTGAAGACTGATAACTGAGGACCGCTGTGCTACTTGGTTTCCTTGTGCGGAGTGTGCTTCCGGCAGCGCTTACAGAACTTGTTGAACTCGAGACGGCCAGTGGTCGTCTTTTTGTTCTTCGTCGTCGAGTAATTCCGCTCCTTGCACTCCGAACACTGCAATGTGACAATATCCCGCATTTCAAATCCTTCTGAGGGTTCAGGTTTCAGGTGTCAGGGATTCGTTTTTCCGATCCCTGAACCCTGCTCTCTGATCTCTGTCCTTACTTGATAATTTCCGAAATCGTTCCCGCGCCTACCGTGCGTCCGCCTTCGCGGATTGCAAACCGCAGGCCCTTTTCCATGGCCACCGGCGTGATCAGCTCAACTTCCAGCTGAACGTTGTCGCCCG
>Ga0335072_10010972_pt1 | contig 12999 bp, 7 predicted proteins | sample Lox_Sample_21_FD_206725 | JGI IMG/M metagenome (GOLD analysis project Ga0335072, IMG submission 206725) | Soil microbial communities from Loxahatchee National Wildlife Refuge, Florida, United States - Lox_Sample_2.1 | ecosystem: Environmental > Terrestrial > Soil > Wetlands | place: USA: Florida...
CGAACTCGGGTTTCGCGCTCTGCGAGTAGGCTGGTGGTTCCAGGCTCGCCTCATCCTCCGTCGCGCCGTAGCGGCGCAACACCGGCGCGTGCCCATCCGCACCGAACAGTCCAGCCAAGAATTCGCGAACGACGGCGACCGGGCAATTCACGTCCAGCAGGAACTCAGGCAGGAAAGCAGCCTGATCGATGCGCCGGCCAATGCGTACGCCGGCCAGGGATTGCACGCTCCGCGACAGCTCCTTCGGAAGCACGATGGACCATTTGCGCTCGTCGTAGGCGGAGGCCACGGGTCGCTTGCCGGTCAGCAGCTCGACATCGTTGAGGGCGCTCTCCCGGTCGAACATCTGCCCGACGTTCATCCGCGCTTGTCCCCGGCAACTGATGGACCCATCGCTCAACAGGTGCCCGAGGAGGCGGGCAAAAGCGAGAGTAGATCGGCGTTCAGTTGCCATGCTGAACACCCGGTTCCCCGCGCGCAGCTCATAACCCTGCTCGTCCGCGGCGGGCTCGTCGATGGGCGACTCCAGCCCGACCAGAACGCGATCGCCATTCAACAGCAGCTCATCCGCTCGCACCCAGCGCCCGTCCGCGCAAAGGAGCCGATGATCGGGCGTGCAGGTCAGGGTGCGCCCGTCCTCGAGAACGATCGCTACGCATTCCCGTTCGCCCTGATCCATTCTCTCACTCTGGATCGCCGTCTCGAGGTGGCCTTCGGCCTGAGGTGCCAGCAGGCGTATACCGCCTGAAGAGGGCAGCGATTCGATGCGGCGCGAGGTACCGTCGGCGAGCAGCACGGGGGTGCCTTCGGAGATGCAGGTAGTACATCCATAGCCCACCGTGTAGAACCCGAGCGCCTCCAGGTCGGCGAGCAGGCCGGCCTTCTTCAGGTAATCGGTGACCACGCGCGAGCCCGGCGCGAGCGAGGTCTTGACCCAGGGCTTCGAGGAGAGGCCGAGCGCGCGCGCCTTGCGGGCGAGCAGTCCCGCCGCGACCAGGACCGCGGGGTTGGAGGTGTTGGTGCAGCTCGTGATCGCGGCGATGAGCACTGCGCCGTCCTTGATCTCGAGGTTCTGCCCCGACACCGAGGCAGTGGCCTTGCCCGCGGCGGTCGGATTCTTCTGAGCCCGCTCCTCGGCCATCTTCTTCATGCTGGCCCGGTAGACGCTTTTTGCCGAGCGCAGCGCCACCCGGTCCTGCGGCCGCTTCGGGCCGGCGAGCGCCGGCTCGACGCGGCCCAGATCGAGCTCGAGCACGTCGGTGTAATCGGCCGGCTTGGCGCCGTCGAGCCGCCACAGGCCTTGTGCCTTGGCATAGGCTGCGACGAGGGCAATCTGCTGCGGCGTGCGGCCGGTGAGCTCGAGGTAGCGGATCGTCTCCTCATCGATCGGAAAGATCGCGCAGGTCGAGCCGAACTCCGGCGACATGTTGGCGATGGTGGCGCGGTCGGCGAGCGGCAGTCCCTTGAGGCCATCGCCGAAGAACTCCACGAACTTGTCCACGACGCCCTTCTTGCGCAGCATCTCGGTCACGGTGAGCACCAGATCGGTCGCGGTGGTGCCGGCCGGCAGGCTCCCGGTGAGCTTGAAGCCGATGACCTGCGGGATCAGCATGGTGATGGGCTGGCCGAGCATGGCCGCCTCGGCCTCGATCCCGCCGACGCCCCAGCCGAGCACGCCCAGGCCGTTCACCATGGTGGTGTGCGAATCGGTGCCGACCAGCGTATCGGGATACGCGCGCGGCTTCGCGCCGCTCTCGTCCGGGAAGACGACGCGAGCCAGGCGCTCGATGTTGACCTGGTGCACGATGCCGGTGTTCGGCGGCACCACCTTGAAGTTGCTGAACGCGGTCTGGCCCCAGCGCAGGAACATGTAGCGCTCGCCGTTGCGGTTGAACTCGATCTCGTTGTTGCGCTCGAGCGCGCCCGGGGTGCCGTACTCATCGACCTGCACGGAGTGATCGATCACCAGCTCGGCCGGCGCCAGCGGATTGACGCGCTCGGCATCGCCGCCGAGGCGCACGATGGCCTCGCGCATCGCGGCCAGATCGACGATGCAGGGCACGCCGGTGAAGTCCTGCATGATCACCCGCGCGGGCGTGAAGGCGATCTCGTGGTGCGGCGCCGCCTTCGGGTCCCAGCCGAGCAGCGCCTCGATGTCGCTGCGCTTCACGTTCACGCCATCCTCGAAGCGCAGCAGGTTCTCCAGCAGGATCTTGAGCGAAAAAGGCAGCCGATCGACGTGATGCGATTTCAAAGCGGCGAGCGAGAGAATCTCATAGCCCTTGCCGCCCACGCTGAGCGTCGTCTTTGCCTTGAAGCTATCGGTCATGACCCCTCCAGGGAAAAATGCGATTATACGAAAATCCCCGCTCCTGCGGCCGCATGCGCCTGCTGCCGCTGCGCGATCACCCCGCCGCCGAGACACAGCTCACCGCGATAGAACACCGCGTACTGTCCCGGCGTGACCGCGCGCGCCGGCTCGCGCAGGGTCACGCGCCAGCCCCCGGCCAGGCGCAGGCGGCAGGGCAGATCGTTCTGGCGGTAGCGCGTCTTCACCGCGCACTCGAGCTCGTCCGTCTCGGGGGCGACCAGCCAGTGCATCTCATCGACCAGGAACGAATCGGACATGAGCAGCGGATGCTCGTGATCCTGCACCACGATGAGCGCGTTGCGCCTCGGATCCTTGGCGGCGACATACCACGGCGCCTCGGCGGCGCCGGCGCGGCCGCCGATCCCGAGCCCCGAGCGCTGCCCGAGCGTGAAAAAAGCGAGTCCGCGATGCTCGCCGATCACCCGTCCGTCCTCGTCCTCGATGGGGCCTGCGCGAGTGTCGAGATGGCGGCTCAAGAACTCCTGAAACGGCCGCTCGCCGATGAAGCAGATCCCGGTGCTGTCGGGCTTGTCGAACACCTCCAGTCCGGCCGCGTGCGCCCGGGCGCGCACCTCGTGCTTGTGCAGATCGCCGAGCGGGAACAGCGTGCGTGCGAGCGCCGCCGGCGCAACGCCGTGCAGGAAGTAGCTCTGATCCTTCGCATGGTCGGCCGCCTTGAGCAGTCGGACGCCGTCGGCCCCGGCGGCAGGCATCAGCCGCGCATAATGTCCGGTCGCCACCCGGCCCGCGCCGAGCCGGTGCATGTACTCGAGGCACACGCCGAACTTGATCTCGCGATTGCACAGCACGTCCGGATTCGGCGTGCGGCCGGCCGCATATTCGCGCAGGAAATGGGCGAACACGCGCTCGCGGTACTGCGCCGCGAAGCTCACCCGATGCAGCGGGATGTCCAGCACATCGCACACGCGGCGCGCATCCTGGAAGTCTGCCGCTGCGGTGCAGTACAGGTCATCGTCCTCTTCCCAGTTGGACATGAACAGTCCCTGAACCGCGTGGCCGGACTGCTTGAGCAGCAGCGCCGCGACCGCCGAGTCGACGCCACCCGACATGCCGACGATGACGAGGTCGGAGCAGGCGGGCCGTACGCCGGCGCCGCGCGAGCCGCCGAGCAGGGGATGGGAGGAGGGAGCGACCATACGCCGATTATAGCGGCGTGCGATCGAGGCGGGGACGGACGCGGCGAGCCGCGTGTTACATGAGCATTTGCCGCATCTGCGACTCTTGCATGCTGGTCTGCCAGACCTCGTCGAAGAAATTCAAATAGCGGCGCACGACCGCCGGATCGTTCATGTCGGAGATCCCGTCCCAGCGGTCGGCCTGCAGCCGGTAGACCAGGGCCTTGTCGTCGGCGATGATGAAGGCGCCGGCGCTCGCCGGATACTCCGGGCTCATGGCGCGCAGGTCGATGCAGCTGGTCAGGCGGCGGGCCAGCGCGAGAAAGCGGTTGTTGTCGACCATCGCGCGCGACGGATCGGCGAGCAGCACCCGCACCTTGGCGTAGGAGCGTGCCAGCACCAGCCGCTTGATGGCTTCGAGAAACGGCTCCTCGCCGTAGATGAGCGGCTCTAAGTCCTGCGTGAAGATCGACAGCAGGCGCGTGGCCGACTTCGCGACCTTGAGACTCGCCTCGCGCACCTCGGGCATGGTCGTGAGTATGGTTCGGGTGCTCGATACGACTTCGCTCGCTGGACCGGACAGCTTGTCCGCGATGAGCTTGTTCTCCGAATTACCCGCCATAAGTCCTTGCCTCGGTTGGAGCAGGGCGTGCTGCCGACGCCTCGTACTTTGAGGCCGATAGTACAGTCCCGCCCGATGACCCTCGTGCCAACTGTGTCACGTTTCGACGCTCGCGGCCGCCCGCTCGAGCAGCCCTCACTTGCCGCGGCGCGCCAGGAGAGGGGCGATTCCGAGGTAAGAGCGCGGCTCGAGCGCCAGGAGGCGCGCTTTCTCCTCCGCCGGCAGGGGGAGCGAGCCGATGAACTCGCGCATCGCCGGCTCGTCGACCGGCCGCCCGCGGCTGAAGGATTTGAGCCGCTCGTAGCCATCGGGAATACCGTGTGCGCGCATGACGGTCTGCACGGCCTCGGCGAGCACCTCCCAGGCATCGCGCAGGTCCGCGGCCAGGCGCGCCTCGTCGAGCTCGATCTTCTCCAATCCGGCCTCGAGCGCCTGGTAGGCGAGCACGGCGTGGCCGAGCGCGACCCCCAGGTTGCGCATGACGGTCGAGTCGCTCAGATCGCGCTGCAGACGCGACACCGGCAGCTTCTCGGCGAAGTGCGCCAGCAACGCGTTCGCGAGTCCGAGGTTGCCCTCCGCATTCTCGAAGTCGATGGGGTTCACCTTGTGCGGCATCGTGGATGAGCCGACCTCGCCGGCGATGAGCCTCTGGCGGAAGTAGCCGAGCGATATATAGCTCCACATGTCGCGGGCGAAATCGACCAGCACCGTGTTGGCGCGCGCCAGTGCGTGGCAGTACTCGGCGATCCAGTCGTGCGGCTCGATCTGGGTCGTGTAGGCGTTCGGCGCGAGTCCGAGCGAGGCGATGAAGCGCGCGCTGAAGGCCGGCCAGTCGATGAGCGGCAGCGCGGCGAAGTGCGCGTTGAAATTGCCGACGGCGCCGTTCATCTTGCCGAGGATCTCGACGCGCTCGATCCCAAGGCGCTGACGCTCGAGGCGCGCCGCGAAGTTGGCGAGCTCCTTGCCGACGGTGGTGGGCGTCGCGGTCTGGCCGTGGGTCCGCGCCAGCATGCCGGCCTCGGCGTGGGCGTGCGCGAGCGCATCGAGCCGTGCGCCGAGCGCCTCGAGCCTGGGCGAGAGCAAGGTCGCGCGCGCGCGCCTCAGCATGAGCGCGTAGGCGATGTTGTTGATGTCCTCGGAGGTGCTCGCGAAGTGCACCCACTCGAGCTGCGCCGGGCTCGCCCCGCGGCGCCCGAGCTCGGCGCGGATCCAGTATTCGACCGCCTTGAGGTCGTGACGCGTGCGCGCCTCGATCTGCTTGATCGCGGCCACATCGGTCGCGCGCGGATCGGCGGCGAGATCGCGCGCCCACTCGCGCGCCGGCGCGGGGAGCGAGCAGAGCACGCCCGCGGCCGGCCCGGTCGCGAGCGCGAGGAACCAGGCGCATTCGACGCGCACGCGCTCGCGCATCAGTCCCGCTTCGCAGAAGATCTCGCGCACCGATCCGAGCCTGGCGGCGTATCGCCCGTCGAGCGGGGAGAGCGCATCGGTGGCTTGACCCGTGGCGGGCATGGACATCTTCGAATGCCCTCGCTAGATGATAGAATACTTGATATTACAGGAAACCCGATCGGCTCTAGCAGGAAGACGCGATGACCTCATCCACTCGCGTCGAGCACGACAGCATGGGCGCGCTCGACGTCCCCGCGAAAGCGCTCTGGGGCGCGCAAACGCAGCGCGCGGTCCGTAACTTTCCGCCGAGCGGCCTCACCATGCCGCGCGCCTTCATTCGCGCCCTGGGACTCATCAAGCAGGCGGCCGCGAGCGCGAACGCCGAGCTCGGCGACCTGCCGCAACCGATCGCCGCGGCCATTCAGGCCGCCGCCGCCGAGGTGGCGGCGGGGCGGCACGACGCCGAGTTTCCGGTGGACGTGTTCCAGACCGGATCGGGCACCAGCAGCAACATGAACGCGAACGAGGTGATCGCGACGCTCGCGGGCCAGCGCCTGGGGCGCAAGGTTCACCCGAACGATCAGGTGAACATGGGCCAGAGCAGCAACGACGTGATCCCGACCGCGATTCATGTCGCGGCGGCGCTGGCGCTCAACGAGACCTTGCTGCCGGCCCTGCGCCGCTTGAGCGCGGTGCTCGAGGAGCGCGCCGGCGGGCTCGAGAAGGTGGTGAAGACCGGGCGCACGCACTTGATGGATGCGATGCCGATCACGCTCGCGCAGGAGCTCGGCGGCTGGCGTGCTCAGATCGACAAGGGCTGCGCGCGCCTCACCTCGGTGATGCCGCGCCTGCAGGCTCTGGCGCAGGGCGGCACGGCGGTCGGGACGGGAATCAACGCGCGCGAGAACTTCGGCTCGGTGTTCGCCCGCCACCTCGCGGCGGCCACGCAGCTCAAGTTCGTGCCGAGCCACAACTACTTCGAGGCGCTGTCGAGCCAGGACACGGCGGTGGAGCTGTCGGGACAGCTGAAGGTCGTGAGCGTGAGCCTGATGAAGATCGCCAACGATCTGCGCTGGATGAACAGCGGACCGCTCGCCGGGCTCGCGGAGATCGCGCTGCCGGCGCTGCAGCCCGGCTCGAGCATCATGCCGGGCAAGGTCAATCCGGTGGTGCCCGAGGCGGTCGCGATGATCGGCGCGCAGGTCATCGGCAACGACACGACCATCACCATCGCCGGCCAGTCGGGCAATTTCCAGCTCAACGTCATGCTGCCGGTGATCGCCTACAACCTGCTGCAGAGCCTCGAGCTGCTCGCGATTGCGAGCCGCAACCTCGCCGATCATGCGCTCGCGGGGTTCGTCGTGAACGAGGAGCGGCTGCGCGAGGCGCTCGACCGCAACCCGATTCTGGTCACCGCGCTCAATCCCATCATCGGCTACGAGAAGGGCGCCGCAATCGCCAAGCGGGCCTACGCCGAGGGCCGGCCGATCCTGGAGGTGGCCGCGCAGATGACCCAGATGGACGAGGCGCAGCTGCGCCGCCTGCTCGATCCGCTCGCGCTCACCAGCGGCGGCATCAAGGGTCCGGGGTCGTCGGGTTGATGGACCCGCTCTTCACCAAGGCGCACATCCGCGATTCGCTGCAGCAGCAGCCCTCCGGGCCCGAGCAGGCAATTCTGTGGCTGGCCGCCGGCCGGCCCGACCTGCTCGAGCGCATGCGTGCCTTGAGCGACACGCATCGCGTCCCCGCAGCGGTGCTCGTGCCGCTGGTCGAGCACCCGGCGGGATGGACGGTGCTGCTCACGCAGCGCGCCGCGACGCTCAAGGATCACGCCGGGCAGATCAGCTTCCCGGGAGGCCGGATCGATCCGCAGGACGAGAATCCCTGGCGGGCCGCATTGCGCGAGGCGCGCGAGGAGATCGGTCTGTCGGAGAGCCTGGTCGAGTTCGCCGGCTTCCTGCCCGATCACTGGGTGGGCACGGGCTACCGGGTCACGCCCGCCGTGGGCTTCGTCAAGCCGCTGTTCGAGCTGCGCATCGCGACCGCGGAGGTCCACGACGTATTCGAGGTGCCCCTGGAATTCATTCTCGACAGCGCCAATCACAGACCGCGCCAGATGCTCATCAGCGACATCACGGTGGAGGTGTACGACATTCCGTACGGCGAGCGCGTCATCTGGGGCGCGACCGCCGGCATGCTGCACACCTTGCGGCGCATGCTGCAGCCGCCGCAGGGCGGCCGGGCCGGTCCCGCCGCGACATGAGCTCGCGCATCACCGAGCTCTTGTCGATCATGCAGCGCCTGCGGGCTCCCGACGGCTGCCCGTGGGACCGCGAGCAGAGCTTCGCGAGCATCGCTCCTTATACCATCGAGGAGGCCTACGAGGTCGCCGACGCCATTGCGAGCGATGACCTGGCGCATCTTAAGGACGAGCTCGGCGACCTGCTGTTCCAGGTGGTGTTCCATGCGCAGATGGCGCAGGAGCAGGGCGCATTCGATTTCGAGGCGGTCGCCGGCGCCATCTGCGACAAGCTGCGCCGGCGTCATCCGCACCTCTTTGCCGAGCCCGGCGCGGCCGGGCGGGGTGTGGGGAGCGCGGCCGAGCAGAGCGCGCTCTGGGAACAGATCAAGGCCGAGGAGCGCAGCGGCGGGGATGGGGGGAGCGCGCTCGACGGCGTGCCGCAGGCGCTGCCGGCGCTCATGCGCGCCTACAAGCTGAGCAAGCGCGCCGCGCGCGTCGGCTTCGATTTCGAGCACCCGCAGCAGACGGCGGACAAGGTGGCCGAGGAGCTGGCCGAGGTGCGCGAGGCGGCGGCTGCCGCCGGCAGCGCGCGTGCGCCAGGTCCCTCGCAGGAGACCTTCGAGGAGATCGGCGACCTGCTGTTCGCGGCCGCCAATCTCGCCCGCAAGCTCGAGGTCGATGCGGAGGCGGCGCTGCGCGCGGCCAACGCGAAATTCGAGCGGCGCTTCCGCGCCATGGAAGCGCTCGCAAGGAGTCGCGGCGAGCGCTTCGCGAGCCTGCGCCTCGATGCACAGGAGCGGCTGTGGCTGGACGTCAAACGTGCCGAGTGAGGCGCGGCCGCAACCCCGCCACTCCCCGCCGCTGGTGTTCAAGCACGACGCCGACCTGCCGATCTTCGCGCGGCGGCAGGACATCCTCGATGCCCTCGAGCGCCATCAGGTGCTCATCGTGGCGGGCGATACGGGCTCGGGCAAGAGCACGCAGCTGCCCAAGTACTGCCTGGAGCTCGGCCGCGGCAGCAGCGGGCTGATCGCGCACACGCAGCCGCGCCGCCTGGCGGCGCGCGCGCTCGCCGCCCGCATCGCCGAGGAGCTCTCGCAGCCGGTCGGTCACACGGTCGGTTTCCGGGTGCGATTCGCCGATCGGGTCTCCCACGACACCCGGCTCGTGCTGATGACCGACGGACTGCTGCTCGCCGAGCTCGCATCCGATCCGCAGCTGCGCCGCTACGACACCCTCATCGTCGATGAGGCGCACGAGCGCTCGCTCAACGTCGATCTGCTGCTCGGAGTGGTCAAGCGCCTGTTGCCGCGCCGTCCGGAGCTCAGGCTGATCGTGACCTCCGCGACGCTCGCGGTGGAGCAGGTGGCGCACTTCTTCGGCGGCGCGCCGGTCATCACCGTGAGCGGCCGCAGTCACCCGATCGAGGTGCGCCATGCGCCGCCGCCCGACTCGGCGGAGCCCGACCTGCCCGCGGCGGTGCTCGCGGCGTATCTGGACATCGCCACGACTCCGGGAGCGATCGGCGGCGGCGACGTGCTGGTGTTTCTTCCGGGCGAGCGCGAGATCCGCGACGTCGCGGAGCTGCTCGAGCGCGAGCTCCCGGACGTCGAAGTGCTGCCGCTGTTCTCGCGCCTCTCCTGGGAGCAGCAGAGCAGGATATTCAAGCGCGGGCCGCGCCAGCGGCTGGTGCTCGCGACCAACGTGGCGGAGACCTCGATCACGGTTCCGGGAATTCGCTCGGTCATCGACTCGGGCCTCGCGCGCATCAGCCGCTACAGTCCGCGCAACCGCCTGCAGCGCTTGCCCGTCGAGCCGGTGTCGCGCGCCAGCGCCGAGCAGCGCAAGGGGCGCTGCGGACGGATCGGCGCGGGGTTGTGCGTGCGACTTTACTCGCAGGAAGATTTCGAGGCGCGGCCGGCCTTCACCGAGCCGGAGGTGCTGCGCACCAATCTTGCGGCGCTGCTGCTGCGATTGGCGGCGGACGGCCTCGGCGAGGCCGAGAGCTTTCCGTTCATCGATGCGCCCGACGGGCGCGCGCTCGCCGACGGCTACCGGCTGCTGCAGGAGCTTCAAGCCCTGGACGGCGAGCGGCGCATCAGCAGCCGCGGCCGCGCCATGGCGCGCCTGCCGCTGGACCCGCGGCTCGCGCGCGCGCTGCTCGAGAGCCGCCGCTTTCAGGCCGAGGGGGAGATCCTCGCCATCGCCTCGGGCTTGAGCGTGGCCGACGTGCGCATCGCGGCGGGCAGGGAGGAGTCCACGGAGGAGGACCGGGCCGCCGCGTTCGAGGACGCCCGATCGGAATTCACGGCTCTGGTGCGGCTGTGGCGCGCCTACCGCAAGGCGCGCGAGGGGCCGCGGCGCGAGCTCGAGCGCTGGTGCAAGGAGCGCCAGCTCTCGCTGCTGCGTCTGTCCGAGTGGGACGACGTGTACGCACAGCTGGCCGATCGCGCCGCGGAGCTCTCCATCGTCGCGCAGCGCCGTGCGGCGAGCTACGCGGGGGTGCATCGGGCGCTCCTCGCGGGCTTTTGCGGCATGGTGGGCATGCGCGGCGAGGAGGGCGAATACGTCGGCGCCCGCGGCATCCATTTTCACATCTTTCCCGGCTCGCCGTTGCGCCGGCGCAAGCCCAAGTGGGTCATGGCCGCCTACATCGTCGAGACCTCGCGGGTGTATGCGCGGCGCGTGGCCGAGGTCGAGGCGAGCTGGATCGAGTCGGCCGCGAAGCACCTGTCGAGGCGCGAGTTCCTCGAGCCCGACTGGGACGAGTCGCGCGAGCAGGTGGTCGCGCGCGAGCGCATCACCTTCCTCGGGCTCACCTTGAGCGCCAATCGAATCGTCAACTATGGGCCCATCGCTCCCGAGGAGGCGCGCCTGATCTTCGCGCGCGAGGCGCTGGTGTACGGCCGCCTCGGCCGGCGGCCGGACTGGCTCGCGGCCAACGATGCGGCCATCCGCGCCGCGCGGCTGCTCGAGGAGCGGCTGCGGGTGCGCGATCTGCTGCATCCGCCCGAGCATTTCGTCGATTTCTATGCGAGCGCGCTGCCCCGCCAGGTATCGAGCGGCGCGACGCTCGAGCACTTCACGCGGCATCTGAGCGCGGCGGCGCGGCAAGCGCTCACCTTGCGCACCGAGCAGATCCTCGCACGGCGGCCCGATCCCGAGGCGCTCGAGAGGTTTCCCGAGCGCGCCGCGCTCGCCGGTCTGTCGATTCGCGTGGACTATCGCTTCGCTCCCGGCGAGGCCGAGGATGGAGCGACGCTGCGCGTTCCCGTGCTGGCGCTCCCCACCTTGACGCGCGCCGCCGTGGATGCGGCCATTGCCGCTCTCGCCGAGCCGCGCGTGGCGGCGATGCTGCGCTCGCTCCCCAAGGAGGCGCGCCGCAGTCTGATCCCGATGGCGGGCGCGGTGCAAAGCTATGTGGCTTTCGCGGGATTTCCCAGCACCGACCCCGCCGCGCTCAGGACCTGGCTCACCGACACGCGCGCCGTGCCGCCGAGCCTGGTGAAATTCGACTCGACGCAGATTCCCGCGCATCTTAAGCCGCGCATCGCGGTGATGTCGAAGGGCGAGGAGCTCGGCAGCGCAACCGACCTCGCCGACCTGCGCCGGGGCTTCGCCCGCGAGGCGCGGCGAGAGCTGGACGAGCAAGCGCGCCTGCTCCATCCGGATGCGTGGCGCCGCTTCGAGGCGCAGGTGCTGCCGCGCACCGCCACGCTCGAGCTCGCGGAAGGCGCGCTTTGCGTGTACCCGACGATTGCGCGCGTGCGCGGCGCCCTTCAGGTGCGCTTCGAGTGGTCGGCGCAGGAGGCGGCGCGGAGCTGGCGTGAGGGTGCCGCGCGGCTCGCCCGCGCGCTCCTCGATGGGCAGGCGCGCGACCTCGAGAGGCGCATCGGCTGCGATGCCGTGCTGCTGCTCGCCGCGGTGCCGTACTTCACGCGCGATGCCCTGATCGACACCCTGCTGCAGCTGGTCTTTCGGCGCGCTTGCTTCGCGGACGGCGAAGCGCCCCGGGATCGAGCCGCCTACGAGGCGGCGCTCGAGCAGGGGCGCGCCGCGCTGCATCCGGCGCTCGATGAGCTGCGCGCGGCCATGGCCGGCTGGCTTGCCCAGGCGCGCGCCGTGCGCGCGCTGCTCGAGGATGTGCGCGCCGAGGCGCTCGCGGCCGCGGCCCAGGAGACTCGTGCGCACCTCGAGCGGCTGCTCGATGCGCCGCTCCTTGGCTCGATGAGTCCGGACTGGCTGCGCCAGCTGCCGCGCTACCTGCGCGCCGAGGAGCGGCGCTGGCAGCGCACGCTCGCCCGCGGCGCCGAGCAGCCGCACATCCTGGCGGAGCTGCGCGATTGGGCCGCGCGATGCCTAGCGCTCGAGGCGCAGGCGGGCGCCGAGCAGCGCCACCCGCCCGAGCTCGACGAGCTGCGCCTGTGGCTCGAGGAGTACCGGGTGTCGCTGTACGCACAGGACCTCAAGACCATCGGCCCGGTCTCGGCGAGCCGCTTGTGCGAGCGTGAGGCGGCGCTGCAGGCCTGGCTGGCGCGCTGAGCGCCGGCACCCGGCCCCGGCGTGGCTCGCGACGCAGGAGGCTACAGATCGAAGCGGATGCCCTGTGCGAGCGGCAGCTGCGCGCCCCAGTTGATGGTGGTCGTCTGGCGCCGCATGTAGGCTTTCCAGGAGTCCGAGCCCGCCTCGCGTCCCCCGCCCGTGTCCTTCTCGCCGCCGAACGCGCCGCCGATCTCGGCGCCCGAGGTGCCGAGGTTGACGTTGGCAATGCCGCAGTCGCTCCCCTCGGCGGACAAGAACCGCTCGGCGGCTTGCAGGCGGTCGGTGAAGAGGGCCGAGGACAGGCCATAGGGGACGGCGTTTTGCAGCTCGAGGGCTTCCTCGAAGGTGTCGTAGCTCAGCAGATAGAGGATGGGCGCGAACGTCTCGCTGCGCACGATGGCCATCGCCGCCGATGCGCGCACGATGGCCGGCTCGACGAAATGGCCCGGCCGATCGAGGACGCGTCCGCCGCACAGCAGCGTGCCGCCTTGCGCCTGCGCCGTTTCGATCGCGGCGCGATAGCGCTCGACCGCGCCGGCGTCGATCAGCGGGCCCATCAGCGTGCCAGGCTCGAGCGGATCACCGATGCGCACCTGCCGGTAGGCGGCGAGCAAGCGCTGCTCGAGCTCGCTGGCGCGCGATCGATGGATGAGCACGCGACGAGTGCTGGTGCAGCGCTGACCCGCGGTGCCGA
>Ga0335072_10010973_pt1 | contig 12999 bp, 12 predicted proteins | sample Lox_Sample_21_FD_206725 | JGI IMG/M metagenome (GOLD analysis project Ga0335072, IMG submission 206725) | Soil microbial communities from Loxahatchee National Wildlife Refuge, Florida, United States - Lox_Sample_2.1 | ecosystem: Environmental > Terrestrial > Soil > Wetlands | place: USA...
ACTCGTACTCGGTCAGCAGGTCGCGGATCTCGACCTCGACGAGCTCGAGCAGCTCGGGGTCGTCGACCATGTCGACCTTGTTCAGGAACACGACGATGTACGGCACGCCGACCTGGCGCGCGAGCAGGATGTGCTCACGCGTCTGCGGCATCGCTCCATCTGCGGCGGACACGACCAGGATCGCGCCGTCCATCTGCGCGGCACCCGTGATCATGTTCTTGACGTAGTCGGCGTGGCCCGGGCAGTCGACGTGGGCGTAGTGCCGGTTGGGGGTCTGGTACTCGACGTGTGAAGTCGCGATCGTGATTCCCCGCGCCTTCTCCTCAGGAGCGTTGTCGATCGAATCGAACGACCGCACCTCCGTGCCACCGAACTTCTCGTTCAGCACCTTGGTGATGGCCGCGGTCAGCGTCGTCTTGCCATGGTCGATGTGACCGATGGTGCCAACGTTTACGTGGGGCTTGTCGCGCTCGAACTTGGCCTTCGCCACTTTGCTGTCGCTCCTTCTATTTCTGTAGTTGTGTCCGTCCGCAGGACGAACTTCAAGAATCTATCGGACTTCTGTCCGAACTTGCTGCTAGGCAGCCTGTTGGTCGCCCACCACTTTTTCAGCAATGTTGGGCGGAACCTCGTCATAGCGTTCGAATTGCATCGTGTACGTCGCTCGACCCTGCGTGTTTGACCGCAGGTCCGTTGCGTACCCGAACATCTCCGCCAGGGGGACGTGGCCAGTGACGACCTGCGCGTTGCCGCGCTGCTCCATCCCGTTGACCTGGCCGCGCCGGCGGTTGAGGTCGCCGATCACGTCACCCATGAATTCCTCCGGCGTGACGACCTCGACAGCGAACACCGGCTCGAGCAGGACTGGCTTGGCGCGCGAGACGGCAGCCTTGAGCGCCAGCGACCCGGCGACCTTGAACGCGATCTCCGAGGAGTCGGTCTCGTGGTACTTGCCGTCGGTGAGGGTCACGCGGACGTCGACCATCGGATACCCGGCCCGCGGGCCGTTGTCCAATGCCTCCTCGACGCCCTTCTCGACGGCGGGAATGAACTCGGTCGGGATCGACCCACCCTTGATCTTGTTGACGAAGTCGAAGCCCTCGCCGGGCGCCGGCTCGACGTCGATGTAGACGATCCCGTATTGGCCGGCACCACCGGTCTGGCGCACGAACTTGCCCTCGACCTTCTGCGCGGTGCCTCGAATCGTCTCCCGGTAAGAGACCTGCGGGCGACCGACGTTGGCCTCGACCTTGAACTCGCGCATCATCCGGTCGACCAGCACCTCGAGGTGCAGCTCGCCCATCCCGGAGATCTCGGTCTGGCCGGTCTCCTCGTTGGTGCGCACCTGGAAGGTCGGGTCCTCCTCTGCGAGCCGGCCCAAGGCGACGCTCATCTTCTCCTGATCGGCCTTGGTCTTGGGCTCGATCGCGACCTTGATCACGGGCTCGGGGAACACGATCGTCTCGAGCTTGATCGGACGATCTGGCGCTGCAAGCGTGTCGCCGGTCGCGACCTGCTTGATCCCGACCGCGGCAGCGATGTCGCCGGCGAAGACCTCCTTGACCTCCTCGCGATCGTTGGCGTGCATCATCAGGATGCGGCCGATCCGCTCGGTGCGGCCGGTGCTGACGTTCAGCACGCGCGCGCCGGCCTCGAGGCGCCCGGAGTAGACGCGGAAATATGTGAGCTTGCCGACGTACGGGTCGGCCATGATCTTGAACGCCAGCGCCGAGAACGGATCGTCATCGGAGGCGTCACGATGCGCCGGGCTGCCGCCGTTGTCAGACGACTTGTCGGGCTCGAGGCCCTCGACGGGCGGCACGTCGAGCGGGCTCGGGAGGTAGTCGATCACGGCGTCGAGCAGCGGCTGCACGCCCTTGTTCTTGAACGAGCTGCCGCACAGGACGGGCGTCAGCTTGATCTCGAGCGTGGCCTTGCGGATCGCGGCCTTCAGGCGCGCGACCGGGATCTCGACCTCCTCGAGGATCATCTCGAGCAGCTCGTCGTCGTAATGGGAAATCTCCTCGAGCAGGTGCTCGCGTGCGGCCGCGGCCTCGTCGGCGATCTCGGCCGGGATGTCGATGACCTCCTGCTCCTTACCGAGCTCGTCCTTGTAGATGATCGCGTTGTTCTCGACGAGATCCACGATCCCGCGGAACTCGGACTCGGCTCCGATCGGCAGCTGGATCGGTACGGGGTGCGCACCGAGGCGGTCGACCATCGTCTGCACGCCGCGGTCGAAGTCCGCGCCGATGCGGTCCATCTTGTTGATGTAGGCGATCCGCGGCACGTGGTACTTGTCGGCCTGGCGCCACACGGTCTCCGACTGCGGCTCGACGCCGGCAACAGAGTCAAACAGCGCGATCGCGCCGTCGAGCACGCGCAGTGAGCGCTCCACCTCGACGGTGAAGTCGACGTGCCCGGGCGTGTCGATGATGTTGATCCGGTGGTCCTTCCAGTCCGCAGTCGTCGCGGCGGAGGTGATCGTGATGCCGCGCTCCTGCTCCTGCTCCATCCAGTCCATGACGGCAGCGCCTTCGTGGACCTCACCCATCTTGTAGGTGCGGCCCGTGTAATAAAGGATGCGCTCAGTCGTCGTCGTCTTACCGGCGTCGATGTGCGCCATGATCCCTATGTTGCGTGTGTGGTCGAGCGTAAAAGTGCGAGGCATCTGCAGTCAGTTGGTCAGGTTTGGCAAGAAGCCGATCGCGGACATGAAAAAGGGCCCACCTGGGCCCCTTCACGACGCGTGTGTCGGCGTGGGGCGTTTTCTATGAAGTCAGCGTCTCCATCGAATGAACTCTCCGTGCTCGGGGGCAGGCACGAATGAACGTCACGCCTCCCGAGGCTGGTACCGAATATAGCACGGGGTCTGGGGCCTCAAAGTCACTACTGGGACGTAGATTGCAAGGCAATCGCGGCCGTCTCGAGCAGGCCCCGGGGTCGCTTCGAGCCGCGATTCTCGCAGGCTCGCTGCTGGGTGCGCTGATGCTTGTCGTGGCGGAGTTCACGACCCTGTTCACCGTTCACGTCGAGACGAGCTCGGCGCCGATCAAGACCGTCGCGACCGGGCCTCATCACTCCTACGCGCTGGTTCTGATCGCGATCTTGGTCGCGGCGCTCGCGATCGGCGTTTGGCGCGACACCAGCCGGCCGGCGCTGCTGGCGATCGGGCTGCTCGGAGTCGTCGCGCTGCTGATCGCGCTCCTGGGCGACCTCCCCGACGCGCATGCCTCGGGCCTCGCGGGCTCGAGCACGACGCGCTACGTCGACGCGAGCTCGACGCCGAGTGCCGGGCTGTACCTGGAGACGCTCGGCGCGGTCGTGCTCGTGATCACCTGCGGGGTAGGCTTCATCGCGCTCGGCTCGCCGCAGCGTCGGGCACAGGAGCAAACGAAAGCGTCCGAATAGCGCCCTGCGGCCGTCGGCGAGCCTGGGCCGCGGGATCCTGCTGCATCCGCGCCGGAAAACAATGCATTCAGCGCAGATCGCACCAAATGCCCGATGCCCTATGCGATCGTTTGCCCCCAGATCCGGGGGTACCGGTTGTCGGCATCCTGACAACCTGGCGCCAGCCTCGACTTGCGCGCTATTGCGCCCCTATATTTCACCAGGCGAGGGTTGTCCCACTGCAGCCCCCGGTCCCGTGTGGTGGGCGGCCCTCGCGACCTTTCCCTGGCAGTGGGGCGCTGCTAGGGGGCTTCCGATCCAGACAGAGGCGAACCGCGACCAGCGGCGTGCACGTACAGGCCGCCGCTTCGCGGACGCTACTTCTGAGCTGTCGGCGCGGCTCGAGCTACCAGCGGTCCGCTGGTAGACGTGCCCGGCGGCGGATTGACGTCGGTCACGCGAGCGAAAACCAAGCCTGACAAGGACGCAGGCGAGGTCGTAGCAGCGCTACGGCCGAGCCGAGGACGAAGTCAGGCGCAGGTTTGCAGCCGCGGGAGCGGCGTCAAGGCGACGACCGGGTGCGTCTACCAGCGGTAGTGGGCGAACGCTTTGTTCGCCTGCGCCATGCGGTAGATGTCGTCCTTGCGCTTGTAGGCGCCGCCCTGCTGCTGCTGGGCATCCAGCAACTCGTTGGCAAGGCGCTGCGACATCGTCTTCTCGCGGCGCGCTCGCGCGAACTGGACCAGCCAGCGAACGGCTAGCGTGCGGGCCCGGCGTGCGGGAACCTCAACGGGCACCTGGTAGGTGGCGCCACCAACGCGGCGTGAGCGGACCTCGAGCACCGGGGTCAGCGCCTTGATGCCGCCCTCTAGCTGCTCGACCGGGTTCTTGCCGCTCCGCTCGCCCAGGATCGCCAGCGCGTCATAGACGATCTGCTCGGCGGTGGACTTCTTGCCGTCGAGCATCACCTTGTTGATGACCTGCTGGACGAGGCGATTGTGGTGGACCGGATCCGGTGGGATCGGCCGAACCTGTGCTGCTGCTCGCCGTGGCACTACTTGGCCTTCACGCCGTACTGCGAGCGCGCCTTCTTGCGGTCGCCCACGCCGGCGGCGTCGAGCGTGCCGCGGATCACCTTGTAGCGGAACCCGGGCAGGTCCTTGACTCGCCCGCCACGGACGAGCACAACCGAGTGCTCCTGGAGGTTGTGGCCCTCGCCCGGGATGTAGGCACCGACTTCCATGCCGTTGGTGAGTCGCACACGAGCGACCTTGCGCAAAGCCGAGTTCGGCTTCTTCGGCGTGGTCGTGTAGACACGCGTGCAGACGCCACGACGCTGCGGCGCGGCCACCTTCTTCTTACGTCCCTTGCCGGACTTCAGGCCCGGGGTCGCGAGCTTCTTCTTCGGGGCAGTGCGGCCCTTGCGGATCAATTGGCTGGTAGTCGGCATCCGGTGCGCAAATGTAGCAGGGTGCCGACGACCCTCTACACCGCCTCCGCGGCGAGGCCCTCGAGCACGTCGGCGGCCGGCACGTACGACATCCCGACGGCATCGGCGACCGGCTTGTAGGTGACCTGGCCTGCGGCGATGTTGACGCCCAGCATCAAGCCCGGGTTCTCGGTCACCGCGCGCGCCACGCCGACCGTCGCGAGGTGCAACACGTAGGGGATCGTCGCGTTGGTCAGGGCGTAGGTCGACGTGATCGGCACCGCTCCCGGCATGTTGGTCACGCAGTAGTGCGTGATGCCGTCGACTTCGTAGGTCGGGTTTGAGTGCGTCGTCGGGCGCGAGGTCTCAAAGCACCCGCCCTGATCGATCGAGACGTCCACCAGCACTGCCTGGCGCTTCATCAGCCCGAGCTGCTGTCGGGTGATGACGCGCGGGGCCTTGGCGCCGTGGACGAGCACCGCCCCGATCACGAGGTCCATCGCGGGCAGCCGCTGCTCGATCTCGAGCGTCGAGGCAAAGCAGGTATCTGCGCGACCCCCGAAGGCGATGTCGAGCTCGCGCAACCGGTCGATGTTCCGGTCATACACGTACACCGTGGCTTCCATGCCGAGCGCGATGAATGCCGCGTGCATGCCGACCACGCCACCGCCGATGACCATCACGTTGGCCGCGGCGACCCCGGGCACGCCGCCGAGCAGAATGCCCCGCCCGCCCAGCGGCTTCTCGAGCATGAACGCTCCAGCCTGGGTCGCGATCTTCCCGGCGACCTCCGACATCGGAGCCAGCAGCGGCAACCGGCCACGCGAGTCCTCGACGGTCTCATACGCGATGCAGGTCGCGCCGGAATCGGCCAGCCCCTTGGTCAGGGTCGCGTCGGCTGCGAGGTGCAGGTAGGTGAACAGGACGTGGTGTGGCCGCAGGCGCCCGACCTCGGGCGGCTGGGGTTCCTTGACCTTGACGATCAGCGTCGCCTCGTCAAACAGCGCGTCGGCGTCGGGCACGACCGTCGCGCCCTGCTCGGTGTATCCCTCATCGGTGATCGCGGAACCGAGGCCCGCGCCGCTCTGAACGAACACTTCGTGACCAGCGTCGACCAGCTCGCGGACGCCGGCCGGCGTCAGCGCAACCCGATACTCGTCGGGCTTGACCTCGGTTGGGACCCCAACCTTCACCTGTAGACCACCTCCTGGAGGTTCTTTTTCGATGCTCGCCCGCCGCCGCCGGTCACGCGACCAGCTCCCGGCCCCGTAATGCCAGCCAGAACTCGATCCGGTCGCGGGCGCTGCCGAGATTGCGGCCCGTCAGCTCCTCAACGCGCCGGATCCGATACCGAAGCGTATGGCGGTGGCAGTACAGCCGCTTTGCCGCCCGCTCCCACTGGCCGTTCTCTTCGATGAATGCCTCGAGCGAGCGCATCAGCTCGCCCCCGTAGTGCCCCTCGCTCGCCTCGATCGGCCCAAGGATCGAGTCGCAGAACAGGCGCAGCGACTCGTCGTCCTGGAGCGACAGCAACAGCTGGAAGGAGCCGAGATCCTTGTAGGTGGCGATCCGCGGCACGCCCACGCCAGGCGAGCCGTTGCCCTGGGTGGAGCCGATGCCGAGCGTCAGCGCTTCAACCGCGCAGCGGGCCTCGTGGAAGGTCCGGCGCGCATCGCCTCCTGGCACCCCGCGGCCCACGCCCACCGCCAGCGACACGCCGAGCTCTGACCCGAGCCTCGATCCCACTCGGTTGGCCAGCGCGAACAGCTCCTCCTCCGCCATCCCCGGCAGCAGCGCGCACGTCAGCTGGCCCGACGTCGCCACAAGTCCCTGCGCCGCCTCGTCGCGCAGCACGTTGAGCAGCCCCGTCTCGATCGGGGCCGGCGAGCCGCGGCCGTTGTGGGGTCGCTGGATCACGAGCGCGGCGACTCGATCGGCGAGGCCGAACGGCGCGAGCCGCCTCGCCAGGTCGGGACCGCCGAGCTCGCCGCGAACCACCGCGTCGAGCACGTCTCCAGCCAGACGCCGCTCCGTGTCGCCCGCCACCCGCGCGCGCAGGAGCTCCAGAGCGACGATCGTGACGGCCTGGTGCAGGGTCAGACGATCGAAGTCAGACAGCGCGCCGCTGTCCTTGATCGCCACCAGCCACGCCTCGGGCACTCGCACGGGGCCGGGCGAGCCTGCCTGAGGCGCACCGTCGGATGCCACGGGCAGCGCCAGGCCCTGGTGCCCGTCGTCCACCAGCGGCATGAACGCCCGGGCCTCCCGGCGACGGGCCCGGTCTCGAATCTCGCCCTGCAGCGACGCCACCGCGGCCGGCTCGATCGTGCGCCGGAACGCGCGCTGCATGATCGGCTCGCCGCGCGAGTCGAACACCAGCACCGCCGCGCCGATCAGCGTGGCGATCGCCGCCACCAGCGCTTCAAGCCCGCGCTCTGACAGCACGATGCGCTCGAGCCGCTCCTGCGCGGTCAGAGCGCGGCGAAGCACCGCGTACTGCTCGTTGACGAGCTGACTGAACGCCGCCTCGGTGATCGCGATGAACGGGAGCTCGTAGGGGACCTCGAACACCGGGAACTGGCGCTCCTCGGCGATCTCGATGACCGCCTCGGGCACGGTCTCGTGCCCGAATCCGGTCCCGAACCCGAGCCCGGCGAGATGGTGGTCAGTCAGCCGGGTGACGAACTCGCGCTGGCGCTCGGGGGTGTCGAGCTGAAGCCCCGTGGTCAGCAGCCGGCAGATGCAGTCCACCCTCGCCGGCGACCAGGCGAACCTCGAGATCCTTCAGCAGCTCGCGAACGGTCAGCATGTCGCTAGTGCACTTGATCAGGCTCGAGGCGCGGCGTGCACGGGATGGGCTCCCGGGGTGTGCACGTGCATCCGGTTGCCGGCCTCGGTGAGGACGTTGCGCAGGATGCTCTCGATCTCCTGGAACTGCTCCGGGCCGGCGATCAGCGGCGGTGACAGCTGGATCACCGGGTCGCCGCGGTCGTCGGCGCGGCAGATCAGTCCCTGGCGGTACAGCTCCCCGGACAGGTAGCCGCGCAGCAGTGTCTCGGCCTCGTCGTCGTCGAAGGTCTCCTTCGTGTCCCTGTCCTTGACGAGCTCGATCGCGTGGAAGTAGCCGGCGCCGCGGACGTCGCCGACGATCGGCAGGTCGCGCAGCGACTCGAGCATTGCGCGGAAGGTCGCCTCGTTGTCGCGGACGTTGTCGAGGATTCCCTCGCGCTCGAACGTGTCGAGGTTGGCCATCGCGATCGCCGCCGACACCGGGTGCCCACCGAACGTGAACCCGTGCGTGAAGCTCTGGGTGCCCGTCATGAACGGCTCGGCGACGCGGTCGGACACGATCACCGCGCCCATCGGCGCGTACGCGCTGGTCAGCCCCTTTGCGGTCGTGATCATGTCGGGCAGATAGTCATAGCGCTGGCAGCCGAACCACTCGCCCAGGCGGCCCCACGCGCAGATCACTTCGTCGGAGATCATCAGCACGTCGTACTCGTCGCAGATCTCGCGCACGCGCTGGAAGTAGCCCTCGGGCGGCGTGAAGCAGCCGCCCGCGTTCTGGACTGGCTCCATGATCACGGCGCCGACCGTGTCGGGGCCCTCGAACTCGATCCGCTCCGCGACCGCCTCGGCGAAGTCCGCCTCGGTCATGTGCAGCGGCATCCGGTAGGTGTTGGTGTTCGGGACGTGGCAACCGCCCGGGGTGAGCGGCTCAAACGGCGTGCGCAAGTCGGTGATCCCGGTTGCCGAGAGGGCACCGAGGCTGGTGCCGTGGTAGGCGATCTCGCGCGCGATGACCTTGGTCTTGTTGGGCTTGCCCGTGAGCTTGTGGTACTGGCGCGAGAGCTTGAGCGCCGACTCGACGGCTTCGCTGCCGCCGCTGGTGAAGAAGACTCGGTTCAGGTCGCCGGGGGCCAGCGATGCGATGCGAGCGGCGAGCTCGATCGCCGGCGGATGCGCGTAGGACCAGTTGGTGAAGAAGCCCAGCTCCTTGGCCTGATCGGCGCCCGCCTGGACGATGTCCGCGCGGCCGTGGCCGACGTTTACGCAGAACAGCGCCGAAAGACCGTCGAGGTACCGCTTGCCGTGCTCGTCGTAGACGTAGCAGCCGTCGCCCTTGACGATGATCGGCACGTCCGCCTGCTCGTAAGCGGACATCCGAGTGAAATGCATCCAGAGATGGCGCTTGGCCAGCTCCTGAAGCGTGCCGTGCTCGGCCCGTACTGCCTCTTCGGTGCTCGCCATTGCTCTCCTCGTTCTGCGTCTGCCGTTTTGTACAACGGTAGCGCCCAGAAACTGGATGAACAATTGTCCGATCTGGCAGGCATGTCCGCATGCACCTATCCGGCTGGCTCCAATAGGGTTGCTGGAGTGGATCTCAACCACTATCGCGTCGGCAGCGGCCCGCCGTTGGTCCTGATCCACGGAATCGGCAGCCGCTGGCAGGTGTGGGATCCGGTGCTGCGGCGGCTGGCGGCCGAGCGCGACGTGATCGCGCTCGATCTGCCCGGTTTCGGCGCCTCGCCGATGCCCCCGCCGGGCACGCCGCCCGGCCTGGAGTCGCTCACACGGCTGGTCGGCGAGTTCATCGACGGCCTCGGCGTGCAGCAGCCCCACGTCGCGGGCAACTCGCTCGGCGGGCTGATCTCGCTGGAGCTCGCCAAGCAGGGCCGCGTCCGGTCAGCGACCGGCCTATCGCCGGCTGGCTTCTACAACGACAAAGAGGCCGCCTACGCCCGGCGTTCGCTGAAGATCACCGTGCGCACCTCGCGTCTGCTCGCTCCCCGGGTGGATCGCCTCACGGCGTCGCCGCTGGTCCGCACGCTCACGTTCTCGCAGGTCGTTGCCAAGCCGAGGATGCTGGGCGCCGCCGATGCCGCCGCCCAGGTGCGCGCGCTTGCCGAGGCGCCCTGGTTTGACGCCACGCTGCCCGCGATCGCCGACGACCGCTTCACGGGCGGCGAGGCGATCCACGTTCCGGTCACGATCGCCTGGGGGGCCAAGGACCGGCTGCTGTTGCCACGCCAGGGCCGCCGCGCGGTGCGGATGATCCCCGGAGCCCGGCTCGTGACGCTGACCGGTTGCGGTCACGTGCCGACGTACGACGATCCCGAGCAGGTCGCCCGGGTGCTGCTCGACGGCAGCCGCGGTTAGCTCGGGATACCCCGGGGACGATCCCGTTTCGGGAAGCCCTTGGGCTCCAGACCTTCCAGCAGATCGCCAACCGTGCGCCCCACTACGCGGGCGTGTCTCAGCGGCACCTCGCGGTGCACGTCGTAGCGGTTGCGCCTCCCCAAGCGCTCGCGTGTGACATAGCCGACCGCCTCGAGCTCGCTGATGATCTTGTGGGCGGCGCGTTCGGTGATCCCGATCGCGGCGGCGATCTCCCGCAGGCGCGCGTCCGGATACGTGTCGACGTACAGAAGCACGTGGCCGTGATTTGAGAGGAGCATCCAGGGCATGCGCGGGCCGGACCCCTGATGCCCATCGCGGACACTTTTGAAACGAACTGCTACTCAAGAGATTCTTGAAATCTAATTCAAGAGTTCTGCAGCATCGTCCGATGAAGAGGCCAGGAACCCTCGAACCGGATGGAGTTAGGCATGAAATTTCTTGGCAAGCGGCGTCTCATCTTCGGCGCCGTGACGGTGATGGTCCTCGGGATCGTCAGCCTTGGTTACGCGGCGTGGACCTCCTCGGGAGGCGGCACCGGTTTCGCCAAGGCCGCGTCGGCGCAGAACCTCACCACCGCCAGCGTCACCGGCACGACCAGCGCCACGCTGTTCCCCGGCGCGACCGGTGATCTCGTCGTCAACGTCACGAACCCCAACTCGTACCCGATCAAGGTCACGAGCGTGACCGGCAACGGCACGATCACGGCGGACTCCAGCCACTCCACCTGTGGCCAGGACGCTCAGCACCCCACCGGCGTCACCTACACCGACCAGACCGGCCTCAGCATCGCCGTCCCGGCGAACAGCTCCTCGCAGGTCACGCTGAGTGGCAGCGTCAAGATGACCAACGCCTCGGACAACAGCTGCCAGGGGGCCACGTTCTCCGTTCCCGTCAGCATGGCTGCGGCGAGCAACGCCTCCTAGTCAGGCGCATTCCACGGCATAGCAACGAGGGTCTGCTCTCGTGAAGCGCTTAACGGCGACGATTGTGATGGTGGTCGCGCTCCTTCTGGGCGCGACCACCTACGCCGCTGTCCTGCGCAAGGGCGCTGCCAAGCCCCGCAGCACCGGGACGTGGCCGGGGATCGTGGTCTCCGGCAGCGTCAGCGGCCTGTACCCCGGGATGAGCAAGCGGATGCAGCTGCGAGTCCACAACCTTCTCAACCACCGCGTGGTCGTCCACTGGCTGACCGTGCAGGTGGGCAAGCCGGGGGGAAGCTGCCCGGCGCGGGCGCTTCAGGGCGGCCGCTACCCCCTCCTTCTGACGCTTCCCCGGCGCGGGACCCGCACGATCTCGGTCGCGCTGCGGATGTCGGCCGGCGTCGCGAACGTCTGCTCAGGCGCGCGCTTCCCGCTCACCTTCCAGGTCACGTCGGACGGCAGTCGATGAAGCTTCGCCGCGCCGCGATCGTCCTGACGGTGGTGGCTGCGGGCCTGTCCACGGGCACCGCGTACGCGTCCTGGGGCGGGACCGGATCCGGCTCCGGCGCGGTCAAGGCCGCCCAGCTACCGACCGCCACGGCCCCGACCGCCAGCACCTCGGTGCACAGCGTCACCGTCACGTGGCCGGCAACGACGATCGGCGGCCAGAACGTCTCCGGCTACACCGTCAAGCGCTACAGCACCGGCGGCGCCGCGCAGACGGTCGGCGCCGGTTGCTCGGGCACGATCTCCGGGCTCACCTGCACCGAGACGTCGGTCCCGTCGGGCACCTGGCGCTACACGGTGACGCCCTTGCAAGGCGCTTGGACCGGCAACGAGAGCCCCCAGAGCTCCTCGGTCACGGTGCAGCCGCCCGGCCTCAGCATCACCTCATCGACCACGCTCACCAGCCTTCCGGCGACGCTGAACGCCAGCCTCACCAACCTCGTGCCCGGCCAGGCCGTGACCTTCCGCCTGGATGACCAGAACAGCGGCACCGTGCTCACGAGCACGCTGAGCCCGACCACGGTCCCCGCCAGCGGCGCGGTCAGCGCCACCGTCACGATCCCGGCGGGCGTCTCCAACGCCGCCCACACCGTCTACGCGATCGACGGCCAGGGCGATGTCTCCAGCGCCTCGATCACGGTCGCGCACCCCGCGGTCACCGCCGCGACGATCGCCAAGTCCGCCGGCGGCAACGGCGGCTACATCAAGCGGGGCGGGACCTACTACGTCTACGCGAACGTATCCGGGTCGGGCACCCCGCCCGCCGGCGTCTCGAGCCTGACATCCGACGTGAGCAACATCACGGCCGGCCAGACCGCGACGTCGCTGAGCTCGGGGACCTGGACAGTCGACGGCCAGAGCTACAACTACCGCAGCGCACAGCTGACGGCCAAGGCGTCGCTGAGCGCCGGGTCGAAGTCCTTCACGGTGTCGCTGACCGACAGCGGCTCCGCCAAGACCACGACCACCTACAGCGTGACCGTCGACAACACGGTCCCCAAGGGGTCTGCCATCCAGACGGCGAACGCGGGCGGCGGCACCGTCGGCCGCGCCGAGGTCGGCGACACGATCACGCTGACCTACAACGAGGCCCTCGACCCCGACTCCCTTTTCGCCGACTGGGACGGCTCGTCGATGAACGTCGCGGTCGTGCTCGTCGATGGCGGCAGCTCAGCCAACGACACGATCCAGGTGTGGGATGTGCCGCGGGTCACGCAGATCCCGCTCGGGACGATCGACCTCGGCCGCAAGGACTACCTCACCTCGCACTCATACGACGTCTTCGGCCTCTCCGGCACGCCGTCAACGATGGTGATGAACGGATCGACGATCACGATCACGCTCGGAACCCCGAGCGTCACCGCCGACACCGCCTCCGGCAGCGGAACCATGACCTGGACCCCGTCGGCCTCGGCCACCGACCGCGCCGGGAACGCCGCGAGGACCTCCACGGTGACCGAGAGCGGCAGCGGCGACAGGGAGTTTTAGGGGCTGGGGGAGCGGTCCCGGATCGGCTCGAAGCCGGTTCGGGACCGCCCAGACTCATCCGCCCCGCCCGGACCCCCAGCCGGT
>Ga0335072_10010974_pt1 | contig 12998 bp, 11 predicted proteins | sample Lox_Sample_21_FD_206725 | JGI IMG/M metagenome (GOLD analysis project Ga0335072, IMG submission 206725) | Soil microbial communities from Loxahatchee National Wildlife Refuge, Florida, United States - Lox_Sample_2.1 | ecosystem: Environmental > Terrestrial > Soil > Wetlands | place: USA...
GCATGAGCCGCCGACGCGACCTGCGATACGCGCTCGAGCAACTCGATGTCTTCGGGCCCGCGGCCGAATTCGTAGTCGCCGAGGAGCGCAGCGAACGGAGCTCCGCCGAAGACGCCGAATTCTTCTTCGTAGACCTTCTTGAACAAGGCGCTCTGGTCGAACTCGGGTGCACGCTGCAGATCCTTCAGCAGGTCGCGCTTGGAGACGTTGAGCACCTTGATCTTGAGCATGTCGCTGGTTTCCGACTGGTCGAGGAGGTACTTGATGCCGCGCCAGGTGGCTTCCAGCTTCTGCAGGGCCGGATAGTGCATGATTTCGTTCAGTTGCAGGGAGATCAGGTGATCGATCTGGGCGATGCGCGCCTGGATCGTTGCTTCCGCGTCGCGCGTGAGGGTCATGTGACCCGCGAGAACCTGAGACACGAACTCCTTGACCATGTCGCGGCCGCGCTCGAGAGAGGCGGCATCGCGATCGAACCGTCCCTGCGAGACAATCTGTTCGAGCAGGCTCTGCTCGGAAGCCTGCTCTGCGGTTTCAGTAGCGACGGCGGTCGCTGTTGCTTTTTCCGGACTCATTCACCACCCCCGGTTTTTCCAAGTTCACCGCGAAGCTTTTCACGGGTTTCGGTATTGGACACGGCCTCAAAGAGAGCCTCGTCGAGCTTGTCATTGCCCTGCAGACTGCCGCGGAGGTCCGACAGACGAGTGCGCAGGTCGAGGAGTTCCTTCAGCGGCCCGACCTGTTTCGCGATGTTGTCGGGCGAGAAGTCGTCCATGCTTTCGAAGTGCAGGTTGACTCCGAGCTGCCCCGCATTGGGATCGTCGCTCAGTTTGTTGGCGACGGAGAAGGCGAGGTGCGGCTGCATGCCCTTGAGCACCGTGTCGAAATTGTCGGGATTGATTTCGACAAACTTGCGGTCTTTGAGGGCGGCCAGAGGCTTCTCCGGCTGGCCGGTGAGGTCACCGAGAACGCCCATGACAAAGGGGAGTTCCTTCAGTTCAATGGCGTCGCCAATTTCCACATCGTAGGTGATGTGGACGCGCGGCGACCGGACGCGATCGAGCTTATGCTGCGTGCTCTCTTTGGCCATATTTCCTCCAAACCTTGCGCGCGGCGAAGGCGCGCCTGTGAATGACGAAGCTTCAGACGACGTTACGACGACGAAAACGGATAGTCCGAAAAGGAAGCTTCTGAACCGCAGAAAAAGAAAGACAAAATGCCTGTGCTGCACTCCTTGCCGGAATCAGTCTCAGCCGCAGGACTGGTGCTGGGGGTAGCGCCGTTTCAATCTTCAGGAGCGACCTGATTATTGCCTTGCGAATTAACCATGTCAAGCGGGCATTGCAGGCGCCCAAAAAAATGTTGCGGGCGTGACGAGCTGCGCTATACAGGCATGCAGCACGGCTGGGGCGCGCACATCGCTGGTGTATACTCAACCCCCTGACGAGGGGATATTCATGCGACAACTGCAGCCGGTTGTCTGGTCGAAGGGGACCTTTCTGGCTCCGCAGCACTTGCAGGCACAGGACCGGTATTTTGAAGACAGCCTCAGCTTCCTGTCATCGGCGCTGGCATTTCGGAACTGGGGATTTTCGTCCCTGCAAATCGATACATCGGGACTGAGCGAGGGCCAACTCGCCGTTACGCAGGCGTCAGGAGTCTTTCCGGACGGGCTGATGGTGGATATTCCGAGCTCGGATGCAGATCCGGGATCGCGCAGCCTGGACGAATGTTTTCAACCGGGGATGACGGCGTGCACGTTCTATCTGGCGATTCCGCAGGAGCGGCCCGGAGGATTCAACGTGGCGCTGCAGCGGGGTAGCGTGAGCACGCGATTCTTCAGCGAATTGCAAATGCTGCGGGATGAGAACAGCTCCGGCGTGGAGAAGGCGGTTTCGCTGGCGCGCAAGAACCTGCAGATCCTGGTGGAAGGGGAGCACCTGGAAGGATCGGTGCTGCTGCCGCTGGCGCGCATCGAGCGGACGGAGGCGGGGAGTTACCGACACGATCCGGCGTGGATTCCACCGCTGCTCAACGTGAAGGGGAACGAGCTGCTGACGGGGATTCTGCGGGGATTGATTGAGACGCTGATTGCGCGGAGCAATCAGCTGGCAGGTTCGCGGCGGCAGAAGAACCAGTCGCTGGCGGATTTCAGCGCATCGGATATCGCGAATTTCTGGCTGCTGTACACGATCAACTCGCACATTCCGGTGGCGCGGCACATGCTGGAGGCGGACCGGCTGCATCCGGAAGCGCTGTTCCTTGAAATGCTGTCGCTGGCCGGCTCGCTGACGACGTTCTCCGCGAAGATTGAGCCGCGCGCGTTACCCCGCTACGAGCACGAGCAGCTGGGAACGTGCTTCTCTGCGCTGGATGCGGCAATCACGGAGCTGCTGGAGACGGTGGTGCCCAGCAATTTTGTCGCCCTGCCGCTGAAGGAGCTGCGGGATTCGATCTATGCGACGGCGATCGACAAGGATCGTTACTTCGAGAATTCGCGAGCGTATCTGGCGATCTCGTCGGACCTGCGGGAGGCGGATTTGATCAGCCGCACGCCAGGGCTGGTGAAGACGTGCTCGGCGACGCACATCGAGCAACTGATCCGGCAGGCGCTGCCGGGCCTGAAGCTGACGCACGTTCCTGTGCCGCCACGGGCGATTCCGGTGAAGCTGCGGTTCCAGTATTTCAGCATCGATCGCACTGGGCCGGTGTGGGAGGCGGTGACGCGCGCGCGCAACTTTGCGGCGTACGTGCCGGGGGAGATTCCAAACCCGGATATGGAGCTGATCTTCCTGTTCGCAAGCGCGGATTGAGTTGCCGCGTTATTTGTGGCGGAGCACGAAGACGAGCACGAGGACGATCACCACCAGCAAAAACACATTGACCAGCAGGATGAGCGGCAGGTATTTCTGCAGCGTCGTCTGGGGCGGAGCCGCCGGTGCGGGCGGAGGCGGCGGCGCGGCCTGGGGAAAGGCAAAGGCCGGCGGGGCCAGATGCGGCGCAGCGGAGGCGGCCATGGACGGGGCGGCAGGGAACGCGGGGCGAGGGACGGATGGGGCGCCTGCAGTGGGCGGCGCGGCCGCGGAGGCAGGAGCTGGGGCGGCGCGAAACGCCGACGCGGAAATGACGCGGGTGAATTCGCCGGGTCCACTGGAAGCCGGCGGAGCGGAGGCGGGCGGCATGCTCGGCGGGATGGCGGATGGAGAGGATGCGATCGGGGCTGCCTGAGGCGCGGGCGGGAGAGGCTGGGGCGTCGTGGCGGCAGGCCAGGGCTGAGCGGCCGGCGATGCAGGCGTGGCGAGGGATTGCAGGAGCTGAGTGAATCCGCCGGCAGCGGACGAAGTCGGCGGCGCGGGGGACGGGGAGATGGGAGCGGGGCTCGCGGGCCGGGGCTCCGGCTCGTTCAATGCGCGAAAGAGCTGGGTGAATCCACCCTTAGCCGCAACCGGTTTTTCGGTGCTGGGCGCGGCGGCTGCGAAGGGAAAGTCCTCGGCGGGTTTTTGCTGGTCGCGCAGCGTGGGGAAGGACGTCTCCTGCGCAGGGGATGCGGGCACAGCAGACGAAAACATGCTCGTGAACGCGCCAGGCTCGCTGGATGACAAGGCCTGCGGTGCGGGTAGCGGAGCGGCTGCGGCAGCACCGGTCGACTGGAACATGCGCGTGAACGCTCCGGGTTCGCTCGACGATGGTGGTTGCGGGGCAGCAGCGGGTGCGGCGGGGGAGCCGGCCGTCGAAGACTGGAAGAGTTGCGTGAATTCACCAGGGCCGGAGGATCTTTGCGAAGCCGAAGCCGAAGCCGAAGCCGGTGCGGGAGCAGGAGGCGGAGTCGTCGGTGCAGGCGCTGGTGCGTTTCCGGAGAGCGTACTGAACATCTGCGTGAAGCTGCTCGGGGCTTCGGAGGGGTGCGGCGCGAGTGCCTCTGCCGCAGCGGCCGGAGCAGAATTGGGCTGAGCTGGATCTGGCTGAGCATGCGCCGGTTTTTCGATCGAGACCTGGCGGAAGATGTTGGCGACGCCGGCATCGGACGCGCTCGGAGATTTGAAGGTCTGCAACATCCTCGTAAACTCGCCAGCGGCGGAAGAGCCGCGGACCACAAGCGGGGTCGCCGGAGCTGATTGGGCGGCGGGGACGGGTGGGGTCTCTGGGGCGGTTGGAGCAGAGGCGGACGAGGCGGGAGCCGCCGAAGGAGGCGGACCGAGGAGCGATGCCAGAAGGTCGTCGTCGGTCTTTTGCGCAACCGGCTGACCCATCACGCCGAAGGCGCCGGTGATGCTTTGCGGCTCGGACGAACCGGAGGTATCCTCCCCTGGGACTGCCGGTGCACCGAAAGGAGTTTTGGACTCACTCATAGAAGCCGATTCCCCTGAAATCCGCTTGCCTTTATCGAAGCCAAGGGTACATCGCCGATTGCTTGACAGTAAAGAGAGTGCAGCCTACGATGCACACACATTGAAGCTGGTCTGATATACAGGATCATGATTTCAATCAACGGTATGGGCTCTGCCTGAAGGGCGGGTCGCATGCGTTGTTGCGCAACCTGATGGATCGGACCCGATCGGGCCGCAGCGTCATCTGCGTTTGTGCAGGCGGACGAACGTGACCTGACCCTGGCCCGGAAGCAAGCTGCGTCTACCCAGCCACCGATGATTCCTAACTGTTAACGTAAAGCCGGGTCGGTATGAGATTCCTGTCACGCGTGGTGTGGTCGGAGGGAATGTACCTCAGCCCACATCATTTTCAGACGCAGAGCCGCTACTTCGAAGACTCGATCGCGTTCCTGGCGGCGAGCCTGTGGCACGAGCCCTGGGGGCTGCTGCATCTGGAACTGGACCAGAAGGCGATCCGGAACGGGACGGCGGTGGTGCTGCACGCGTCGGGGATATTTCCCGATGGGCTGAGCTTCGAGACGCCGGAATCGGATCCGCCGCCGCCCGCGCGCAATCTGCTGGATGTTTTTCCGCCGACCGATCCGACGCTGCCGCTGTATCTGACGGTGCCGAGCCGGCGCGATGATGGCTACGACTGTGATCCCGCAGCGACGCCGAATGGACGGCGTTTCTCGCGCATGCAGCGGCTACTGCGGGACGAGACGAATGGCGTCGATGAGCGGGAGATCGACCTGGGGCAAAAGAATCTTCGCCTGGTCACGGAAGCTGAGCTGGATGGCTCGGTGCTTTCGATCCCGATTGCGCGGGTGCTGCGCGACGGGCGAGGACATCTGGTGTACGACGAGGAGTTCATCCCTGCCTGCCTGCGCATTCATGCGAGCGAGCCGCTCATGCTGCTGCTCAAGCGGCTGATCGACGCGATCGGGGAGATAAGCGCGACGGTGCAGCGCAGCGCGCGCAAGGCAGGGCGCTTTGAAGCCGGGACGTCAGCACTGGACGTGGCGAACTACTGGTTCCTGCACGCGCTGCACAGCGCGCTGCCGCCGCTGCAGCATCTGAGCGCGACGCGACATCCGCATCCGGAAGCGGTTTATGTGGAACTTGCGCGGCTGGCCGGGGCGCTGTGCACGTTTTCGTTCGATTCGGATCCGCGGCAAATTCCCGCATACGAGCACCGCAATCCGGGGCCTGCCTTTCGCGCGCTGGACGCGCATATCCGGAAGCATCTGGAGATCGTGGTGCCCTCGAACACGGTGACGCTTGATTTCCATCCTGTGGAACCGTACATTCAGGCGGCCGATGTGAAGGACGAGCGATGCCTGCGGCGGGCGCGATGGATATTCGGCATCCGGTCGTCGCTGGGCGAAGCGGAGTTGATACGCAAGGTGCCGCAACTGGTGAAGGTGTGCTCGGCGCGGTTTGTGCCGGAGCTGGTGAAGCGCGCCGTGCCGGGGATGACGATGACGCATTTGCCGGTGCCGCCAGCGGCGATTCGCGCAGAAGCCGATATGCAATACTTCGCGCTGGACACAACGGGGCCGTGCTGGGAACACATTCTGCAAACGCGCAGCGTGGGCGTTTATATTCCTGGAGATATTGCGCGGCCGGTTTTTGAGATGTCGGTCATCGTGGAGGCAGGGTGAAGAGTGCTCCCAGAGTGAACAGCCTGGCGCTGTGCTTTCAGGAAGTGCTGACGGCAATTGTGCGCATCCGGTTCCAGCGGCAGCAGGTGCAGGACGCGGAGAGCTTCCGCGGCCAGATGCGGCGGTCGCTGCAGGCGGCGATGCAGGAGGGGCGTGGGCTCGGCTACTCGAGCGAGACGGTGCAAATGGCGGTGTTCGCCGCGGTCGCTTTTATGGATGAGAGCGTGCTCAACCTGCAGAGCCCGGCGTTCGCGGAGTGGGCGAGACGGCCGCTGCAGGAGGAGCTTTTTGGCGGGCATTTGGCGGGAGAGACGTTCTTCCGGAATTTGAGCTTGCTGCTGGGGCAGCAGGATTCGGCGGAAGTAGCGGATGCGCTGGAAGTGCATTGCCTGTGCCTGCAAATGGGATACCGCGGGCGCTATGCGCTGGGCGACACGGGCGAGTTGCATCAGCTGCTGCGGCAGGCGCTCGCGAAGATCCAGCGAGTGCGTGGAACGGCGCACCTGGGGCCGCTGGCCGCACCCGCAGAGGTAAAGCCGGCGAAGACGCGGGATGCTTGGAGCCGCGCGTTGCTGGTGACGACTTGCGCGCTTACGGTACTGACGCTGGTGGCGCTGGGCGGGTACGAGCTGCTGCTTGGTTCGGGCATTTCCCAGGTCCAAAGTGCGCGGGTGAGCGCGGAATAGGAGAAGGTCTGTGCTGCCCATCATCATTTCTGCGCTAGTGTTTCTCTTCTCGATCGTGCTGGCCTGGCTGGTGGGACCGGCTCTGGGCATCGCGGGAACGTCGCTGCTGATCCTGCGCATCCTGCTGGTGGCCGTCGGAGCAATCATCGCGGGGGTGATTCTCTTCTTCCATTTCAGGCAGAAGAGACGGGAAGCGGCGGCGATGAGCGCGACGGGCGGCGAAGACCTTGACACGCTGCTGCGCGCGGCGGAGAAACGGCTGGCGACGGCGCAGCGTGGCGGCCCGAAATCGCTCGACAGGCTGCCGCTGGTTTACATCCTGGGTGAAGGAAACTCGGCGAAGACGACGACGGTGCTGAAGTCGGGGCTCGATCCGGAATTGATCGCGGGGCAGATCTATCGCGATCAGGACGTGATTGCGACGCCGGTGGCGAATGTTTGGTACACGCGGAGCTGCATCCTGATGGAAGCAGGCGATGCGGTGCGGAAAAACCCGGCGCTGTGGAGCAAGCTGATTCGCCGGACGCGGCCGAGGGTGATGCGGTCGGCGCTGGGGAAAGAGGCGCCAATCCGGGCCGCGGTGGTGTGCGTGAGCTGCGAGCAGTTTTTGGGGGCGTCGGCTTCGGAAGCGGCGGCCGGAGTGGCGCGAGCGGGGAACGCGATGCTGCGTGAGCTGGCGCGGCAACTGGGCACGGACATTCCGGTGTATGTGGTGCTGACGAAGATGGATCGCGTGCCGAATTTTGCGGAGTTCGTGCGCAACCTGAGCAGTGAGGAGTCGACAGAGCCTCTGGGCATGGCGCTGGCGCCGAGCAGCGGATCGGCGGGGCTGTATGCGGAGAAAGCGATGCAGGCGGTGACGACGTCGCTGGATCAGGTGATCTTTTCGCTGAGCGAATTTCGCACCGAGCTGCTGACACGGGAGGCGGAAGCCAGGAACATGGATCCGGTCTATGAGTTTCCGCGGGAGCTGCGGAAGGTGCGCAACAACCTCGCGAATTGCCTGGTGGAACTGGCGCGGCCAAGCCATCTGAATGCGAATCCATGGCTGCGCGGGTTTTACTTCACGGGCGTGCGGGCGCAGATTGTGCAGCAGGCCGTGGCCATGGCGGCTCCGGCTGCGCGGGCGCAGCAGATGGATGCAGGCGCGACGCGGATGTTCAGCGTGGAGCAGGCGCAGGCGGCGACTGCGACGGCGACGCCCCAGGTGATGACGCAGAAGGTGGCGCAGTGGTGCTTTCTGCCGCGTCTGCTGTCGTCCGTAGTGCTCGAAGACAAGGCGCTGGCAGCGACGAGCAAGAGCGGGCGAACGAATGTGTTCCGGCGGGTGACGTTCGCCACGATCTCGCTGCTGCTGCTGGTGTGCCTCGTTTGGCTGACGGTTTCGTGGATGAACAATGCAGCGCTGGAGCGGAGAGTGGTTGCCGCAGCCAAGGCGCTGCCGGCGACGGCGACACCGCCGGGTACGCTTGCGTCTGGACACGATCTGAACGCGCTCGATCAACTGCGCGGAGCGATCGTGCAACTGGAGGGCTATGCGCAGAACGGCGCGCCGTGGAGCTACCGCTTTGGGCTCTACCATGGCGACGCGCTGCTGGGGCCGGCGCGGGGCATCTACTTCGACCATTTCCGCAGACTGCTGCTGACGAATACGCAGGCCAATCTGGTATCGGCCATGAACGCGGTGCCCCCGACGCCGCAGCCGGGCGCGGATTACCTGGCGACTTACAATCCGCTGAAGGCTTACCTGATCACGACGAGCCATGCAGACAAGAGCACGGTGGATTTCCTGTCGCCGGTGCTGTTGCAGTATTGGGAGAACGGGCGCACGCCGGAGAGCGACGAGCAGGTGCAACTGGCGCGGCGGCAATTCGATTTTTATGCGGCAGAGCTGGCGCGAGGAAATCCATACAGCATTGCGCCGGACACCGGCGCGGTGACGCACGCGCAGACGTATCTGGCGAATTTTGGCGGATTCGAGCGCATTTATCAGCAGATGATCACGGCGGCGTCGAAGGCCGCGCACGCGGTGGACTTCAACCGCGACTATCCGGGATCGGCGGCGACGGTGGTGGATGGGCACATCGTTCCTGGCGCGTTCACGCACGATGGATACGCGTTCATGCAGGATGCGATTCAGCATCCGGACCGCTATTTCAGCGGAGAAGCATGGGTGCTGGGGAACCAGGCGCCTCCGTCGCTGGACCGGACGACGCTGGCGCAGCAACTGACGACGCGCTACGCGCAGGATTTTAGCGGAGAGTGGCGCGCGTTTCTGCATGCGGCCCAGGTAGTGCATTACCGCAGCTTCGGCGACGCGGCGACCAAGCTGCAAATGCTGTCGAATCCGAATTCGCCGCTGCTGGCACTGGTCTACACCGTGTCGCACAACACGAACGTGGCCAACGGGGATGTTGCGAAGGAATTCCAGCCAACCCAGGCGGTGGTGGCTCCGCAAAGCACGGACAAGCTGGTGGGGACAGGCAATCAGGGATACATCACGGGGCTGCTGGGACTACAGGGCGCGCTGCAGCAAATGTCGCAGGATCCAACGGCGGCGACGAATCCTGCTGCGGCAGCGCCGGTAATCACGGCGGCCACCCAGGCGAGCACGGCGGCGAGCCAGACGGCGCAGGCCTTCAATCTCGATCCGCAGGGTCATGTGGACCAGGTGACGCTGACGCTGTTGCAGGAACCGATCATCAACGTGAACGAACTGCTGCGAGGACGCGGCGCGCAGTCGGCAAATGCCGGCGGCGCAGGGCTCTGCTCAGCGTTTGGAGCCGTGATGGGAAAATTTCCGTTCGCGTCCACTTCGACTGTCGACGCGTTACCTGCGGAACTCGACGCACTTTTGAAGCCTGGTTCCGGGGCGCTCTGGCAATTCTACGAGTCCACCCTCAAGCCGCTGGTCGTGCAGCAGGGCACGACGTTCGTGGCCATGCCGGGAGCACCCACGAAGGTGAGTTCCGAGTTCCTCCGCTTCTTCAATCAGGCAGCGGGGATGTCGGCGCTGCTGTATCCGCCGACGCCTGGCGGCGGACTCACGTTTACCGCGCGCATCCTGCCTTCGCCAGGGATTTCGCGTGTCACTCTGCAGATCGATAGTCAGTATCTGGAAGGATCCAGTGTGTCGCGGCCGTTTACGTGGTCGCCGCAAACGAGCCAGCAGGCGCAACTCAACATTACCTATGCGACCGGGACCTTGCCGATTCAGTTCACAGGACCATGGGCGCTGCTGCACCTGCTCAGCAAGGGACGCCCTGGAGGCGGTCCGGGGCGGCTCGACTTTCCCGTCGAGGTTTCAGATCAGCCGATCGTCATCAGTGGAACGCCGCTCATCGTGCACCTGGAGCTGTCGGGGACCAATTTGAATCTGCTGTCACCGGCCGGCTGGGGCAGCATGCACTGCGTGGCGACGGTGGCTCACTGAGCGGAGGGAATTTCTTCTCCGACCTGGATGAGGAGACAGGTGACGTTGTCGACGCCGCCCTGCGCCTTGGCCGCGTCGATTAAAGCCTGGCAAGCCTGCTCCAGCGTCTCGCTTCCGAGGATGAGAGTCGCAATCGCCTCGGCGTCGGCGTAGCGCGTCAGTCCGTCGGTGGTGAGCAGCAGGATATCTCCCGGTTCAATATTTGCGGTGAAAATATCGGGCTCGACGGGGTCCATCTGCCCGATGGCGCGGGTGATGAGGGACTTGAGCGGAGACGCGCCGGCCTGCTCCTCGTTCATGGCGCCGATGCGCACCTGCTCGGCGACGAAGGAGTGATCGTGTGTGACCTGAACGCAGGATCCGTTGCGGAGAAAGTAAGCGCGGCTGTCGCCGACATTGGCGATGATGAGGGAACGGTCGTCCAGGCAGGCGGCGACCAGCGTCGTTCCCATGCCTTCCAGGCCTTCATTTTGCTGCGCGAGGGTGCGGACCCGTTCGTTGGCATGCAGGACCGAACGGTAGAGGCGCTCCTCGGCGGAGGCGGCTGACCCGTCCTGCTGCTTGAAGAAGTTCAGCAACTCGGAAACGGCGGTGCTACTGGCCAGTTCCCCGGCCGCCATGCCGCCCATCCCGTCGCACACGACATAGATCTGCGTGTGCAGGTCGTAGCCGAAGCTGTCTTCGTTGTTGGAGCGCTGACAGCCGACGTCGCTTAGCCCGGCGACGTCGAGTTTTAGCCCGGTCTGGCCTGGAATCATGCGCAATCCACTCTGTTGAAAACCATTCAGCGATCCGTCAGGGGTCTTGTGCGGATCGCCCGCGATGCCTGCCGCGCCTTGAAATCGGAACGCGATTAGAGTGCCAGAAGCCCAGCCTGGCTGTAAAGCGCAAGCCGCTGCTTTCGATCCGCTGAGTTTGTAACGCGCGGGCGGAGTCGAGCACAATTTCTTCGCTGTTGTTTGGGAAATGGGATACACTCTTTCCGCTCCCCAGTTGGTCTGTCCTCCTCCGCGGAAAAACTCAAAGTCAGAGGCTGCTTATGGCGTTAGAAACAGGCCAGCGTGTCGGCGATTACGAGATCCTCAGCCTGCTCGGGGCAGGCGGAATGGGGCGCGTTTACCGCGTACGCAATATTATCTCGGATCGAATCGAGGCGATGAAGGTTTTGCTGCCCGATTACGCCAGCGAGCCGGATCTGGCGGCGCGATTTATGGCGGAGATCCGCACACTGGCGGGACTGGAGCATCCGAATATCGCGCAGTTGCGAACGGCCTTCCAGTTCGAGAACCAAATCGTCATGGTGATGGAGTTTGTGGAGGGCGCGACGCTGGAGAATCTGGGCCGGCAAGGGCCGGTTGCGCCGGATCAGCTGCTTGAGTACGCCAGCCAGATTCTGGGCGCCCTCAGCTACGCGCACAGCCGGGGGGTGACGCATCGCGACATCAAACCGGCGAACATCATGATCACGGCGCATGGTTTGGCGAAGCTGATGGATTTCGGCATTGCGAAATCGACGACGGACTTGCAGCTGACGCGGCCGGGAACGACGATGGGGTCGGTGTATTACATGTCGCCGGAGCAGGTGCGCGGCGGAACGGTCGATGCGCGTTCGGATATCTACTCGTTCGGCATTACGCTCTACGAAATGCTGGCGGGGCGCAAGCCGTTCCAGGCCGACACAGCCTACAGCGTGCTGAACGCTCACCTGAATGAAGCGCCCGTGCCGCCGCAGCAGATCAATCCGCAATTGCCCGCGGGTTTGAACGAGATTGTGATGCGGGCCATCGCCAAGGCTCCCGCGGATCGATTCCAGTCGGCAGACGATTTTCGCAAGGCGATCCGCGGAGTGCAACAACAGCGGGCGCAGGCTGCGGCGCCGACGCAGACGCCACAGAGCGGCTTCGCGCCCGTAGCGCAGGCGGAGTTTGCACCGGTTGCGGTGCCCGCGGCACGTCCTGTGGGCGCGGCCCCCAAGAGCCAGCGCGGATTGTGGATTGGCGTAGGAGCGGCTGTGGCTTTGCTGGCACTCGTCGGCGTGGCGATCGTGCTTCCTCACGTATTTGCGACCCATGCAGGACAGCGTGGGCAGTCGGCGGCAGCCACGGAAACGGCAGCGCCACAGAATCCGTCGACGCAGCCCGCGTCTGCGACGAGCCCGGTGGCCTCTGCCAGTCAGCAGAATCCTCCGGCGCCGCCAGCGGACCAGACTCCGATGGCGCAGCCGCTGGTGCAGACGCGGCAGCCGCCAGCGAGAAATCCGGCGCCGGTGCGGGCGGGGGCGCCAAGCGGTGGAGCGGCTCAGGTGAAAGCGACGCAGGCAGCGGCTCCGGCGGGACCTTCTCCCGAGGAGATACGCCAGGCCCACAACCGCATCGCGGACTTGAATGCACGAGCGGCCGCCGCGAAGAGCGGGGTCGAGAGCATTCGCCGGCAGCAGCAGGCGCAGGGATACGATTTGCGCGGCGATGTTCTGGCGGCGATGAACCGGCTTGAACAGGAGATGCATGCGGCGAACCAGGCAGTGAACTGGAATAACTTGGCGGCCGCGAACCAATCCATGGACAGCGCAGACCAGGATCTGGCTGTATTGGAGAAATTTTTAGGCCAATAGGAGAAAACCCACATGCGCAGAGATGTGCTTTCGCTGATCGCCGTTCTGACTATCCCCTGCGCCCTGCCCGGGCAACAAGCAGCCACCGCGACGAAGCACCGCGTTGCGGTGCTCGACTTCAATTACGCGACAGTGATGACGGCGTCGCAGGCGGTGTTCGGCACAAACGTGGACATCGGCAAGGGCATATCGGACATGCTGATCGACAAGCTGGTGAACGACGGGACGTATCGCGTG
>Ga0335072_10010975_pt1 | contig 12998 bp, 13 predicted proteins | sample Lox_Sample_21_FD_206725 | JGI IMG/M metagenome (GOLD analysis project Ga0335072, IMG submission 206725) | Soil microbial communities from Loxahatchee National Wildlife Refuge, Florida, United States - Lox_Sample_2.1 | ecosystem: Environmental > Terrestrial > Soil > Wetlands | place: USA...
TTCTCAGTTCTTAGTCGTTCCTGAGGCGGCGTTAAGCTAAATTGTGTGTGGGATCAATCAAGGAGCGAGGATGAGTAAATTGATTTTCGTCCGAAAATTTCCGAACTTTCGGCGCCAGCCGGAATCTAAATCAGATTGTCATTGGGACTGGCGACGAGGTTCGTTCTGCTGCCAAATTCTCCTGACACGTCGCCGCGAAGTCTCTGCACCAAGTCGCCCGGAGGACAGTCGTCGATGACAAACGAGAGTGTAGTACGTCGAGTTTTCGTATTGCAAGAGCCTTCATATGTATCAAAAGTGATCGCAGTTGGAGTTTACGGACGTCTCGCCTTACTTCGCGATGATCCTACCCGAATATTCAAGTTTTGCGCTCCAGACAGACAGGAAGCTGTCGATGCCATCGAGCAAGAAAAGAGAATGCTTGAGCAAGTAGGAAGTCATCCGTTTATCATAAAGCCTCTTTGGGTGAACGAAAGGGGACTCTGTCTCGAATACTACCCACTTGGATCGTTACGCAGTTATTACCGTGACTCCGATCGACAAGATCTTCCACCGTTGACAGATCGAATTCGCTGGTGTCGTCAAGCTGTCATTGGAATTACCTATCTCCATTCGAAACGTATAGTTCACAACGATATCTCTGCGCGTAACATACTTTTGACGTCGACGCTGGACATCAAAATTTGCGATTTCGGATGCTCGGTGTTGATCGGCGAAGAAGTTGTCGGTGGACCAGAACCCAGATACAGTCGATACCGGGAGTATGTTGAAGGTGCTGTAATGGAGGGTAGCGTTCTGGATGATCTGTTTTCAATGGGATCTTTGTTCTATGAGGTTTTGACAGGGAACACGCCGTATAAAGAGCTTGACTCGGACGAAGTTTCAGATTTGTATAAAGAGCATACTTTCCCGCCGGTAGACGATATTCAGCCGCAAGGATATGGAGAAATCATATCAAAATGTTGGAATGAGAAGTATGAATCAATTTTGGAGATGCAGGCAGATCTGGAGGTCATAGATTCGGACTTCAATCTAGAATTGACTGTGGTCAATGAGAGTCTGGCGGAATAAGTGGGGAGTTCTTCGACGTTGAGATTAGCAACTCCTTGTATGCATACACCGAAATAACCTGCTTGATGTCAAGCGCCAATAATGAAGATGGAAATCGCACTCATATTTCATTGAACTGCTTCCTTCGACATGTGAATCATCACGAGCTCTTCGTGCCCCACTAAAAGGGAAACCTTACGGATGAGAGGGATGCCGGGTTTGGGGTTTTCGGACGATCGGACAATGGGACAAGAGCCGTTGGTGAAGCAGTCTCTTCATTATCTTCTACTACTGTCCAGGGGCCTGACGCCGCTTCATTTACAAATGTCTTTCCTGGAGTATCCGCTTACGAGGCCTCTAACATGGCTCGGCCGATGGGGATCCTGGGGATTTTGGATCATTGGGTTTCTCTTCGTATTCCTGATTACACTGCTCAATGTCATGACCGTGGGGTATGAACCTGTTCAGATTGTTGTACCGTCAAACGACGTACCACCAAAGCTGTGGTACGAAGCTTTGCCTGGCATTGGGAATTGGCTGCCGGCAAGCCTTACTTGCAGTCCAACGGAATTGACTTACAATCAAGGTATATTTGTTCAGAGAATGGCTAACAACTCAAGTGGTTTATACCACAAACGAGCTGTTTGCGTATCAATTGGAGTGGCCTATCCAAAGTCCAACCGAACCGTCACTGCTCAGCTATGAGGGCAACACCTTTGACTGTCCGTCAATGGAAATGGGTATCAACTTCAGTGGCACACCGTCTCCGACGTTACAGGCACTTTTCTCCCGCTAAGAGTTAATAACTAGATAGTTTCAAGCCGAATGTTTATCGTTAGAGTTACTCGAAGTCTTTGATTTCTTTTATCTCTCGTATTCAGCGCCAGTGGTGCTCAACTTATCCAACTTTGTCAATACCCAAGGCCCCACAGTCAATCCTGAGGTTGTTCAAGAAGGTCCAAACTGTCTTGGCGCTTCTTTACAGATGTCGTACTCCTCGGAGCTTACTTCCCTTGAGGACATCTTATACTTGCATGACAGGGGCCTCTGTAACATGTTCACCTTCAAGTTCGCCAATTTCATTGTCGTTGATGTTCCAATCTATTTGAAGTGGAACTTCACGTCGAACACCATTTCTGTTCTAAATTTGACTTCGGGCGAGGAACTATCTCCAATCTCACTGACCCAAGAAGGGGAGAGTGACCAACTTTCATCTGACGAAATTAACAGTATTTTCGGTGTTCCAGAAACAGTTCCGTTTCGTGAGATGTTATCTTGGATGTTCGTTGTTTGGTTCAGCATTGCATTGTACGACCTGGGCCAAACTTCATTGGGAGCAAACTACAAGAGCATTTTTGTCGATGGTGCGATGGTCAACAATTACACTTCATTCTTCAACGACGTTTTAGTTCCTCTCCTGCCATTTATCTACCCAATCAACTTTTCAGTAAACGACTCCAGTCCATTCCAACCTATGCCGGCCTCCCTTTTACTGAATTACTCGTGTACTTTGCGACAATTGAAGGATTGGCTCAGTTTCTCAATTTCGATCCTTGCAAGTGATTCCGCACTAATAATTGCTGCTTACAATCTCTTTATTTTTATTGCTGGATGGATCCAGAAGAGGAGAAACAAAGCGGGTGAGGAACTCTTCTATCTTATCTAATATCAATAGAGGCGAACGGCACTCATGAAGCAACCGACATAGAAATGGCTGCGAGTTTACTTGGTAATTCAGAAGAAAGAGAGCCATCGCCGAGTGATTACGAGATGGCACAAGGTGATGCACCAAACGAAGGATTGGGACAACATCGATCGAATGAGTCAATTGGGGAACATGATGAAAGAGAAATTGAGACGCATATGATTGTAGCTCCGTCTACTAGTAGTTCAGACTCCGAGAGAGGGTCAGTGGAGCCTAAACACATCGAATCGGCAGACTGAGATCAAAATAGGACGTCCCTAAACGTGAGACTTAAGATCAAGAATAAGCATCTCCGGCAGGAAGTCACTGCTCCCCCGTTGCTCTCACTGTAAACCGAATAGATATCCTAGGTACAGTGAGGCTTTTGGGGACCTGATACGACGGACCACATCGCGACGATACCCAATTCATTTGGAGTTGAGATGAGCAACCTGTAGCATCAAAGACCCAGCGGACCAACAGAGCTCTGAGCTCCATTCTGGTCGGAGGATGAAGACTTTCAAAATGACCTTCAAAAAAATCTATTTGATGTCAACATTGAAGACGTTGAAAACCGGGGCTCGCCGCTCGGCTCGGGCCGGAGCACCTCATAGGGTGAGCTCACGTGACCACTTTCGTCGGCGCAACTCCGAATTCGGTCCCCTGAGCAAATTCCACGTGCAACGAAGCTCAGCGTAATTGGATCGTTCGAACATCCCAAATCTTGATGGCCCACCTGCTCAGCCTCGGTCTTCGACAAAGCTCTTCACTTCAATGCCAAAAAGCGGACACCATAGCGACGGGGAGATCGGGTTCATCATCTATCGGGACATTGGGGAAGGACACTTCTTGAATCGTATCTGCAAGGAGGAATGTATCCCCGACTCTGAGACAAACGCTGACTCTGAGTAGGAGGTTAAATACTACTGTGAGGTCGATGACCAAACACTTCATCTTATGGTTCACAAAGGAGGGCTCGCTGGTCCTGTAATTGCCACTGCGATTCTCAGTTCCACTAAAAACGGCGCGACAGAGATGAAATTGACGCAAACTCATCAAACTCTCCTCCAAACGCACGTTAGCGGTTTCTTCTCCGGTAAAACCTTCTTCGAAATCGACGGGAAGAAGTTTCATTGGAAAGGACAGTCTGCGCTTGTAGAAGATGACACTGGAGTTTGTCTCGCAGTGTACAAAGCCAAATCTTTCGAATCGGAAGATCGCAAGTTGGGTACGCTTCTCGTTACGGCGCAGGGGCAACAGTATGTCGACATCATTGTGGTTTCTACTCTTGTTGAACAAGAGCGAAATGATGAGAGTGAATTTGATGTACAATTCTGTATCAATGACGCTGACGTGTATAGCGATTGGAGTTCTCCAAGGAGGGTGGTGATGTGTTTTTTGATAAGACGATGTTTATCAAATGACGGTCGTCGGTACTAGATTGTCTTTCTTGTCGAGTTCTTACAGCCTTGCCTTGAGTGTAAATGGCGGTAGACTTTAATCTATCTCACGTTCTTTTGAATTTCGTTGGCGACGTCGTTTCTAAACTGTCCTCGACGTCACGGTAGAGGAGCCTCACCACAACATCCAGGAACGTCTCGGCCCAGTGGTACTCGCTTTGTCGGAACTCCGAGAATTGAGTCCCTTGTGGCCTAGTTAGACATTGCCAATTACCGTCGAAATTGACTTCTCCTCAAGTTGCAATAGATGTCAGGCTGTAGTCGCCGCATCTGGCGCATTCATCTTCATGTTTCCTCAAGATTTCTCGTCACTTTTGGCCACAAATTACAATACCAGCGTGGGACAAACCAATTCTGAATACTATGTAGTCCGATGAACAATCCAGGCGATTTTACTTGAATTTCTGTGAGAGCGTTAAGGGACAAAGTACCGACGTGTTTCTCAACGACGAGTACTTGGCAATGACAGAGTTGATTGCTGAGGATCTCGACAATTTCTCTCCCTCCAACTTTGGCGTTCTCACTATGTATGTCCATCCGCAAGAATCTTTCCAGAGTCCAGATCACATACATCGACGCACTGAGACTTCAAGAGGATGGAAAAAGGCCTTTCGATCTCCCGTGCAGTTAAACTGCCTCGCGATTTGAGAACTCGTCATCAAACTTTCAGGCGTCCCAAAGTTTGAGGACAACAATTATTTCGATCGGTGAAGCCTATGTTTTCAGAGATCCAAGAGAATCGTTGAATTGAAAGCGTCAACATTTAACAGCATCCCGCTTGATAGCGCAAAGGTTGGTTGTATCTGTGACAGGATCTCCTATTCAGGAAAGATTAAGGTTCAGTTGCGCCACGAAACCTTCCTCGAAATCCCAAAACTCTAATCGAATCATCAACCACAGCCCCCCGTAAAATCCCGTTCCCGCTATTCGCTTATCTAGTGTTGCACGTAACCCGATTTCTCTCCAAGATTGTCATCGTTCCATCACTGATTTCGTTCGCATTAATAGCTTTTCGGCGATGAATGTTACGATCGCGCCGTCGTTTGTTCCGAATCCATCAGGGCGAGGGACGCTTGGGTTGCTCTGGGAGTGCCTTTTTACGTATTTTCTCTGTCTTTGGACGGTAGTTCATCCAGCCTGTCGCCCCAGCACGGACCTTTTGTTCTGGACGGACACCTCAAAAGTCAGCTGGTGTTGTCTGATTTTCTTCCTCCCGGAGATCGCGATACTCTGGGTGGTCCGTGAATACGTTACGGCAAGAGAAGTCTGTCGCCGAGTAAACACAAAGCTCTGGAAAGATCAGGATGGAGAATCGGCGAGTCAGCTGGCTATGGACGAGAGTTCGGTTGATTTGACACCACTAGCATCGTCGCCATCACAGTCTGCTCCAGAGACGCGACATCAACCAGACTGCCCAATCAGTCAGAAAATCCTTGGCTCGGAGCCGAGATCGGGTCTTGCTCACAGCTATTTGGTGCAAAGGGGAGCGCTTAAGTTTAAACTGGACAAGGCGGAGCAATTCCCTACCCTTGTTGGAATTCAACAATTGGCCCAATGCAATATGCTGCCCTCAGTGAGTTTTCTCGATACAAAAATTAAAGCTCTTCAGAAATCGGACAAGCTAGCTAAGACTCTGGTCTGCCTTCAGGTTTCATGGCTGGTCATCCAAGCCATTGCTCGGAGAATTGAAAACCTTCCAGTCACATTGCTAGAATTGAATACCATCGCACAGGTCTGGATTGCCCTGGTTATATATGGGTTGTGGTGGTTTAAGCCACAAGGCATTGTCGAAGTTATCCTGATTGATTTTGGTCATTGCAAGGGTCGCAAACAGCTGCATGAAAATGGAATCCCTTCGCCCGATAGCTCATTCGCTTCTACACCGCCGGACTACTCTCATGATTCCGATATTCACCTTGCTGTTGGCATCCTTTTGATCCTGGGCGTTGTCTATGTCGCGATCGATGCACTAGGGTGGACAGCGTACTTTCCTACGCACGAAGAAATGGTTGTTTGGCAGGCGTCAATTTGCATTTTAGCTGTCGGCACGATGTTCACTCTAGTGAGAACGTTCACTACACTTGTCGAGGCACCGACATGGGGGGAAGACCTTTTAGCGGCCTGTGCGCTTTTATTTGGCCTGGTTGGAAGGGTGTTGTTGACAGTGGAAGCATTCATAAGCATCCGTAGTCTTCCTATTGGATCCTATAGCACTCCATCATGGTCAGGCTCCATACCTCATATCGGATAAAGGCTGCTGAGGATGAATTCGAGATGGCTGGCAGTATGGTTGTAAGGAAGACTCAGCTTGAGAAAGGGGAAAGGGTGAAGGAAGTATTGATACAATCTACGTATGTCTCTGGATTCATGTAATTCTTTTCAATTCGAGTGTGCGTTTCTGGTTTGCCAACAGACAGTCACCATCTGACATACATACATATGACATTACGTTGAGTGACAGAATGACAGGCGCTGAGATTGAGTCGACAGTGCGCTTCGATTTGATGGTGCTACTCAACTTGACAAGTAAAACGTCACAATTCGCCGACTTCAGAAGTTGAAAGCGGGTTGTACCCATCGATCGCACTATGTAGCCATTGCTCTGTTGGTTTCCTTTGAACGAACCTCACGTTGGATATTGGTGAATGGTTAACAATTGCATTGGATTGGTATTAGTTGGCTAATATGAGCCCTATTTTGCATCTTTAGTGACGTTTTTATGAATAACTGCAGACTTTGATTCTTTAGCTATTATCGCGCGCTGACGATCTGATTGATCAATCAATCACCTCGTCGCACAAAAGACAACTGGACAAGCAGAGCACACGTAAGACTGGATTCTTTTGCTCAGGAAAAGCCAAGAGGATCTCAAATATGGCAGGGAGAAGAGGGAAGATATGCCCTTCGTTGCTCGACGCCCGCCGTGAATCCGTCTTCTCTGGTATATCGCAATTCTTGCCTCGCAAAAAGTTGAGTGGATAGGGTTAGGGTTCGATGTGCGGATTGCAGGCTCTAGCGCCCTGCGCCGGTCTCGCTATGAACAAAGCGACTCCGGCCCAGAAGTAGTAAATTCGACGCACTTTCAAGGTCTTCTTTCCAAACTCGTCATCTGTCCAAAGGACTTTTCAAATCCGAAGATGACCCTTTGTGATCGGGGCAACCTTTTCAGCGACTCCCTTCTGATGGGGTGGCAAAACCCTCCCGGAAGTCCGGTGGCCCAATCCGCCCCTTTTCCGCCGCCAGTTCAGAGCTTCTTTGATGTTGGATTATTGTTCAAGTACAATGAGGATAACACGATAAGAGCGGTGGTATCTCCACTCTTCAACGGGGTAGTAACAATAAGGATTTTCGTGCAGGCCAAGTTGAAGTACTTCCGATTCTAGAGGACGGAATGGACCCGCCTTTCGGGGCCTGGCGGCGTAGATACGAAGTATGGGGTGCGAGGGGAGAGTCTTTCCCCCTCGGTGCGTACAATATCCATGATCCCTTCCCGTACCTCGAGATAATTTGTGGTTTCAACTGATGATAGATTATCTAAACATGATAAGTACCTTCACGTGTACGAGACGGATGAGAGTCACCCAGCTCTTCTAATTCCTGCAGCACCTATATTGCGACGACATCTCAACATCAAATATGAGCTCTTCCAAGCGATAGCGCGTGAATACTTTGCCGGGAATCTAGATGCCACCGACATATGTCTCGTCACGGACGTGTATGTGACGCCCCAATTGGCCCTTGATTACCGGCAGAATTCGAGTCCTCAGCAGACTAATTATTATGTTGTCAACATACAAAGTTACGACGGACGAATTCCCGATAATGATTTTGAAGTACGTAGCAGTTCCAGTTCATTGCAGGTGTATGGTCCTGGTGGACCCTATGTATGCTGGGAACGTCATCTTAGGATGTCTCGGTTTCTTGGAGGCGGTCGTGCCTTCAATCTCTTTCCCGATCTCTTCTTGAACCGTCGGACGATCGACGTCGCTCCATACTCAGGAGGTACACCATTGGTTTCTCAAGTGGCAAGACAGACCGGCCATGATACGGAGGAGAGGGAACATGGTGTAGCAAACGCAGCAAGAGCACTAGTCTTTTCCAATAGTGCCCAGGCAACACAGTTCTCAGAGAGAGAGAGGAGTTACAGTCCAAATATTGGGTCTTACGACAACCAGGCAACATTGTTCTCAGTGAGATCGGAGACGAGCTATGCGACAAGTATCGGAGGGCCGAGCTTTTCCCATAGTGACCAGGCAACATTGCTGTCGGAAGTGGCAAAAGAGAAGGACTACTATTCTACACAGGAGATGCACGGGAGTGTCACAAACGCAGCAGATATAGGCGGCAAGTTTTCCCAGAGTCAGCAAGAAACAACCGAAGATATGCCACTGAAGCTTTCCGTGAACTATCCTGATTTCGCGATGGACATTTTGGAAAGTCGTGCAGTCCATGTGGAGGAGATTTTGCTTTCAAGTGCAATCTCAGATTTCAAATATGATGTACTGGCGGGATATGATATCATGCCTCCGAACATCAGCTGTTCATGTGATGACGACAAAGATTTCTTCACAGGTACTACTTGAACGCTTTCGAGCCATCTGTTAACTCTTGTGTAGGCCAGAGAGAAATAATGTGGTTGGAAATTCATGCACCCGAAATGCCCGATCTTGAGGACATGGTCGAGCGGTTGGCTGTTGAGATTCGACCACTTGGGATTGCTGTTCTATCGGTCGTTCGACAAACGATCTTGTCAGTTCACGACAGATACTGCTCCACCACCATTGAAATGCCAAATTCAAGGAAGCCTAGCACGGGAGAGAAAAGCCCCATAAGGACCGAATGGCCTATCGCTACGGTGGACTCCGAGGGTAGCCTTGAAGCGACTCAAACCTCGACTTCTACACCGTCGTCATCTAATGCGCCTGTAAGGACGGACTATCGAGCGGACTTGACTCCAAGGAGCGACATCGATCCACTTCAAGACGGCTCGGAGGCCCCGTCTAACGATACCTTGGGGGACCGGTCTAATGATGCCGTGGAACCTTCTCAAGATAATACTTCCCTTCTTGTCGGGGGAAAGGGGAAGCAGCGAGAATCTGAACCGGAGCCGGACTCGAGTTCAACCGGTATTCGCATTCCATTCATCGGTATTTTGACGCTCGAAGACCAGACTGGAATTAAACAATCGATGGAAATACTTTTCCTCCTCGAACTTGAGGCTGCCACTGGCCCTGAGAGACAGAAACGTACTGCTACCTGTGTAAGAGTTGATTCTATGCAACTCGTCCTTGAAGCTCCAGATGTTCCAGGGGCACCATTCTCAAGGATTCCACATGTGAGACCTACATACTTCAGGCTCGACATTCGGCCAGGTAATCCGACGCCAGACTGCGTATTGGTGGACCAAGTACCCACAGAACAGTCCTTCATAACAAGCGTGTCGAATACAAAAGACACTTCGTACAGTATCAAACCGCAAATTGGAGCGAGTCCGTCTTTGGGCTTGGAAATATCGAGGAAGATTGGCGAGACCATTGAGAAAATCCCGTTTGCTCAAATAATCGACATCAGACCTGGCAGACTGTGGATTGGCAAACATGGTGGATTTCACATCTGGGAGTATCCGTTCCTCCGTTCACAATCATCTCAAAGCTCGATTACGTTCCCTAACCACTCCTCTACAATTACTTATCCCATCGCCGCCCCCCTGGACACCGTTCAGATCATCGCAGAAACAACGCTAGAAGCCAATCCAAACGCAAGGCCATCGAGGCCACGTTCACTTTTTCGAACGCCACCCAAAGTACTGTCTCTACAGTATAAACACATGAAGGTAAACTTCAGCGTTGAAGTGAAGAAGGATCCAAGACATGTGTGCCTTGAATTGCTGGGTCGCGACTCTGTGGGATCCGTAGTTCGACTATTTCACAAGCTTCCTTCCGCCCATTCAATGCCAGCTACTTCTAGAGAGAACGAAAGGGCAGAAGCTTCCATGTCGATGGTAGTCACATAGATACAAGGAGACGAATGTTGTGCCGATAGCGACTCGGTGATGGATAATGTTGTTGATGGTGGTGAGGATTGGAGAATTAGCACATTGCTTCAGCAGAAGCTATGTCGTTCATTTCTATTGTTCTGGGTTCATATGCATTCTATTCAAACTTTATGTTCTTCGCTTCTATAGTCTTTCTTTAATAAAGTTTAGGGTACTTCGGTTATACCCTTTGAATGCACAAAGTGGGCTCCGTCTCATGGGCATCTGCTTTCTGACCGAACTGATGACTCTCCAATGCCGTCATTACATACCGCACGCTTCCTCGAACCTGTTTTGCCATTTTCACGCTTCTGGCCTCGCTACAGCCCTCAGATACTGTTACGAGGTGAGATATGCCTCCTGAGTGGTTCGAAATTACAGACCAATCTCAAGCCGCTGGGCTTGCCCCCATCTGTTACAGCAGAGCTAAACCACCGCAAGCAACCAGGCGAATGCTTTGAGCCCTGAGTGCAGGTTTTACACATCAGAGTTCCACGATGGTACGGGGAGTTCCATTGGAAAAGAATTCTCGTAAGTTGAGCGGAGCAACTGAGTTTGAAGGGTCACGAGATGGTGCAGCTAATTCAGAAGAACCCTCGGCGTTTCACAAATGAAGGACGTGAATAGTCCAGGAAGGAGGAATCATCAAAAGAGACAGCTTCTATTAAAATGGCTGTCTTGAACAGCAATTCTCCATTGTGGTCTTTCGCATGTCGCGATACCAGGATAATACTCCATACATTCGCTCCAACAATCTAGAAACAAATAGATGTCAACACCACTACTCTGAAACAGACTCTCTCGTTACCAACTTCCTCTCCTTCACTCTCTCTTTCGAAACCTCCATCTCATCAACCACCATCTCCTCCCCCTTATCCCACTCCTCCTCAGAACTCATCAACTCCTTCTGCGCCAATTGAATATACTCCAAATACCTCTCCTTAAAAGGCCCAAGAACCTCAAGTAGCTCTATCAATCTCTCAACGACTTTCATCTCAGGAACGACTTGACGACGACGACATTCTTCCGCAGCAGCCAGTTCTTTCTGAAGATCTGCAATGAGTCTGTTGAGAGCGCGGATGTCGTTTAGAGTAGGCATTTGGATACGACGAAATGCGATGAGTCGAGGATTTGTGTGTTCGAGTTCTTCAGGGGAGAGGTGTTCAAAATCATCTTCTTGGAGCATGGTAAAGTATGTAGATGAGTTGGTTGATGGTTTGTGGGAGACGTTGTGAAGACGATTTACATAAGCGTTGATCACCGGGAATATTGGGACGCCTTACCCTGAACGAAACCAGCACCCGCTTTTCATCTTCGCAATGTATCCTGGCGTCCGACTTGGACTTGACAATTGTCTCTGCATCGTTTTATCTTGTTCCTTTTCAGATTCCTTCAAATTATACCGATCGCAAACAGACTCTTGTAGAACAAAACTCGTTCAAAAACTGCATTACATCCCCGAACCCTCGCATCAAACAAGCACTCTTGAACCATCCCTTCCTTGGTCCAGCCTAGTGTTGCAACGAAATCAACCAAACCGGAGATCAAAATTGTGAGATTGAATTCTACGAAGTGATGTCTGGCGCTATTGTTCCTCCTAGCGCGGCTTCGCATGAATTCGCCACCGGACTTTTACGCGATTAGCTACAAGGTTATTTGTATCAATACGTCCCTGACAAAGCTCATCTATCAAGATAAGGGAGAAACAGTGTAGCATCATGTCCAATTTTCCATCTGAGCCTTGAAAATCACACCATCGCCATCGACACTCCTGTCATTCAAAGTGGATGATAGACTAACATAGTTCAGAAGACACATGCTGTGAACCCTTTGTATTCTCATTCATCTGACTGAAGGAAACCCAAAGTCAACCTATTTAAACGAATCAAACCTCCCTTCCTGTTTCATCTCACCACTTTAACTTATGATATAACGACACTGTACTCTGCGGCGACCATGCAAGTTCAGAAACGATCTTACAACGACACCAAGTACAAGCTACTATTCTTAGAAACCATCGTCTCATCAAGAGAACGATACGCTGGCAACATTTCCTCAAACAGCGAGATGAATGCAATTAGATGATGGCGACACAATGATACTAAGTCTCACGCGCAATTTCTTGTCCCTCTTACGGATTCAATGGAATACGGAGTCATCGGACGAAACCATCACTTGCCAGCGTTCATGCTGACTTGACGGGATCCGTTGCGCAATGGTCATAGCATGAATCTTCCACAATCAGTTTCATGTCAATTCAGGAGTCATCCAAATAGATCTAGAATACAACAAGCCATCATTTTAACGTCTTTCCAATTCTCACGTCACGTTAACTATCCGCACTTTCTCGTAATCTCATCTCAAGACCATAGCAATTGAACGAGTTATCTTCAATTGACATACGTTATCCATTTGATAGTGCGGGGGTCAAAGGAAGTTTGAAGTTTCGTAGTATCCTCCTTTCGGGTCAATGCTGACGCACTTCTGCGTAAAGAGTATTGCATCCCACTGTTCATCGTTCAAGGTCAAATCCACTTTTAAGTCATGGACCGTCGAGAATAGCAGGTCTTCCTGGAACATGGTTTATCTAACGCCTTGACAGCAACTTGTAGCCTGACGCTGAATCCACTGTAATTCAACATAACCCATTTGAGTATTCGAGAACAGTATCCGATGTTTGGCGATAGTATGGATTCCACATGAAGTGCACATTTGATATCAGCATTGAATTACGTCTTCAAGAGTTGATTCGAAATGCGGTGAGAAAGAT
>Ga0335072_10010976_pt1 | contig 12993 bp, 9 predicted proteins | sample Lox_Sample_21_FD_206725 | JGI IMG/M metagenome (GOLD analysis project Ga0335072, IMG submission 206725) | Soil microbial communities from Loxahatchee National Wildlife Refuge, Florida, United States - Lox_Sample_2.1 | ecosystem: Environmental > Terrestrial > Soil > Wetlands | place: USA: Florida...
AGCGGGCTCAACGAGGCCGCGATCCGGCACGACGTGCGCCGGGAGATCGAGCTCGGCTTCAAGGGCGCGCTAGTGGTGGCGGAGACCGCGGTGACCGCCGACGAGTACGTACAGATGGTGGAGTGGGCCGCCGACGAGGCCGACGGCCGGCTCGAGCTGATCTTTCACGCGAGCTTCAACACCCTCGCGGAGAACATCGAGGTGGCCAAGCGGTCCGCTGAGGCCGGGACGAACCTGACCCTGCTGTCCTACCCGCCGTCCTTCTACCCGAGGTCGCTGCGCGACATCTACGACTACACCGCCGCGTTCTGCGCGGAGACAAGCATGGCGGTGATCTTGTTCCCGGTGCCGCTGTGGGGCTTCGAGCGGCTGCACCCGGCGTCCATCCCCCTGGAGATGCTCACCGAGATGGTCGACGAGATCCCCAACGTCGCGGCGGTCAAGGCCGAGGGCGGCATGCCCGCCATCGCGGGGTTCACCGAGACCTGGAACGCCCTCAGCGACCGGGTGATCGTCACCATGCCCCTGGAGATGCAGGCCATTCCACTGGCCACGATCTTGCCGCTGCAGCTAATCGCCACTTCCAACACCGAGTGCCTGGGCGGCGCGGTGCCCGCGATGCTGTCGCTGTGCCATCAGGGCAGGTACGCCGAGGCGATGGAGCTGTACTGGAAGGTCGACCCGGCGCGGCGGGCGAACGAGCGGATCGGCGTCGCGGGCGCGAACAGCGTGCACCGCATGGCCTGGAAGTACCAGGCCTGGCTGGCCGGCTTCAACGGGGGTCCGCTGCGGATGCCCACCCAGCGGCTGGTGGCGCCGCAGATGAGCGCCTACCGGGCCGGGGCCGCGGCGGCCGGGATCCTGGATGCCCCGGACGATGACGCGGAGTTCTTCATCGGCCGCAACCCGGCCTGAGCGGCCATGGAACTGTTCGTGCACGAGACGATCGCCTGCCGAAGCCTGCAAGCCCGGGAACGGTACCAGGAGATCGCCAAGACCATGCAGGGTTTCACCATGGTCGGCACCTGGCAGACGGTGGGGATGACCGGACGCTGGCCGACGGTCCTCAATATCTGGCAGGTGCCCGGCGGCTGGTCCGGGTGGGGAGACTTCCTTGAGCGCACTTACGGGTCGGCCCGCCGCCAGATGGACGTCTACTTCGACCAGTTCGACGAGGTCCGCTCGGGCGGCGAGGACTTCCTGATGGCCAGCGTCCCCTGGTCGCCGCCGGTGCAGCAGCTCGCGGCCGACGGGGTCAAGGGCACGCTGTTCGTGCACGAGGTCACCGCCGTCCGCCCCGGCGTCGGGCGGGACTACCTGGCCGCCATGAACGAGCAGTGGCGGCCGGTGGCGCTCGACCACGGGCACCGGCTGGTGGGGATGTACGAGGCGCTCATGACCGATACCACGGCGGTGAGCCTGTGGGCCACCGACGTGGCTAGCCACATCAGCCTCATGACCTCTCATGATCCCCGGATCGGCCGGTGGCGTGCCGCGGCTCGGGCCTATTGCACCGGGTGGCACGAGGAACTGTTGTCGCCCGCGCCGGGGACGCTGCTGTCGGCGACCTAGCCGCGGCCGTCGTTATGCCGCGCGTTAACCGTCGCGGGTGAAGCTCGATGACCCCCGTGCCCCGGTAGCGGCCTAGGCTGAATTCCGCGAACCCGGGCCCGTCGAAGGCAGCCGCGATCACCGTCCCCAGGATGCGGAAGTCACGCCGGTCCGCGGTCGCGATCATCAGGTCGAGGCTCTGGGGGCGGCCGCGGCGGTCTGTCTCCACCTGGAGCCGGGCCTTCTCCACCCCGTGGAACTCGGCGTCGTCTGCGAGGTAGCCGACCGCCACGGTGCCCGCGGGGGTCCGGTACTCCGACACCGTGAAGAACAGGCCGCCGCCGAACGTGCCGTGGACCGACCGCACGAGTCGCGCGCCGGGGTCAAGCGCGCCCCACGAGTGCCGGTAGTGCCCCAGCGCCGCGATCTCGGTCAGGTCCCCGCAGCCGCGAATCGTCCCGGCCACGGTCCCGAACGACTCGTAGTGCTCACCGGGATCGGCGCGCTGGCCGCTCATGGAGAATCGGATCGCGTCGTCGGTGCCGGACGTGTAGGTGAGGTGGGTTCCCGGCCCGGCCGTGACCGCGTACGAGCGCAGCGGGACGAGGGCCCGCATGCTCAGCCCGCCCGCGCGGACACCGTGGGCGTCCACGTGCAGGCCTGGTCCGGCGGCTTCGGCCCGGGTAGTGACCGCGCCGCCGGCTAGCGTCCAGGAGCGGGCCTGCGGGCCGCGTCCGCCCGGGATCGCCAGCACGCGGTAGGCTGCGGCCACCCCGGCGGTCCGGTCGTGCCAGTCCAGTGCCCAGGACTCCCGCCAGCCCGGGGCAGTGACCTCCGGCGGGACGTGCGGGCCGTCGTCGACGGCGGTGAGTGCCGGCATGGACACCTGCCTTTCTCGCGTGACCTCTGCCGCTGCCCGGAGGTCGTTGCACCGACTGTGCCGCAGGCCGGATACCGGGCGCAAGGGCACGTAACGGCAGCGTTAACACGGAGATCAGGGGCCGTTTCGCGGTCTGGTTAACGACAGCGATAACCGCCGGTTCTCGATAGTTGTCGCGAAGGCGCATCGGATGCCTTCGCTGGATACCTATCGAGAGGTTGACGTGGCCGACTCTTCCCTCAGCATCGGCGTTATCGGGGGCACTGGCGAGCACGGGAGCGGCCTCGGGCTGCGCCTGGCGGCTGCCGGGCACCGCGTGATCATCGGCTCCCGGTCCCTCGACCGGGCGGCGCACTGCGCGGACCTGCTCGCCGAACGGCTTCCGGCCGGCGCTCTGCGGCCGGCGGCGATGACGAACGACGCCGCGGCGGCCGCGGCCGAGGTTGTCCTGCTCACCCTGCCCTGGGACCCGGACGGGGCGCTGATCGCCGGGCTCGGCCCGGCGCTGAGCGGCAAGGTCGTCGTGTCCTGCGCCAACCCGATCGGCTTCGACGCCCGCGGGCCGCACCACATCGACACCGGGCACGGCAGTGCCGCCGAGCATGTGGCGACGCTGCTGCCGGGCAGCCAGGTGGTCGGTGCGTTCCATCACCTGTCCGCGCGCTCGCTGCTGGACCTGCGGGAAGACCTGTCGGCCGCTGACGTGCTGGTCTGCGGGGACGACGAGGCAGCGAAGGAGACCATAAGGCGCCTGTGCGTGGCTGTCACCGGCCGCACCGGCATCGACGCGGGGCCGCTGCGGCTGGCCAGGCAGATCGAGTCCTTCACTGCGGTGCTCATCTCGGTGAACCGCCGCTACCGTACCCGTGCCTCGGTTGGCCTGCGCCCCATCGCCGACCTGGAGCCCGCAGCCGGCAAGAAGCCCGCGCGGGCCGCCGACGCGGCCTAGTCCGGCCGCCGCCCCCGCCTGCCCGCGGGTCACCGGTGCCGCCGGGCCTACTGCCCGAAGGCGCCGGTCGCGCGCAGTTCCTTGAGCTCGGGTTCGTCGATTCCGATCTCGGCGAGGATCTCCTCGGTGTGGGCGCCCACCGTCGGCGCGGGGCGCGGCTCGGTCAGCGAGGCCCCGGCGAAAGAGCACGGCGAGCTGACCGTGGCGTACGCGCCGGACGCGTGCGCGACCTGCCGGATGGCGCCGCTGCCGAGCACGAGCGGATCGCGGACTGCCTCCGGCAGTTCGCGCACCTCGGCCGCAGTCAGCCCGGCCGCTGACAGCCGCTGGAACCACTCGGCGGCGGTCCGGTGCCTGAAGATCTCATCCAGGGTCTCGACCAGCGCGATCCGGTCCTGCGGGGTCAGCCGCCCGTTGCCGCCCGCGAACCGCGGGTCCTCATCGAGCCAGCGAGCGTCAAGGGCGTCAAGCAGCGCCTCCCACTCGCGCTCGGGCAGCATCGACTGCAGCCACAGCCAGCGCCCGTCGGCGCACCGGAAGCAGTTGACCGTGGGGATCGCGGCGGACCGGCGGTCGGAATCCCGTCGGCGGTCCGGGTCGCGCAGCGCGTCGGCGACGTCCGACGCCATCAGCCACATGGCGGTGCCGAGCAGCGACACAGAGACGTGTTCACCCTGCCCGGTGCCCTGGCGGGCGAACAGCGCCGCGCACACAGCCCCGGCGAGAGCCGAGCCGCTGGCCCGGTCGCCCAGGCCGCCCGCCGGCTGCGGGGGTACTCCGTCACCGTCCGCGAACAGTGCCGCCAGGCCCGAGTATGACCAGAACGCGCCGTGGTCGTAGCTGCGTCGGCTGTCGCTGTCCGCCTCGCCGTAACCGGTGACCTGCGCGTAGACGAGCTTCGGGACCAGCGTCCGCAGGGTGGCGGCGTCCAGCTCCAGCCGCTCCAGGGCAGGCTGGCGCAGGTTGGTGACGAAGACGTCGGCGGTGGCGAGCAGCCGGTGCGCGACGGCGCGCCCGCTTGCCGCGGTGAGGTCGAGCGCGACACTGCTGCGTGTCCGGTTGTGGACGTCGAACCGGGGGTTAACCAGCTGACCGGCCTCCGGGTCAAGGGAGCCAGGTCCCCGGGCAGGATCTCCGCCCGGGGGCTCCAGCTTGATGACCTCGGCGCCCCAGTCGGCGAGGATGGTGGCACATGAGGGAGCGGAGGCGAAGCGCCCCGCTTCGATAACCCGGATGCCTTGAAGTGGTCCCTGATTCACACCCGCACCATCAGCGGCCAGCCATTACCGGTCGCGTTAACCGGGAGTTCAGCCGTTGACCAGATTCGGCCGCAGGCCGCGCACCGGCCGCTGGGCCGGCTTGGATGGTGCGGCGGGACGGCGTGACGCGGGGGGCCGCGCCTCCAGCAGCCGGCGGGTGTCGCCCGGCTCGAGCCCGAGTTCCTCGAGGGCGACTACCGCGCGCCGGTACGCCGCGAGGGTGGAGCTCTCGCTGCCCGCCATCCGCTCGATCTGAACCAGCAGCCGGTACCCGGGGTCGCTGTAGCGGTTGATCGCCAGCAGCTTCTCGCACTCCTGCCGGGCAACCTGGGGCTGGCCGAGCTCAACGAGGAGCCGGACGAGTTCCAGCCGTGCTTCCTCCTGGACGACCTCCAGGTGATTGCGCCGCTCCTCCGCCCAGTCCAGGTTGCTGCCGCCGAGGTAGGGGCCGTGCACGAGGTCCAGGGCCCCGCGCAGCCGCAGGACACGTTCGTCGTCGGTGACCCAACTCGCGGTCCGCAGGAGCTCCTCGAACCGCACGTCCGCCGCATCGACGATGGTGTCGGCCGGCAGGCCGACCACGTTCCCGTCCCGGCGGTCCAGCGACAGGCCGGTGATCTGCCGGAACTTGAACGCTATCTGGCGGAAGTGGTTCCCGCCGTTGCGCAGGGTCGCCTCCGGGAATAGCGCGGAGTGCAGCCGGGCGCGGTCGATGCCGTCCGGGTGCAGGACCAGCAGCGCCATCAGCTCGATGATCTTGATGCGGCCGATCTTCTGCGCCACGCCGTTGACCCAGATGTCCCGGTCGGGACCGAACGGCTGCAGCCCCAACTGAACGCCGCCCACTGCGGCCACCCGCCGGGGCGGCCTGGCCGACGGGGCGATGACCAGCCGCCGCCAGCGCATCTTGCCCGGGTCCCTGCTGTCCTCCCGCTTGGCGATCCCTGGGAAGGACCGCAGCGCCGGCAGCAGGGCGGAGAAGGTCCCCATCAGGGCCGCCGTGTGATAGGCGAGGTCGGCCGCCGCGTGCGCGGCCTCGACGTCGCCGCACCGGGCCTCGGCCTCGGACAGGCAGGCCGCCGCGAACGGCAGGAACAGCCGGCGGTGCGCCTTGTTCATCGAGTGGACGCACTCGTTCAGCAGCGGGCGGGCCGCGTCCGGCTGGTCTCCGTCGAGCAGGGCAAGACCGAGGAACGCCTGGCCCCATTCGAGGAGCGCGGACTGCCCGGACCGGGCGGTGCGCTCGATGCCGTCATGGAGCGCCGCGACCGCGTCCTCGCGACGGCCGAGCAGCAGCAGGATGTACCCGGAGATGACCTCGTAAGCGGGAAACAAGAAGAACGTGGTCTTGCGGCTGTCCGTGAGCGCCACCTGGATCGCCGCCAGCGCGAGCTCCGGCTCCCCTTCGCTCAGCAGCAGCATCGCCTCGACGAAATGGGACTGCGGACGATCCCTGATCTCCTGCGGGACGCGCTCCCATAGCTCCCTAGCCTCGTCCATGTTGCCGCCGAAGATAGCGGCCAGGATGACGTTCGGGTTGATGACCGCAGTGTGCGGCTCCTTGGGGATGAAGGCCCGCAGCTCGGCGGTCCTGCCCTGGAGCAGCAGCCCCCAGCTCATGATCCGCTCGACATCGCCCCAGTCCGAGCCGAGGGGTGGCGAGGCGGGAACCAGGTCGGTACAGGCACGGAACATGAACCGTACGACCTCGGCCCGGTAGTCTCCCTGGTAGCGGTCCAGGAGCCGGCGCGCCTCCGCCGGGTCGGCCTGCAGCGCCCAGGCGGCGGTCGCCAGCAGGGCGGGATCGGCCTGCATCGCGGACCGCAGCAGGCCGCGCTGGTCGAGCTTGCGGATCAGCGCCGCGGTTTCCGCAAAGCGCCGCTGCCCGAACAGCGACCTGATCTGCGCGCTGAGCAAGACCGGGCTGCTGAGCAGCCGGTCGTGGCCGAACGTATCCCCCCACCTGATGAACGTGTCCCAGTCCGAGCGGTCGCATAGCCCGCTCACCGCAGCCTCGGCGGCGGCCTGGGCCTGGTCGAGCTCGCCGATGGACAGGTAGAGCTCGGTCGCCTCCTCCACGTTGTGCTGGGCCATCAGGTAACGGCCGTAGCGGCACGTGAGGTTCACGTACCGCTGCGGGTCGCGCGCCCGCAGCTCTCGCTTCAGGAACGAACGGAACAACGAGTGGTAGGTGATGCTGGATTCCGTCATCGTCGTGGACGGCAGGTGCCCAGACCGGATCGCGTCCCACAGCCCGTGCGCGCTGGAGCCGCACAGCGCCACCGCGGCCTGCCGGGTTACCACGTCCAGGACGCAGGTGTCGAGCAGGAACTGCTGCTCGGCGGGGGGAAGCGCGGACAGGACGTCGGCCATGATCACCGACGGGAGGTCGTTCGACACCCGCTGCTCGCGCAGCCCGTAGCGGAAGCTGAAGGCGGCGCCGGCGATCCACCCGCCGGTCGCCTGGAAGACCGGGTCTAGCTGCTCAGGTGTTCCGTCGAGTAGCTCGGCGAGCTGCTCGTTCTCGGCCGCCGTGAGCCGCAGTTGGTCATCGTCCACCAAGCCGATCCGGCCGTCGAGCATGCGCCGCAGCAGGGGTCCCGCCAGGTCGGTCCGGCTGAGCAGGAGAACCTTGAGCGAGTCGGGCCGGTACTCCAGGAACGTTTCCAGGGCAAGCTGCGCCTCCGCCGACGACACCAAGTGCTCGCACTCATCGATGACGAGCAGTGCGTGCTCGGACCGGACCGCGTCGGCGATGATGGCGGCCATCTCCTCGGTGGTCGCCTCCAGGTGCAGCACTGGTCCGGTCGGCATCCGGGCGTCGGAGCGCCAGCGGGGGCGCAGTGCCTCCCCGAGGGCAGATAGCAGGGCCCGGGGCGAGGCGTGCACCGCGCCGAGCGTGAGCCACACCACCGGCAGGCCCCGGGCCTCCCCGTATAGCTGAGCCTGCACGGTCTTGCCCGACCCCGCCGCCGCCGACACTACTAGCGCCCCGCATGCCGTGAACATCTCGTCGAAGAGACGGTCAAGCCGCTCCCGCCGCAGCACGCCACGCGGCATCCCGGGCTGGCGCATGCGGTGCGGCAGCAGGGCGGCCGGAAACGCCGCCGCGGTCGGCGGAGGAGCAGGGGGCGCGTTCACGCTGTCACGATGGGCATCACTAGATGGCACGCATGCTCCTCCCTGAGCCAGCCGATGGCACATGCAGCGACACGGGTGCGACCGGCGCCGAGCCCACCCTCGTGCGTGTATCGCGGGTATGTCCTCAGAGTGTCCGTCAAACTTCTTGGCATCGCAACTATTACCCGGCGGATAATTTTCGTTGGACGCACGGTTAAAGGCACGTGACTCTTCGTAAAGGGTTGTGAGTGATAGTGCCGATGAATTAGGATGCCCCGCCGCAAGGTCCGCTCGCGGCTATTGCGGTGCGCCCTACTGCCCTTATGTCAGCCCGGGCCGGCGCAGCGGCATAACCCGTCGCCATCCGCCCGGTGCGGTCCGCAGCCTGGCGGCCCCCTGCCCCCGCCGTCGCGGCGCGACCCGTCGTGCCTGCTCGGGCCCGTGTGGCCCGGGCCCGAAGGTGGGTAACGGATGGAATAACGAGCGCGCTGCGACCATCTGACGATATCTCTCACTTACGTTAGGGGGTTCGGTGACGCTAATTCTGAGCGATAAGGACGTGCGCGGTGTAGCGGACATGCGAGCGCTCGTTAATTCGCTCGACCAAGGCCTACGCGCCGAGATAACCGGGCCCGGTGCAATCATTCCCGAGCGACTGAACCTGGGCTTGGGAACCACTATGTTCCGGGTAATGCCGGCGATCTTGCCCGAGGCCGGCGTGCTCGGTCTCAAGCTCTTTTACGGCAGTATCGAAGAGGGCGTCAGGTACGCCGTGATCGTCTCCGCGATCGACGGCGGCGAGGTACTGGCCGTGATTGACGCCGCCTATCTAACCGCCTTGCGGACCGGGGCCACCAGTGGCGTCGCGACCCGCTACCTCGCCCGCCCCGACGCGCGCACCGCCGGGGTCATCGGGTCCGGCCTTGAGGCTGAGACCAACCTCGCCGCGGTGTGCGCGGTCCGCGACATCGACACCGTCCGCGTCTACAGCCGCAACCCGGCCCGCCGGTCGGAATTCGCGCAGCGGATGGCGAAGCGACTGGGGATAGCGATCGAGCCCGCCGGCAGTCCGGAGCAGGCGGTTGCCGGGGCTGACGTGGTGGTCGTGGCGACCAACACCGGACGTGGCGGCGAGGTGGCCTACCGTGGCTCGACCCTGGAAGCGGGACAGCACGTGGTGTCCATCGGGTCCACGGCGCCGTTCCTGCGCGAGATCGATACCGACGCACTGCTGCGCCCGGACCTCGTGGTCTTTGATACCTCCGCGGCCCAGGTCGGCAGTGAGTCCGGCGACGTCATGGCTCTGCTCGCACAGCAGTCGCAGTGGGCTCCGCACGGCACCCTCGACGACCTGCTGGCGGGCCGGGTCAAGCGGACGGGCCGCGCCCAGGCCACGCTGTTCAAGTCGGTCGGAACGGCGGCGCAGGACCTAATCGCGGCGCTGGCCATCTACCAGGCCGCGACCGGGCGAGGCATCGGCCTTAACGTGCCCGACGTGACCGAGCCTAAGGAATTCTTATGAGCCAGCCAGCGGCAATTGAGCGGCCTCTCGCCGGTCACACGGCGGTGATGGTCGGCACAAGCCCAAATATCGGCGCGGGAATAGCGATTGAGCTCGCCCGGGCGGGCGCACGAGTAGGCTGCATAGACAAAGATCTTCGTCTTGCGGCGTTGACCGCGCAGGATATCCAGGGAGAAGGCGGAACCGCCTGCGCGGTGGATTGCGATGCCAGCGATCCGACCGATGTCAGCCGCGCGGTCTCGGAGGTTACCGCCGCGCTCGGCCCCATTGACCTGCTTGTCAACGGCGCGGTCGTCTACGCCGTCAACGGGCTCCTCGACATGGAGTTTCCGCAATGGCGGCGGCAGCTCGCCGTCATGCTCGACGGTGCCTTCCTGTTCTCTTCGCTCATCGCGCGGCAGCTGGCCGCCGATGGCCGGCGCGGAGCGATCGTGAACGTCATCTCCACCGCTGGCCACCAGGGCGAGCCGGGAAACATCGGCTACACCACCGCCAAGGGCGGGCTGCTAAACATGACCCGCTCGGCCGCGACGGAACTGGCGCCATACGGCATCCGCGTCAACAGCCTGACCCCGACCGCGACCGACCCGGCGGAGGCGCTGGAGCGGGCCGCCCGGTGGGGCGTGCCCGGTCCGGACGCCGCGACCCAGGCGTCGCTGAGCGTGGCGGCGGGCCAGGTGCCGCTGGGGAGGCTCCCGGCGCCGTCGGACTACGGGCGCGCCGCCGTCTTCCTGTTCTCCGACGCGGCCCGCATGATCACCGGGATCGACCTTCCGGTGGATGCCGGCTCGCTGGCCAGGTACTGGCGGGTCAAGCCGCCGGGCGGGCCGTGACCGCGGGTAACGCGGGCGGTAACCCCCGCCAGGCCACGATTGCGGACGACGCTCAGGGAGGAGCCGGGAGATGACTCTGATTCAGGAGATGGGCTACGTGGCCTATGGGGTGCGGGATCTCGACCGTGCCACCGAGTTCTATCGCAACGTCTGCCAGCTGGAGGTGACGGAGCGGGCTGACGGGGTCGTGTTCCTGAGCGGCGACACGCGCCACCACTGGGTCCGCCTCGAGCAGCGTGCCGAGCCGGGCCTGATCCGGCTGGGCTACCGGGCCGTGAACGCCGCCGCGATCGACGAGGTGGAGCGCCGCCTGCACCGGCTGGGGGTGGCGAGTATCCGCGGCGAGAACTTCGCCCGGGACCGGGTCACCGGGGCGCTGCGGTTTCGCGCGCCGGACGGCATCGAGTGGGAGATCTACGAGCAGATGCTCACCCTCCCGCAGTCGCCCGCGCCGGCGCGGGGCATCGAGTGCCTGCTGCACGCGGTGGTCTTCGTCGCGGATGTCGCGGCGGCGCGGGCGTTCTACACCGACGCGCTCGGCTTCCTGGTCTCCGACCGCATCGAAGAGATCATCACCTTCCTGCGCTGCGGCAACCAGTACCACCACGCGCTCGCGATCGGCCAGGGCGAGCCGGCGAAGCTTGACCACATCGCGATGCTGGTCGGCGGGGTCGAGGACGTCCTCGCGTTTCGGGCGCACGCCATCAACAAGGGCGTACTCGGCGGGGACGTGGTGAAGCACGTGGCGTCGACTTCCGTCTCCGTCTACCTGCACGAGCCGGACGAGCAGATCGGCGTTGAGTACTGTAACGGGCACGCCAGGATCCCCGACGAGAGCTATGCCGGCCGGCTGCTGAAGGCGGGGCCGACCACGGTGAACGGGTGGTCGGCCGGGTTCCCCGACCGCTCACCGGCCGACCCGGCGGCCGTCGGGCGGGCCGGGCTGGTCACCGGCACCACCGCCGCGGTTCTCGCGGCCGCTACGGATCAGGATCCCGTGCCGGCGACGGCAGCCGCGGGAGCGTAGCCGAGACGACGCGGTCACCGTGAAATAAGCGCAGCCGAACTCCCAGCCGGGAGCCTCGGGCCTATAAACGGCCCGCGGCTCCCGGCTGCATTTTGTTTATCCGTGGCTAATGGCGGTCGTAATGGGATGCGTACCGTGAGCACACCGATAAATAGCGCCAAGAATAACACGCGATATCGGCACTGGCTGGCATGGCCAGTGCATGGTCGCGGCAGGAGGATCTTATTATGACAATAGCAGGCAGGAAAAACTCGTACACGAAACGCGCCCCGGGCGGTCGCGGTGGCCGCCCTCGCCGCGGCGCTGGCGGCCTGCTCGTCCGCCGGCTCAGCCTCCTCGGCCGGCTCCAGTTCGGCGGCCGCGACGTCGGCCGCCGCCCAAGCGAGCGGCACCCCCTACGTCATCGGCACCGACTCCACTGACACCTCCCAGGTATTCGCCCTGCCGGAGCCGCCGACGGCCTTGTCGCCTGGGCGAATTACACGAATAAGCACGGCGGAATTCTCGGGCACCCGGTTAAAATTGAACGGTGCGACGACCAGGGCACCCCGAAGGGGAATTCGACCTGCGCCCGGCAGCTCATCAACGACAGCAGCGTCCTGGCCGTGGCGGGCAGTGAGAGCGCAGAACTCGGCGAAGCCGGGCAGCCGCTATTCGCCGCCGCCGGGCTGCCCTTCGTGTGCGCGACACCGAATTCACCGCAGGAGATACAGCCAAGCTCGTCCTTCTGCATCAGCGGCGGCGCCGTCGGCGCGTACACGGCACTCGTCCGCTACCTGACGGGGACGAAGGCGATCAAGTCGATCGCCGGCCCCTACATCGACATCACCGCCGGCAAGGAGACCACCGACTACTGGGCGGGCGTCGCGCAGGGCGCGGGCGCTACCGTGTCGCAGATCCCGGTCGCGCCCACCGCCACCGACTACACTGCCACGATCGCTCAAGTCCAGGCCGCTCGCGCGCAGGCCGTGCTGGTGGGGCTGGCTCCCGACCAGACCGCGCGGTTCATCCAGACCGCCTCCCAGAACGAGGTAACCGCCCCGGTGGGCACGCCGGGCGCCGCCCTGACCGCCCCGGTCGTGCAGGCGGCCGGCAGCCTCCCGGGCGGCCTCTACTACACCGCGGACACACCTCCGATCGCCGACACGGGTAACCCCGTGGTCGCCGCCTACCTCGGCGAAATGAAAGCCGAGGGGCAGACGGCAGAGATCGGGGACACGTCGGCCAACTCCTGGATGAGCGGCGTCGTCCTCCAGACGGCGATCGAGCAGCTGGGCGCGGCCAACGTCAGCCGGGCGGACCTGCTGAACCTGCTGGAGCACGGCGCGGTCAAGAACGTGCCGGTCCTGGGCACGCTGAGCCTGGCAGGCGCTCCGGCGGGCTTCCCGCGGCTGGCGAACCAGGACGTCGCGATCGCCTTGCAGAAGGGCGCCTCGGTTAGCTACGTCGCACAGCGCGAGCGCGGGCTGTAGCGCCCCGGCGCGCGGCGGGCCAGGCCCGCCCGCCCAGGACACCGCAAAAAAGCTGCCCGGGTCCTACGGACCCGGGCAGCCTGCTGCGTGCGCTAGGTGTCTAGCGGTCGCGGTCCTTGTCCAGGTGCAGCGCGCGGATGGCGTTGCCCCGGGACACCTTGTAGATCTCCTCGCGGCTCAGGTCGGCGAACATCTCCTTCGCCAGGACCTCCGTGTGCGGCCACGTGGAGTCTGTGTGCGGGTAGTCGACCTCGAAGATGGCATTGTCCACGCCGACCTCGTGCAGGTTCTTGATGCCGTGGAAGTCGCGGAAGAAGCAGCCGAAGACCTGGCGGTAGTAGTAGAAGGACGGCGGCTCGGGCATCGCCGCCGCCATGATG
>Ga0335072_10010978_pt1 | contig 12993 bp, 10 predicted proteins | sample Lox_Sample_21_FD_206725 | JGI IMG/M metagenome (GOLD analysis project Ga0335072, IMG submission 206725) | Soil microbial communities from Loxahatchee National Wildlife Refuge, Florida, United States - Lox_Sample_2.1 | ecosystem: Environmental > Terrestrial > Soil > Wetlands | place: USA...
AAGCCATGGTGCCTCCCGACGTTCGGCCTCGCGTCAGGCGCTTGGCGCTGGCGCGCGTCCGGTCGGATGCTGCAACACATCGTGGCGGCGAAACAGGTAGCGCCGCGCCACATCGAAGTATGTGCGGTAGACGAGGCCGCCGTTCTCGGCGATCAGCCGCTCGCGCTCCTGGCGGTGGCGGGCGGGAAGGTCGTACCAGGGGATGCCGGGTGATTCGTGGTGCAGAGAGTGCAGGTTGTTGAACAGGAAGAGGGGCCCGAGGATCCACGAGCTCTCGACGATGGCGACGCGCTCGCGCACGCCGGGCCGCGCGCGATGCTCGGCGAACGAGCGGATCAGCTGGATGGCATTCGCGGGCACTACCATCGCCACGAAGTAGAGCCACAGCGGGATGCCGCATACGACCTTCACCCACAGGATGACGGGTATGCACCATAAGAGGTGCTCCAGCCAGACCTTGCGGATTCCTGGCTTGTTGCGCCAGGCGTTGCGCACGTCCCATTGCAGGTACATGCCGATACGCAGGAAGGAGCCGAAGAGGAGGCGGCCGGCGAGGGTCTGCTCCAGGCGCAGCGCGCAGCGCATGAAGAGACTGAGCTGCTCCCAGCCTTCCGGCGTCCAGTAAAAGGACTCCGGATCATCGATGGGGTCGGTCAGCCGCACATCCTGGTGATGGGCATGATGCAGGTCGCGATAGCGCTGGTACGGAATCCACAGGCCGAGCGGAATGATGGCGAGCTGCCGGTTGAGCGGCTTCCAGCGGGTGGGATGTCCGTGGACGATCTCGTGCTGGAGAGAGCTGTGCAGCGTGATGAGAAGCGTCACCAGCGGCGCGACGATCCAGAGCGACCAGTGAGTATATTTTGCGGTGACAGTCAGCCACCCGCCGTATGCGATCAGGAGCAGGAGAAGCGTGGGCAGCTCGACCGCAGGCCGAGCGCGGTTGGATGCCGAAGTCGCCACTGTATTGGATCGTACGCTTGGAATCGGTAACACCGAAACCTGTGACTGTGCCGCGGCCATTATAACGCGTGCGCAGCGGCTAAACGTGCGGAATTGTTGAAGTAAGTCGCGACTTTTCAAGCTGGTGTCGCGCGGCGACAGCACGCCGCGCGCCGGCCTGTCTAGTCGATGCGTGCTGTCCTGACGACTCGCCGCTCCAAGGCCGCTACGGCATCGTACAGCAGGACCGCCATCAGTCCCGTCGCCAGGCCGCCCTGTAGCACGAACGCGGTATTATTTGACAATAGTCCGGCGATGATCACCTCGCCGAGGCCCTTGGCCGCGACGGTCGATCCGAGAGTCGCGGTTCCGATATTGATGACCATTGAGAGTCTTATACCCGCTAAAATCAATGGCATAGCTAGTGGAAGCTCGACTGAGACTAGCTTCTGGCCGGCGCTCATGCCCATGCCGCTCGCTGCCTCGAGAACCTCGGCCGGGCAGGTTCGCAGGCCGACCATCGTGTTCTCGAAGATCGGCAGCAGCCCGTAAAGAAAAAGCGCGATCAGGGTCGGCTTCTCGCCGAAGCCGACGAGAGGGACCGCCAATGCCAGGACGGCGACCGGCGGAAACGTTTGCCCGAAGTTCACGACTGCGCGCGACAGCGGCAGGAACTCCTGGCCTCCGGGACGCGTCACCAGGATGCCGAGCGCAACAGCGACGACGGTGCTCGCCAGACAGGCCGCGAGCACCGTTGCCAGGTGCGCCAGCGCCAGCATCCCGAGGTTGCCCTGATCGTAGATCGGCGGCGCGCCGCCCGCGGTGAGAGGCGCAAAGAGAGGCGCAAACCACTGCGGAGCCAGTAGGAACGCAAGCAGGAGAGCGAGCGCCGCGAGCCGCAGGATCGTCGCGACGCTCCGCATCAGGCCGGCCGCCCGTGCGCGAGAATGGCGGCTACCGTCAGTTGCCCGCGCGGCGTCCCGTCGACGTCGACCACGGTTGCGCACTCGCTCCCGCGCCAGAGCAGCTCGGACAGCACCTCGCGGAGCGACGCGGATGTTGGAACGACGAGCGCGTCGGCTCCGGCGTGGCCTGCAGCTACAGGAACGGCCGCCTCACCCGCGGTCGTCAGCGAGAGCAGGCGCATGGCGCGCTCGGCGCTGCCAGTCATGCGCGCAACGAGTGGATTGCACGGTCGCGTCACCAGCACCTCGGGGCGATCGTATTGGAGGAGTCGGCCCTCGCTCATGACGGCGACCCGATCCCCGAGTCGGAATGCCTCGTCGATGTCGTGTGTGACGAGCACGATCGTCGTGCCGAACTTGCGTTGGATGTCGAGAAGATCAGCCTGGGCTTTCTCCCGGATGATCGGATCGAGCGCCCCGAACGGCTCGTCCATCAGCAGCACCGCCGGCTCCGCGGCGAGCGCCCGCGCGACGCCGACCCGCTGCTGCTGGCCGCCCGAGAGCTGGTGGGGATACTTTTCGGAGTATTGGGCGGGATCGAGCTGCAGCGTTTCGAGGAGCTCCGCCGCGCGCGCGCGGATGCGGCTTTCGTCCCATCCGAGCAGGCGCGGCACGGTCCCGATGTTCTCGGCGACCGTCCGGTGCGGGAAGAGGCCGTGCCCCTGGATCACGTACCCGATCCGGCGCCGCAGCAGGTGCCCGGGCTCGCCCACCGTGTCGCGATCGTCGATCAGAACGCGGCCGCTCGTCGGCTCTATGAGCCGGTTGATCATCCTGAGCAGAGTCGATTTACCCGAGCCCGACGTGCCGACGATCACCGTGATGGAGTTGCGCTCGATGGTCATCGACACCCCATCGACGGCCGTGGTCGAGTCGTAACGCTTGGTGAGGCTCTCGATGACTATCATTTTGGTACACGATCCAAACGCTCGACGAGTGCATCGAGCAACACGGCGGCCGAGAAGGCGAGCACCACGGTTGGAATGGCCCCGAGCAGCACGAGGTCCGTGGCCGCCTGTCCGATGCCGCCGAAGACGAATTTGCCGAAACCGCCGCCGCCGATGAGCGCCGCGACCGTGACGAGCCCGATATTCTGCACGAGCACGATGCGGATACCCGTGAGGATGACGGGCAGCGCGAGCACGAGCTCAACGCCCATCAGGGTCTGCCAGCGCGTCATCCCCATGCCCAACGCCGCTTCGACCGTCGAGGGTGAGACGCGCTTGAGGCCCGCGACCGTGTTGGCGACGATCGGCAGCAGCGAGTACAGGAAGAGAGCCACGACCGCCGGCGCGGCGCCTATGCCCGTGATGCCGATGGCAGCCGCAAGCGGAACGTGCGCGGCGAGGGCTCCCAGGGGAGCCATGAGGATGCCGAAGAGCGCTATGGACGGGATCGTCTGGATGATGTTGAGCGCACTGAGCACGCCGGGCTGCAGCCGCGGCACCCGGTGACAGAAAATTCCGAGCGGGAGCGCCACGACGACGGCGGCCGCGAGCGAGCCGAGCGAGAGCAGAATGTGTTGCCGCGCGGCAAGCTTGAAAGCCGACGCGTCCACGGCGTACTCGCGTATCACGGAGACATTGTTGAAGGTGCCGTGTGACAGCGTCAGTATCGCGACGCCCAGAAATACCGCGAGCAAGAGCACGCGTGCGCCAGGTCCGGGACGCATGCGTGTGATTGCATCCGTCGCGAAAAGGCCCAGCACCGCCAGCAATAACCAGAAGCCCGCGCCGGGCGCCACCCGCACGATCAGGTTGTGGGGCGGTGTCAGCGCGTTCGCCGCGGCAGCGAGAGCCCCTGCGGTCACCACGAGGCCGGTGAGGGCCGCCGCGAGGCGCAACGGCGCATTCGCAACCAGCAGCGCGACGGCCGCCACCGCGGCCAGCGTTGCCTGACAGCCGAGAGCGGCCCAGAGCGGCAGCACCTGCGCCAGATCGCGCGGATCGCCGGGCAGAATGCGGTTTGCCTTGAAATCGACGAACGGCAGCAGCAGAAGGGCGGCGGCGCCGCCGAGCGTCAGGAGCGTCCCCAGGCGATCGATGCGGCGCAGCGCAGATCTGCCCTGCGCCGACTCGGGACCGCGCAACAGAAGACCGGAGGCGCTCACTTGAGCAGCCCCTTCTGCACCAGATAGCTCCTGGCGACGGACTGGACCGACTCGCCGTCGACCTGTACGCGCTCGTTGAGCCGCTGCAGCGTGTCCCGATCGAGGCTGCTCATCACCGGTTTCACCAGCGCGGCGATCTGCGGATACTCGGCCAGCACCGCGGCCCGCGCGAGAGGGACGGGGGCGTAGATCGGCTGATCGTGCTTATCGTCCTCGAGAACGACCAGGTCGGCAGCTGCGATTCCCCCGTCAGTCGCGTAGACCATCGCCGTGTTGGTGTCATCCGTGCGCGCAGCAGCGGCCGTGATCATGGCAGTGGTTTCCCCGCCGGCGAGGACGATCATCTGGTCCGACCGCAGCTTGAACCCGTACGTGTCCTCCAGCGAGCGCAGGGTGCCGGCATTGGCGAACTCGGCCGAGCAGGCCAGCACCACCCGCCCGCCGCCCGATACCCAGCGCGCGAAATCGCTCATGGTACGGAGATGGTAAGCGGTCGCCACGTCGCGGCGCACCGCCAGCGCCCAGGCGTTGCTCGCGGGGGCCGGGGTCAGCCAGACGATCCGGTTCCTCGCATAGTCGAGCCGCGCGCCGAGCTCGTAACCCTTCCTGAAGTCCTTCCATGCGGGATTGGACGGCATATTGAAGAAGATGCCCCCATTGCCCGTGTATTCGACGTAGAGGTCGACCTCCCCATCGAGAAGGGCCCGGCGGACGACGGGAGTTGCGCCGATCTCCAGGCGGCCGATGGTCGGGATGCCGCCGGCATTCAGGACCAGGCGGAGCATCTCGCCGATCATCGCGGATTCGCTGGAGAGCTTCGAGGAGACGACGACGGGAGTGCCGGCCCACGAGGGCGCGGACGCAATGAGCGTGAGTGTCGCTGCGATGCAGAGCGCCTTGAACAATCGCGCCAAGTCTGATCTCCACCCCTATGGGCACACGTTATCATTCCGTAATGACAAAATCGTCTGGATCGATTTTGGACGGCGATAGCCGGCCCGAAGGGCGAAGCACAGGGACGGGGCTTCGCAAAAATTCCGCGAGAGCCGTGGTCATCGGGGGTGGGGTGGTCGGCGCCAGCGTGCTCTACCACCTCGCGAAGATCGGCTGGCAGGACGTGCTGCTGCTCGAAAAGAGCGAGCTCACGGCCGGCTCGACGTGGCATGCCGCAGGCGGCATGCACACGTTCAACGGCGAAGCGAACATCTCCAAGCTGCAGAAGTACACGATCGATCTCTACCGCGAGATCGAGGCGCTGTCGGGCCAGTCGTGCGGGCTGCACCCGAACGGCGGCCTCATGCTGGCGGCGACGCCCGGCGAGCTCGACAGCCTGAAGCTGATCTGCTCGCGCGCCCGCTATCTCGGCATGGAGACCGAGATGATCTCCCTCGAGGAGGCGCAACGCCTGAACCCGCTCATCGACACGCGCTTCTTCATCGGCGCGCTTTGGCGCGCCGACGGCGGGCACTGCGACCCGTCCGGGACCACGCACGCGTACGCCAAAGCAGCTCGCAAGCTCGGCGCATCCGTGGAGCGCTTCACGCGCGTAATCGCGCTGACCCCTCGTCGTGACGGTACGTGGGATGTGGTCACCGACAAGGGGACGGTCCACGCCGAACACGTGGTCAACTGTGCTGGCTTGTGGGCTCGTGAGATCGGGCATCTCGTCGGCCTGGAGCTGCCCGTGCTCGCGATGGAGCACCACTACCTGCTGACCGAGGACATCCCGGAGCTGCAGGGACGCGAGCGGGAGATCGTCAACACGACCGACTACGCCGGCGAGATCTACATGCGCCAGGAGCGCAGAGGGGCCCTGATCGGCACCTACGAGCCGCATGGCGTGGTGTGGTCGCCGGTCGCGACGCCCGACGATTTCTCCATGCAACTCCTGCCCGAGGACTTCGAGCGCCTGGCGCCTTATTTCGAGGTCGGCTTCGAGCATTTTCCGGCGCTCGGGCGCGCCGGCATCAAGAAGGCGATCAACGGTCCCTTCACCTTTGCGCCCGATGGCAATCCGCTCGTTGGCCCGGTCCGCGGTCTGAAGAACTTCTGGGTCGCCTGTGCCGTCATGGCGGGCTTCAGCCAGGGCGGCGGCATCGGGCTGGTGCTGTCGCGCTGGATGGCCGAAGGCGACCCCGGTCAGGACATCCTGTCGATGGATGTATCGCGGTTCGGCGCATTCGCGACGCCCAAGTACACGTCCATCAAGGTACCGGAGAACTACTCACGGCGATTCCGCCTGGCCTATCCCAATGAGGAGCTCCCGGCGGCGCGCCCCGTGCGGCGCTCGCCGCTTTACGACCGGTTCAAGGCGGCCGGGGGCGTGATGGGTGCGAATTTCGGCCTGGAGCATGCGCTCTGGTTCGCTCCTGAAGGTGTTGCCCCGATCGAGACGCCGACCTATCGGCGCTCGGAGGCGTTCCCTCATGTCGGTGAGGAGTGCCGTGCCGTGCGTCGCGCGGTCGGTGTGTACGAGACCACCAACTATGGAAAGTATGAGGTGACAGGCCAGGGCGCACACGCCTGGCTCGACCGCGTGTTCGCCGGGCGGATTCCCCAGCCCGGACGCTTGCGGCTCGCGCCGATGCTCAACCCCGCGGGCCGCATCGTGGGCGACCTGACGATCGCCTGTCTCGCGGACGATCGCTACCTGATCTTCGGTTCCGGCTTCGCGGAAGAATTCCACATGCGCTGGTTCTGGGCGTCCGGAATTCCGTCGGACGTGTTCGTACGCTCCGCGGCGTCGACTCTGGCGGGATTTTCCATCGCGGGCCCGAAATCGCGCGAGCTGCTGCAGCGCCTGGTGCGGCTCGATCTCTCCACCGGGGCGTTCAAGCTGTTCCGGCTGGCCGAGACATCCGTGGGCTTCGCGTCCGCGGTGCTCATGCGTTCCGGATTCACGGGCGAGCTCGGGTACGAGGTCTGGACGACCCCCGACTACCTTGCGACGCTCCACGATGATCTCTGCGAGGCGGGCCGGGACCTGGGCCTCACCCATTTCGGCGGCCGTGCACTCTCTTCGCTGCGCCTCGAGAAGAATTACGGCTCATTCAACAAGGACTTCCGGCCCGACTACACGCCCGGCGAGACCGGCCTCGATCGGTACGTCGACTTCGACAAACCTGACTTCACGGGCCGCGCCGCCGCGCTCGCGGAGCGCGCCGCCGGCCCGAAGCGGCGCTTCGTGGTGCTGGAGCTGCCCGAGACCGACACCGAAGCCATCGGCTACGAGTCGATCCTCAAGGACGGTGCGGCAGTCGGGTATGTCACTTCGGCAGCGTTCGGACACTGCATCGGCAAGAGCCTTGCCGCCGGCTACGTGCCGACGGCGCACGCGCGCGAGGGAGAGCGGTTCCAGATCGATATCTTCGGTGAGATGCGCACCGCTATCGTTCGCCTACAGCCTCTGTACGATCCGTCGGGCCTGCGCTTGCGGGGTTAGCCTTTGCCGATAGGGTGTCGGCGATGAAGAATTTGTACGCCACCGCACCCAGAGGGGCTCCGATCAGCGGACCGACGATGGGCACCCACCAATAGCCGTAGGGCCCCGGGAAGGCGTTCGGTCCCCATCCCATCAGCCAGCAGAGAAGCCGCGGGCCGAAATCGCGCGCCGGGTTGATGGCGTAGCCCGAGCCGGTGCCGAAAGACATGCCGACCGCCGCCACCGCCATGCCGACCATGAACGGTGCCAGGTTGGCTTTCACGCCGACGTTGGTCGAATCGATGATGGCCAGCACGAAAACCAGCAGAAAAAAAGTCCCGACTATCTGATCGAACAGCGGGCCCAGCATGCTCGTGCCGTAGTAATGCGCGGGAAACGTGGCGAAGATACTGAACGTGGTCATGCCGCCGGGAGTCGCGCGCGTGATGACGTTGTGAGCGGCGTTCCACATGTCGATTGCGGGGGCATAGTCGGCGTATGCCAACGCAGCGCCGGCGAACGCCCCGGCAATCTGTGCTCCCGAATAGGGAACGACCTTCCTCCAGGGAAAATCGCCTTTGACGGCGAGAGCGAATGTCACCGCCGGGTTGATGTGTGCCCCCGTGACGCCGCCGGCGACGTATACCGCCATGGCGACCGCAATGGCCCATCCCCAGGTGATGAGCAACCAATCGCCCGCGCCGGCGAATATTACCGGCGTTCGACCGGAACCGGTGAGTCCTACGACTGCGAGGGCGACGTTGCCGGCGCCAAAAGCGATCAGAACGAAGGTGCCGAAGAACTCGGCCAGCAGCTCGCTCCAGATGCTGCGGGCACGCCAGCCTGTCTTGATGCCGACTCTCACGGTTTGCTCCCCTGATCGATCCAGCCGAAGGACCGCTCCACGGCCTTTTTCCAACACCCGTAGTAATGGTCGCGGCGGTCGCCGGCCAGCTTGGGCTGCCAGGTGTGGTCGATCGCCCAGTTGGCGCGCAGATCGTCGGCGCTCTTCCAGAAGCCGACCGCGAGACCGGCCGCATACGCCGCGCCGAGTGCCGTGGTCTCGGTCACCTTGGGACGAATCACGGGCGCGTGCAGCATGTCGGCCTGGAACTGCATGAGCAGGTTGTTTGCAACCATGCCGCCGTCCACTTTCAGCGCCGACAGCCCGATGCCGCTGTCGGCCTGCATGGCTTCCACCACATCACGCACCTGGTAAGCCGTGGATTCGAGCGCCGCCCGCGCGATGTGCGCCCGGTTGGCGTAGCGGGTCAGGCCGGCGATGACACCGCGTGCGTCATCCCGCCAGTAGGGCGCGTACAGGCCGGAGAAGGCCGGTACGATATACACATCACCGTTGTCCTCTACGCTCGCCGCCAGCGGCTCGATCTGCGCGGCAACGTCGAAGAGCTTCAGGTTGTCCCGCAGCCATTGCACGAGGGCGCCGGTGATTGCGATCGCGCCTTCGAGCGCATAACACGGCGCTTCCCTGCCGAAGCGGTAGGCCAGCGTGGTCAGGAGCCCCGCCTTGGATTGCACCGGCTCGGGGCCTGTATTCATCAGCAGGAAAGACCCGGTGCCGTAGGTGTTCTTGGCTTCACCCGGCGCGAAGCACGTCTGGCCCACGAGCGCAGCCTGCTGATCGCCGAGAATCCCGGCGAGCGTGATGCCTTTCAGCCATGCCGTCTTCATCTCGCCGTAGACCTCGGACGAGGACACGATGCGGGGGAGGCAGGCCCGCGGGATCTGGAATTCGGACAGCATGTCCGCGTCCCATTCGCAGGTGGCGAGGTCCATGAGCTGGGTGCGGCTTGCGTTGGTCACGTCCATGACGTGCACGCCCCCATGGGGTCCGCCAGTGAGATTCCATGTCAGCCAGCTGTCGACGGTGCCGAACAGAGCCTCGCCGGACTCGGCCTGCCGTCTCGCGCCCTCGACATTGTCGAGGATCCAACGGAGCTTCAGGCCCGCGAAGTACGTGGTGAGGGGCAGTCCGGTCCTGCGACGGAAGCGGTCCTGGCCGCCGTCCCGGATATAGGTCGCCACCAGTGGAGCGGTGCGGGTGTCCATCCACACCACGGCATTGCACAGGGGCCGGCCGGTCTTCCGCTCCCAGAGGATGGAGGTCTCGCGTTGGTTGGTGATGCCGATCGCGGCGAGGTCGCCGGCAGCCAGGTTGGCGCGGGCGAGTGCGGCACCGATCACTTCGTCGGTGTTGCGCATGATCTCCACGGGATCGTGCTCGACCCAGCCCGGCTTCGGATAGATCTGCCGATGCTCTTTCTGCGCGACCGAGACGATCTCGCCCTTCCGGTCGAAGACGATGAATCGTGAGCTGGTCGTGCCCTGATCTATGGCGCCAACGTAGCGTGACATGGAGCCTCCCCCTCGGATGCCCCGCCAGTCTACTAGATCGCGGTGGCCGCCAGCGCGCGCTCGTCGAGCGCATAACCCATGCCGGGAGTGTCGCTCAGTGCGAGCCAGCCGTCGGCATCGGTCTCCAGAGGCTCGGTCATCATGAAATCCCGGCGCTCGAGCGTCCATTCCGGTGGGTCATAGGCGTACTCGAGGAAGGGCGCATCGGCCAGTCCGGCGACCAGATGGGCGTTCGCCGTGAGGCCCATGCCGTTCGTCCAGGTATGAGGCGTAAATACCAGCTGGTGCTCCTGCGTCATTGCTGCAATTCGTCTCAGCCCTGTGATGCCGCCGACCAGAGCCGCGTCCGGCTGCAGGACGTCGACCGATCCAGTGGTGATCAGGTCGCGCAGCTCGTGCAGCTGACGCGTCATCTCACCGGCGGCGATCCTTACTTCGGTAGCCTCACGCAGCGCTTTCATGCCCGCGTGGTCGCCGCGATGCAGAGGCTCCTCCATCCAGAACACATGGAGGCGCTCGAGCTCCCGCGCTACCGTCAGCGCATCCTTCAGGCTCCACGGAGCCTGCGTGTCCCAAGGCATGCGCCAACCCTGGTTGCAGTCGACCATCAGCTCGAGACGCTCACCGACGCGTCCGCGCACAGCCTCGAGCGCACGGATGTCGTGCCGCCAGTCGCCCCGTTGAAAGCGGATCTTCATGGCGCGAAAGCCCTGTGCGACATAACGCTCCGCCTGCTCGGCGAGCGCCGCCGGCTCGCGCAGCGTGCCCGAGGAGGCGTACGGCCGCACCCGGCTCGACAGGCCGCCGAGCAACCGCCAGCAGGGCTGGCCGGTGATCTTGCCCGCAAGGTCCCAGAGCGCCAGGTCGAGCGGCCAGCACCGCCCATAATGGAAATCGATGTGCGACAGCACGCGGTAGTGCCGCTCGATGGCGAGTGCGTCCTGGCCGATGAAGAGCGGCTCGTGTCCGCCGAAGCCGACCATCAGGTCGCCGGAGCCATAACCTTCGAGCCCGGTGTCGGTGGTCACCCGCACGATGGTGGCGTCGAAATGCACGCGCGGCCGGGTATCCCAGCTCGCATGAAACGGCGGATCGAGCGGCAGCCGATGGTGGGTGATGCGGATCGAGGCGATCCGGTGCCCCGACGGCTGGGGCGCGGGCTGCTGAGGCAACGCGTTCATATGAAGGGTGGGCGATAGGCTTCCATAATCCCCTTTGCCCTCCAAGCCGAGAATTTGGCTACCGGCATCGAAAAAAGGCATCGTATCCGCTGCGCCGCCCCGACTAGTATCTAGCCACCTGCGGCGGCGGGGCACTTCCCTGTGCCTGGGTTTGCTATATGTGCGCGTCTGGAGTCACCAATGGGCAAGAAGACGATCGATCGACGTTGGCTGCCGCTCAACGCGCTGCGAGCGTTCGAGGGGGTGGCCAAGCACGGCAGCTTCACGGCCGCCGCGCACGCGCTCCTCATCTCCCAGAGCGCCCTGTCACGACACGTCATCTCGCTCGAGCGCCTGATCGGGGTACAGCTCTTCGAGCGCCGCCCGCACGCGTTGACGCTGACGAAGGCGGGTCAACATCTGCTGCCGGCGGTTGCCAAGTCCTTCGATCGGCTGGAGTACGCGATCGACGACATCCGCAACGAGGGTGCGCCCGCCCAGCGTACCCTGCGGGTGCGCATGCCCCCGAGCTTCGCGGTGCAGCTCGCGGTGCCCATCCTCAGAGATTTTCGTCAGGCGAGCACGGAGGTCGATATCGACCTCATCAGCCCCGCTGCGGCGGGTCCGCCGCTCGGTGATGTCGATGTTGCGGTGATCTACTCGAGGCCCATGGTGACCGACCTCGTGGCGGACCTGCTCTGGTCGGTCCGTCTCAGCGTCCTCTGTCACCCGCAGATCGCGGCTGAGCACGCGAGCAAGGGGCTGGCCGCCTTCATCGAGGCGAATGAGCTGGTGCACGTGCGCATCGACGAGTTGCCGCGGCACGATGCCTGGTCGCAGTTTGCGCGCCAGTCCGGGCTCGGGTCGGTGAATGTCGAGCGCGGGCTGGTATTCGACACCGCGCTGCTGGCGGGGCAGTACGCGTTGAGCGGGCAGGGCGTGGCGCTGGTCGACACCAACCTGTTCGCGGAAGAGATCCGCACTGGCCGTCTGGTGAAGCCTTTCGACGTCACGGTCGACAACGGCTACGGCTATTACCTGCTGACGCATCCTGAGGGGCTTTCGGATACTGCGATCGCGCTCTTCAGGTCGTGGCTGATCGAGCGCTTCGGCGCCAGCGGCACCGCCCTCGCGCCCGCCGTGCAACTTGCCGTGTCCAACGATTGGGAGAAGACGGAGCAGCACGGATCATGAGAAGCACCGCGAGGGTCGTAGTCATTGGCGGCGGGGTAGTCGGCGCCAGTGTCCTGTATCACCTGACCAAGGCCGGCTGGCCGGATGTCATGCTGATCGAGCGGGACGAGCTGACCTGCGGATCGACCTGGCACGCCGCCGGCGGCATGCACACCGTCAACGGCGATCCCAACGTCGCACGGCTACAGCAGTACACCATCAACCTGTACCGGGAGATCGAGCAGATCTCCGGTCAGTCGTGCGGCGTGCACCTGACCGGCGGCATCATGCTGGCGGGCACCCGGGAGCGGCTCGACTGGCTGCGGATGGCGGAGGCGCGCGGCCGCTACCTCGGCATGGAGCTCGAGATGCTCTCGGTCGATGAGGCGGCGCGCCGCTTTCCGCTCCTCGACAAGCGCCATTTCGTCGGTGCGATGTTCGATCCCGTCGAGGGTCATGTCGATCCGTACGGTGTGACACACGCATATGCCAAATCGGCGCAGATCGCCGGTGCCGAGATCGTTCGGCACACCCGTGTGGTCGATCTGAAGCAGCGGCCCGACGGCACCTGGGATGTAATCACCGACCGCGGCAATGTGCACGCCGAGCATGTTGTCAACGCGGGAGGACTCTGGGCCAGGGAAGTCGGCAGGATGGTGGGGCTCGAGCTGCCGATCCTGGCGATGGAGCATCAGTACCTGATCACCGAAGAGGTGCCGCAGATCGCCGGGCTGCCCGAACAGCTGCACTGCATCGACTTCGAGGGAGAGCTCTACCTGCGTGAAGAGCGCGACGGCATGCTGATCGGGACCTACGAGCGGGCGGGCGTGCCCTGGTCGCCGGTCG
>Ga0335072_10010979_pt1 | contig 12993 bp, 16 predicted proteins | sample Lox_Sample_21_FD_206725 | JGI IMG/M metagenome (GOLD analysis project Ga0335072, IMG submission 206725) | Soil microbial communities from Loxahatchee National Wildlife Refuge, Florida, United States - Lox_Sample_2.1 | ecosystem: Environmental > Terrestrial > Soil > Wetlands | place: USA...
ACTCGCACACCTGCAGCACAGCGCTCAAGGAAGGTCAAAGGCATATATATTGATGAGAACACTGACATGCTCACTACGACCTTTGGACTACGACATGCACTGGATACGAAAGTAGGAAGCGATTTTGTCAGAGGAGTTTCAGGTGGCGAACGCAAGCGAGTATCACTCGCTGAAGTAGTAAGACGAAGACCGTGAGCTCCTGTTGCGCTCTGAAACTGACAAAAGCCTAAGCTAGCAACCAGGGCTTCGGTCTGCTATTGGGATAATCCAACACGTGGTCTTGATGCTTCAACCTCTCTCGAGTTTGCAACGACTATTCGAAGTAGTACTCGCATCGCACATCAAACTGCTATTGTAGCAGCATACCAGGCCGGGGAGAACTTCACACTCACCTTTGATAAAGTCACAATCCTATATCTTGGTCGTCAAATATTTTTTGGAACCCTTGACGACGCTAAAACGCACTTCGAGGAGCTTGGCTTTCAATGCAAGCCCCGCCAAACAACGGCAGATTTTCTCACCGCAATCACCGATCCGACGGGAAGACGAGTAATTCCTGGTTGGGAACACAGAGCGCCTCGCTCCCCAGATGACTTTGTACGATCATGGAAAGAATCGAGATACTACACACAACTATGTCTCGAAATAGACCAATACAAGGCTGAGTATAGTGCCGATAATCAGCAACTTGAAAAGTTCAAACAATTACAATCATCACAAAAGTCAAAGCATCAGCGCGCTGGGAGCCCTTACATAGCCAGTATACAGGACCAGCTCACCAGTGTGATAAAGCGTTCCTATCAGCGTGTCTGGGGCAACAAGATGTACCTTAGTGCAACAGGTGAGGCATCGCATCACACTATACTACGTACTTTTGTCTAACTTTGTCCATAGCTTTTTCAGCAATTTTTATGTCGCTTATTACGGGCTCCGTTTTCGTAAATACGCCTTCCAACACATCAGGTATGTACAAGTCAATAAGAATCTCTCGGCTTTTTGGTTTAGACTTATTTATTTCTGCTACGCAGGCTTTTTCTCGAAAGGAGTGAGTCTAAATCGCCGTGAAAGTCTTTCTCAAAAATGATAACATGAACTTAGGGGATATTATTCTTCTGCGTCCTCTTCAACGCGTTGCAAACTCTATCTGAGGTAGGGTCTCAGTACGCACAAAGAGGACCCGTGAACAAACATAAAGGCTTCGCCATGTACCACCCTTTTGTCGATTCATTGGCATCTATCTTGGCCGAGTACCCATTCAAGTTATTCAACGTCGGTATGCTTCACTTCTGCTAAGGGTAGTGGAATTCTTGCTTACTAAAATCCGCAAGTTTTCTTTGATGTGATTATCTATTTCATTGTTGGCCTGAAGAAGGAGCCAGGGGCTTTCTTTATCTTCGTTTTAGTCACCTATCTTGCTACGATAAGTCAGTTCTGAAGCTATTTACCCTTCATGATTATGCTATGGGGCTGTGAATTGACTAATATGAAACAGCGATGAGTGCCCTATTCCGCACAGTGGCTGCTTCCACGAAACAGCCCGAAGCAGCGACTGGTATTGCGGGAGTCCTCGTCGTATATACTTCCCACACCTTTGTGACAATTTGTGAATCCGCTGACAATAATTAGCTAATTCTCGTCATTTACACGGGGTACGTTATTCCAGTACCTAGCATGCATCCATGGTTCTCGTGGCTTCGATACATCAATCCGATTCAATATGCTTTCGAAGCTATCATGGTGAATGAATTCCACGGAGAAGAAGCGCTGTGCACTACCTTAGTTCCTTCTGGCCCAGGATTCGAGAACATAAGCACCAATAATCAAGTCTGCGCTGTAACAGGTTCAAAGCCTGGACTGCCTTCCGTCAGCGGGGATGATTACCTTTCAGCGTCCTTTGGATATACTTATTCTCATTTGTGGAGAAACGTAGGGATAATGCTCGTTTTCTGGATTGGATTCGTCATTGCTTGTGCTGCTGCAACAGAATTCAACCCTCCAGCCCGTTCTAAAGGCGAATTCTTGGTTTTTCGCAAAGGCCACGAACCTGAACACGTCAAGAAAGCGCTTGCGTCGGGAAAACCGGTGGATGACTTAGAACCCGGGCGAGATGCAGAAGTGCTCACAGCCACACAAACGAACCTATCCGAATTTCGTGGTCTAGTCAAGAGCAAAGATATTTTTACTTGGGAGCATATCAATTACGATATCACACTGCGGGATGGGACTCGCCGAAGGCTACTTAACGATGTAACAGGGTATGTAAAGCCAGGCACACTAACTGCTTTAATGGGGGAATCGGGGGCTGGGAAGACTACCTTACTCAACGTACTCGCCAGGAGGGTTGATACCGGTGTAGTCAGTGGTTCCACCTCGGTAAACGGTTACCCGCTCCGCAAGTCGTTTCAGCAGCGGACAGGATACGTTCAGCAGCAGGATGTACACATAGCTGAATCAACAGTTCGGGAAGCGCTGCGGTTCTCAGCTTTACTAAGGCAGAATTCTGACGTGCCCGTCCATGAAAAGTACGAGTACGTTGAGCGGGTTATCGAGATGCTCGAAATGGAAGACTATGCTGAGGCCGTAATTGGCACTCCTGGGAACGGCCTGAATGTAGAGCAGCGGAAACGTACCACAATTGGTATTGAGCTCGTTGCCAAGCCTGCTTTGTTATTGTTCTTAGACGAGCCAACGAGTGGACTTGACTCCCGTAAGTCGAATTCCCTTCATTCTCTAAAGTAAAGCTAACGTAATACAGAATCCGCTTGGTCCATCGTCAGATTGCTCCGCAAGCTAGCAAATTCTGGCCAAGCTATTCTCTGCACTATCCATCAGCCATCTTCAGTACTCTTCGAACAATTCGATCGTCTTCTATTATTGAAGAAAGGCGGAAGGACAGTTTACTTCGGCAATATTGGACAAAACTCGATGGAAATTATTGATTACTTCGAGAAAATGGGCGCTATTCAGAGCCAACCTGAGGATAACCCTGCAGAATACATACTTCAGGTCATCGGAGCTGGGGCGACTGCGAAAGTAGACCGTGACTGGCCGATGTTTGGGAGCAGAGTGATGAGGGTAAAGCAGCAATTCAAGAAACACTTGCGGTAAAGGCCGAGTATGCATCAGACGCGAATCGACAATATGATAACCTGAGTCCCACAGGTGCCTACGCCGTTTCTTGGTTTACTCAATATATAACTGTTCAAAGGCGTATCTTCCAGATCTATTGGCGTAGTCCAGATTATATCAAAGCTAAGGTCTTACTGAATGTTGTTGCTGGGCTTTTCCTCGGTTTCACATTCTACGAACAAGATACGTCATCGACAGTGCAAGGCTTGCAGAATAAGTCAAGACTCCCATCAATCAATGAGTAGCAAGTGCTGACAACTGAAAGAATGTTCGCGGTATTCCTGGCTTGTATACTGGGTAATTACACTAGCCCTATTAATGACTCTCTAAACTGACGAGTACAGCAATGCCTTTTATGAATCAACTGCAACCAAAATGGGAAGCTTTAGCATCGCTTTATTCAGTCCGCGAGAAGCCATCTAAGATTTATGGCTGGTCTATATTCGTCCTTTCAAATATCGTGGCTGAACTGCCGTATAACGCCGTCACCGGGACGCTCTTCTTCATTGGCTGGTACTTTGGTGTCGGATTTTCAAGGCCCTTCAGTGGCTCGGACAAGAATACACGTGGTTTGTATGACTGGCTCATGCTTATGACATTCGAGATGTGGTGGAGTAAGTTATGTCAAATAGTAATATGCCAAACCATGCTGAATGCCGGAATAGGCACGTTTGGTCAAGCTATGGCGGCTTTGAGTCCAAGCGCTGAAGTGGCTTCGACTTTCACGACACTATTCGCAAGCTTCGTCGTCACCTTCAATGGCGTTCTCCAACCTCTCAGCTCCTTGATTCAGTTCTGGCATTGGATGTATTACCTGAGCCCCTATAGTATAGTGTCTCCAAACCTTTCACTCTACCCAGTAGACTAACTATCACTTCAACAGCTTATTTGATAGGCGGACTGGTCGCAAACTCCCTCTCCGGAACGATAGTGACCTGCGCTCAGAGCGAGCTAAACATCTTCAATCCTCCCACAGGGCAAACATGCCAATCCTTTGCCGGTGCATTCGTTGAAATTTCCGGACAGCTACTGAATCCAAACGCAACATCAGCTTGTGAATATTGCCGCTATAGTGTCGGCGATCAGTATCTCCAGACGCGAAATATGAGTTTCGATGACCGATGGAGGAATTTTGGCTTTATGTGGGTCTATATTGTTTTCAATGCCGCTCTCTGCTTCGCTCTCTTCTACCTGACTAAGGTTGCGAGTTTCAATACAACGAAGATGGCTGCAAAATTTGGCAAGAAAACGAAGACGACGAAGAGCGAATCGTCATCGTCATCGGCTATGGAGCTCGAAAAGAAGGGAAATGACAGTGCGGACAGCGAGGCAATCGAGGTCGTGTGAAGATTAGTGTTCACTTTTCTTCGTAAATTTCATATATCTATCATTTTTCTTGTTTATATCCATTGTTTTCATTTGTGTAGGTAGCTGTTATGTTGGGTCGTCCTAGATGGGGTAAATCTAAAATGAGCAAGAAGGGAAATAAACGTCTATACTATAAAAAGAAGAGTAGATATTAGAGTAAGCTGTATAACTTTTCATTTTCCATATAATTATATCAATTTGATCTGTTCCATTACGCACTTCGTATAAAATCAACTTGAGAAGTTGAGGTCCTTGAATAAGGATCTAAATCAAACGGTAGAGTAAAATGGGAAGAGGAACCTTTGTGAGAGTTATTGTTTATTTATGCCGTTAATGACTCTTTATCAAGCACACTAAGGATTGATTGATAGGGCCAATCACACGCATGAACTCGTATTCTGGTTCACCGCGCTACACCCAGTGCTCGTGCAGAGTTTCGGGAAGGGCCACAAGGGTCAGTATTCGGCTACCACTTGTCCCCAATGAAAAGCTGTGCCTCGCTTTCCAAAACCCTGGCAAGGCCCCGCGCTCTAGCATGCCTGGAGACCTAGCGGGGCATCGTACGAGTAAGTCCTCTCTTCTGCTCATACACCCATCATGATAGCTCAGAATCATGTTCTATCGATCTTGCTTCGTCGGGACATGTTCGCTGCGATGTATGGGCATCCCTTGAGCTTGAATTGAATGCTCCGCTGCACGGCCGACTTTGGAATCCGACCTATGGCCTCTCAATCGCTACCGGCTGGGTATATCATGACTCTGGATGGCATGGATGAAGATGGGACCCCGAATAATACCAGTAGCGGTTCCTCTGGATCAACCCGTGAAACAAGCGATGACTCTGTGCCCACCGAAGTCAATGTATACAACGACGAGGAATGTGGGGACGAAGACCATATAGGCTCCAGTACCTTCTCCCTCAAATCATCACAACAGTACCTGTTCCAGAAACGTCATGGCAGGACATACCACACCTTCTCTGCGCACAGAGATTACCTCCTACCCAACGATGAGCCCGAGAGGGATCGAATGGATATGCAGTTCTGGGCCATCATCGAAGTCCTAGGACACCGATACTTCCACGCCCCAATTGCCGACAACCCACAAGACATCATTGATATAGGCACAGGGACAGGGATGTGGGCAATCGAAGTAGCAGAGAGATACCCAAATGCTGTAGTTATAGGCACAGACCTAAGCCCCATCCAGCCTACCTGGGTCCCTCCAAACGTCACATTCGAACTCCACGATTGCCTTCAATACCCCTGGGAGTTCTCCCGCCGGTTCGACCTCATCCACACACAAATTCTCAATGGCTTTGCTATCAAAATCTGGCACGAGTTCTATGCAGAATGCTTTCGCAACCTCAAGCCCGGCGGCTGGGTCGAGAGTCACGAGGCCGACCTCATGGTGCGCTCAGATGACGATTCCATACCCAAGAACAGTGCTGTCGTCCGCTGGCTGAATCTGTGGGACGAAGGTGCCGGTCGCGGCTTCCGCATGACAGGTGAGGAATTGGGTGATACAATGAAAAGAGTCGGTTTCGTGGATGTGGTGGTGAAGAAGATGAAGCTGCCCATTGGCGTATGGGATAAGACTCAGATGAATGCGGGGATGCTGAGTTTGACAGCTTTGACGGAACATATGGAAGGGATTTCGACGAAAGTATTTATGGAGAAGTTGGGAATGACGGAGGAACAGATGAGAGGCTACACTGAACCTGCAGTGAGGGAATGGAGGAGTAGGAATTTTCATTCTTATTGGGACCTGTGAGTATGGTGTTTTCCGGCATGTGATTATTACTAACTGTATTTTGCGGGTATGTTGTCTACGGCAGGAAACCTCTAGATCATGAGGCTCCTCCACATGAAGTTTCGAGAGAATGCAGGAACCCATGAAACTATCGACAGGAAGATGATTAGCAGTCTACGAAAACATGCCCGTGGCTAGCACGTCATGAAATGACATCCTTACTGCGCTACTCACCTCAAGTTCTTGGTTTACTCAAAGGGAGGCTATCGTCAGGGTTCTGCGCTTAAATTGGAGTATCAACACTCCATCATCTCGCAATATTCTTTCTCTATCGCCGTTCAATATCAGAAACAACTACCCTGCGCCGCTACCCGAGACTTACATGTGTATTTGTTACTTTTGATTGGTAACAAATACAAATATTTCTCATATGCTTAGCAAGATGGATCCCTTTCTCAGCAGACACAAGGAGTTCTGCGATGAGGTAAGAGGAGTCTTTCGAAATTAGACTATTAGCTAATCTTCAGCTTCTGGGACTTTACAAAGCAGGTGAAGCTGAAAAGGTTATGGATCTGCTCCTAGTATCGCGGTTGAATCCTGATCTTTCGCTTTCTGACCGTGTATCCGTCAACTTATTGGTTGCTGATATGAGTACGTCTAGTTCTTCAGCTATTATATCTATTGCTATTTTTCATTCTAACTGGTTTTTTTGGGGCTTTGTTTACTCTGGTCGACCTATTTTTGAAGCTTCTCCACCTCACACCCCATTCTTTCATTCGTCAATAACCAACTTGCTAGATAATCTCCTTTCATCATCTGGTTTGCTTGGAGTATCTAGTATCCAGCGTGGCTTGACCAAAGTGACCTTAATCCTTCACACTAGCTAACGTAGGGATTTATAGGAGACGTGAAACGAGAAATTCACCGATGACGCAATATATCTCTGCAAAGAGATACGCCGCCTTCGCGACAGATTGGTTGCTAATACATCCATGCTACCAATCGGCATCTCGATTTTCGAAAGCTTGGAGCGTTACGTTCATTTCAGCCTTGGCGATACAGCACAGAGAGAAGACAAGGTCATTGCGAAAAGAAAGACGCTATTCAAGGAGGAGATCAGCGAAGAACAGCGACAAGAGCGCCATGATCATTTGTATCATTACAACGACGCCTGGATCTAAGTCTTGTTGAAAATCATTGGCAAGGTCAAGGAGAGTAAAAACCGAACGTCAAAGAAGGCGGAGGAAGCCCTCCGTGCGCAAGGAAAGATGCCTTATCTCACCGCTATCGAGTATCAGCAGCTCCTAGAGCTAAAGGCTCTTATCCATTCTAAGACCCAGGCCTTGATAGACATTCTCACCAAGGCTAGTGAATATGGTACACCAATCCGGAAAACAGCAGATGATGCTGGCAGAAAGCGTCAGCAATGAGAGGACAATGGAATGGACTAGGTCATGTGCAAGCTTCCACGTATGTGATTCAAGGCTTATTAATCTCGTTTCTTGCTTATACGCGCAGATGCCTCTAGTCTAGGTGTTCCAAGGTTAACAATGGAACTCCAGAGGAGCATGGAGGATTACAGATGAATGGGGTAGTCATGCTCAACTACAAAAAAGATGGTGCCATATCTGCAGTGTGGTATCATGAGCCGGAGGGTTTCTTCTACAAGACACTGCTTACTACTGCAGGATACTAAATGTGGTCAGTCCAACTTGTAGCGGTACCTAAAGTGAAATTAAAACCTTAAAACCATGTTAAGTTACCTACCACCTTGAATGTGACTGAAATGTTCATGCAAATGAGATATGCAGTATTCTGACATACAACGCGTTTATTGATGACAGCCAGAGTAGTAGTGACGTTCTGCAGCAGTAGCTACTTCACCATCTTCATCTTTCCCTTCCGCTTAAAATTTTCCTTGCTCCCGTCGATGTCCCAGGATTAAATTACTGGATACGTATAATAGATCTCTCTAAAACCCCCAGGATCTTAGTCCCGTCGGCCTGGGAAAATAATATGCTCCGTCATTGGCGACTGCTAAGGTATGTAAGGCCTCGTAACGATGATATCTTAAAGATCATACATAGAAACTATACTCTCCTCGAATTCTAGTATCAAAACTAGGGAGATAGATGTGTTGATCAAACCTCTCTCTTGAGTTATGCCTTTCAGTCTTTACCACACAATGTCTCCTTCTCGGACAGGAGTAAACAAACACGATAGCCCCAACGACTCATCGAACAGACGACATGCCATCATCCGGCGGCGGGTGACCCTCCTCACCGTCCGACTCCTGATACATCCCTGGGGGCTTCGTGCTGCCCACCCTTGAGGATATTGGGCTTGCCGCGTTTTGGTAGTTGCGCGGCTGATTCAGCCCAGCCTTCCTTCTGAACTAAATTGGATGACAGGAATGAAGATGGGGATGGGAATACGGAGCGTCTGGTCCAAGTCTGGGTCCGTGGCGTCACTGGGCTGCTCGACGGGCGTCTCGTCTGGGATGATGGGGACGGGGGTGCCGGTTGGGCAGGTGTCATAGCCGTCGTCGATGGTATCGCTGCCTTCGGGAGGTCGTTATTTGTGACGGTGTTTGGTGTTACGAAACTTCTGGGTTGTGTTAATGTATATGGTGATGGTTGGTTCCAGTGGCGTTTGGGAGAGTATGTGTGGTTTTGCTGTGATATCGAGAATGGTGGGAGGAAATAAGAAACTTATTTTCGTTGGAAGAGGGATGGGTGGTGGGAGTTGTGCTAATTATGTCACACGCCTGTAAAGGTTCCGTACTGTGCGACGTCACTGACTATGATGGAATTTGTGGCATTGTCGTATGCAATTCCGACTCCCGGATAGAGGGATGAGATCGTCTTGATGTCATGCTTTGAGGCCATCACAGCGCCATCATTATAATTCTTCAGGTAGCACCACATGTAACAACATGTATATCAGAAACAAAAATCCTGCCAACTTCGTCAACAAACTTAAGGAGGAGGTAAGGATTCAATTGAAGGTGTCAATTAATTCTTAACTCCGCGTGTTAGGTCCAAGAGATTGCAAGCATTGGTGGCAAGTCCAGCAGATTCGCTAGTATGGATCCCGAAGAGCAGGTTCGTGATCACGGCTTCAATACTCTGCAAGATTGTAAACTGACGCCAAGATGGAGGGAGACCGCAAGGGTAGAAAAGCTTCAAGCGGTTCATTTGAGCTAGGAAGTGAGCAGGCCAGAGGAGGCGAGCTAGAAGGGAGGAGGTGCCCCTAGACGTTCTAATGATGATAATGACGATGAGTAAAGCGCATAGGCTGCCAACTGCTGTATATCGTCACTAGACTATCTCATTGAGGAAGGATATTGAAGTTATGTCCTATCAATATCCCGTGCACTATAGATCTTCTATGTAAGTAAAAATCCAAATCGTAGCGCACGCAAAGCTTTGGGGAACCACGGTCCATTTACATAAAGCTTTGATATCGACTTGCTATGATAGAACCTAAGAATCCTTTCTCTCTCTGGGCCTTGCCTCGGAGTATTACTCCACTAGTTCGCAGGAGTATTCTTAGATTTCTTCAGCCTCCGTTAATCGGGCCGGGGAAATACTAAAATGGCATGAAAACCAAGCCATACATTATTCTCCTCTCTTTAGAGCATGGAGGAGTTTGTGATATTATGTTATGATAATAGAAGTGGACAACATATTACAATAGACGTCAAGATCCGTTACGCGCTAAATAAACCCCTGTTGAAGCTCCTTGCCCAATCGGGATCTTTGATACAAGCAAAACCTAAAGATGTTTCTATTTTCTCAACACTCCTAGGAAATCGAAAGGATAGGGAGAGATTAAAGCTGTAGCTCTCCTCACACAATGCATCAGTTCATTTGGAGAGCCGGTGCAACCCGATCTGTCGCGCGCGTCTGCAGGCGGACAGTATCAACACTGTCGAACAACCCTCACATCGTTAGTTGTGTCTGCTCCTGGCCGCTACCATCGAGCTGACGACAGTTTGCTTAGTACGTTTTCCCCGCAACGGGGTCTTCAAGCCCTTCATATATCCTTTCTCTCCTTCCATCAGATCCGCCTATAAGAGATCTTGCAATTGGCACCTCGACTGCCATCCCTCCTACCCCAGACTCGCTGTCCGAGAACCCAAAGTTCCTCAGTATACTCCAATCAGTGCTCAAGACTTATGCACATCAAGACCTTGGAGTTATATCACAAGCCAAAGCGTTTGCATCTACAGCAGGGTCTTCGCTTGGATCAGGAGGAGCTTTCTTTCCCCAACAACGGAAAACACGTCGACACTCTAGTGGAGGCGGTGGGGATGGCGCAGGTGGCGCTAGTGCACAAGGAGGTGCAGGAGGTGCAGGAAGAGGTGGATGGGTGCATTTGAGCGACAGCAGGAATCCACCTGACTATGGTCGGATAGCTTGGCCAGAAGACATTTTCGGGAGCTTACAAGTAGATGGTGAGGGCAACTTGGTAGGAGAGGCGGGCGAGTATCAACCTAGTGGTACTTATAGGGTTGTTACGAGGGAAGGAATGTTAGTTACTCCCTCCGTTCGGCTTTGTGGGAGAGTATTAACTGTTTCACAGATTAGGATTGAGTGATTTCCTTAGGGGCAAGGTTATTGAAAGACTTCAACAGGAGGAAGAGGCCAATAGAGGCAGTCTTAGATAATTATTACTACGCCACTAAGCCGTGTGCCTGAAGTATTGCAACCATCAAAAGGTCAAGGTGACTCAAGCTAACTCCACTTAACACATCTGGAGTTAGCCCAGTAAATGGAGTCGAGTCATGATTACGTGGACAACGACATGCATGAAGGGACCTCTTCTTCCTGAAGATTGTCGGTGTCCAAATTCTGTTCAGTACATACCACAGACCTATGAAAATGTGTAGCAATGTGACTATCATGCAGAACAACACGACCTGCGTCATATTAGCCAAATCGCACTAGCGACAACGACAACGACAACGACAACAACGCCACAACATGTGATGTCGGACAGCAGATGTATAACATCTCGTCGCACTTCATCGGAGACACCACCAAGGTCCCATGATCTCAAATGCGTAGTCTTTTTCCTTATCGTCCCAACCGTTCTTTGCTTTTTCCTCCCCACAATCTTCAGCCTCAGCCTTGCTGAAGTGCCGGGCGGCTAGGCTAACTTAGTGTCACTATTCAACATTTGGTGGGGTCATCTCAGTCACCAGACCTCCGAGTAGAATCAACATCATTACGAAACTCCTATGGCGATGATGCCGCACCAGAACCAGGGGTACGATGATGAGGAACTCTCGATCTCTCTCGCGCCCTCCAACAATCGCCGCACACAAAACAAGGCTCCAGATGCCAATTCTAGCCGCACCACGAAATCGAAGGAACAGAAGTGTGTTGAGCCGGCCCCACAAAAGGCCGAGCAACGAATCGGTGCCTATCATGTCATCCGAACACTTGGAGAAGGTTCGTTCGGCAAGGTGAAGCTTGCAGTTCATCGGACGACGAACCAGCAAGTAGCCTTGAAGATCATTGCGCGAAAGAAACTCATCAGTCGTGATATGGCGGGCAGAGTTGAACGAGAGATTGAGTATCTACAGTTACTAAGACATCCTCACATTATCAAGCTGTCAGTTAAAAGTTTCGATTGTGCGAGCTATGCTAACAATTGGTAGATATACCGTTATCAAAACTCAGCAGGAGATTATAATGGTCCTCGAATATGCCGGCGGCGAACTCTTCGATTATATCGTACAACATGGCAAAATGCAAGAAGATAAAGCTAGAAGGTTCTTTCAACAGATAATATGTGCCGTCGAATATTGTCATAGACATAAGATCGTCCATCGCGACCTGAAGCCGGAGAATCTACTCTTGGATACAGACCTCAACGTCAAAATTGCAGATTTCGGCTTGAGCAATATCATGACAGATGGCAATTTTCTCAAGACCAGTTGCGGAAGTCCGAACTACGCTGCGCCTGAGGTTATCAATGGCAAATTATACGCTGGCCCCGAAGTGGATGTGTGGAGCTGCGGTGTTATATTATACGTTTTGCTCGTCGGACGCCTCCCATTCGACGATGAACATATACCATCTCTATTCGCAAAGATTGCGAAAGGTCATTATACTGTCCCAAGTTACATGAGCCATGGAGCTGCTTCCCTCATCAAGAAGATGTTGGCCGTCAATCCGGTACACCGCGCTACCATTGAGGAAATCCGCCAGGATCCGTGGTTCCTCAAGGATCTCCCGGACTATCTGAAACCTCCTGTTGAAGATTTTATAGACACAGGTGTGGATCCGAACAAAGCTATTAATTTTCGTGCGATTGCTCCTAATGCTCCTCCTGAAGTTCAAGAAAGGCTCCACAACGATCTCATAACGAAGGTGGGAAAGACAATGGGTTATGGCAAGCAGGATGTTGTAGAAGCTTTAGAAGCAGAAGAGCCATCAGCAATCAAGGATGCATACCTTATCGTGCGTGAAAATAAGCTCATGGAACAGAAGAATCGTAAGTCTTCACTTTTTCCAGGATTCTGAATTTGATCTCATTTCGATCTAGCGGGCCTGGCGCAATTTGGTGCCGCATCGCCTCCTCCTTGGAATGATCTCGATGGGTCTTCCATTAAAGCAGCCATGAATAGGCCTCCCACGCCTGGATCTCCTCTCGCAAAACCTGAAGTGGAAGAGAGTATTCAATCAATACCTGAAGGAAGTCGAGCATCTCAACTTGGCCCTCGCCGCCCAG
>Ga0335072_10010981_pt1 | contig 12992 bp, 8 predicted proteins | sample Lox_Sample_21_FD_206725 | JGI IMG/M metagenome (GOLD analysis project Ga0335072, IMG submission 206725) | Soil microbial communities from Loxahatchee National Wildlife Refuge, Florida, United States - Lox_Sample_2.1 | ecosystem: Environmental > Terrestrial > Soil > Wetlands | place: USA: Florida...
GCACCGGGCCGAAGATCTCCTCGCGGGCGATGCTCATGTCGTTGGAGACGTCGGTGAACAGCGCGGGCGTGACGAAGTTGCCCGAGGCCAGGTCGCCCTCGGCCCGGGTGCCGCCGCTGACCAGACGGGCGCCGTCTGCCTGGCCCTGGGCGATCAGCCCGAGCACCCGGTCCATCTGCCTGGTGTTGATCAGCGGCGACGACGTCACGGCGGGATCGAACGGATTGCCGTAGCTGACCATCCCGGCGATCATCTGGGACATCGCCAGGAACTCGTCGGCAACGTCGCGGTGCACGAGCGCCCGGGTCTGGGCCAGGCAGACCTGCCCGGAAAGGCCGAGCGTCACCGTGCCCATCGTGATCGCCGCGGCCGTGGACACGTCCGCGTCGGCGAACACCAGCGCCGGGCTCTTGCCGCCCATCTCGAGGCTGACCCGCTTGAACCCGTCCGCCGACGCTTCGACGATCCTGCGCCCGACGGCGCGGCTGCCGGTGAACGAGAGCTTGTTGACCATCGGGTGGTGGATCAGCGCGTCGCCGGTCGGATCGCCCGGGCCGGTCACCACGTTCAGCACCCCTGCCGGGAGCCCGGCCTCCTCGATCAGCCGGGCCAGCCGCAGCACCGCGAACGTCGCGTACTCCGATGGCTTGAGCACGACCGTGCACCCGGCCGCGAGCGCGGGGGCCACCTTCTGAGCGGTCAGCAGCAGCGGCGCGTTCCACGGGACCACGGCGCCGACCACGCCGACCGGCTCGCGCAAGGTCATGACCAGGTGATCGCCGCCCTGGTAGGGCGGCAGCGTCTCGCCGGCCAGCTTGTCGACCCAGCCGGCGTGGTGGTCGAACACGTCGGCCACGAACGCGGCGGAGGTCGCGTACACGGTGCCGAAGCTCAGCGGCACGCTGTTGTCCAGGGCCTGCAGCTTCAGCAGTTCGTCCCCGTGCTCGCGGACCAGGTCGGCGATCCGGCGCAGCACCCGGATCCGCTCGCTCGCCCGGGCGCGCGGCCACGGCCCCTCGTCGAAGGCCCGGCGCGCCGCCCGCACGGCCCGGTCCACGTCACCCGGCCCGGCAACCGGGAACGAGGCGACGTCTTCGCCTGTCGCGGGATGACGGTGGTTCCAGGCCTGGCCGTCGCCGGCCGCGGACCACTGCCCGTCGATCAGCATCAAGCCGTCGCAGAGACCGATCTCGTCGCGATGCGGTGTGATCGATGCGACCATTACCAGGCTCCTTAGTAGAACACGTTCTACTTGCCGGAGCGTACACCGTACATTGGCGCTATGGGGATCGAGCTGCGCGGCGGCGACGACGGCGTCGCCGAGGTGGTGATCGACTTTCCCCCGGTGAACGCGCTGCCGGTACAGGGATGGTTCGAGCTCGCAGACGTGGTGACGAGGGCGGGCGCGGACCCGGTCACCAGAGTGGTCATCGTCGCTGCAGAGGGCCGCGGCTTCTGCGCGGGCGTGGACATCAAGGAGATCCAGCACTCCCCCGGGCACGAGGCGCTGGTCGGCGCCAACCGCGGCTGCTTCGCGGCGTTCGCCGCGGTGTACGACTGCCCGGTGCCGGTGATCGCCGCCGTGCACGGGTTCTGTCTCGGCGGCGGCGTCGGCCTGGCCGGCAACGCCGACATCGTGATCGCGGCGGACGACGCGACGTTCGGGTTGCCCGAGGTCGACCGGGGTGCGCTCGGCGCGGCGACCCACCTCGCCCGGCTGGTGCCGCAGCACCTGGTGCGCGCGATGGTCTACACCTGCCGCACCGTCACCGCCCAGGACCTGCACGGCTTCGGCTCGGTGCTCGACGTCGTGCCGCGGCAGGACCTCCGCGAGGCGGCCCGCGACGTTGCCGGTCAGATCGCGGCCAAGAACCCGGACGTGATCCGGCTGGCCAAGCAGTCGCTGAACGGGATCGATCCGGTCGACGTCAAGCGCAGTTACCGCTACGAGCAGGGCTTCACCTTCGAGCTCAACCTGACCGGCGTCTCCGACGAGGCGCGCCAGGCGTTCCTGGACGGGACGGACGGGCCGGACGGGACGGGCCGTGACCGCTGACAAGGTGATGAACGCCGACGACGTGACCGGCGAGCTGCGCTCAGGGATGACGATCGGGATCGGCGGCTGGGGCTCCCGGCGCAAGCCGATGGCCCTGGTCCGGGCGATTCTGCGGTCCGGGCTGACCGACCTGACCGTGGTGTCCTACGGCGGGCCCGACGTCGGCCTGCTGGTGGCGGCCGGGCGGGTACGCCGCGTGGTCTGCGGCTTCGTCACGCTGGACTCGATCCCGCTCGAGCCGCATTTTCGCCTGGCCCGCCAGGGCGGCGCGATCCAGCTCACCGAGCTGGACGAGGGCATGCTGCACTGGGGCCTGCTCGCGGCCGCGCACCGGCTGCCGTTCCTGCCGATCCGGGCCGGGCTCGGCTCCGACGTGCCGCGCGTCAACCCGGAGCTGCGCACCGTGCGGTCCCCGTATGACGACGGCGAGCAGCTCATCGCGATGCCCGCGCTGCGCCTGGATGCCGCCCTGATCCACCTCAACCGCGCCGACCAGGCGGGCAACGGCCAGTACCTCGGCCCGGACCCGTACTTCGACGACCTGTTCTGCCAGGCGGCGGACAGGGCGTTCCTATCGTGTGAGCAAGTGGTGGACACGGCGAGCCTGCTCGCCGCGGGACCACCGCAGAGCCTGCTGGTCAATCGGGCCATGATCGACGGCGTGGTCGAGGCGCCCGGCGGCGCGCACTTCACCAGTTGCGTGCCCGACTACGGACGCGACGAGGCGTTCCAGGCCGAGTACGCCGCGTCCGCGGCCAGCGCGGAGGCGTGGCAGCGATTCGCATCCGGCTACCTGGCCGGCGGGGAGGCCGACTACCAGGGCGCGGTGCGGCGGTTCCGCGATGCCGCAAAGGCCCGCCCGTGACCGCGGACCACGTGACCAGAGCAGAGATGTGCGTGGTCGCGTGTGCCGAGGCGTGGCGTAACGACTCCAGAATGCTGGCCAGCCCGATGGGCGTGATCCCCGCGCTCGGCGCCCGGCTGGCGCGGCTTACGTTCGCGCCCGGCCTGCTGCTCTCCGACGGCGAGGCGTGCCTGCTCGCGCCGGACGACGAAACCGTCGAGGGCTGGCTGCCGTTCCGGGCCGTGTTCACGACGGTCGCGGCCGGCCGGCGGCACGTGATGATGGGGGCGGCGCAGCTCGACAGGTACGGCAACCAGAACATCTCCTGCATCGGCGACTGGTCCCGGCCCCGGGCCCAGTTGCTCGGGGTGCGCGGCGCGCCGGGGAACACGATCAACCACCCGGTGAGCTACTGGATCCCGCGGCACACGCCGCGGGTGTTCGTCGAGGCCGTCGACATGGTCTGCGGCATCGGCTACGACCGCGCGGCCGCGGTCGGCGCGCGCTTCCACGACCTGCGTGTCGTCGTCACCAACCTGGCCGTGCTCGACTTCCAGACGCCCGGCCACGCGATGCGGCTGCGCTCGGTCCACCCGGGCGTGACCGTGCCCGATGTGGTGGCGGCCACCGGCTTCCCGCTCGCCCTGCCGGATGACGTGCCGGTGACCCGAGCGCCGACGCCGGCCGAACTGGCGCTGATCCGCCAGCGGCTGGATCCGGACGGCCTGCGCGAGCGGGAGCTGGCGTGATCCGCACGCCGCTGACCGACCTGCTGGGCATCAGCCACCCGATCGCGGCTACCGGCATGGGTTACGTGTCCGGCGCCCGGCTGACCGCGGCCACGTCGCAGGCCGGCGGGCTCGGCATCATCGCGTCGGCGACGATGAGCCACGACGAGATGCGTTCGGCCATTCGCGACGTCAAGGAGCGGACCGGCGCGCCGTTCGGGGTCAATGTCAGGTCCGACGCCCCGGACGCGGCCGGGCGAGTCGAGACGATCATCGCCGAGGGCGTACGCGTGGCGTCGTTCGCGCTGGCCCCTCGCCAGGACCTGATCGCGCGGCTCAAGGACGCGGGGGTCGTGGTGATCCCGTCCGTCGGCGCGCGACGGCATGCGGAGAAGGTCGCAGGCTGGGGCGCTGACGCGGTCATCGCGGCCGGGGCCGAGGCCGGCGGGCACACCGGGCCGGTCCCCACCAGCCTGCTGATCCCGCAGGTCGTGGACGCCGTGGACATACCGGTGATCGCGGCGGGCGGGTACTTCGACGGCCGCGGCCTGGTGGCGGCGCTGGCGTATGGCGCGGCCGGGATCGCGATGGGCACCCGGTTCCTGCTGACCAGCGACAGCCCGGTGCCCGACGCGGTCAAGCGCGCCTACCTGGCCAGCGACGTCACCGGCACCGTGGTCACGACCCGGGTCGACGGGGTGCCGCACCGGGTGCTGCGCACGCCGCTGGTGGAACGGCTGGACCGGGCCGGGCCGGTGCGCGGCCTGACCCGGTCGGTGCGCAACGCCGCGGCGTTCCGCGGGCTGTCCGGCCTGAGCTGGCCGGACCTGATCCGGCAGGGCCGGGCGTTGCGCCACGGCAGCGAGCTGACCTGGGGCCAGGTGCTGATGGCCGCGAACACCCCGATGCTGCTGCGCTCGGCCATGGTGGACGGCCGCCCGGACCTCGGCCTGATGTCGTCCGGTCAGGTCGCGGGCCTGATCGACGACCTGCCGTCGTGTGCGGAGCTGATCGCCCGGATCATCGCCGAGGCCGAGCAGACGCTGGCCCGCCTCGGCAACCTGGCCCGCCCGGGCCAGCCAGATCAAGACCAGAAGTCTTAACGCCCCGGCTCCCCCACGCTGGGCTCCCGGCCGGCCCGGCCATAGCCCTCATACCGCGGCTCCGCCGCGCGCGGTGCGCTAATCGTGCGGCTCATCCACCCAGACCCGCAGCGCCTCGCCGAAGATCGTGCCCAGCCGATACCTGACCCAGCGACGAGTCTCGTCCGGAAGCTGCGGAACATCACCATAGGCGAGCACGGTGACCGCCGAGCCCAGGCCGTCCTGCTCGATCAAAACCTCCACCGCCGTCACGGCGGAATCCACCCAAGGTCTCAGGAGGATGGCGTCGGGTCGCCGGGAAGCGGCTACCTGCGGGAACGGCTCGCCTGTCAGCAGGGACAGCCACCGCTCCAGGTCGTCAGCGACCGCCTCGTACATGACCCAGGGCGGCGGGGCGTACTTCCACCGTCTGCCCACAACAACAAATTCGGCAGGAGCCGGCCACGCTCGATCGCCGTTCACGCCTGTACCCTACGGCGCGATCTTGTGGCACTCTGGCAGCGTGACCGGCCTGGCGGCTCTGCCGCTGGGCCGAGTCACGTCGGCCAGCATGGCTGGCCGGTCATTCCTTCGCTGTCGCCAGATCCCAGGCCCCAGGCGCCCTGGGGCACTGAGGGGAAACCGAGAAAAGTATCAACGCAAATACGGTGGCGACACAGGCTCGCCACAGGGCGGGGGTCCCGATGCCGCGCTGTGGCCGGTACTCGACATCTTGCATAAGCAAAGGCTTGCCGCCCATACGACCTATCCCCCGCAAAGAGGCCTAAGTGTAACGAAACGAGTGTATCGCTCCCCGACTGCGGCGGGCGCCGCCGATCCGTCGCGCCCTCGCTGCCGGCGTCACTCGGTTATGTTCCACCCCCGCAGGGCCAGGCGTCACAGGCGCTCGATGATCGTGACGTTGGCCTGGCCGCCGCCCTCGCACATGGTGATCAGGCCGTAGCGCCCGCCGCCGCGCGACAGGGAGTGCACCAGCGTAGTCAGCAGCCGCGCTCCGGTCGCGCCGAGCGGGTGACCCAGCGCGATCGCGCCGCCGGATGCGTTGACCCGCGCCGGGTCGGCACCGGTCTCGCGCAGCCAGGCCAGCACCACGCTCGCGAACGCCTCGTTGATCTCGACCAGGTCGATCTGGTCCAGGGTCATCCCAGCACGGCCCAGCGCATGTGCCGTCGCGGCGATCGGCGCGGTGAGCATCAGGACCGGGTCGTCGCCGCGGGCGGACAGATGCCGGATCCGGGCCAGCGGCCGCAGGCCATGCGACCGGACCGCGCGCGGCGACGCGACCAGCAGCGCGGCCGCGGCGTCGGCGATCTGGCTGGACAGCGCGGCGGTGATCAGCCCGCCCTCGCGCAACGGCTTCAGGCCGGCCATCTTGGCGGCCGAGGTGTCCCTGCGCGGGCACTCGTCGGCCGTGACCTCGCCGTACGGGACGATCTCGGGGTAGAACGCGCCCGAATCCGCGGCGGCGACCGCACGCTGATGGCTGGCCAGCGCGAAACGCTCCATCTCCTCGCGCTCGATCCCCCACTTGGCCGCGATCATGTCCGCCGCGCGAAACTGCGAGATCTCCTCGGTGCCGTACCGCTCGCGCCACCCGGCTGACCCGCCGAACGGATCGTCGAAGCCGTAGGCCTGCCCGGCCAGCATCGCGGCCGCGATCGGGATCTGGCTCATGTTCTGAACCCCGCCCGCGATCACCAGGTCCGCCGTCTCGCTCATCACGGCCTGCGCGGCGAAGTGCACCGCCTGCTGGGACGAGCCGCACTGGCGGTCCACGGTGACGCCCGGCACGGCCTCGGGCAGCCCCGCCGCCAGCCACGCGGTCCGCGCAATGTCCCCCGCCTGCGGGCCGATCGTGTCCACGCACCCGAACACGACGTCGTCGACCGCCAGAGGATCAACGTCGCAGCGCGTCAGCAGCGCCCGGATCACGTGCGCCCCCAGGTCGGCCGGGTGCGCGCCGGCCAGGCCGCCGCCCCGCCGCCCGACCGGCGTCCGGACCGCATCGACCAGGAACGCCTCCGCCATCGCCACGCCCCTCGGTTAGACTAGGTAGAACACGTTCTACTTATACCGAGCTTATATCGGCGGAGGGCGGATGGATCTGGCCTACACGCCCGAGCAGGAACGGCTGCGTGAGCAGCTTCGCGAGTACTTCGCCGGCCTGATGACTTCCGAGGTGCGCGCAGGCCTGGGCGACCCAAGCGGCGACTACGGCGACGGCCAGGCCTACCGGGACGTGGTACGCCAGCTCGGCCGCGACGGCTGGCTGGTGCTCGGCTGGCCGGCCGAGTACGGCGGGCGCAACGGCTCGGTGCTCGACCAGCTCATCTTCACCGACGAGGCGGCGGCCGCCGGGGTGCCGGTCCCGTTCCTGACGATCAACACCGTCGGCCCGACGATCATGCGGTTCGGCACGGACGAGCAGAAGGCGCGCTACCTGCCGAGGATCGCGGCAGGCGAGCTCCACTTCTCGATCGGCTATTCCGAACCCGAGGCCGGCACCGACCTGGCCTCGCTGCGCACCAGGGCGGTACGCGACGGCACCGATTACGTGATCAACGGCCAGAAGATGTGGACCAGCCTGATCCAGTACGCGGACTTCGTCTGGCTGGCCTGCCGGACCGACCCGGACGCTCCCCGGCACAAGGGACTGTCGATCCTCATCGTGCCGACCGACGCCCCCGGGTTCTCCTGGACGCCGGTGCACACGATGGCCGGCCCGACCACCAGCGCCACCTACTACTCCGACGTGCGCGTGCCCGCCTCCGCGCTGGTCGGCGAGGAGAACAGGGGCTGGCCGCTGATCACCAACCAGCTCAACCATGAGCGGGTCGCGCTCACCTCCTCGGCGCCGATCCGGCTGGCGCTGCGCGAGGTCTGCGACTGGGCCGCGGCGACCAAGCTCGCCAGCGGCGAGCGGGTGATCGACCAGGAATGGGTCCGGCTCAACCTGGCGCGGGTGCACGCCAAGACCGAGTTCCTCAAGCTGATCAACTGGCGCATCGCAGCGGAGGCGGACGGTGGCGGAAGCGGCGGGGGTGGCGGAAGCGGCGCGCACACCGGCGGTGCGGAAGGTGAGCGGCAGCGCAACCCCGGGCTCGGCCCGGCGACCGCGTCGGCGACCAAGGTCTTCGGCACCGAGTTCGCGACCGAGGCCTACCGGCTGCTGATGGAGGTGCTCGGAGCGAACGCCTACGTCCGCGAGGGCTCGCCCGGCGCGCTGCTGTCCGGCCGGGTCGAGCGCATGCACCGGGCCGCGCTGATCCTGACCTTCGGCGGCGGCACCAACGAGGTCCAGCGCGACATCATCGCCGCGGCCGGCCTCGGTCTCCCCTACGCCAGGCGCTGAGACGAGGAGCGATGGACTTCATCCTGAGCGAGGGCCAGAACGAGCTCGCCGCCCTCACCCGGCGCATCCTCGCCGACCGGGTCACCCAGGACCGGCTGCGCGAGGTCGAGGCGGCCGGCGACCGGTTCGACCCCGCGCTCTGGGCCGACCTGGCCGCCGCCGGCGTGCTGGCGGCTGCCCTGCCCGAAGACCTCGGCGGCGCCGGGCTTGGCCTGCTGGAGCAGTGCTCTGTGCTGGCCGAGATCGGCCGCGCGGTCGCCCCAGCGCCCTACCTCGCCTCGATCGTGCTCGGTGCCGGAGCGATGGCCCGGTTCGGCACCCCCGGCCAGCGCAAGCAGTGGGCCGAGCCGGCCGGCCGCGGCGAGCTCATCCTCACTGCCGCGCTGGCCGAAGAGGAGGGCGCCCCGGCGGTCACAGCGGAAGAGGCCGGCGGTGGCTGGCGTCTGAGCGGAACGGCGACCGCCGTGCCCGCCGGCCTGCGGGCGGACCTGACGCTGCTGCCCGCGCTGACCGCCCACGGCGTCCTGGTCTTTCTTCTTGAACGCCCCGGCTCCCGCGTCACCTGGGCCCCGCAGCACCTGGTGGACGGGGACATTGCCGCGCGCCTCGAACTCGATGACGTGGAATTTCGCAGCGAAAGCGTGCTCGGCGGACCGCAGCGGGGCGCGCAGGTCGCGGACTGGCTGGCGGCGCGTGCAACGGTCGGGCTGTGCGCGCTGCAGCTAGGCATCGTCGAGCGGGCACTCGAGCTCACCTCGGCGTACGCCAAGACCCGGGTCCAGTTCGACAGGCCGATCGGGAGCTTTCAGGCCGTGGCGGGCCGCCTCGCTGACGCCTACATCGACGTCGAGGCCGTCCGGCTGACGATGTGGCAGGCGGCGTGGCGGCTCGCGACCGGGCTGCCCGCCGAGACCGAGGTGGCCACGGCCAAATTCTGGGCGGCGGACGCGGGCCACCGGGTCGCGCACACCGCCGTGCACATCCACGGCGGCGTGGGCGTCGACGCCGACTACCCGGTGCACCGCTACTTCGTCGCGGCCAAGCGCGCCGAGTTCGAACTCGGCGGCGCCACCGCCCAGCTCCGCCGCGTCGGCGCCGCGCTCGCCCGCGCGCACTGACTGCCCGCCGTCGTCGGGCTTGTTCATTTCTGAGAGAGTTCCTAAGCTTTTGCCAGGGGATTGGCATTCGGAAATCCTGCCGGAAGGGTGGGGATCTGTGTCCGGCTGGAGCAAGGTGATCTTTGTTTCGTGCGCTGCTATAACGCAGGCCGCGGCTCATAATCCGTCGGCTCTTCGTCCTAGCCTTGGCCGGGAACGGCCATGGCCGTAGGAAGTGCTGGTCAGAGTCCTTTTGGCGGACATGCCGGCCGCGTTTTGTGCGTGGTGTTCCGGCCGGGCGGTTTGTTCGTTGCCACCGGCGGTGATGATGGCACCGTACGAATATGGGATGTCGGCAGCGGTGAGCAGCGTACCCAGCTCATAGGGCATACCGGTCCGGTCAAATCGGTTGCCTACGGCCCCGACGGCTCGGTGATCGCCAGCGCCGGAGACGACCGTACGGTGCGGATCTGGGATGCGGGCACGGGTGAGCAACGAGCGCAGCTCACCGGTCATACCGGGCCAGTGCAGTCCGTAGCGTATAGCCCGGACGGTGCGACAATAGCGAGCGCCGGAGACGACCGTACGGTCCGGATCTGGAACGCGGGCACGGGTGAGCAGTTGCGTCACCTGCCGCAGCGTCTCAGCGCGCTGAACGCGGTGGCGTTCAGTCCCGACGGAAGGCTCATTGCCTGCGCGGGCGGGGACATGGTCTGGATGTGGCGGACGGATGCCGATTCAGAGCCCAGAGGATTGACCGGCCACACGGGCAAGGTGAACGCGGTGGCGTTCAGTCCGGACGGGAAGTTGATCGCCAGCGCCGGTGGCGACCGGTCCGTCCGAATATGGGACGTCGACACCGGGCTGGAGCACTCGGTGTTTCAAGGACGCGGCACCGAGAACGCGGTCGCGTTCAGTCCAGACGGCACGGTCGTCACCAGTGCCGGAGACATCGGCAACGTCCTGGTCTGGCACCTAGAGCGCGGCGACGTGGTGGGCGAGATGGAAGGTCACGGCGCGGCGGTGAACTGCGTCGCGTACGATCCCGCCGACGGTGCCACCGCCGTGGCGACGGCGAGCGATGACGGTACCGCGATCGTGTGGGAGACCGGCTCGCGACGTGTGCGGCGGAAACTGGCGGGCCACACCGGGCCGGTGAACGAAGTGGCTTACGTCCTCGACGGACAGGCCATCGCAACCGCTGGCGACGATCGGACCGTGCGCGTCTGGGATGCCAGGACCGGCGAGCAGCGCGAACGAGTGCTCCCCCACGCTGGGCCGGTCACCGCGATGGCCTACAGCCCGCGCGACGCCCGGATGGTCACCGTCGACAGCAACAGGACCGTCCGAATCTGGGATCTGGCCGATGCGCGCGAGCCGAACACGCTGAAGACAGCCCACGGAAACTGGGTTCGCGCCGTCGCTTACAAGCCCGACGGCAGCGAGTTCGCGACCGCGAGCGATGACAAGACCGTCCTGATCTGGCGTGCGGACGGCCAGCTCGACGTCAGCTTGATCGGCCATACCGGCCCGGTCAGCGCGATTGCCTACCGCCGCAACGGCACCCTCGTGAGCGGCGGGCATGACGGCACGGTGCGGGTATGGCAAACAGACACCGAAAGCGATACCGGCCGGCCGCTGGCCGAATTCTCGGGAAACTTCGGCGAGGTGTGGTCCATCGCGTGCAGCCCCGAAGAAAATGGCGATGCGATCGCGGCGGCCGGCGGCGACGGGACCGTCCTGGTGTGGGACGTCGAAACGCGCAAGCAACTGGCACGGATAGATACCCGCGGCGGTCCTGTTTACGCGATGGCATACGATCCCGCGGGGTCCATGGTCGCGACCGCAAGCGGTGACGGAACGGTCAAGATGTGGGATGCCAGCACGTTCGCGCTTCGGCTGCAACTCACGGGCCACACCAGCGCCGTCCGGTCCGTTGCCTTCAGCCCCGACGGCGCGACGGTGGCTACCTGCGGATACGACGGCACGATCCGCGTGTGGGACGCCCGAACCGGTGAACAGCTCTCCGGATCGGGGTCCGGCATCCCGCGCGCCCGTCATCTCCCCATGGCGGGCGTGAGCAGCGATGCACCCAGTACCGTCGATTTGATCGGGGTCGGGCGTGACGTCTTCACGCTGGCCGAGTTGATTGCGGCGACCGAGACGAGGGCGCCGCTGGCGATCGCGGTGATCGGTGAGTGGGGGGCCGGCAAGTCGAGCATCATGGAATTGGTCGCAGCCCACGTACGCCGGATCGTCCAAGCATCGCACAACAATCGCAGCGCCACGTCGTTCGCGACCAGCGTCTCTCAGATTCCTTTCAACGCCTGGCACTACAGCAGCGAACATTTGTGGGCAGCCATCGCGCATCATATGTTCCGCGCACTCACGGAACATGACTGGCCGGAATCCGGCGCCGAGACGGATTCGGATCCCGGCAAGCTCCGTGCCGAAGGAGCGACGCTGCGTGACGAAATCGAAGGATACAAGAACGCTCTCGGGCAGTTGACATCGGAGCTGAGCAGGGAGAAGAACGCCCAGCCCAGCGGCCTCCTACGCTCGCTCGGCTCGCCGTCGTACGTGGCCAGGGCATTCGCATATGCCTACAGGGAGGCATTCCAGGACGGTAGGAAGTGGTGGCGCGCGGTACTCATCTGGGCGGCGCTGGCCACGATCTTCGTCGGATTGTCTCTTCTCTTCGAACGGCGGATAAGCATCGCGGTCGCAGCCATCGCCGGGATCGCCGGGGCGTTGCTGCCCATCTGGACGCGGCTCACGTCCTGGCATCGCATGCTCATCGACCTGGCTAATGCTCAATATCAGGAGCTAGAGCGCAAAAGGAGCGACCTCGAGCACAGAATGGCTGCGGCGAAAAAGCGGTTGTTGCTTATCGATGCACAATACCGGCTCGGCGAGTTCGTCCGGAATCGGGGCGAATCAAGCATATATAAGCGAGGTCGCGGCCTGATCGGAGATGTTCATGACGACCTGCTCGTGCTGAGCGACAATCTGCGTCAGGCACACGATGACTGGACGGCTGGCGACGGGCAGGCTGAACCGCCAGAACGGATCGTCCTTTACATCGACGATCTGGACCGCTGTCCGCCAGACCGAGTGGTCGAGGTACTCGAAGCCGTGCACCTGATCTTGACGCTGGACCTGTTCATCGTGGTCGTCGCCGTCGACGCGCGCTGGATGATCAGGTCACTGGAGTCCCACTACCGCGAGTTTTTCAGTGCCGCGAACGGTGCCGGAACGGGAAACGGGAGCCAGTCGGGCGGTGAGGGTAATCGAATCGCACCATACGACTATCTGGACAAGATCTTCCAGATCCCGTACACGCTCGTGCCACCACAGAATTCCGAGTCGGCGAGATACCTGCGGTCGCTGCTGCCCGAGCCACGGCTCGGCGCAACGTCCAAGCCACCCGCTACCGAGGCGCGCGGTGGCGTCGACCCGGCCGCCCCGGATACGGCGCCGGAAGGCCAGGCAAGCACGTACACGGGGCACACCAACAAGTCGCCGGGGAAGAAGACTGGCCGACGTGCGGCCGATCATGACGAAGCCTCTGCTGCAGAGCGGCGGACCTCGCAGCGAGCCAATCCAGACGCCGGATTTCGAACCGTGCTGGATCTCCAGCCGCCAAGTTTGGGGCTGAGCCATGCCGAGGTCGAGTTCATGACGCGGCTAGGGACGCTGACCCCGTCGCCGCGCGCCGCCAAACGCATGGTGAATCTTTACCGCCTGGTACGGATCAGCATCCCGGACGGTGAACTCGCTGCTTTTCTCGGCGGCACGAACGGGGAACCTTA
>Ga0335072_10010982_pt1 | contig 12991 bp, 10 predicted proteins | sample Lox_Sample_21_FD_206725 | JGI IMG/M metagenome (GOLD analysis project Ga0335072, IMG submission 206725) | Soil microbial communities from Loxahatchee National Wildlife Refuge, Florida, United States - Lox_Sample_2.1 | ecosystem: Environmental > Terrestrial > Soil > Wetlands | place: USA...
CGCCCGAGCCCGAGCGGCGCCTACGCGTGGGCTTCGTCTCGCCCGATTTCCGCACCCACTCGGTCGCCTATTTCGTCGAGCCGCTGCTCGCCTCCCTCGACCGCGCGTCGATCGAGAGCTTCTGCTATGCGAGCCTGCTGCGCCCCGACGCGACGACCGCGCGGCTCAAAGGCATGGCCGGGCATTGGCTCGACATCTACGGCGTTCCGGATGCCGCCATCGCCGAGCGCGTGCGTGCGGACGGGATCGACATCCTCATCGATCTCGCGGGCCATACCGCGGGAAACCGGCTCGGCCTGTTCGCGCATCGGCCCGCGCCCGTGCAAGCGACCTGGTGCGGCTATTGCAACACGACCGGCCTCGGCGCGATCGATTGGCGCGTGACCGACGGGATCGCCGATCCCGCGGGGGCCGAGCGCCGGCACAGCGAGCGTCTCGTGCGCTTGCCCCACGGTTTCCTGTGCTACGCGCCCGATGCGGATGCGTCGCCCGTCTCGCCCTTGCCCGCGCGCGACGCGGGCCGCGTCACCTTCGGCTCGTTCAACGCGTTGCCGAAGCTCTCGGCGGCGACGTTGCGCCTTTGGGCGCAAATCCTCGACGCGGCGCCCGGGTCGCGCTTGCTGCTGAAAGCGCCCCAGCTGCGCGACCGCAGCGCGCGTGGGCTTCTCATGGAGCGCCTCGCGTCGGCGGGGGTCGCGGCCGAGCGGGTCGAATTGGCGCCCTCGGTGCCCACGACGCGCGCGCATTTGGCGCTTTATGGCCGCGTCGATTTGGCGCTCGACCCGTTTCCCTATAACGGCACCGCCACGACCTGCGAGGCCTTGTGGATGGGCGTCCCCGTGGTGACGCTCGCGGGCCGCGTTCATGCGGGGCGCGTGGGCGCGAGCCTGCTCGCCGCAGCCGGATTGCCCGAGTTGATCGCCGCGACAGAAGCGGACTATGTCGCGCGCGCGGCGGCCTTGGCGCGCGATCTCGACCGGCTCGAGGCGTTGCGCCTGGGCATGCGCGACCGGCTCGCGGCGTCGCCGCTTTTGGATCGCACCGGCTTCGCGCGCGATTTCGAAGGCGCGTTGCGCGCGATGTGGCGCGACTGGTGCGCAAGGCAGGCACGTTGAGCGTTGCCGCCTAGCGCCCGCCGAACTCCTTGGCGCCGATCTTGTCGGCGCCCGAGGGAAGCGGTGCGTCGCGATCGTCGATCCAATGCAGCACGTCGTTCCACACGGTCTTCGCCTCGAGATCGCGTAGCACCATGTGATAGCCGTGGGGATAAAGCGCGACCGTGACTCGGTCGCCCTTGGGGAGGCGCGCGATCATCTCGCGCGTGGGTGCGCGCGGGATGATCTGGTCGCGCTCGCCATAGAGGATCAGGAGCGGTGCCGCGTCGAGCTTCGAGGAATCGGCGAGCGCCTTGTCCATCAGGTTGACCACGCCCCAGATCGCGTCGATGCGCGTCGATTTGAGCACGAGCGGGTCGCGCCCGAGGGCGATCAGCATCTTCTCGTTGTCGGACGGCACGATGTTGAGCCCGCGTCCCGTGACCTCGAGACCGGGCACGGTGTGCACGGCGAGCCAAAGCGCCACGCGCTTCCCGAGATCCATGGTGCTGCGGCCCCAGACCGCCGGAGCCGCGAGAATGATGCCCGCGACCTTGGGATGGTCGCGGGCCGCGAGCGCCGTCATGACCACGGCCCCGCCCATGCTTTCGCCGAGGGCGAAAAGCGGGGTCCCCGGATAGCGCCTATGCAAGAGCGCGGCGAACGCGTCGAAATCCGCGTCCATCGATTCGGTGCCGGCCCAAATGCCGGGATGGGGTGCGCGTCCGAAGCCGCGTTGGTCGTAGGCGTAGGTCGCGATCCCGTGGGCCGCCCACCAGGGCCCCGGCAACGCGAAGGCGTTGGCGTAATCGTCCATGCCGTGGAGGGCGAGGATCACCGCCTTGGGCTTCTCCTTGGGCAGCCAGCGCTCGACCGGCAGCCGCGCGCCGTCGGACGCGACGAAGATCTCGTCCACATGGGGCGGCGCTGGGGTCTCGGCGCGAAGCTCGGGCGCCTGGATCGGCGGACCCGCGGAATCGATCGTGGGCGCACAAGCCGCGAGCGCCAGCGCACACACAAGGCCAAGGGCGCACCCGCACCTCAACGCGCGCGCATCCACGCTAGCGCCCGCGTTCCGGTGCCGCGGCCGCAGCGCCGGCGCGGCCGTCGCCCGTGATCTCGAGGAACAGATCCTCGAGATCCGCCTCGGTGGTCGAGAGGTCGGCGATCGAGAGCCCGGCCGCGCGCAACGCGTCGAGAATCTCGCCCGCGCGCGTGCGGCTCGGCCGATAGCGGATCAAGAGCCGGCGCGGGCTCGCGAGCGTCGCGTCGAACGCCGCGAGGGCGGGCGGCAGCGCCGCGAGATCCTCGGCGAGCGTCACCGCGAGCTCCTTGCGGTCGAGCCGGCGCACGAGCGCCGCCGTCTCATCGCACGCGATCACGCGCCCATGGTCGATGATCGCGACGCGGTCGCACAGCATCTCCGCTTCCTCGAGGTAATGGGTCGTGAGCAGGATCGTGGTGCCGGCGCGGTTGAGCGTCTCGATGTGCGACCAGAGCTGGCGCCGGAGCTCGACATCGACGCCCGCGGTCGGCTCGTCGAGCACGAGCACGGGCGGGCTGTGCACCATGGCCTTGGCCACCATGAGGCGCCGGCGCATCCCGCCCGAAAGCGCGCGCGCGGGCGAATCCGCCTGCTCGCGGAGGCTCACGGTCGCGAGGATCTCCTCGGTGCGGCGCTCGGCGCGCGGAATGCCGTAGAGCCCGGCCTGGAGGTCGAGGAGCTCGCGCGGCGTGAAGAAGGCGTCGAGGTTGAGCTCCTGGGGGACCACCCCGATCGCGGCGCGCGCGGCGCGCGGCTCGGTCGAGACGTCGAGGCCCCAGACGCGCGCCGTTCCGCCGGTCTTGATCACGAGGCCCGCGAGGATGTTGATGAAGGTCGACTTGCCGGCGCCGTTCGGGCCCAGGAGGCCGAACAGGGCGCCGCGCGGGATCGCGAGGTCGACCGCCTGGAGCGCGTGCTTCCCGGGCGCCTTGTCCTTGCCGCGATAGACCTTGTCGAGACCCACGGCCTCGACCGCGAATTCGGGCAACGGCGCCGTGGGAAGGCGGGATGGAGCAGGCTCGGCGGCCATGGCCGGAATGGGACGCCCTTTCATGCGCGGCGAACGACGGCGGCAGTTGATTGCCGGCCGGCAATGGGTATCATCGGGCGCCGGCGAAGGCAACGTCCGCCCGCCCGCCCGAAAGGTCGCTCATGGCTCAGCAGCAATACGAAAGCGAATCCTCGCCCCTGGGGCCCGCCGAGATCGTCGAGGTGGACAGCCCGGAGGTCGCGTGCGACGGCGGCGAATACGGCCACCCGCGGGTGTTCCTCAACATGGGCAAGGGGCGCGAGGTCGAATGCCCCTATTGCGACCGCCTGTTCAGGCTGAAGCCGGGTGCGGCCGCGGCCGGACATTAGGCCGCGCGCCATGAACGACGTCGTGCGTTATCGCGGCTCGTGCCATTGCGGCACGGTGCGCTTCGAGGTCGAGGGCGAGATCGCCGAGCTCGGCACCTGCCCCTGCTCGCTGTGCCGGCGGCGCCAATCGCGCGTGGCCAAGGTGCATGAGAGCAAGCTCAAGATCCTCGCGGGCGGGGACGCGCTCACCCTCTATCAATGGAACACGCGGCGCGCGCGGCATTATTTCTGCGCGCGTTGCGGCATCCACACCTTCAACGTGCGGCGCACGACGCCCGACTATTACAGCGTCAATGTCGGCTGCCTCGAGGATTTCGACGCGTCGGCATTGCCGGTGCGGCCCAATGACGGCATCGCCATGACCGTGGTCGACGCGGCGGCGCGGCCGGAATGGACCGGCCCGCGCGCCAAGGCGTGACGCGCCGCACGGACGGCGCCGCCGATCCCCTCGACTCGCGGCGCCGGTTCCGGCATGTTCGGACACGGGCGCGGCGCCGGTTGCGCCGGCGCGCGACGCTCCCCATGGCAACCTGAGCCGCGGCCCTACATGTCTTCCGTCCGAGCATGACCCGCGCCCAACGCCCCGTCTCGAGCTTCAAGCCACGCCACGTCTACCTCGTGGACGGCTCGGGATTCCTGTTCCGCGCCTTCTTCGCGTTGGCGCCCATGACGCGGCCCGACGGCACGCCGGTCAACGCGGTCTACGGCTTCACGCGCATGATGATGAAGCTCTTGGCCGACGCGGACGCGGACTGCGTTGCGGTGATCTTCGATTCGGCGCGTAAGACTTTCCGCAACAGTATCTATCCCCAATACAAGGCCCAGCGCCCCGAGCCGCCCGACGAGCTGGTGCCGCAATTCGCCCTCGTGCGCGAGGCGGCGCGGGCGTTGAACCTGCCCGCCATCGAGCAGCCCGGCTTCGAGGCGGACGATCTGATTGCGACCTATGCGCGTCTCGCCGAGAAGCAGGGGGCCAAGGTCACCATCGTCTCGTCCGACAAGGATTTGATGCAGCTCGTGCGCCCCGGGGTCGAGATGCTCGATCCGATCAAGCAGAGGCCGATCGGCCCCGCCGACGTGATGGAGAAGTTCGGCGTCGGGCCCGAGAAGGTGGTGGACGTGCAGGCGCTCGCGGGCGATTCGACCGACAACGTGCCGGGCGTGCCCGGGATCGGCGTCAAGACCGCGGCCCAGCTCATCAACGAGTATGGCGACCTCGACACGCTTCTCAAACGCGCGGGCGAGATCAAGCAGCCCAAGCGGCGCGAGGCGCTGCTCGGGAACGCCGATCTCGCGCGCACTTCCCGCGCCCTCGTCAAGCTCAAGGACGACGTGCCGCTCGACGTGCCGCTCGACGCCTTGACCGTGCACGAGCCCGATCCCGCGAAGCTGATCGCGTTCCTGAAGGACCAGGCGTTCCGCTCGATCCTCGCGCAAGTCGAGGGGCGGGGCGCGCCGACCTCAGCGAGTGCCAAGGCGAACCACGCGGCGGACGCGATCGCCGCCAACGCCGAGTCGAAGCACGCGAAGCACGAGCCGGCGCCGGCTTCGCATCCGGCGCACCCGGCGCCCCATAAGGGTCACGCGCAGGCAGGCGGCAAGTTATCCGGCGCCAAGTTCTCCGGCACCAAGTCCTACGAGCTGGTCCAGTCGATGGAGGCGCTCGAGGCCTGGATCGCGGAAGCCACCGAGGCGGGCATCGTCGCGGTCGACACGGAGACCACGTCCCTCGATGCGACGCGCGCCGAGCTGGTCGGCGTCTCGCTTTCGGTCGAGCCGGGACGTGCGTGCTACATCCCGCTCGGCCATACCGCACCTCAGCGCCAGGCGACCCTCGATCTCGGCGACGGTGCCGCCGCCAAGAGCACGGGCAAGGCCGGTGCCCTCGTCCCCGGGCAGCTCAAGCTGGACGCGGCGCTCAAGGCGCTGAAGCCCATGCTCGCCGATCCCTCGGTGCTCAAGATCGGCCATAACATCAAATACGACATGGTGGTGCTCGCCCATTACGGCGTCGCGATCGAGCCCATCGACGACACGATGCTGATCTCCTACGTGCTCGAGGCGGGGCTCCACGGCCACGGCATGGACGAGCTCGCCGAGCTCCATCTCGGCCACAAGACCATCCACTACGAGGACGTGACCGGGCGCGGCAAGGCGCAGATCGGCTTCGCCGAGGTGGCGTTGGACAAGGCCTGCGACTATGCCGCCGAGGATGCGGACGTGACGCGCCGCCTCCATGCCGCGCTCAAGCCGCGCCTCGCACCCGAGCATGTGACCACGGTCTACGAGACTATCGAGCGGCCGCTCGTTCCCGTGATCGCGCGCATGGAGCAGGCGGGCATCAAGGTCGAGCTTGCGGAGCTCGAGCGCCTCTCGAAGGATTTCGCCAAGCGGCTCGCCGAGCTCGAGAAGCAGATCCACAAGCTCGCGGGCGAGGAGTTCAACGTCGGCTCGCCCAAGCAGCTGGGCGAGATCCTGTTCGACAAGATGAGCCTCGAGGGCGGCAGGAAGGGCAAGACCGGCGCCTATTCGACCGACGCCGACGTGCTCGAGGATTTGGCCGCCCAAGGCCACGATCTTCCGGCGCGCGTCCTCGACTGGCGCCAGCTCCAGAAGCTCAAAAGCACCTACGCCGACGCGCTCATGGAGCAGATCGACCCCAAGACCGGGCGCGTGCATACCGCCTACGGCATGGCGATCGCGTCGACCGGGCGCCTTTCCTCGACCGATCCCAATCTCCAGAACATCCCCGTGCGCACCGAGGAGGGCCGGCGCATCCGGCGCGCCTTCGTGGCCGAAAAGGGAATGCGGCTGGTCTCGCTCGATTACTCGCAGATCGAGCTGCGCCTCCTGGCCCACGTGGCCAGGATCGAGACGCTCCGGCAAGCGTTCAGGGACGGCGCCGACATCCACGCGATCACCGCGAGCCAGGTGTTCGGCGTGCCCGCCAAGGGCATGGACCCGATGATCCGCCGCAAGGCCAAGGCGATCAATTTCGGCATCATCTACGGCATCAGCCCGTTCGGGCTCGGCCGCCAGCTCGGCATTCCCCAGTCCGAGGCGGCCGCCTACATCAAGGCCTATTTCGAGCGCTATCCCGGCATCCGCGACTACATGGAGGCGACCAAGGAACTCGCGCGGAAGCAGGGCTTCGTCACCACCATCTTCGGGCGCAAGATCCACACGCCCGAGATCAGGAACGCGAACCCGGCGCGGCGCAATTTCGCCGAGCGCGCGGCGATCAACGCACCCTTGCAGGGTGGCGCCGCCGACATCATCAAGCGCGCCATGATCCGGGTCGAGCCCGCGCTCGAGCATGCCAAGCTCGGCGCGCGCATGCTGCTCCAGGTGCATGACGAGCTTCTGTTCGAGGTCAAGACCGCCGAGGTCGAGAAGACCATCGAGGTGGTGAAAGCCGTGATGGAAAGCGCCGCCCATCTCGACGTGCCGCTCACGGTCGATTCAGGTGTGGCCGAGAATTGGGCCGATGCGCATTAGGTTTACGCTCTGCGCAAATAATTGAATGAAACTAATATGCTAAGGCTCAAGTAGGAGAAAATAGACTTTCGACCCCGAAAGCCCTATATATTGACCGCATGGATCGGGAGGGGCCATTTGGTCAATCTGATCGATGCGCTTGGCGCGGCGGAAGCTTCGAGCGCGGACAAAATCACAATATATGTTCCGTCCCGCGACCGGCACGGCAATGTCGTGGATTTTGAGCCATGGGTTTCGCGAGCGATGGAGATTCTTTCGAACGTTGGCGGGGGCGCAACGCGATTTCCTTCGGCACAAGGCGCGTGGCAAAATCCTGAGTCTGGCAACTTAATCGTCGAAGAGGTGACTCTCGTTTACGCTTTCGTCGATGGTGATACGTTAGTCGCTTGGCTTCCGGAAATACGACAGTTCTTGCACGAAATGGGGCATGCCTTAGACCAAGGCGAAGTCGTCGTAGAGATTAACGAGGCCTTGTACAAGATGCGCAAGTTCGACGTTTGAGGGATTCGCTATGGGGCGTCTTGTCATTGCTGACAAACCGAAATCGCGGCTCGAGGTTATCGAGTCAAATCCGCGCCGTAGGATTACGCCCGAGGAAGTCGAAGCAGGACTGAGTGCTGAGCGCGTTGTAGAAGTGCCTGTTGGCGGGTCACCGTTCTCAACGTATGCGGTGAGGCAGGAACTTTTTCGCCGCCTGCGGTCTACGGGCGGTCGGCCGGGTATCAATGGCGCTGACATCAAACCCAAAATTCCCATGGATCGACGCATATGGAAAACATTGGAAGAACTTACCAAGACAATGGAGTATGAAAACTTTCATCCGACACCGGGGCAGTTGGCGTCGATTATTTTAAGTGACGGCGTCACTCGTTTTTTGGCCAACCGGCGACTCGGCGAAAAAGGAATTAATTTGCGCGCAGATCGCACTGACGAGATTGCGCAGCTGGTCAACGCGACATTGTATCCGACATGGCGCAAATATGCCGAAAAATTGGTTGGTATCGGAAGTGAACTTTTTGGATATGCGGAAATTCCAATCACTGAAAAGGGTGCAAGCGATGCCAGGGTTGTCGCAATGGCACTTTTGTGTCGGACAATAAGCAATCTCAAGGGAACTACAATTTTAGTAGACGCCGGTAGAATTATCGAAGCGCGTATTCTTGCACGGTCTTGTATCGAAAACTTAATATACGTCGGCGCATTGCGTGAAGAAGGAGACAAATTTGTAAAGGAAATGGCCCTCGATGGGCTCGCTAACCGGAAGGCACTAGCTGAAATTCTGCTTAATAGAAAACCCAAAGACGCCGAACAGAAATGGGAAGCGCCATTACGGGCCTTTCTGAGAAGGCATAAGTCGGGGCAAAATGTCAAAAAGTCGCTTAGCCCGAAGGGCATCGCGCGCGACACTATGGTTCGCGATGCATATGTATTTTATGCCCAGCTATCGGGAGATTCTGCGCACCCGACAACGGACGCGTTGAGCCGCTATTTCGTGCGAACCAAGGAGAGTGATCGCCCCGAGCGCGGCCTGGACATGGAGCCACTGCCCAAGGCAACTGAGCAAATAGAAACAATAAAATACGCTTGTGAAGCGGGTTTGGGCGTGTGCGTCGGAGTAAATGAGATTGTTGGCGGCACTGCAGTTGCCGCGAGCATCGCTCAAGCTATGAATGAATACGAAACAATCACTCTTGCTCAAGCGGGCTCGACGCAGGTTCGCGTGCAAAAGTAGACGGCTATGCGCGCCCCACTACGCCGCGGCGTGGATGCGCGCCGCGAGCACCTTCTCGTCGACGTGCGCCTCGAACTGCTTGAAGTTGTTCTCGAAGCGCTTCGCGACCTCCTGCGCCGTCTTGTCGTAGGCCCCCTGGTCCTTCCAGGTCTTCTTCGGGTTGAGCACGTCGGACGGCACGTCCGGGCAGCTTTCGGGGATCATGAGCCCGAACTCGTCGAAGCGCACGGTCGAGACCTGCGCCAATCGCCCGTCGAGGGCCGCGCGCACCATGGCGCGCGTGTGGGCGATGTTCATGCGCTTCCCGGTGCCGTAGGCGCCGCCGGTCCAGCCCGTGTTGACGAGCCAGCATTTGACGTTGTGGCGCGCGACGTATTGGCCGAGGAGCTTCGCATAGACCGTCGGATGGCGCGGCATGAAGGGGGCGCCGAAGCAGGTCGAGAAGGTCGCCTCGGGATCGCGCCCCATGCCCTTCTCGGTGCCCGCGACGCGCGCGGTGTAGCCCGAGAGGAAATGGTACATCGCCTGGTCCGGCGTGAGGCGGCTGATCGGCGGCAGCACGCCGAACGCGTCGGCGGTGAGCATGATCACGTTGTCGGGATGGCCCGCGACACCGGTCAGGCTCGCATTGGGGATGAACTCGATCGGATAGCAGGAGCGCGTGTTCTCGGTGAGGCTGTCGTCGTCGAGGTCGAGGATGCGCGTCTCGGGGTCGATCACCACGTTCTCGAGCACCGAGCCGAAGCGCCGCGTGGTCTCGTAGATCTCGGGCTCGGCCTCCTCGGAGAGGCGGATCACCTTCGCGTAGCAGCCGCCCTCGAAATTGAACAGCCCGTTCTCGGACCAGCCATGCTCGTCGTCGCCGACCAGGGTGCGCGTCGCATCGGCCGAGAGGGTGGTCTTGCCCGTGCCCGAGAGGCCGAAGAACACGGCCGCGTCGCCGCGCGGCCCCACATTCACCGAGCCGTGCATCGGCAGCACGCCCTTGGGCGGCAGGAGATAGTTCAGGAGCCCGAACACGGACTTCTTGATCTCGCCCGCATACGACGTGCCGCCGATGATCACCATGCGCTTCTTGAAGTTGACCAGGATGAAGGTCTCGGAGCGCGTGCCGTGCTTCGCGGGATCGGCCAGGCAGGTGGGTGCCTGGAGGATGGTGAAGTCGGGCGCGAAATCCTTGAGCTGGTCGGTCGACGGGCGGATGAACATGTTGCGCGCGAACAGGCAATGCCAAGCGCTTTCGGTGATGACGCGCACCGAGAGCCGATAGGCCGGGTCGGCGCCCGCATGGCAGTCGGCGACGAACACGTCCTTCCCCTCGAGATGGTTGAGGATGTGCTCGTAGAGCGCGTCGAAATGGCGCTCGGCGATCGGCTGGTTGATCTTGTTCCACCAGACGTTCGGCTTGGTGTCCGCTTCCTCGACGATGAACTTGTCGGGGACCGAGCGGCCGGTGTGCTTCCCGGTCTCGACCACGAAGGCGCCGCCCTGGCCGATCATGCCCTCGCGCCGCAGCACCGCCTCCTCGTAATAGGACGGGACCGCGAGATTCCAATAGGCGGTGCGGACGCGGCGCAGACCGGAATGGCTCAGCCCATGACGGCTGATGACGGGACCCACCTGCTGCACAATCTCCTCCCTAAGAATTCGACGCGGCGCGGGCCGCGATTGGCGCCCGAGCGCGATTGGTGCCCGGCCGCGATTGGTGTTTAAGCGCCGCGGTTCCGGCACGGGACCGGAATCTACAAGCCGCCTCGTCCGGTTTGCAACCGACTCCCCGTGATCATTGCGGGGCCGCGCAGAAATACGTGCCGAATCAAGCCTTTGTGCGCGCCTCCCGGGCCCAGGCCACGAGCGCCGCGCGCGCCGCCGCGGCATCCTCGACCGGTCGGGGAAACGTGAGTCGGGCGACCCGGCCGCGCCGGCGCAGATCGATGCCCTCGGGGTCGATGCCGGTCATGCTCCACTCGGCGCCGTCGAGCCCGAGGAGGCGTTGGGCATAAAGCGTCAGCGCGTCCGCGTGATCGCGGTTCATGTGCTGGACAATTTCCGCCTCGGCCGCGGCGAGCGAAGCCGCGCGCGCGGGATCGTAGAGAATGTCGCGCGCATCGACCCAGTGGATGCGCCCGAACCCCGCGACCAGGTGGCCGCGCGTGGGCTCGACGCGGAAATAGCGGAAATCGTGGAAGCTCGAATAGGGTGCCGCACTCGGATGGCGCGCGAGGAAGCGCGCCCGATCGGCCGGGTCCACGGTCTCGCGCGCGCGGCCCACGAGGGTCAAGCGCGGACCGGTCAAGGGCTCCTCGAGCCCGCCGGTACCGTCGAACAGAAGCGACACATGGAGATCGCGTTGGATGTTCTTGGTGTGCTCGGCGAGGTCCGAGATGAGCAAAAGCGGCGTCGCGTCGGGCATGCAGGCGACCATGACGAGGGACGCGTAGGGCCAGTTGGCGCCGTCGCGCGCGAGGGAGGTCGCGAGCGTCGCGCGGTCGGCGGCGCGGATGAGGCCGCGCGCGATGATCCCGGGGGCCGGGCCGGACTCCTCCTCCCGATCCTCGTCGTCCGCTTCTGCCGCCATCCCGACCTCGCGCCCGAAATACGCCCCGGCCCGAGTATAACGCCCCGGCTGGGCCCCGACAGCGCTCCCTCGGGCGCGCTCGAGGGCGTCCGGCAAGGGCCCTAAGCCCCTGGAATTAGCGCGGAATCGTGCCAATATGTGCGCCAGCGCCGGGCGCGGCGCCCGCCATCCGGGCGGGCTCGCGGGAGAAGCAAGGCAACGAGAGGGAAGCCGTGACGGAAAAGCGCACCATCGCGCTCGTGGACGACGACCGCAACATCGTGACCTCGGTCACGATGGCGCTCGAGGCCGAGGGCTTCGCCGTGCGCGCCTATGGCGACGGCGACGAGGCGTTGCGCGGGCTCACGGCGCAGCCGGCCGACCTCGCCATCCTCGACATCAAGATGCCGCGCATGGACGGGATGGAGCTGCTCTCGCGCCTGCGCAAGAGCTCGGCGATCCCGGTCATCTTCCTCACGTCCAAGGACGACGAGGTCGACGAGGTGCTCGGCCTGCGCATGGGGGCGGACGACTACATCACCAAGCCCTTCTCGCTGCGCCTCCTGGTCGAGCGCATCCGCACGCTCCTGCGCCGCACCGAGCTGCGCGAGGGTGCCGCCGACGGCGCCAGCGCCGAGAGCAGCATGGTGCGCGGCGATCTCGTGCTCGATTCGAGCCGCCATCTGTGCGCCTGGAAGGGCGGTGCGGTGAGCCTCACGGTCACCGAGTTCCTGATCCTCAAGGCGCTCGCCCAGCGTCCCGGCATGGTCAAGAGCCGCGACCAGCTCATGGACGCGGCCTACGGCGAGCACATCTACGTCGACGACCGCACGATCGACAGCCACATCAAGCGCGTGCGCAAGAAGCTGCGCGCGGTCGACGAGGCGTTCGACCAGATCGAGACGCTTTACGGCATCGGCTACCGCTACAAGGAAGCGTGAGTGCCGAGCGCCCGCGGCGCGGGGATGCTTTCGAGGATCCATGGCGCTCGACACGCATGACAAGGCGATCGGCCGGCTGCCCGAAATGACCGCGACGGCGGCCCCGCCGCCCGCACCCGCGCGGCCCGCGCCCGCGCCAACGCAACGCGCGGCGCTGTCGGCGCCAAGCCGCTCGGCCCGGCTTCTCCGCCGCGGCCGCCGCCTCAAGCGCGCGCTCAGCGTCTCGCCGCTCACGCGCCGCATCCTGCTCCTCAACATGATAGCACTCGGCATCCTCGTGCTCGGGCTCGCCTATCTCGGCACCTATCAGCGCAACCTGATCGAGAGCCAGTTCGAATCCCTCACGACGCAAGCGCGCATCTTCGCCGGCGCCTTGGGCGAGAGTGCGGTCGCCGGCAAGGACGAGACCAGCTTCGAGCTCGAGCCCGATCAGACGCGCATCCTGCTGCGCCGCCTCATCGAGCCGACCAAGGCGCGCGCGCGCCTGTTCGCGCCCGACGGCAATCTCCTGGCCGACAGCCGCGTGCTGGCAGCGCCCGGGGGTGCGGTCCAGATCGTGCCCTTGCCGCCGCCCGCGAGCGTGAGCCCGATCGGCCGCGCGCTCGAGGACGCCTACGACTGGTTCGTCGACAACGTGCCGCGCCTCGGCAAGCTCGCGCGCTACCACGAAAGCGCCGTCGAGCACGCATCCGACTATCCCGAGGCGATCAAGGCGCTCGCGGGCTCGACCGCGCGCGCGCTCTACAGCAACGGCTCCCACGGCAC
>Ga0335072_10010983_pt1 | contig 12991 bp, 13 predicted proteins | sample Lox_Sample_21_FD_206725 | JGI IMG/M metagenome (GOLD analysis project Ga0335072, IMG submission 206725) | Soil microbial communities from Loxahatchee National Wildlife Refuge, Florida, United States - Lox_Sample_2.1 | ecosystem: Environmental > Terrestrial > Soil > Wetlands | place: USA...
CGATTCCCGGCCGGATGTCAATGGTGTCCTATGGCGGACTCGGCGAGCTTCGCGAACTAAGCCGCTCCGGACGCCTGGACGTGGTGCCATGCCACTATTCGGCACTACCGCGGATGTTCGCCGAAGGTCTGCTGCCGTGCGACGTCGGCCTCGTGCAAGTGTCCCCGCCCGACGAAAACGGGATGTGCTCGTTGGGAATTGGTGTCGACTACGTCGCCGACGCGATCCAACACACGCCGGTGCTGATCGCCGAGATCAACCAACGAATGCCGGCTACTGCCGGCACCCAACGGATTCCGCTCGAACGGTTCGCGGCGACCATCACCACCGACCGCCCGCTGGCCGAAGATCCGACTCGCGCACCGGGAGCGACCGAGCAGCGCATCGCCGGCCATGTCGCCCAACTCGTCGACGACGGCGACACCGTGCAGCTGGGAGTCGGCTCCCTTGGTACCGCGGTGCTCGACGCGCTTGCCGGACACGAGGATTTGGGCTTTCACACGGGCATGGTCACCGACGGGCTGCTGCGGCTCGTGGACAAAGGTGTGGCGACTGGCACCCGCAAGGAGATCGACCCCGGGCTGATCGTCGCGGGCACTGCGCTCGGTTCGGCGGAGCTGTACCACCGGGTGCCCGATCTGCCCGCCAAGTTCTTACCGACCAGCTACACCCATAGCCCGCAAGTACTTTCGCAGTTGCGCTCCCTGGTGTCGGTGAACTTCGCCGTCGAGGTCGACTTGACCGGGCAGGTGGGCGCCGAGGTCAGCCGCGGCGTGTATGTCGGAGCCGTCGGCGGCCAGGTGGACTTCACCCGGGCTGCCGCGCTCACCGGCAAACGGTCGATCATCGCGCTGCGGGCCACATCGGGCGGCCGGTCCACAATCAAAGCCACACTCGACGGCGGGGTGGTCACCACCACGCGCTCCGACGTCGACACCGTCGTCACCGAATATGGCGTCGCGCATCTGCGCGGCTGCGGCCTGGAGGAACGAGCGCGACGACTGGCCGCGATCGCCGCGCCCAAGTTCCGCGATCAGCTGGACCGCGAAAGGAGCACATTGTGAGTGGATTGCCCGCGCATGTCGATATCCGTGAGGTCGGCCCGCGCGACGGATTCCAGAACGAACCGGAAACCATCGCCACCCGCGACAAGATCGACCTGATCAACCGGCTGGCCCGAACCGGCCTGCGCCGCATCGAGGTCGCCAGTTTCGTCCGTCCCGACGTCATCCCCCAGCTGTCCGACGGTGTGGAGGTGCTGCGCGGGGTTGATGTGCCTGAACACGTGTCGCTGATGGTGTTGGTACCCAACAGCAAAGGACTCGACAACGCCCTCAAGGTGCGCGAGACGTTCTCCGAGGTGGCGATCTTCGTCAGCGCGTCGGAGACACACAACAAGAAGAACGTGAACAGAACCATCGCCGAGTCCATGGCCGACAACGAGATCATCGCCAAACGCATTGTCGCCGAAGATCTGCGCTGCGCCGCCGTCATCGCCACGTCCTACGGTTGCCCGTTCGAGGGCAAGGTGCCGATGAAGCGGGTGCTCGACATCGCCGAGCAATTCGCGGCCGCCGGTGCCGGCGAGGTCGGGTTCGGCGACACTACCGGAATGGCCAACCCCGCCTACGTCGGTGATTTCTTCGCTGCCGCAATCGAGCGGCTGCCCGGTGTCGAGGTAACCGCCCACTTCCACAACACCCGCGGCCAGGGGCTGGCCAACGCATATGCCGCACTGCAGGCCGGCTGCACGAGCTTTGAGTCCAGCTTCGGGGAACTCGGCGGCTGCCCGGTGCCGGCGGGATCAACCGGAAACATCGCCACCGAGGACCTGATCAGCATGTTCGAGGAGATGGGCGTGTCCACCGGGGTATCGCTACCGGCCCTGATCGACGCGGCCCGCGCCGCCCAGCACGTGCTCGGCCGCAAACTGACCAGTCACTCCATCGTCGCCGGTCCGATCGACTGGGCACCTAACCCGGACGCTCCGTCCTGTCGCTAGGCCGTTTGACAGGCCATCCAAACACTCAAAGGAGAGAGAAAATATGAGCAACCGCGTCGCATTCGTCACCGGCGGAGCCCAAGGCATCGGCCAGGGCATCTCGGAAACCCTGGGAGCCAATGGGTTTCGGGTTGCGGTGGCAGACCTGAACCTCGAAGCCGCGGAGGCCACCGCGAAGCGCATCGCCGACGCCGGAGGCGAGGCGATCGCTGTCCACGTCGACGTCACCAATACCGAATCCGTGCGCAGCGCCGTCAAGACCGTCGCCGCTGAGCTCGGCGAGATCGAGATCGTGGTCAACAACGCCGGCTGGGACGACTTCATGCCTTTCCTGAAAACCTCAGAAGAATTCTGGGACAAGATCATTGACATCAACTTCAAGGGCGCACTGCGCGTCATCCACGCCGTCGTGCCCGGCATGGTGGAGCGCGGCTTCGGTCGGGTGATCAATGTCGGTTCCGACGCGGGCCGCGTCGGATCGTCGTTGGAAGCGGTCTACTCCGGCACCAAGGGCGGCATCATCGCGTTCACCAAGACGCTGGCCCGGGAAGTGGCGACCAAGGGGGTCACCGCGAACACGGTCTGCCCGGGCCCCACCGACACACCCGCGCTGCGCAAGTTCGCCGACAGCTCTGGCCAAGATGCCGACAAGGTGATCGGCGGGATGACCCGCTCCGTACCGATGAAGCGCCTGGGTCAGCCTTCGGACATCGCCGCTGCCGTCGCCTTTTTCGCGTCGGACGCCGCCGAGTACATCACCGGCCAGACGCTGTCCGTCAGCGGCGGACTCACGATGGCCTGACCCCTACCCGATTTCAAAAGGAGACCCTTGTGACACAACCACAAAGCCGTGCAGCTGTGGCCTGGAACCGGGATGGAGCCATTGTCGAGATCGTGCTTGACAGGCCTCCGGCCAACGCGCTCGGCCCAGAGATCATCACCGGGTTGCACGCCGCGATGGACTATGCCCAGGCCGTCGAAGCCAAGGTCATTGTGGTGGCTTCGGCCGTCGACGGCTTCTTCGCGGCCGGCGCCGACATCAAGCACATGTCCGCGATCGACGCCACGTCGTTCCGGGAGTACGGCGATGGGCTGCGGGGCGCGCTGGAGCGCCTCGCCGCCCTACCGATGATGTCTGTGGCCGCCGTCGACGGGCTCGCGCTGGGCGGTGGTCTCGAGTTGGCGATGGCGTGCACGTTGCGTGTGGGCGGTACCCGGGCGCGGCTGGGTCTCCCCGAAGTCAAGCTGGGCCTGATCCCCGGCGCCGGGGGTACCCAACGACTCCCCCGTCTCGTCGGACGCGGCCGGGCGCTCGACCTGATGCTCACCGGTCGCCAGATAGAGGCCGACGAGGCGTTCTGGATCGGGCTGATCGACCGCCTCGCCGAACCGGAGACCACCGCCCGGGCCGCCGCGTGGCGACTCGCCCGCCAACTGGAAGCCGCCTCGACCCCCGCCCAACTGGCCGTCGTCCGCACCGTCGACGCGGCATACGACCGGCCGCTCACCGACGGCCTGCGCTTCGAAGTCGAGCAGGTCCAGGACTTGTTCGAACGGGGCGAGGCGCTCGAGGGACTCCGCGCATTCATCGACAAGCGCACACCAGAATTCGCCTGAGCAATCGATTGGAATGGGTGTCATGATCGATCTGGAAAAGCGTTATCAGACTTTGCTTCTCGAGTCGCCCGCCAACGGTGTGGTTCAAGTGACCCTGAACCGGCCCGACCGGTTCAACGCGATGACGGTGACCATGTTCGACGAGCTGGAATCGGTGGCGCGTGCGGTCGGCGACGATCGCGACGTCCGGGTGCTGATCCTGACCGGAGCCGGCAAGGCGTTTTGCGCGGGCTACGACCTCGACGAGGCAGCGGAGCTGGCGTCATTGTCGCCGCTGGGAATGCTGGATCGCCAGGAACGCGCTGCCCGCGCACTGAGCGCCGTTCGGGCAGTTCCGGTTCCGGTGATCGCCGCCGTCAACGGCCCCGCCGCCGGCGGCGGCATGTCGCTCACCCTGATGGCCGACATCCGGCTCGGATCGCCTGCGGCGAAGTTCAACGCCGCGTTCGTGCGGATCGGACTTTCCGCCGGCGACCTGGGTGCGTCGTGGTTGTTACCGCGCCTGATCGGTCCGTCCGCGGCGGCCGAGATCGGTTTCACCGGGCGCATTGTGGAGGCCGAAGAAGCCGAACGGCTCGGCCTGCTGAACCGGGTGACCGGCGACGTTGACCTGCTGGACCAAACGCTCGCCCTGGCGGCGCAGATCTGCGCCAACTCCCCCGGCGGCATCCGACTGTCCAAACGGGCGCTGCAGGCCAACATGGAAGTCGCCTCCTTCGCCGCGGCGCTCGAACTGGAAAACCGCGGCCAGGCGCTGCTGACCCGCTGCGACGACATGACCGAGGCGCTGGAAGCCTTCAAAGCCAAACGCGCACCGAACTTCTCCGGGCGGTGATCATGAGCGCCGTTACCGCGCAGTGGAACCGGGTGTCGCGACGCCCACTGAGCGATGTCCTCGACGAGCTGCGCGGGGCGCGCACGCTGACCTTCGACGAACACGGTCGCGGCATCGTCGTGATGTCGGTGAACCGCCCACACCGCGCAAACTCGCAGACCGTCGAAATGTTCGGCGAAATTGCCTGGGCCACAGCCGTTCTACGCCACGCGTCGGCCCGCGCCTTGGTCGTCGCCGGCGCCGGCGGCAAGGCGTTCTGCACCGGTTTCGACCTCGACGAGGTCCAAGTCATCTCGCGGATGTCGGTGTCGGACTTCACGGATCTCGTCGAGACGGCGGCGTCGGGGTCGACCGGGCTGCGCGCGCTGCCGTATCCGGTGATCGCCGCGGTGAGCGGTCCGGCAGCCGGCGGTGGTCTGTCACTGGCGCTGGCCGCGGACATCCGAGTCGCCGACAACACCGCGAGTTTCAGCGCCGGCTTCGTACGGGTCGGGCTGTCCATCGGCGAGCTCGGCACTTCGTGGAATCTGGTCCGGCTGATCGGACCCGGCCGTGCCGCCGAAATGGCGTTCACCGGGCGCACCGTGCGGGCCGCCGAAGCCCATCGCATCGGACTGGCCGACCGGCTCACCGAGACGGGCAGCGCGCTTGACGCGGCGATCGAGTTGGCTGAAACGATCGCCGAAAACTCCGACGGCAGCAGGAGATCCACGAAGAACGCGTTCCTGCGCAACCTGGAGAACACCTCCTTCCGATCGGCGCTCGAGGTGGACAGCCGCGGCCAGTCGCTGGCCGTGCAGGTGCCGACGACCCGAAGCGCGCTGGTGAACCTGCGGAACGAGGCGCGATGACCGCACTGCGCGACGGGCTCGGTCCCACCGACGACCTCCGGCACCGGCCGGTGGCCGGCGAAAGAACACGCGACAGCCTGTTCTGGGAGTTGGTCATGCCCGAGGAAGAACTCGGCGTGCAGGTCTACCTGTACCTGACCGGCAGCGGAAAGGCCGGCTACAACGTCTGCGTTTGGGGGCCGGACGCACGCCCGTTGGCGCTGCACCTCCATCAGGGGCGGGTACCGGACCACGCCGATCTCGACGAATTCTCATTCGGCGGGCTCACTCTCACGCAGCCCGAGTTGCGTAAGTCCTGCCTGCTGAGCTACGACCGCGAGGATATCCGAATCGAGTTCGCGTTCAACGGGATTCACGACGCATTCAGCTATCACTGCAATCCGGACGGATTGCCGTCGTGGTTTGCGGTCAACCGGATCGAGCAGACCGGCCGAGTGCGCGGACGGCTCGAAGTCGCAGGCCGCCGCATCGAGTGGGACCGGATGGGGCATCGCGACCACTCCTGGGGAGTGCGCGACTGGGGCGTGCCACACCATTGGAAATGGTTCGTCGCCTACACCGAATCGGGCCGGGCGCTCAATGGCTGGATATGGATCGCCAAGGGCGAGTGGGGTTTCGCCGGCTATGTCGTCCGGGACGGGGTCACCTACCCGGTACGTCATATCGACCACCACGCCGAATACGGCGAGCAGATGCGCCAGCGCCGGTTGTGCGCGACCCTGACCGACATCACCGGTACGCGAACCGAGCTGGAGCTCGATGTCTTCGGGGTGATCGAGCTGCCGACGCACGACAGGTTGCAGACGGTAATTCGCGAAGGGGCCTGCCGCGCTGTCATCGACGGTGAACAGGGAGCCGGCCAATTCGAAACACATTGGCAGGGCAGCTACCTGGACTATCTATCGGCGCTGGACACCTGATGTGGTCATGGTCTGACAGCGAACTGCAGCAACTGGGACGGTTCCTCGCCGACCACGGACTGTGCGGCCCGATGATAACCGCACAGGCCATCGGCGATGGCCATTCCAACCTGACCTTCGTGGTATCGGACGGGCACTCGCAAGTCGTAGTCCGCCGCCCGCCACCGCCGCCGCTGCCTCCGGGCGCACATGACGTGCTGCGGGAGGCGCGGCTCCTTGCCGCCCTCGAGCGGACCGATGTACCCACTCCGCGAGTGCGCGCTATCGCGGCCGCCGGAGAGCTTCTTGATGTCCCAGTGTTCGTGATGGACTTCGTCGATGGGGTTGTCATCACCGAATCGACGCCCGCGCCAAGCGCCGACGAGCAGCTGCGCCGACGTATCGGGGAATCACTGGTCGACACCCTGGCAGCGCTGCACAAGGTCGCGTGGCGCGAGGTCGGCCTTGGCGATTTCGGCAAGCCAGACGGGTTCAACGCCCGGCAACTGCGGCGGATGCGGTCGCTGATCGCGGTGGACGGAGCGCTGCCGCGCGCCTTCGCGTCATTGGACGATTGGCTCCACGCACATCTTCCCCCCGAATCCGGAACCGCGATTGTTCACAACGATTTTCGCATCGGCAACATGATCGTCGACATCCGAGCAGGTTGCGTCGGAGCAGTGCTTGACTGGGAACTCGCCACCATCGGCGATCCGCTTGCCGACCTGGGATACCTGCTCACGTCCTACCCGATGGCGGGCGAGCCGCTGGTCCCGACGTCGGCGATGGGTTCCGCGGTGCTCGAGAGCGGCTACCCCGGGCGCGCCGAGCTGATCGACCGATACGCAGAGCGCACCGGAGCCGATGTGTCCGGGGTCAATTGGTATGCGACGCTGGCGATGTACAAACTTGCCGCGCTCTACGAATACAGCCGCCGGCGGTTCGTAAGCGGCGTCGGCGACCCTTACTATGCCGATCCCGGTTTGGTCAGCTCGTTTCTGGCCGCCGGCGAGCGACTGGCCGCGGAAGGGCCCATTCACTCTGTCGGAGGGACAATATTCCGCTGTTCGGGGGACGCGCACCGGTGATCTTTTTCATAGGGTGACCACGTGCCACCAGTCGATCACGAATTGAACCTCATCACACAGGCGATCCTGACCAATGTCAGCTGGGCGCTGACCGCTGTGCTGCTGGTGATTGCGGTCCGGATGGGTATGCGAGAGCGGACACCGTTTTATGCCCTCATGGTGCTGGCGGCCCTGGTCGGCGCATTCGCCGAGCCGCTTTACGACACAGCGATGATGCTGTACTTCTACTCCACACATGGCATGTGGACGCATTTCACCGCGTTCGGTATCCCGCAACCGATCTGGACGCACAGCGGCTACGTGGTGCTGTATGCCGCCCCGGGCACCTACATCGCTCACCGGATCGCGCGCGGCACGATGACCCGCCGCACGCTGTTCGTCTTTGCGGGCATCACACTGCTTGAATCGGCCGTATTCGAAATCATTGGCATCAACGGCGGGCTCTACAGTTACTGGGGTCCGCATGCGTTCCGAATCTTCCAGTACCCGTTGGTGATCGGCGTGCTGGAAGCCGCGCAGGTGATGTGCTTCGCCGTGGCGGCATCGCAGCTGCGTGCTCGCTGTACCGCTCAGTGGCAACTGGCGGGCCTCTTCGTGTTGTTCCCGGGTACGTTTTTCATGGCCAACTTCGGCGCCGGCTGGCCCACCATCATCGCGGTGCATCTTGAGCACACCTCGGCGCCGGTGGTTGCCGCCGCGGCCGTGCTGAGCATCTGCTTCGCGGTGGTCCTGGTGCAGGCTGCGGCATCCTTCCTGCCAACACGATCGGCCATCGAGAAGGATGATGAGCCCAGAGACGGACAGGTCCTCCGCAAAGCCCGGCAATCCGCATGACGGGTGGCGCGTTGTCGCCCGCATTGACCGCTGAGAGCATCGTCGCCGAGCGTGCACTGGCTGCGAAAATCGGCGCATTTTCGCAGTGGTTTCACGCTCGGCCTCTGGGCTCACCACAAAGTCCAGGCGACCAGTCCCCCTGCATCACCGCCTCGGCTATTGCGGCGGCATGGCCGGCGGCGGGTACACGCCGCGCAGGATCCAGGGGAACCAGTTGATGCCGAATTCGATCTCGTCGCTCGCGTCGTAGTCGGGCGCCGGGTCGAGCGGTACGTTCTCCTGCATGACAACCGGCGACGGAAGCCCTAAGTCCGGCGCAATGTTTCGGGGCGGAACGGGATGCTCAGGCTGTCCGTAAACGGCCACCACAACGGTCCGATCCGGAGTGTTCTCCGACCACACCCCGATTTGCGTGTTCGCGCAGTTGGACATGATCCCGAAATACGCGGGGTTGGCATACCACTGGTTCATCAACTCGACGCCACTGATCGCTATGGCGGGATGGATCGCCACGGTTTCGGCGACGCTGCCGTGGAAGCCGGCGGCATTGGCCCGACCTTGCGGGTTGGATCCGTCAGAACCGATGTCGCCATAGAGGTTTCGGTTGTTGAGCACATCAAGGGTGTGCCATTGCGCGGCCAGTTGCAGCTGCGGGTTGATCTTCACGTCGTTGGCGCAGCCGGCCTGATGTTGAATGGTGAACACATTGGCGACCACGCTGTCGTTGAGCCGCTTGTTGTCGGCGTGCGCGGCGGGCATACCCAGAACGGAGCCGGCTGCCAAAGCGAGCAGCGCGGAAACGGTGAGCTCTCGATGCTGCATGTCAGTATTTCCCTTCCGTAGGCCGGTAGTTCGCAGCCGAGTCCCGCAGCTGCCAAATCAACTCGGGGCAAAGCTCGTTGACGGCCTGCGAGATCAGATATGAAGCCTGGTATTCGTCGGAGGTGTTGAAGTCGGCCTTCACGTCGCCCATCACCTGGGGATAGGTCCGGCCCTGAGATATCTTGTCGCAGAGGCCATGCCCGTACTGCAAGGCAGCATCAGCGTTCGCGAAGTGGTAGCCGGGACGCATCGTCACATTGACCAGATAGGCCACCACATCGGCCCGGGCACACGGCGCACCGACCGATACCGCGATTCCGGACAGCGCAGCGCACACCAAAGCCGCACTCGCAAGCACTTTTTCCGCGGTGCGATGGGATCCGGATGGGTTCATCGTCGGAAACTCAGATCGGGTCGAATTGCGAAATCAACCACCGGCCCCCGATCCGGTCGAGGCCGACCCGAACGCCGGACGAGCTGCTCGTGGGTGCATCCTGGCCGACGACGATGGTCTGGTTCACGAATACCAGCACGACGGCATGGTTGGCGCTCACCGACGTCGATGCAGCGGCCGGAACGGTCGCCACAGCCGAAATCTGCTTCTTCTTCGCCCCCGGGATCACGACATCGTGGGTCAGCGTCGTGTAGGCCTGCAGGAACGTGCCAGTCAGTCGGCCCCGCGCGGCGTCAAGGTCCGATTGCACTGTGTCCGCGCGATAGGACAACAGGGCAATGGTGCCGTCGGTGGCCGCACGGACGGATTCCGCGCGCGCCACCGCGGCGTCGCCCACGGAGCCGTCCTGCCACTTGAGCAGACCCACGACCGGCGCCAGCACCAACGCGAGCGCCGGCAACACCCCGAAAGCGATCGCCCGGGACCAGCTGATGCGGCGCCACCACGGCGAGGGTTGCGCGTCCTGGTCTGGCTTGTCGGCCGGCGCCGCGGCTTCGGTCGTGGTGGCCTCGTCCTGCACCGCCTCGTTGTCTACGGTCAGCGTTTGCACTGGCCCAGAAGGTGTTTCGGTCATCGGGTCGCCCTTCTTGCGGTTACCGGTACGGCGTGTCATGACACGAACCCCACGTTGGCAACCTTGACGTGATCGCCGATCTTGCGTACCGAGATCCGCATACGCCATGCCCGGGTAACTGGGTCGGGCTCGCCGGCATTTGACGTCTGGACCGCCACGGCCACCAGCACCTCGGCGCCGTCAGCCGTCTCCGATTCCAAGCCTGATTCGGTTATCCGGCCCTCCGTGCTCGCCTTGGCCTGCTGAAGCACCTCGATGAAAGGCTGTGACCGCTTGGAAAAGTCGTTGTAGAAATCGCCTGTCGCGCCGTCCAAGATGCGCCGCACGTCGGCCTCGGCGTGCTGCCAGTCGATGGTCGTCAGGTTCAGCGCACCCTGTCGCGCCACCTGAACAAACTGACTTCGCTGGGCCTGCGCCTGCTGAGACTGATGCAGCCGGAAGCCCCACCAGCCGGCCAGAGCCGCCAGCGCAACGACGACGGCCAGACCGAACAGCATTGCGCGCCGCAGTGGCGACCTGGGTTGTCTGCTCCGCGCCGCGGGCACGTCGTCGGTGTCGGCAACGTCGTCGGCGTCCTCGTCAACGTCGACAACTTCGTCGTCGAATTCCAGTGCCGGATCACTTATTACGGTCATGCCGTCCTCCGTCCTGATTCGTGCCTGATACGTGCATTAGCCGTCACGGTCCCGGCGGTGGCAGCAGCATTGATTGCCACGTCTTGTCTTTTGGCGCGGTTTGCGCCAAATCCGACCGGGTGTACCGATGCCCGTCGGGCCCGATGTAGGTGCCGGTGGCCGGGTCGTACTGGGCAGCGGCGATCGGTGGTGGGGCCGGACCGGGTCCGGGCGGAGCCGCGCCCGGCGGCGCCACCCCGGGCGGCAACTGCGGAATGCCCTGGCCGGACAGCGTGGCGTTGGGGTCGCCCTTCCAGTTCCAGCCGTCATTGAGGGGCACATACTGCTGATCGCTTTCGCACAGCTTGACCGTGGGTGCGCGTTTGCCGGGCACCGTTTCGCATGGAGTGTTGCGCGCCCCGCGCACGTTGAGCTGCGAGTCTTGGGGCACCCTGCAATACAGGTCGCCGGCCGGTCGTTGCGGGTAGTCCTCGAAGGTGGGGATGCGCTGCTGCTGGGCGGGCAGGAATCCGGTTGTGCACGGCGGCGGCAGGTTGAGGTTGAGGTTAAAGCTCAGGTACTGGCCGTGGTAGGCCTGCTTGGTGTTCAGGTTGCCGAGGATCCCGGCCTGTTCGGCGCTGATCGCCATCGGGAACACCACCAGCAGCTGTTCGATGTCGTTCTGGTAGGTCAGCGCGACCTGGCCGACGCTGACGAGGTTGGCCAGCAGGAGCGGCAAACTGGGTTGTACGCGATCGATCAGTTGACGCATCTCCGCGAACGCCGGGCCGCCGTGGTCGATGGTTCCCGCGACCGCGCCGTCGTGGTCCCGCAACTCCGCGGTGACAGTGGCCAGATGAGATGCCCAGCCCGCGATCGCATCCGATGTGTGGGTCTGCGAATCCAGTACCGGCTGCGCTCGGTCGATCAGCGCGAGCATCGGGTCGAGATTCTTTCGGGCATCGATCGCCAGGTTGGACGAACCCGCAACCAGGCGGGAAAGTTCGGGGCCGAGTCCGCCTACCGCGGTGTAGGACTCGTTGATCACGGTCTGCAGGTTGTCGTGCGGTATCGCCTGCAACGCGGTGTTGGCGGCGCTCAGCAGGGCGTTGATGTCAGGCGGCACCGAGGTGTCGGCCTGCGCAATCACGTCGCCGTCCCGCAGCGGCCGCGAGGTGCCGTTGCGGGGCAACAACTCCAGGTACGACTCGCCGACCGCGGATTGGCTGTGCACCTCGGCTTTGAGGTCTGATGGGATGTCGATGCCGGACTTCAGCGACAGCACGGCTTCGACGCCGCTGTCGGTCAGGTGCACGGATGCCACCTGACCCACCTCGGAACCGCGATAGGTGACATTGCCTGTGCCATACAGCCCGCCGGATTCGGCCAGCTCCACCTTGACGGTGTAGCGGCCGACGCCAAACAGCATCGCCGGAAGTTTCACGAAGTGCAGCGACATCACCGACAGCGCGACCAACGCGATCACGCTGAAGACGGCCAGCTGGATCTTGACTCGACGGTGTAGATGCAACATCTAGGGCCCCTGATCCCAGCGGTACGGAATAGACAGCGGATTGCCGGGGGTGCCCCGGTATCCGGAGGTGCACGGGCTGGGGAACTGGCCGATGGTGCGGCCCCACTGCAACTCCAGCTGGGTGAGATGGCATTCCCACCGGGTGCCGGTGAACAGGCCCTGGTCGATCCGGCTCAGGGTGAGGTCGATGATCGCGGTCAGGTTGGCGTAGTCGCCGCGCTGGAAGTTCTCAAAAGTCTCGTTGGGGAACGGGAACGTGGCCAGCAGGCTGAGCGCTCGGGTCATCGCCGGACCGGCGTTGGCCAGCGACTCCAGCACGGGCCCAAGCTCTTTCAATTCCTTGACCAGGTTCGCTTTGGTCTTGTTGACCGAGTCCACCGTTAAGGCGCTGAATTTGCCCAGCTTGTCGGCCGCCTCGACGAGGTTGTCCCGCTCGCTGTCGAGCACCGCGAGCGCGTCGGGGATGGTCGCCAACGCCCGATCCACGACGGGCTGCTGCTCGGCGAACTTGCCAACCAGGCGGTTCAGGCTCTCGGCGGCCGCGATGATGTCACCGGACTGCTCGTTGAGGTCGGCGGTGAATTTGTTCAGTTGGCCGATCAGGCTGCGCAAGTCCCCTTCGCGGCCCCGGAAGGCGGTGCTGAACGCCTCGGTGATGTCTTGCACCTGGCCCAGTCCGCCGCCGTTGAGCACCAACGAGAGCGCCGCCAGCGTCTGCTCGGTGTTCGGGTAGGCCGCGCCGTGCGACAACGGTATCAGCGAGCCTTCACGCAGTTTGCCTTGTGGCGCTTCACCTTTCGGAGATCCCAGCTCGATGTGATAGGAACCCAGCAGGCTGGTGGTGCCGATCTTGGCGGTGGCGTTGGC
>Ga0335072_10010984_pt1 | contig 12990 bp, 6 predicted proteins | sample Lox_Sample_21_FD_206725 | JGI IMG/M metagenome (GOLD analysis project Ga0335072, IMG submission 206725) | Soil microbial communities from Loxahatchee National Wildlife Refuge, Florida, United States - Lox_Sample_2.1 | ecosystem: Environmental > Terrestrial > Soil > Wetlands | place: USA: Florida...
GACGTACTGCCCTGGATATTGGCTGGTATCGGAATTGTTGGTGAGCACTGCCGCGGCTTCACCGTACACGTAGAAGCCGGCCGGATCGTTGGTCGTGATGTGCAGGTGCGCGGCGTACTTGTAGAGGTAGGTGTCGCCGGCGATCGTGGTTCCGAAGTCGACCGTTCCCGCGCCCACGCCCGTGGCTCCGGGGCCATGCGTCGGGGCGGGCTGCGTGCCGAACGTCGCGAGGACCGAGCCGTAGCCCGTGTTGTAGTTCGGCGTCAGCGTGAAGTTGATGACGGGGAGCACGTGCCACTGGACGTTCACGGGTGCAGACGCGGTTGCCGCGCCGGCCGGGGATAAGACGACGATCAACGCCACTGTCGCGAAGACCCCGCTCATCAATCCCAAAAGATACCGTTTCATCGCTGTGACCTACACGCTCCCTGTGCTCGTTTGTTGCGGGCTAGTGGACCTCGAAATTGATCTCGCCGCCCGTTTCCGTTTTTCCGCCGTAGTCAATGGTTGCGATCGCTTGATACGTGCCCGGCTGCAGTGACTTGCCGGTCAGTTCGATCAATCGCTCCCCGCCGCGCTCGACAAGCATGTTGTCGGGCATCGGCACTTGGTAAACAACCGTTCCGGCCTTTTGCACGGTGACCTGACCGCGCAGGTATTCGTGGGCGTTCCCGGCGTTCTTGAAGAGCACTCGGTAGACTTGACGACCGGGCGCCTTCGCACTCGTCATCTTGGTAATCGCGCCGTCGATCTTCACCGTGTTCGGCACGGTAATGTAGAACTTCGCCGCGACCCGGGCCGAGAAGGCGACACCGCCTTGGCGCCGCTCCGGCCTAGTTTGGAAGAAGACCACTCCGGCGTACTCACCGGACAACGTCTGATCCGACGGCATCGCGATCGTGAGCTGCACTTGTTGCGCCGTCCCCGGAGGGATGTCGAACTCGCGCGGCCGGATCGAGGCCCAGCGGAGCAGTGAATAGCGGCTCGTTCCGATTTTCTCAAAAACGTAGTTCCCGCTCTGCGAGAGTGAGAAGTCCGATAGCGACGCCAGGATGTGGATCGAGCTTGGGGTGGTATTGGCGACCGTTACCGGCACGTTGTAGGTGGTTCCGAGCGGGATAGAGGCTTCGAACTTCCCCGGGGTTACCGTGATACCGAGTCCGATGGTATCCCCGGTGGTCGTCGCCGCGCCGAAGAGGATGACGAGGCCGACGAGTAACGTGGTCAGGCGATTCAGCTGCAACATATCCCAACTCCCTTCGCCGCGGAACATTCTCCGGCCCCGCGACGAAGGGCGCTCTTCCTCTTCGATCTTAGTTGGTCGTGAACGTGTAGGTCAGAATCGGGTTCTGCAGACCGCTCGCGGTAAGCGGAGCGAGCACGAGTTCCAGATCCTGGTTGATGTCCGACCCGGTGGTCGGCTTGGTCAGCGCGAGCAGCGTGTTGCCTGGCGCCGACGTCGTAATGCCGATACCGCCCGAGGCGCAGCTGGTCATGCTGTTGTTCGCGACTGCGGCCACGCGGGCCGAAGCAGCCCACGCCGTATTGCCGGTCGTGTTCCATGTGTTCGCCGCATAGTCGCAAAGATACGAGCCGTTGGCGGCGCCGTAGTTCGCGGGCGTCTGCGAGGAGATGTAGACCGTGAGGTTGCCGCCGGCGCTGTCGTTGGTCGTGATGTAGGCGTCGATGGCGTTGACTTCGAGGCAGTCCGTGTAATCGGTCGGGTCGGAGACGATATTGCCGAAGTTCACCGTGCCGGTCACCCAGGCGCCGTTGCCGCCGCCGCCATCGTGGCCGGCAGACGCGGTTGCGATCGTGCCGTTGCAGCCGCTCACTGCGCTGCCCGCGGGATCGCTGGCCCAGTAGATGTCATTGCCCGCAGGCGACGTCGAAGTCTTCGAGGCCGTGGTTTGCGTGTACATGGTGAGGTTGGCCGTAACGGCGTAGTTCCATTCGACGTTGACCGTTCCGGTCGGGGCCACGGCCAGAGCCGGGGCTGCGGTGGAGAGAAGAGCGCCCAGTGTGAGCAGCGCTGCGATGCGTTTAGTGTTCATGATCCTTTCACCGTATGCGCGAGACTTGCCGTCCATGGCAAGGTTTAGTAGGTACATAGAACTTATCGGCAGCCTTGGGTCCCTGGTTAGTAGCTGTGCGTGCAGGGGGCGTAAAGAAACGCCACCCGCGACGGTAAAGATGCCTGGAACGCCCGATTTTCGCGCATAAGAAGAGGCGCCGCGGCTCTCCGCGGCGCCTCACATGCGACCAAAACCGCTGCTTTGGGCTAGTTGCCGATGAGCGTGTAGGTGATCGTCACCTGGTGGCCCGACACGTCGGCGCCGTTCACGACCTCGAAGTTCTGCAGCACGTCGAAGTCCGAGTTGGCCGTATAATTCCCGCAGGCCAGCGTCGTATTGCTCGCGGTCGGGCTGAAATAGGTGCCCACGCCGGTCGCGTAGGTCAGCCCGCTGGTTGAGTTGGTCTCGTCGACCGAGGTCGAAAGCTCGGTCGTGGCATTGGCGCTCGCGGCGACCTGGAGTTGCCAGGTATTGGCCACGGTCCCGGCCCCGGCCGGGCACGTTGCCGCCACGCTCGACCCCTCGTAGACCACGGTCGCGCGGACCACGTCGGTCCCCGTGATCGTCGTGTTGGCTCCGAACTCGCCGAAGTTCACCGTCTCACCCGAGAAGGTGCACTGCGCGGGGTTACAGACCACGTTCGGATGGGAGTTGCCGGGCCCCGGGTTCGAGGGGTCGACGCTGATCGCGAGACCGAGCGAGAAGGCCACCGAGACCTCATCCGAGCCGGTCCAGGCAAGGCCGGAGGTCACGCCGTCGATCGTCGCTGGGAACAGGTAACTGTCGCTTTGCGTGTTGGGCGTGTTCGCCACGAACTCCACCGCGATATTGGTATTCTGGGTGAACGCCGTGCAGCCGCTCACCTGGATCTGACCCGCGGTGCTGCCGGGCGTCGGATTGGACGTATTGGCGGCGTTGATCGCACAGCCGGTGGGGATGCCCGTCGTCTTGAACGTTCCGCCGCTGATCGTGCCCAGTACGACGTATTGCGTGATGGGGCTTCCCACCAGGGTCCAATCGCCGGTATTGGTTGCCAGGCCGTTGATATCGAATGCCGGCAACGAAATATTGACCGTCCCGATGTTCTGTCCCGACGAACTGGTATTGGTCACTTCATAGATAAAGCAGTTCGGCGATTTCGAGACCGTGGCGACCGTGTTGGTGCTCACGTTCGAGGTCGCCGCGCAGCTCGCGTCGGTCGAGCCTTGCGCGACCGAGTAGAACTTTACACTCGCCGTCTTGCTCGAGGAGGTCACGGTGACGGTCTTCGGTGCCGACCAGCCGCCGCCGTTCGCGCCGTGCGCGTAGAGGTAGAAGGTCTGCGTCCCGGTCGTCGTGTTGGCCAGCGTGAAGTTGATCGTCAGCATGCCGCCCGCGGCGATGGCGTCAGACTCCTGGGCGGGCGTACACAAGGTCCCTGACAGCGTTGGATAACCGGTCGGATAGGTGGGGGCGGTCGGCGGCTGCGGGGGCGGGTCGGCGCCGGTGGCACGATTGGTGTACGTGTAGTTGCACACGCCGAAGTAGTACTCGAGGTCGTTGCCGGCGACGTTGTAGCCCGTGCCCGAAAGATTCGACCACCCGGCATAGCCCGTGCCCGAGAAGGATGGCGCCGTGAGCGTCCAGCCGCTGCTCGTCGTTTGCTCGAGCACGATCGCGTCGACCGGATCGGGATTCGGGTCCGCGGCCGTCGACGTGTTCGCAAAGGTCAGCGAGTAGCTCGTGGTCGTCGCGCCCGGCGAGACGGTCGACGGATTGAACTGCGCCGCCATCAGGTTACTGTTGAGCGAGAACGCCTGCATCGAGAGGCTGTCGACCCCAGCGGTCGTCGTCCCGCCGCCGACCACCGGTATCTGCGAGGTGCCGTCGGCCGTTAGCGTCGTGAAGGTGTACTCGCTGGTCGACCAGCCTTGCACCTGAAGATCCTGGGCGATGAACGCCGCTTGCGACGCCGGAACGTCGAGCCAAATTTGCCCTTGGTTCCCGGGATTGATCGCCACCGTCGTGTCGCTGCCGTTGGTCGCGGCGTACGTGCTCCCGCCCGGGTTCAAGCAAATCGCATTGGTGGGCAGCGTCGTTTGGCATCCGTTGCCGCCCGTCGTCGCGAGGACGTAATACTTTCCACCGCCGTACGACGGCTCACCCGGATCGACCGTGATCGACGAGGCGTCGATGTTGGTTGGGAAGGTGATCACGATCTCGCCCAGGCCGTAGCTGCTAGCCGCGGAGCACCCTTGTGACGGCGTCTTGTTTCCACTGCAGGATGCTAGGTTGATCGCGAGGATGTCTTCGCGACCCGCGGTGAGCGCGAACGGCGTGCTGTTTTGGTAGTCGGCTTGCGCGAACGGGCTGTAGTAAAAATGCGTGTCCGGGAAGGGCGACGGTGCGCTCGTGGCTTCTGCGACAGTGGCGCGGAACGTATTGCCCGGGATTGTGGCCGCGCCGATGTAATGCGCGTTGACGGTACCCGAGAGCGAGGCACCCGAACTGCCGTAGGTCACCGGCGACCACGCGGGCGAGGTCGCGTTCGTGCTCGACCACGAGAGACCATCGGCCGGAAGGATCGACGTCGTGGTCGCGCAGGGCACGAGGTAACAAGGCCACGCGCCGGTGCCGCCCTCGCCATAGAACGTCATACCCGCGACGGTGATCGATTGCCCCGGCAGCAGTGTGGCCTGGCCTGACGGAGTGAATTTGAGTACGCAGTAATCTCGCGGCCCGGCGGTCGCGGGATTGGCAATGTCGCACCAATCGGTCAGCGTCCAACTGTTCCCGCTCGTATCCACGACGGTCTCCGAACACCCGCCCGCGCTGTTGTACGCACCGGTACAACTACCCAGCTTAATCCCCACGCCTCCAACGGTCGTTCCGTTGGGAAGTTGCGTCGGCGGACTGAAGGTTCCGTTGAGCGTCGAGCCGGGTCCGGTCGTGTACTCGATCCCACGAATCGGATCGGGGGCGTTGGGATAGTTGAAGTTCGCGGTGTTCGTGAACACCATGCTTGCCGCGACGTTGTAATCACCGCCGGCGCAGCAGCCGAACGTCATCGTATTGCTGTCGATGCCGTTGATCACAAACTGCGTCTGAATACTGTAGCCCATGAGTTGGAACGCCTGCGACGCTTCGACCGTCTGCGTCGACGGATTGTACAGCTGCATCGTCCAGATATTGTTGGGGTACGTGCCTGGCGGGTTGAGCGTCGGATTCGCACTCGAAAACTGGAACGTCGCCGTCGCGGTGCACGTCGACGAGGTGTTGTTGGTGAGCGTACACGTGCCCGGAATCGTGTTGGTCGTTCCCACGTAGACGACTTGTCCGTCGGGATCGCTCGCGGTCATGCGATAGGTGCCGCCGACCTGGTTCGGAACGGTCGCGACGATGCCGCCGGTCGATTGGTCGAGGGAGCTATCCCACGCGAACTGGATCGACGAAGGGCTCGCGGGCGCGGCGGGCGAGGGATTCGGCGCAGGCGAGCCATACAGCAAGAATCCGTATTGCTGGAAACCGGTCAGCGAAACCTGAACCTGCCCCATCGTCTGGCCCTGCGTTTTGTCGTAGACCACGACGGAATACGTTCCCGCCTGTAAGCCGTTGTTGAGCGCCCACGTCAGCGAGAGCTGTCCGCTCGGTGCCTGAATGCCGGGCGAGTTCGCGGGATTGCAGATCAGCGAAGTGATTGCGCCGCTCGGCATGGGACTCGGCGATCCCGGAGCCGGCGTCGAATTCGGCGTTACGTAGACGCAGTACGTGTTGACCGACGTCGACATGATGTACACGACGTACGTGTCGTTGGTCGAGACGTCGGGAAGGTAGATATACGCTGCCGAGCTCGTATTGACGTTGAATTGATACGACGCCTGCGTGTGGTACGGGTCCTGATAGATGCCGATCGAAAACGACTGCCCCGCGTTGACGTAGACGATCGAGATGATGACTTGCTTGGTCACGTCATAGACGAAGAACGCGTAGGTCCCCTGAACGCTCAACGTCGTCGTGTGCGCGGTGGCCGCGTTATATGCATACCCGTTCGTGCCGACCAAGGTCGCGGTGGTCGAGTTGGGCAGGATCTGGTAGTCGGCGTAGCTATCGGCCGTGCTCCAGTCACCGTTGTTCGTCGCCTGCCACGTCAGCGAGCAGCCGATGGAGTACAGCGCGCCCTGCGTGCCGCAACTAGCCCCGGCCGTGAGATCGATCGTCGCCCCGGTCGCCGCCATCGGGCGATAGTGCTTTCCCTTGATCGTGGCCTTCGGCGTGCCGGTGTTCGCGCCGGTCTTAAGCGGGAGCGCCGGGAAGCACGAAAGGGGCACCCTCTGGCCGGATTTGATGGTCTTGAGGTTAATCCCGAGGCACTGGTTCGGCAAGAAGCGCCGCGCCCCAGCGGTCGCCATCGGCAGCGCCGAGGCGAGCGGTCGCGAGGTAATGGTCGGCAACGGCCGGGTCGAGAGGTGCGGCGGGGTTACGTCGCCGCCCGCAAATGCCGCGGTCGCGACCACAACGGAGGTCAACGCCGCAAACGCAGCGGCCACCCAACCCCGCTTTTGGGGGCGCAAGTTCACGCGAGAGAGCCATTCACGTAGCGTAGACTTTGTCGCCATGCGCGAGGGTGCCATCCGTTGCTAGAGTGGGGAGCAAGTTTACAAGAGTTCTATCGGTATCGGGCCTCTGGGAGTTAATAACAGTCCGTGTAGGGGAAGTAAAGTTAACTGTTTTTGGAACGTAAAGACGCGGCCGCTGACGGGCTTCCCGAGCACCGTCTGCGTACCGTCTTCCCACGTGATTTTATCGCCCGCATGGACGTCCACGAGGAAGCGCGCCCGGACGGTCGCGGTCTGGCCGACGACGTTGTTGTGCGACAAAAACTGCACCGTAACCAGCGGCAATTTTGGATCGACCGTGAGTTTCGCGGCGGGTGTCACGGCGGTCCCGTGAACGCTGCCGTCGACCGGATATTCCCCGGCGCTTGCGTGCACGGGAACCTCAACCTCGCCCAGCCACTTCTCGATCTCCTTGTCGTACGCGAGCGTGATCCGCTTGCCGAACGCGGTCGCAAAGACGTCCTGCGCGTCTGCGGGAGCGCTGATCTCGACGCTGCCGGTGCCGCGCGGGGGCAACCGCGTCTCGCTCAGCCGGATCGCCGGTGCGGAAGGCGCCGGCGTCGCGGCTCCGCCGGAGAGCAACGAGAAGACGACCTTCTTCTCGTACCGGCCAACGCTAAACTGAATGCCGCTGTAGTGCTCGCCGGGCCCTAAGTGGACCGTCACGCTATCCGGCGCCGCGCCGAGGCCCGCCGGGATCGTCTCCGGATCGACCGAGATCGTGTAATCGCCCGCGGGCAGATTATCCATGATGAAACTGCCGTCGTCTTCATCGATGGACGCGTGATCGCCGGGTTCGGCCACGACATAGGCGTTGAGCACGCCGACACCTGCCTGTTTGCCCATATCTTTCGCAAACAAAATCGTACCGGCGATCGAGCCGAGCAACTGCGCGTGGAAGTCGAGTGTCGTATATTGCCCGTCGCTCACGGAGACCTTTTGCACGAGGTCCGACGGCGCAAAGTCCGCGCTCGCGGGAATCGATTGCGGAATAACGGTGACGACGTGCTGGCCCGCGCTCAAGCCGCCGAAGCCGAAGGCTCCGCTACTGTCGGTTTGCGCGTAGGTCCCGCCGTCAACCCGCAATTGCACGTTCGAGAGCGGGATCGGATGGCCCAGCGGATCGGTCCCATAGACGTGTCCGAGAATTCCACCAAACGTTCCGATGTAGAACGATGCGGTTGCGGCCTGACCGCCCTGCACGTTGATGGTTTGGACCGGATTGCTTGCGGTGAACCCGCGTGGAATCGAGGTGTTATCGATGGTGATCTGATGCTGGCCTGGCGGAACGAAGGAGAATTGGAATCCGCCGGTCACATCGGTGCGCTGCACGTACCGGTTGTCGAGCGTGACGAGCACATTGCCCACGCCGCCGCTGGAGTTTCCAAAGGTCGCGAAGTTTGAATTTCCGCCGGATCCGGTAGCATTCGAGCCCGCAATCAGCACCTTGCCCGAGATCGTCGCAGGGAGACGCGGGTCGACGCGGCCGCTGACGCTGGTGTTGCCGTAGGTGAACGGCGCGTTGACGGAAATCGAGAAGACGCGGCTATGCCCGTTGGCGGCCGGATTGAGGCGGTCGCGCAACGTCTGGTAACCGAACGAGGTCGTCACCGAGATCACCGGCGAGATCCGCTGCGTCAAATTGATCAGCGGCGTTCGTTGAATCGCGTCGCTCGAATCCGAGATCGTGCGCGTGATCGTTTCGCCGACTTGCACCGTCGTCTTTTTCCATTGCTGTGCGACGTCGAACGAAAAACCCTTTTGCAAACCAACGGCCGGCGCGAGCACGCCGAACGGCGTTGCGGTCGCTTCCGGCGACGGCGGCGCGGCGCTCTGCGACGACTTCTGGATCTGCCCGGTAAGTCCGAAACTCAGATGCCGCCCGAGCGCGCGGCGCAGACTCGCGAGCACCGATTCGGTCTCGTTGCTCGCGCCGTCGTCGAGCGAACGCTGAAACTGGCCGCCGAGCGTGGCCGTGGTGTGTAAGAACTGGGTCGCCAGCGACACGGCGCCGGTGTTCGACCACAGGGTTTCACCCGCGCTGTTTGCATCCTGACGGGTAAACGTGAAGGCCATGCCGCCGAACTTTGCGGACGGCGAATAACTGATCGTCTCGACGCGCTGTTCCGTCACGCCGAACGTCGCATCGCCGGTCTTCTCATAATTGACGTCGACGAAAATCGGCAGATGTGCTGAATGACAGTTGACGTCGGCATAACGGTCGCTATACACTTCGCCGGAACTAAAGCTCACGAACTGATCGGGAACGCCGCGCAAGCTGGTCGCACATTCGCCGTTCTTCCCGAGGTCGTCCAGACGCACTTGCGCGGCGATGCCGTGGGGCGAGCCGTCCCCGCCCGATCGAGACTGCCACGCGCCCTCGGCGATGAGGCTCAGATTGTGGCCCGCTGTCGCGCCGCCGAATTCGATCATTTTGAGTTTTCCGGCCTCGGGGCCGTTCGCGTAGGTGAAGCCGCCCTCATACAACGCGGCGCCGCGGGCCTGCTGAACCAGGACGCCCGCAAGCTTGTCGGTTTCCTGATCCGGTCCCAACGCCGGCCCTTCGTAAAAGGTTGCCTGCCCGTAGCGCTCGGGCAGAATAAAGGAGAAACCGCGCATGGTCGAGCCGAGTTGGAGCTGGCCCAGCGCGAGCAGCTGCTGGGCCCCATAGCCGAGCGAGTATTTGGGGGTCGAATACAAGAACTGCGGCGTCCCGAGGCTCGACGTTCCGTTGGCTGAGAACCCGAACGGGAACTTCAAATCGGTCATCGTGGTGGCCGTGCGTCGGGAGACGTCCGCGGTAAAGCCGGCGCCAAGCTCGGCGGTATTTTGCGAGGTGGTCGCGGCCTGCTGAAACGGAAACGGACCCGGCGTGGGGGTGCCGTTCGGGCCCGGGGTCGGCGTGAAGAACCCGGTCTGGCCGAAGGTGCTATTGGTCGAGGACTCGCCGAGCGAGAGGCTGCCCGAGACGTTAAAGGAAAGCGGACCGCCGCTGCGCTCGACCAGCTTGGCCTTCGGCGGCGGGGTGGGGCTGGGAGCCGGGGAAGCGCCGCCGGCACCTGCAACGGCAGCCTGGATCGCCCGTTCGATGGGTGCCAAAATCTCGGCATCCGCCCGGCTGCCGCCCGCGGCGGCGCCGGCCGCGACGAGCATCAGCACGCAGCCGAGGATCTGAAGAAGGCGGCCCATAGTTCTCCTTGGGTTTCGGAAAACCGGGACCCCGCGCTTAACCAACCTTATGGCGCTTGGCCCAAACTTTTCGCCCCCCCCTGCCGATAGAAGTACTACAGGGAAGTTTCAGGGAGGAAACGACTCCGTTCATGGATGTGCTGGGGGGCAGCGATTTCGTTCTTCGGAGCGGCTCGCAAGCCCAAATAAAACACGGACTGTTGACGCGCGCGAAAGACCGAGTCTCTCGTGCAGTTTTCGTTTGTGTCCCCAGCATCGGTTCTCCATCCGCTTCCGTCACGGCCGTCTGCGCGTCGCACGGCATCGAGCGTGTTCAGCACATCCGCTCGATCCGATTCGCACGCCCGCGCGGCCGTTGCCGATTTGCGGTTCACGGCGCACTCCATAGGATGGGAGCGCGCGCATGAACGTACAGATCGGAGCGGGTGACGTCCTGCTGAATCTCGATCGCAATCAACTTGCGTTCGAAAAAACGGTTCAGCAACTTTCATCGGGACTGCGCATCAACAGCGCAGCCGATGATCCCAGCGGCAACGCAATCGCAACCAATCTCACGAGCAAAGTTGGCGGCCTCCAGCAAGCCGTCAACAACGTGCAGAACGGCGTCAACGCGCTCAACGTTGCCAACGGTGCGCTCGAAACCGTGCAGAACATCCTCGTGCGCATCAACAATCTCTTGGTCGAAGCGAACAGCGACATCAACTCGACGTCGGACCTGGAGAATATCCAAGCGGAGATCGGTCAGCTGCTGACCGAGATCAACACGATCGGCGAAAAGACCAACTTCAACGGATTGAATCTGCTCAACGGACAGTTCGACACCTCTGAGGGATCAAATCCGACGATCACGCAAGTCACGTCGCCGTACGGCGGATCCGATCAAGTCGTCAACGCCTATCAGACTTCGAACAGTCCGGGCACGGCCGGGCCGCTCGTGACCTTCGCCAGCATACCGAACGTCGGCGGCTTCAACGTGCCCGGACTCATCGTCTTCAGCGTTGTCGGCGAGGGCAACAACCTCGTCGACCCAGACAGCGGCATCGTGCAATTCCCCGGCCCCGGCGTCTTCATCCAAGTGGATATTTACAGCAACGCAGGCCCGGCGGCGTTCGGCGACGCGCCTCTCTATCAGGACATCTCAGCATATCCGGCCGGCGCAGGTCCTAATCCATTTGGCACACTCGTGCAATTTGCTCCAAATGGGATCACCAATGTCCTCACCTACGCACTCAATAACATTACGGAGCAGGACGTAGGTGCGTCGCAGGCATTCCTAATAACCGGGCAAACGGGGGCGTCGACCGGGCGACAATTGATCGTCAATGATGGTGGCGATGAAGGCCAAACCCTCGGCATCTCATTGCCGACGGTCAACACGAATGCTCTCGGCCTCTCAGAAATCACAGCCCTACAGCCTCAAGTGGTAACAACGCCGCAGGGAATCGGCGGAGCACAAGTTGTTGGCCAAGCCAGCAGCAATGTGATGAGCAATTCGTACTCGCAGATTCTCGTGCAAAATGCACTGACGACAATCACGACCAAAGAGGCGCAGATCGGCGCGCAGATCGTCGCGATGGGGGACGACGAAAGTGGCGACAACATCACTGCAACCAATCTGCAGGCATCGGCTAGCAACATCACCGACCTCAACGTCGGACAAGCAACCACCGACTATACGCGCGAACAAATCTTGACCAGCGTGGGCACCGAGGTGCTCTCGCAGATCCAGAGCAATGGCAAGATCATGACCGCCCTGCTCATACAAGCGCTCATCGCTTAATCAGGTTATGGGCCTTTAGGCCCATAATAAAATCGAGGGGAATGTTAGCCTCCCTCGAATTAGCTCTGTCGAATGCGGTGTAAGCCACATGCGCACTTGAGCTAGGAGGGTTTGGCTCATGCCTAATCGTCGGTTGAGCGCGATTGGCGCTATTACATCACTGGTCCTGATTGCGGCTTGCGCTGGACAACATTCTGCGATTCCATCGTTGAATTCCGCGGCGAGCCGCAACGCAACGCACAAGAAAACGTACGCGAGCGGCGGCACGTCGCTGGCCTTGACGCCTAATTTCAATGTTGGTTTCGGTCCGGTGCCGTCCGTCGCTGCAGGAAACAGACTTCCGAGCCCCGCGCCGGGCCCGAACGCCACTCTGGACGGCGGCAATATTGACTTCGGAACCGTAAGTCCTGGTTTGGATTACTATTATCGCTACGGCATGGAACTGGCAATTTCGGCATCCTCGTCGTATCAGGTCACCGCGTCTATCTCAGGCGATCTCGCACCGGGAATTCCCGGAGATATGCTTACCTGGCTTGCATCGAGTTCAACGCATTACAACACGTTAGACGAGGCCGCGTTTGGTGGTCGCCCTTTCGGGTCGCAATCGGCACCGCTCGTGATTGCAAGCGGCGCCAGCGGAAGCAGCACGCTAAAATACGACTACATCCTTATCGTACCCAACGTTGAGGAAAGCGGCGCGTCGACCGCGCAGATCGAGTATACGGTGGTGCCATGACTCGCTTCCGATCGCTCGCTTTCGGCTTGATTGCAGCCTGTGCAGCGCTGGCACTCTTTGTTGCCCCGCGGCCCGCGAGGTCATCGATCTCCGTCCTCTCGCAGGTTTCGAATGTTGCCGTGACCGTCTACGTGAGTACGACACCTGCGCCGACGGCGGTCCCCTCTGCCGAAGCGGGCGGCTCGGAGGAGATTAACCTAGCCGTGGGGGCTACATCAGCGCAATACATTCAACCGAACGCCACAAACTTGACATTCGTAGGCAATGCTGGCCAGACGGTGACGCAATCCTGCGCCGAGGAAATCTGGGTTTCTCCTACGCAAGGGGACTCGTCGATTGATATCGGCCTCGACTCGGCGTTCACGCTTCTCGGCGGAACGGCCTCGATTCCTACGAGTGACATTCAGTACCAAGGTTCTACCCTCTCTATCGGCACCGCCTGGACGTCCGCAGTCGACTTCGGAACCGACGGCAATACCTGGGCGCTGCTTACAACTCTTACATCCAACGAGGCTCCGATTTGTCTCAACCTGCGCATCAACATACCGAGCAGCGCGACGGCGGGGGTCTACTACGCAACACTGTCGCTGCCGTTCTACACATACAATGGCGTAC
>Ga0335072_10010985_pt1 | contig 12989 bp, 7 predicted proteins | sample Lox_Sample_21_FD_206725 | JGI IMG/M metagenome (GOLD analysis project Ga0335072, IMG submission 206725) | Soil microbial communities from Loxahatchee National Wildlife Refuge, Florida, United States - Lox_Sample_2.1 | ecosystem: Environmental > Terrestrial > Soil > Wetlands | place: USA: Florida...
AGCGGTACACCTGGTCCAGCGCGTCCTGGATGCGCGCCTTGTTCAGTCCCGCCTTACAAATCGCCCCGAGCAGGATATTCATCGCGTCATAGGAGAGCGCGGCAAACTGCTCCGGCTTCTGGTGAAAGCGCGCTTCATAGCGCTGTTGAAATCCGATCCAGCGTGGATCGCTCCGCGACGGGTCGTAGGGATACAGCGCCTCAAACCCCTCGGCAGCAGGTCCGGCCTGCGTGACCAAATCGTCGCCAAGCGTGCGATAGGCGCCGAACACCCGCTGCTTCATGCCCATGGCGCGCATTTGCTTGAGAATTCCTGCCGCTTCCGGCTCATCGCCCCACAGCACGATTGCATCCGCGCGCGAATCGCGGATGATGCGCAGGGAACGTTGAAAATCCGTGTCGCCGGGCAGATATTTCTGTTCGATCACGACCGGATGCCCGAGGCGCACGGTCGCGGCGCGGAACTTTTCCGCCGCCATCCGGCCGTATCGGTTGTTCACGCGCAAGAGAGCCGGCCGTTTCAGCCCAAGTTCGGTCATGATCCGGCGCGCCAGGGTGTAGGCCTGCACGCGATCGTCCTGAACGTCGGTAAAGTACCAGGGAATGTAAGTCTCCGGCACGGTTGGATCGGTGGAAGCTGAGTTGACAATGGGAAACTCCGCCTTCAGCGCGAGACGAAGCATCATGTGCGTGGACTCGGAACTGATGGAACCGAAGACTGCCCACACCTTTTCGTCGTAGACCATCTTCACGGCTTCATCCAGAGGCGCTCCCCAGATGGCCGAATCCGTGGGCCGATCTTCTCCGCCCTCCGCGCCGAACTGCCAGTTGGTGTAGTCATCGTGAACCATGAGGCGGAAGGGCTTGCCGCCATACCCTCCGCGCGCATTGGCTTCGTCGATGGCCATCTGCGCGCCCGCGAGCATGTGCAGGCCATACGCCTGGTCGGCCTGTTTCGCAATGGGCCCAAGAAAGCCTATCCGCACCTCGTTGATATGGGTCGGATCGGGGATATCCCGCGCCGCGCCGGTGTAGATATTGGGGTGCGTGTAGTTCTCGTAGTACGGCTTGACGAAGCGCTCGTAAGGCTCCAGGTCCTCCGGAGTTCCGGCATAAGGCTCGACCGTCCGGTCGGGCGGCGGGCCGGGCGGATGCGCCCCGCACGAACACGTGCCCTGGCTTGCGCTTTGTGCAAGCGCGAGTGTTCCGGCAGCAGCCCATACGAGCGCCGCCGGCAGCCAACCTCCCTTACGCATCGCATCTACTCCTTGTGGCAACAGGCCTTTTCCGTCCTGAACATCGCAATGGCCTCAATCTCGACCAGCAGTTCGGGCCGGCAGAGCTTCGCCTGGATGCCGGTCGATGCGGGCAGCGGATCGAGTCCCTGCTCTTTGAAAAACGTCGTGCGCTCTTCGTTGAACGCTTCGTAATCGCGATCGATATCGCGCAGGTAGCAGGTGGTGCGCACGATGTCGTGCCACGTGCAGCCCTCGCTCTCGAGCAGCCCGGTGATGTTCGCGAGTGTGCGCTTCATCTGCGCACGGAAATCGCCGATATGCACGCTCTTCCCGAACTCGTCGATGGAGGCCGTTCCCGAAATCAGCAGGATGGTGAGGCCGTTGAGATCGATTCGCATGCCGCGCGAAAAGGAACTCGGCTTTGCGTAGGCGTAGGCTTCGTTCAGTACGCCATGGTTGGTCACTGCGCGCTTCCTGATCGGCGCGTGGCCGATGGACTCCAATGCTTCTGCAAGTTCAATCATGATGATGGCTCCTTATTTTCCGTTCGCAAGATTCGTCTTCGATTCAAGAATTCCGTGGCTCAGCCCCTCGGCCGTGGCAACCCAGATATCGTTGCCCTGAAAGTCGATACCGAGGACGTAGTTGTGCGCGGGCGCGGTGGCGACTGCCACCTCGGTCAGGTTGCCCTCACCGTCGCGCACTTCCATCTCCGGCTTGTGGGTTGTCAGGCTGGGGCGGTATACGGCCCAGTTTGTTCCGTCAAAATAGGCGAGGCCCTTGTCGGTACAGAACCAGGCGTGGTTCGCATCGACGCCTTTCACGGAATTCGTGAAGTTCGAGGGCAGGCCGCTGTCCTTGGTCATGAAGTTGTGCCAGTAGCGGCCGTCGTAGCGGCTATCGCCGAAGTAGGTTGAAACCCAGACGATCCCGTCGATGTAGCTGACCGAACTGGTAATGTCGTGGATGAGTCCCTGGTCCTTCAGCACCACGACTTCGGTCTCGCCGTCCGGGTCCTTGTACATGTCCCAGCCACCCGTCTTCTGCGTGTACTCCATCAGCCCGCTGCCCCACACCGCGAAGTACACTTTGTCCGCAGCCGCCGAGACTCCATAGACCCAGATTTCCCTCATGGGCGTGTTGCGCTCGTTCCAGAGCGACCACTCGCCGGTGCGAGTGTTCAGGCGGCAGGCGCCCGCGGCCGTCGCGACCCACACATTCTCGCCCTCAACCGAGACGCCGTAGACCACGTTGTTGCTGAGGCCTGAATTCAATTGCGTAAAGGTATCGATGCGGCCGCCGGAGATGCGGCTCAGGCCACCCATGGTTCCGGCCCACACGTCGCCGGTGCGCTTGTCAAGGGCGAGAGAAAGAACCGCCCCGTGCGCAAGACCATCTTGCGTGGTGAAAGTGCGCCACTTGCCTTTTTCGTACAAGCCGAGGCCATTATCGGTTCCCGCCCAGATGCGGTCGCCATCGACCAGCACCGAGTAGACGTGGTTGTCGGGAAGCCCGTTGACCGTGGTGAAATTCTCAAAGCGATAGCGCGGCACAGCGCGCAGAGCCGCCGTTGTGGCCGCAGTTGGGGTTTGGCGAGCCGTTGCATGCGGGCTCGGACGCGTAACGGCCTTCCGCTCCGCATCCTTCACCACAGCGTGCGCAATCGGTGCGATGGCCAGGGCCCAGGCCATCACCATCAACGGAATCTTTTTCGCGGCTATCCTCATCGCGTCCTCAGATACTCGATCAGGTCGTTCAGTTCGTCCTTGGTCAGGTCGTTGGTGCGACCGTGCTTGTCGCCCGGGTTATAAATCGTCCAGATTTCTTCAAGGGTGGCCGCCGAGCCGTCGTGCAGATAAGGCGCGGTCAGCGCGATGTTAGTGAGTTGCGGCGTGTCGAGCAGGCCGGAGTCATCGGTCGCCTTTTTTGTGCCCACGTCAAAGGACTTCTGGCTCGTGCCTTTGGGACCGCTGTGGCAGTAGGAACAGCGGTTCTCGAGAGGAATCGGGTTGCCGAGCTTGTCCACGGCGCGCTCGAAGATTGCCCTGCCGCGCTCTTGCGCAGGGGTGAGCGCATATCCCGGCAAACGCCAGCGATTAGGCCGCGGCGGCAGGCTGCGGATATAGGTGACGAGGTCGGTGAGGGTGAGGTTGTCGTAGTTCTCCGAGCGCCAGAAGTACTTTTCCGTGCGCGGGCCGCATTCGGTGGGCAAGTTCGGATTGCCGCCATTCCACTTGTAGGGCTCGGTGCCGACCAGGTCCTCAATGGGGCGATTGTCGACGATGTCGCGGCCGAATCCGTCGGGCTCGAGATCCCAGTTCAATCCGTCGAACGTGGAATCGATGTGGCAATTGGCGCAGCCGATCTGTCCCTGGAATGAATAGCGCGCGGTGTAGAAGGTCTGCTCGCCGTAGCGAAGCACGGACAGTTGTTTGGGTCCTGCAAGCGGGATCGTGGACTGGATGCGATTCGTATGCGTGTCGATCAAGCTGATCGTGTCTTCGAGCCGGTTGGCAACGAGAAGCTGGCGGCCGTCGCGGGTCAGGAGCACGCCGCGCGGATCGTGGCCGACCGCAATGCGTGCAACGACGTAGCTGGCGCTGGCGGAAAGATCCTGTGCAAAGGGCGCGCGATGGGTATGGATGAAGCGGAGGAGCTTCGGCACGTCGATGACGGTTACGATCTCCGAGCCGCCACTGGTGACGAACAGGCGCGATTTGTCGGGCGAGATCGCGACGCCAAACGGACGAGCCGCGTAGCGCTCCAGTTCGTCGAGCGGAACTTCGACGGGTGCTGGGCCGATGTCGGCGCCGAATAGCATGAGGGTGTCGACAAATGCGCCGCCATGCTCGAGATGAGCAAGCGGAACCAGGTTCTTGGGATGCAGCTCAGCCGCGACGCCGAGGCGTCCATCAGTCGAGAACGCAATATGAAAAACGCCAGCGATGCCGCGTAGCGGAATGCGGTCGACAATGACGGCACGATTGGCATCGATGACCGCAATCTCGGAGTCGGGCGCGGTGCGGAATGCTCCAGGGTTCGGATAGACGTGGGTGACATAGAGCCGGCTGCCATCGGGCGACGGAGTGATGTAGCTCGCGCCGCGTCCGGCAGCCAGGCGCTTCTCTTCGTCGCCGGTCTGCGCGTTCAGGACGGCGACGTCATTCGAAATGCGATTGGCTACGAAGAGGTGTTGGCCGGCCCGGTCTTCGGCGACACTGGAGGGCTCGGCGCCGACCGGCCAGGTAGCGGTCACATCGAGCGCGGCAGTGTTGATCACCGACAAGGTGTCGTCCCAGGAATTGGCGACGAAAAGCCGCGTTCCATCAGGCGAGAACGTGAATCCACGCGGAATGTGTCCGACCGGAATCTTCTTCAGTTCCGCAAACGTGGTTCCGTCCAGTACCCTCACCTCGTCGCTTTGCTGGCAAAGAACAAAGAGCTTTGCGCCGTCGCGCGAAAACAGCAGCTCGATTGGAGAGGCATAGTTGAGGACCTCGCCGGTCCGCGCCGAACCGGCGCCGCGTGCCGTGCGTTCGTTCGCGATCGCGAGGCCGACAGCTGCGACCGCGAAAACGCCGAGTGCTGCGCCGAGCGCAAACGGAACCCGGGCGTGGCGCGACTCGCTCATCGCGCTTTCCTTTCGCCGGGCTCCTGAATCGTGAGGACTTTGTCGACGGCCTGGTTTTCCAGCGTTTGTTCGACGCCGCTGGGCCAGTGCACCACGATCTTGTCAATCGCGGCCGCGCTGCCGAGACCGAAGTGCAGGCGGCCGTCGTTTTGCGAGAGGTAGCCCGACTCGGCGACGCGCTCTTCCATCCAGCGCTTGCCGCCCGCATAAACCTCGACGCGCGCGCCAATGCCGTCGCGGTTGCTCCTGGTGCCGATGGGCTTGATACCCACCCAATGACCGGTGTTCGTGGAGATGTTGTGGAAGAGGGTGCCCTTGGCGCCGAGATTAACGAGAAAAGCATCGACCTTGCCGTCGTTGTCGTAGTCGGCAAAGCAGGCGCCGCGCGCCACGGTGCGCTTGCTCAGCACCTCGCCGGCCTGCCGCGACACGTCTTCGAACTTGCCGTCGCCAAGCCCGCGAAACAGCGTGTGTTCCTGCGGGATGAGATGGATGAGGCCGCCGTGGAAGATGAGGATGTCAGGCAGACCGTCGTTGTCGAAGTCGTAGATGCCGGTTCCCCAACTGACATACTGGGCATTGGCCTGCGATACGCCGTTGGTCGCGCCGATGTCGTCGAAGCTCAGCTTGCCCGTATAGCTGAGCATGCGATTGTAGCGGCCGTCGGTCACCCACAGGTCGAGCTTGCCTTTGCCTTCGAAGTCAGAAAACACCGGCCCCATCGACGAGGTTGATTCCCCGTTTTGTCCATAGGCCGTGCCCGAATCGTTGCCGATCTCCTCGAAAGTTCCGTCATGCTTGTTGTGGAAGAGGAAGTTCTCGGTGCGGTCGTTGGCGACGTAGATGTCGTCCCAGCCGTCGCCATCAAAGTCCGCCGCGGTGACGCCCATGGTGCGCCCGACAAAGGCGCTGATTCCTGACTTGTCACTCACATCAGTGAATGTGCCGTCGCAGTTGTTGTGGAAGAGCTTGTTGGTTTCGCCTTCGTAATCGAGCGGGCCGGGATAGTTGTCGGCGGCATAGTAGGCGCGATACTTGGGGTCGAACTTGACGTAGCGGCCGATGAAGAGATCGACGCAGCCGTCGCGATCGTAATCGAGCCAGGTGGAACTGATCGACCAGCCATCGACGTCGAGACCCGCTTTCTTCGTCACATCCGTGAAGTGGCCGTTGCCGTCGTTGTGATAAAGAATCACACGGCCATAGCCGGTGACGAGCAGATCGACGTAGCCGTCGTTGTCGTAGTCGGCGGCGGTGACCGCGACGCCATAGAGATCGGGCGCGAGACCCGCCTGCTCCGTCACATCGGTGAAGGTGCCGTCGCCGTTGTTCTTGTAAAGATGGTTGTGCGGGGCCGGATCCGGAGGACTCTGAAGAGGGGTGGTGGTCAACGAAGCGGGAAGCGTTGTTCCGCTCAGAACGTACAGGTCGGGGAGACCGTCGTTGTTGTAGTCGAACCAGACACAGCCGGAGCCGGTGCCTTCGAGCAGCGAGCTCAGTTTCGACGAGCCGAAGCTGTGCGTGAAATCGATGTGCGCTTTGTCGCCGGCATCCTCAAAGCGAATCGTGGACGGGGGTGCTGTAAATGCTTGCGGAGCTGGCGAAGCGGCTGCGCTTTGCTGGGCGATGATTGCAGGCGGAAGTGCAAAGGCCAAAACGATTCCGAAAAAAAGAACGAGGCGATTCATCAGCGGCCTCCCGCAGTGGCAGCCCGTGCCGCTTTGCTTTTGGGTCCGGTCAGATCGGCCGGTGTGGTGCTGCGCAGCAGGACGGCAGGCACGCGATTTTCGGCTGCGCGCTCGGGGCCCGTGTGGCAACCGACGCAGATGCGCTGTTCGCCGCCGCGCGCCCAGAACCATCCACGTTCCTGGCGCAGCACCGTACCTTTGGAATCGAGCAGCGCAAAGCGAATGGGCCGGTCGCCGCGCACCTTGATAAAGAAGGAGCCGTCCTGTTCCACAGGGGCTGTGCCCATCTCGATGGCCTGCCCGTTTTCACTTTGTGCTTCAACGCGCACTGCGGCCGGCGCAGTTTTCAGATCGCCGTCACGCGAAAGCCGCGCATCGAGCGCGAGCAGATTCGCGTAGTCCCACGGGTGCAGCCCGGAGGGATGGCGGTTGGGAACGGGCCGCGGCGCAATAAGAACCGGATCAACGAGGTCCTGCCCGGCCTGCGCGACGACCGTCTGCATCCTTGCCGAGCCTGGCTTCCATTGGCGGATGGAGTATCGCGCACCGGCGCCGATGCGCGCGCTCACGAGCCAGGCCCCGTCTGCTGTCTCCGCGATGCCGCCGGCAAATTCAGCGCGAGGCGCAGCGATGTGCTCTTCATGTGCCAGCGGCGACGTGAAGCGGGCGAGCGCATTGCCGTGGGTGAACACGACGTCGCCGGATGCCAGCTGCTTTCCGGCCCAGCGCGCAGCGCCGTGATCGCAACGGTACGACTCGACACCCGAGCCATCGGCGTAGATGAGATAGAGTTCCGGCGTCTTTCCCGACCCCAGAGGAAATCCCGACTCGAACAGGATGCGGCCATCGCGCAACACGTCGGACGGGAACGCGCTCGCACTCGCGTAGGTCAGCGTTGTGATGCCCGGACCGGCCGTCGGGTTCAAGGGCGTGAAGTTCATGGGGTGGCCGTCTTCCGTCGACTGAAGCTGAAAGCCGCGCGCAGTCTGCTGGGCCCACACCATGCGCCCACCGGGCAGGTAGAGCGGCCGCTCCGCATCGCCCTCGGTCGTGATCACGCGGCGGACAGAACGATCGCTCAGCGTCATTTCCCAGATCTGCCACGGATCTGCGGCTGTTTTTTTGCCCGCAAAGAGGACGAACATGGCATCGAAGAAAACGCTGGCGTCAGCGCTCGCGGCAAAATCCTTCACCAGCGGCTCGGCTTTGCCTTCATGCACCAGCAGCAGCTGCGCCCCTTTGGGAAAGCGCTCTTCACCGCGCAGTTCTGCCAGCGGCGCGTAGACGGGAGCCGCGGTCACGATGAAGTCCGTGCCCAAGCCCTGTGACGAATTTGATTGGAAGCCACAAACCGGCGCCAGCAAAACGCAACATGCCGCAGCCCGCACCACGCTGGCAAACCGAATCATCCCACCGCCTCCATCGACGGCACCGCCGGCTCGGCGACTGCAGGAGAGCGCAGGGCAAGGAACGGCTCGAGCGACGCCATCATCGCGGTGAACTCGGCAAAGTCGAGTGACTGCTCTCCATCGCTCCAGGCTTTTTCGGGCTGAGGATGCACCTCAACCAACAGGCCATCGGCGTCCGCGGCGACGGAAACGCGGGCCAGCGCCGGCACGAGGTCGCGATGACCGGCGGCATGGCTGGGATCGGCGATCACCGGCAGATGCGAGATGTGCTTGAGCAGCGCGATGGCGCCCACGTCGAACGTGTTGCGTGTCGCAGTTTCAAAGGTGCGAATGCCGCGTTCGCAAAGAAGGACGTTGGGATTGCCGTTGTCGAGGATGATTTGCGCGGAACGGAACAGGTCAGCCACGGTGGCCATCATGCCGCGCTTGAGCAGAATGGGCCGCCCTGATTGCGCCGCCGCTTCGAGCAGGGCGTAGTTCTCCATGTTGCGCGTGCCGATCTGGAGGATGTCGGCATACTCGGCCACCATGGGCACATCGCACTCCGACATGACTTCGGTCACGATGGCGAGTCCGCTCTCCTCGCGCGCGCGGGCGAGCATCCTGAGGCCTTCAAGGCCGTGGCCCTGAAAGGCATAGGGAGAACTGCGGGGCTTGAAGGCGCCTCCGCGAAGAATGCGGGCGCCGCAGCGGCGGACATGATGGGCAGTGGCGAGGAGCTGAAACTCGGTCTCAACCGAGCACGGGCCCGCCATGGTGATGAATTCCCCGCCGCCTATCTCGAAATCCAGCACCGGCACGATGGTCTGCTGCCGGCGCGGACTTTTTAACACACCAGGAGTTTCGGCAAAGCGCTCTTGCCAACTTACGCGCACCCTCGGCGCTCCGATCCGGGGAAGCGTCAGAGTACCGCCATCGACTCGCACACGCCTCCATCCAAAGGTGGAGGCGCAGAACATGTGTGATCGGCCTCACCTGTCACTTCGGTTCTATCGGCGCAATAAACACTTGTCTGTGACGGATGAACTTGACTCGGCGAGGATTAGGAAACGGCAAGGGGAGGCGGCTGGTATCCGAAAGCCTCATCGACAAGCGAGGCAACGCCAAGCGCAAGTTCATCTTCGAAAGGCCGGGTTGCTATCTGGACGCCGATGGGCAATCCTTCGTGCGAGCGGCCCACCGGGACCACGGCGGCAGGCGCGCCCAGGGTGTTGAACCACTGGGTGTGGCGCACAGCGTCGAGATACTCGACCGTGCGGCCATCGATGTTCCAGCTGCGCTCGCCGTGGCGAAACGCAGGAATGCTTGCGACCGGACAAATGAACACGGGATAGCGGGCCATTTCCTGGAGCGTCTTTGCCCGAAGCAGGTCCAGTTCGGCCCAGGCGTTCAGCAGATCGGAAGCAGAAAACGGCGGCCGCAATTCCGCAATCTGAAGAAACTCACGGAAGATGGGGCTGAGCAGATGCTCTTTGCCGGCGACGGTGGATGCGTAGAACATCGCGCCGCATTGGACGAAAAACGTACCCCACAGCTTGCGCAACGCTTCGAGTGTGCAGGGACGGAAAGGCTCGACGCGGAGGCCGGCGCTGCGCAGTGCGTGGGCGGCCGCGTTGACGGCGGCGCGTGTCTCTGGAGTGACGGGAACCAGGTCGTCCTCCTCAAAGAACCCGACTGTGTGTGCGCGCAGATCGGAGAGCCTCAGCTCGCGCAGCGCAATCGGCGGGCTGATGGGATCGTTCGGGTCCTGGCCGCTAAGGGTGCGGAACATCAGCGCCACGTCGGCTATGGTGCGCGCCATCGGACCAATGGCGCCGAGCACGCTGAAGGGTCCCACGCAGGGCGGCAGATGGCCGGTGCCGGGAATGCGGCCGGGTGTGGGCTTGAGCGAGCAGATGCCGGTGAAGTGGGCCGGCACGCGCACCGAGCCGCCGCTGTCCGATCCGAGGCCGGCGGCCGACATGCCTGCCGCGATGGCCGCCGACTCGCCTCCGCTCGATCCGCCCGGCGAACGCTCAAGGTCCCAAGGGTTCGAGGTGCGCCCATAGAGATCATTGTCGGTTTCGTAGGCCATCAGGAATTCAGGGCAGTTGGTGGTGCCCAGGATCAGCGCGCCCGCAGCACGCAGCCTCGCCACCACCACGGCATCTTCGCGGGGCAGGTTGCCTTTGTTGATCCGGCTGCCGATTTCGCACTTATACCCTGCGGTTGCGATGGAAGACTTCACCGTAACCGGCAGCCCGTGCAGCGGGCCGAGCGGGCCGCGCTCTTCGTCCATCTGCCGCGCCCGCACGCGCACGCGGTTGGCGTCGAAGTCGGCAAATGCATTCAGCCTGGGATTGAGGCGCTCGATCTGGCGGATGTGTTCCTCGGCAAGCTCAACGATGGACAACTCGCCTGCGCGCAGCATCGCGAGCTGCTTAACAGCGGGCGCAACCACAATGTCGTGCATTAGGCACTCTCTTCCGCGGGGCGCAAAAGGCCTTGGCTCAGGGCTTGGCCGCAGGCGGCTGCGCATCGTCGCTCGGCGAGGCGGGCAGCACCTGGTAATCGAACCGGTAGGAACGGACTGGCTCGCCGGAGTCAAAGCGGTCGTTCCAGTTCAATTGATAGCTCAACGAATCCGCATCGTCGGGAAACTTTTCACTCGCGGGATACGGATACTTGCTCATCTCATGGAACGGCAGCTGCGCGACCGTGAAGGGCGAGGCGTCCCACCAGTCCATGTCTTTCACGTAGCCGTTGGCATAGAAGAAGTAGTCCCGCTTCCAATTCGGCGGGAGCGCGGGCAGTTTCGAGACGTCAAACTCCGTCGCGATCTCCTCGCCGCTGCCGAAGATGGCATAGCGATTGTCGATGCTCTTCACCAGTGCGGTGACATCGCCGAAGTGCGTGTAGTTGCCGCGTTGATGCTGATACGGTCCAGTCAGGCTCACGCGGTTGTAGTCGTAGTCGAGATCGCCGGGGCTCTTGCCTTCGATCTGGGTTGGATAGCCGCGGAAGTGCTCCGTTGCGAAGGCCAGCGGCACTTCGGTGGTGCGCGACGTGGCCTGGGCATGGTCGTCGATGAGCACCTGGTCCCAGTAAATCTCGAGATTGCTGACCAGCCGGATGCGCCGCGTTCCGGGCGGCAGCTTGCCGGTCAGATCAACGACAATCGTGCGCTCGAGTCCCGCCGGAAAACCTGCTTCGCCTGGAATCGTCTTCCAGCTTCCATCGGGCAATTGCGCTTCAACATACGGAGAGATGGGCTTGATGCCGGCCTGCCACGCGGCATACAGCGAGGTCGCGCTGAAGTAGTTGACGTAGCCCGTCATCAGCAGGCGCAGCGGCGCTTGCGCGTCGACCTGGCCGAGATCGAGCGTGAGGCTATGCAGGTTCGCAAAGCCATCGTAAGGTGTCGGCGTGAAGCCGCCGGCAAAGGTGTGGTCGCGACGGCTCAGAATGTCGAGCACGTCTTTGCCGTTGCCGTCCCACGCGCCCACAGGCAGGCGTGTACCCTGCGAGGCAATCACGCGACCCGAAGCAAAAGGAGGATCGTCGAGGAATCGCTCATCGGGATTCACTTCGACATTCGCCGGATGGTCGACTGCCACCAGGCGCAGCTGGTCGATGTAATTCACCTCTTCCATGGGTTCGATGAAGCGCATGCTCAGGCGGCCCTTCACGGGCACGGCCTGCGCCCCGTCCACCTTGATCCATTCGCTGGGCCGCGGAATGTTGCGCCGCGTTGGCGTGAACCAGTGCCCTACGACGGCTGCGCCGATCACATCCGTGACCAGCTTGTATTTGTGGCCATCCCAGGCGAACAGCACGGGGCAGGAACTGCCGCGCCGGTCGGCTTCCTTCATTGCGATCACCTGCATGTGAGGTAGATCGATCTCGTCCTGTAGCACGCCGGTGGGCCACAGGATGCGGAGCAAGTCAATACCGTCCGATTTGCCCAGGCCGATCAGGAGTTGCGGAGGAGCTTGCGTCTGGTACCCCGATGCACCGGCCAGTTCCCACTTCTGCCACTGCCCCTGCGAGAAGATCTCGACCTTCGAGCCGATGGCGGTTTTGTTGTCGGCATAGCCGAGGAGATCGAGGCGTACGAAGTGATTTTTGTTGGCGCCGATGTTGCGCAGCAGAACCGGCGGCGCATCGTGCTGCGTGACGATCAGATCCGGCGCGCCATCGCCGTCCACGTCGGCGGAAATCAGTCCTCGCGGATCGTGCAGCTTGACATTGTCGAGGCCGAGGGCCTGGCTCACGTCTTCGAAGCTGCCGTCGCCGCGATTGCGCAGCACGCGAATGCGCGGGCCGGCGGGAGTCTCCACGATCACCGCGAGATCGATCCAGCCGTCGTTGTCGATATCGACGGGCGTCACTCCCCACCCGCGCGTAGCATCGTGCAGCGACAGAGGCACCCGTTCGAATCGCCGGCCAATGCCGTTCGGCCCCGCAACATTGCGCCACAACGTCACGCCGGGAGCGCCGGCATGGGTGACGGCGATGTCCATCCAGCCGTCCTTGTTGTAATCGAGCACCGCGATGCCTTCGGTCGCAGGCAGTTTTTCATTCTCGTAGAGCGGCTGCGTTGGATATTTTCCCTCGCGCGGATTGACGTAAAGGATGGGCGAAGGGCCATCGCCGGTCGTAGCCAGGTCGACCGCGCGGTCGTTGTTGAAGTCAGTCAAGATGATGCCCGCCGATCGGCCGCTGCCGCCAAGGCCGGTCTGCTCGGTCCACTCGGTGAAGGTCTTGTTGCCGTTGTTGCGCCACAGCACGTTCGATTCGCCGCCCGGCGCGAGGGGAGTTCCGGTCAGAAGCAGGTCGAGATCGCCATCGTGGTCATAATCCACAAAGGTGATGCCCGTGGGCTTGTTGCGGGGCGCAAGGCCGGCCGCGGCCGTCACATCCTCGAACTTACCGTGGCCCATGTTCTGGAAGAGCACAAGCTTGTCGTCGAGCGCGACGGCGAGATCGTTGAGACCGTCGCTGTCAAAATCGCCCACGGCGCAGGCAACGGCATGACCCGATAC
>Ga0335072_10010986_pt1 | contig 12989 bp, 9 predicted proteins | sample Lox_Sample_21_FD_206725 | JGI IMG/M metagenome (GOLD analysis project Ga0335072, IMG submission 206725) | Soil microbial communities from Loxahatchee National Wildlife Refuge, Florida, United States - Lox_Sample_2.1 | ecosystem: Environmental > Terrestrial > Soil > Wetlands | place: USA: Florida...
CCGAGACTGGCCAGCGAGACGCCCTCCCCGGTCTGCTGGCCGGACAGCAGCAAGGCGGCGTCGGCCTCCCCGACCAGCGCCGCCAGCTTGCCCGGAGTGGAGACGAGCGTGGTGCCGTCCGCCGAGCAGGCCGCGGTGAGCATGTCGGCTGCCTCCACGAGGAGCGGCTGTACCCGCGCCGGCCACAGGTCGGCCAGCGCCGCCGCGTCGGGGGCCTGCTCGATCTCGGCCCGCAGCCGGTCGCACCGGGCCGGCGAGTCGGCCAGGAACTGCGGGAGCCGCTTGGCGTTCGCGTTGACCCGGCGCACCATCGCGAACGTCGCCGGCACCATCAGCCGGCTGGCCTTCCAACGGGGAAGATGAGCGCGCGGGATCTGGTCGGGCGAGGGAAGCCTCCCCAGAACCGGGCCGAAAAGCCCGACGAACCGACGCGACGAGATGCCGATCAGCGCCTCAAGCGACATCGACACGCTCACGTTCGCGTAGAAGCGCCCGCCGATCCGCCCGTACCCGCGGTAGTCGCGCACGCTCGGCGGGAAGATCATCCGTGACATGAACAGCTCAATGAACGACCAGGTGGCCGGGGTCATGACGTCCGGCAGCGCCTCGCCCAGGTTGCCGTTGGTCCACAGGTAGTCCCCGGCCAGACTGTCGTTCCACTGGTCGCCGGGATCAGCAACGGCGGAGCCGGCCGGCCCGCCCGCACGAGTGGTGATCGGCCTGGCCTGGAGCACCCACAACTCGCCGCCCGCGCGCGCCCACTCGACGTCCACCGGCTCGCCGTACAATTTCTCGATCGACAGCCCGACCCGGCCAAGCTCGCCCGCCTGGGTCGGGGAAAGCACCGGCGTCGAGCGCAGGCCGGCCGGCGTCTCCGTCTCCAGCGTGCCCACCGGGTCGGCCACGGTCATGACCTGCTTATCGCCCAGCCGGTAGCTGACCAGCGTCCCCGACGCCCGGTCGACGACGGCGACGTCCGGGGTAACGTCGCCCGCCGCGACCGACTCGCCCAGGCCCCAGTTCGCGCTGACGACGATCTGGTCGGGAGCGCCGCTGACCGGGTCAATGGTGAACATGACGCCGGCCGCCTCGGCCGGCACCAGCCGCTGCACGACGACGGCGATGCTCACGTCGGCGGGCGCGATGCCCCGGCCGGCGCGATAGCTGATCGCCCGCGCCGACCAGAGCGACGCCCAGCACCGCCGGACCGCGTCGACCACCGCCGCCTCGCCGTGGACGTTGAGATATGTGTCGTGCTGCCCGGCGGCCGACAGGCCGGCCACGTCCTCCACTGTCGCCGAGGACCGCACCGCCACCGGCGGCGCGTCTTCGCCGAGCGCCGCGTAGGCCCCGGCGATCGCCGCGGCCGTCGCGGCCGGCATCGGTCGTCCCGCGAACAGCTCGCCGATCCGCCCGGCGGCCGCCTCGAACGTGTCCGCATCGGCCGCCTCGACCGGGGGCACGGCCGCCAGCAGCTCCTCGCGCAACCCGCCGTCAAGGAAATCGAGGTACGCGGCGGTCGTCACGTGGAACCCAGCCGGAACCCGGACCCCGGCCCGCGCCAGTCGGCCCAGCGAGGCGCCCTTGCCGCCAACCACCGCGGGCACGGCGTCCGGATCGTCCAGCGCCAGCACCAGCGGCAGCTGAACGCCCGTGCCCGGTGCCTCCCCGGTCATCGCCGTATCTCACCTCTAGAACGATCGATGTCATCACAGTACGCCCGCTCTAACGCACGGTGAAGTCCGTCCTGCCGGTGCCGGCCCTGACCGCCGTTCAGCTCTTCGATGCCCCTTCGGCCAGGGCATCCTCGGGCCCGCTGGCCTGAGCGCTGGCCTGGGCGCGGGCCTGGTTGCCGGACATGAGCCGGAGCGGGACTTCCTTGAGGCAGGACGACAGGACGATCGCGCCGATGAGGAGGACGGCGGTGATCGCGAAGACCACATCGGCGGCCGAGGAGAACCCGACGAAGAACGGGTGTACCAGCGGCTTGGCCAGGGTGCTGAGGAACGAGGTGTCGCTGAGCCCGCTGCTGAGGTGCTGGTGCAGCGACGCGACCTGGCCGGGGTTGGCCTTGGCGGCGGCGATGTAGGCGGGGTCGGTGGCAGCCCCGGCGTACTGCTGCGCGATCTTGGTGCCCGCCTCGGAGAACAGGATGGACAGGAAGATCGCGGTGCCGAGCGTGCCGCCGACCGAGCGGAAGAACGACGAGGCGGCCGAGGCGACGCCCATGTCCTTCGCGGGCACCGCGTTCTGCATGGCCAGTACGAGGCTCTGCATGTTCATGCCGAGCCCGATGCCGAAGATCGCCATATAGATGTCGGTGGTCCACAGGGCGGTGTCGGCGCGGAGGGTGATGAACAGGCCCATGCCGATAACCATGAGCACCGAGCCGACGACGGGGAAGATCTTGTAGCGGCCGGTGCGGGCGATCAGCCGCCCGGAGCCGAGCGAGGAGAGCATCATCCCGGCGACCAGCGGCAGCAGCAGCAGGCCGGACTTGGTCGGCGAGGCGCCCTTGACGATCTGCAGGTACAGCGGGATGACTGACAGGCCGCCGAACATGGCCATGCCGATGATCGTGACCTGGCCGGAGGCGACCGAGAAGGTGCGGCTGCGGAACATCCGCAGCGGCAGCAGCGCGTCATCGCCCATCCGGTGCTGGATCCAGACGAATACCGCCAGGCCGGCGCCGCTGAGCAGGTAGGCGGTGAACGAGGCGGCCGAGGCCCAGCCCCACTGCTGTCCCTCCTCGGCGACTACGAGCAGCGGCACCAGCCCCACCACCAGCGCAAGCGCTCCCCACCAGTCGATGCGCCGCTGGCGGCGAACGGTGTCGAGCTTGAGCACCCGGGCGATGACGAACAGGGCCACGGCGGCGATGGGCACGTTGATGTAGAAGATGTACCGCCACCCGGCGACGCCGAGGAAATCGTTCGTCCCGGCCAGCAGGCCGCCGAGCACCGGCCCGAGGACCGAGGCGCTGGCGAACACGGCCATCATGTAGCCCTGGTAGCGGGCGCGCTCGCGGGGCGGGATGATGTCGCCGATGACGGCCAGCGCCAGCGGCATGATGCCGCCGGCCCCGATGCCCTGGAAGGCGCGGAAGCCCGCAAGCTCGTACATCGAGGTGGACAGGCCGCACAGCGCCGAGCCGGCCACGAAGATCACGATCGCGATCATGAACAGCCGCTTGCGGCCGTAGATGTCCGACAGCTTGCCGAACAGCGGCGCCGAGATCGTCGACGTGATCAGGAACGCGGTGGTGACCCAGGCCTGCGCCTGCAGATCGTGCAGGTCGTTGCCGATCGTCTTGATCGCGGTCGAGACGATCGTCTGGTCAAGCGCGGCCAGGAACATGCCAAGCACCAGCCCGGACAAGATCGTCAGGATCTGGCGGTGAGAAAGCGCGCCGTCCGACGGGGAATCAGCCGGGCGGATTGCGGTGGCGGTCATGCGTTAGTGCCTTTCCGGGTCTTCACGTTGCTGTGGTTCTGTGGGGGAGGGGACTTCCTGGCGGCCATCCGGGTGCCCGGCCCGGGCGCCCATCCAGGCGGCGTGGACGCGGTCGTAGGCGGCGGTGAACCGTTCCATCTGCTGACCGAACTGCCGCAGCTCGTCGGCGCTCCACCCGGTCAGCACCTCGTCGAAGAACGCTTGCCGGCCCCGCTCGTGCTCGGTGATGGCGGCCCGGCCGTCGTCGGTCACCGCCAGCACGCTGGCCCGGCCGTCGTGCTGGTCGGCCCGGCGCTCGAGCAGCCCCCGGCCGACCAGCGCGGCGACCTGCCGGCTGACGGTGGACAGGTCCGACTGCACGCTGGCGGCCAGCGCGCTCGCTCGCATCGGGCCCTCGGACTCCACCGTCTGCAGCAGCAGGTGGGTGGCCGACTCGACGTCGTTGCCCGCGGCGGCGAGCAGCCGGGCCTTGGACCGGCGGACCGTGCGCTGAAGATCGATAAACGAGTCCGTGACCGAGGTCACGGCCGCCGTCCTGCCCTCTGCCGTCGCCGTCACCCCCAGGCTCGCGTGATTTACTTGTATAGGTCAAGTGCTTGGTGTGGACAAGTATTCCCCGCAGCCGGAAAAACGTTGGCAACCTCCGGAAGGGACGCCGGAGCATCGGCGCGCGCCGACGCCGACCGCCGACCGTAGGATTGGGGCATGTCGTCATCAGGAGCCCCGGCGGCCCGGCCCGCGTCACGGGAGATCGCGCGGGCGGCCGTGCAGGCCGAGCTCAGCCTGGCCGCCTACGAGCTCGTGGTGGAGAAGGGCTACGGCAACGTCACCCTGGACGACATGGCCGCCGCGGGCGGGGTCTCCCGCAGCACGTTCCTGCGTTACTTCCGGACCAAGGACCAGGCGATCCTGGTCGCCCTGAAGGCGTACGTGCAACGCATGGCGGACGCGATGCGGGCGCGGCCCCGCGACGAGGACGACTGGTCGGCCCTCCGCAGCGCCATCGAGTCGTTCGTGGTGCCGATCTACACGCTGAACCCGGCCGGGGCGCAGGACCTCAGCCGGCTGGCCTTGTTCACCCGGGCGCTGTCCGGCGCCCACCTGGACATCGCGGACTGGCGCGCGCCGCTGACGCGCGCGCTGGCCGAGCGGCACGGCATCGCCCAGCCGATTCCGATTGGCCTGTCGGTCAAGGTGGCGGCCGCGCTCGACTGCCTGGGCCTCGCCGTATCGCACTGGGTCGCCGTCGACGGCAAGGCCGACCTGATTGAACTGCTGAGGGAGGGATTCGCCGCCCTCAGCGGGGTCGACGCCCGCGCCGGCGGCTGAGCACGCGGCTTAGAGCGGAGCGGGAACCGTCGGCGACGGCGGGGGAGTCACCGGTGCCAGCTTCCTCGAGTCGTCGAAGCCGACGATCTTGGCCAGGTTGCCGCCCAGTATCTTCGCCCGGTCCGGGTCGGGAACGTCCGCGAACTGCTCCTCGATGACCGCCTGGCTGCCGAGGAAGGTGCCCTCCGCGTGCGGGTAGTCGCTGCCCCAGTAGATGGTGTCTGCGCCGGTGATGTGCCGGGACATCACCGCGATCTGATCGTCGGCGAACTGCACCCGGATGTTGCGCTTGACGTACTCGCTCGGCTTGAGCGGCAGCGGCCAGCGGTCGTTGATCTTGAACATCCGGCCCATCAGCTTCTGGTCGTGCGGGTCGACCCCGTCATCCCAGAAGCCCAGCCACCAGTGCGGATCCTGCCCGGTCCCGGTCCGCCAGGCCTTGTCCATCGAGCCCATGTAGTTCGCGAGCCAGCCCGCGTTGAACTCGATCACGTTGAACATCAGGTTGGGGTGCCGGTCGCATGCGCCCGAGCTGACCAGGTCGGCGATGATCCGCATGGGGCTGGCGGAGGCGGTGCTGCCGCCGCCCATGGTGCGCCCGGCCAGCAGGGCGCCGGTCAGCTCCTGCTTGCCCATCGTCATCGCGGTGAGGATGCCCTTGACCTGGCTGCCGGTGGCCGAGGTGCCGGCCTTGGAGTCAACCCCGCCGGAGGCCACGTGGAAGAAGATGGGCAGGCCGTTGGCCTCGGCCGCCGCCCACAGCGGCTCGTACTCCGGCGCCCAGTACGGCAGCGGCTGCGGGATCTCGGGCAGGATGAGCGCGCTCAGGCCGAGCCGGACGGCGCGCTCGATCTCCTTGACCCCGTCGGCCACGTCGGTGGTCGGGATGGCCGCGGCGGGACGCAGCCGGCTCGAGTACGGCAGGTAGGTTTCCGCCAGCCAGTCGTTGTAGACCCGGGCGTGCGCGATCGACCGCTCGTGGTCGTCGGTGTAGAGCGCGAAGAACGACAGGTTGGGGAACAGCATCGACGCGTCGACGCCGTCCCGGTCCAGGTCCCGCAGGATGCTGGACGGCAGCCCGTCCGGCGTCGGGCCGGGGAACTGGCGATAGCGGGACACGGTCCAGCCCTCGTACCCGGTCGTGTGCACGGTCCGGAACTCCGTGTGGCCGCCGGGCACCAGCGGCTCGTCGAGGATCGTGTCCTCTTCCCAGAGCGCCCGGTCGCGCATGTTCTTGGGCAGGCGGGTCTTGTAGAGGTCGACCGGCTCGACGACGTGACTGTCACCGGAAACGATGAATTCCTTGGCCATAAGCCCGGACGGTAAGCCGAACCCGAGGGCGCGTCAACGCCGTCGTTCCGCTCAGTCGAACTCCAGGTTGAGCTGGCGCAGCCCGTGGATCATGTAGGTCGGCAGGTACTCGTAGCGGCGGGCGTCCACCGGGCCGTGGGCGGACTCGGACACCCGTAGCTCGCTCGTCCGGTCGAACAGGCGCTCGATGACGACGCGTCCCTCGGCCCGGGCCAGCGGCGCGCCCGGACAGGTGTGGATGCCCGCCCCGAACGAGATGTGCTGGCGGACGTTGGGCCGGTCGATGCGGAGCTGGTGCGGGCACTCGAACTGGCGCGGGTCCCGGCCTGTCGCCCCGTGCAGCAGCATGACGTTGCTCCCGGCCGGGATCTCCACCCCGCCGACGGTGGTGGTCTTCAGCGCCAGCCGGAAGGCGCCCTTGATCGGGCTCTCCAGCCGCAGCGTCTCCTCGATGAACCGAGGTATCAGCTCGCGGTGCTCCCGCAGCCGCTGCTGCAGCCCGGGCTCGTCGCAGATCAGCCGCAGGGCCGTGCTCAGCAGCCGGACCGTCGTCTCCTTCCCGGCCGAGAACAGGTTCGCGGCGATCCGGGCGACGTCCACCGGCTCCGGCGTGGAGCCGTCGGGGAACTTCGCCAGGGCCATGCCGGTCAGCACGTCACCGCGCGGGGAGTCCCTGAGCTCCTCGATGCGGTCGGTGAAGTAGCCGTAGAGGAAGTCGAGCGGGTGATGGGGTACGCCCGCGTCCTCGCCCGACTCATCCACCAGCCGCCGCCCGATGCCGGCCTCGCGCAGCAGTCGCGGGTGGTCGGACTCCGGGACTCCGAGCAGGTCGGCGATGACGAGGAGGGTGTAGGGCTGGGCGAACTGGTCGATGAACTCGCACTGCCCGGCGGGCAGCACCTGGTCGAGCTGGCGGTCGGCCAGCCGCCACATGAACTCCTCGTTCTCCTTGAGCCGCTTGGGCGTGATCAGCCCCATCAGCAGGGCGCGGTGCGCCGTGTGCCTGGGCGGGTCGAAGGCGATGATCTGGTCGCCCATCGGCAGCTCGTCGCGGTGCGCGGCGACGACGTCGGTCACGTCGTCACCGCTGAGCTCGACCGGGAACGTGAAGTTCGGCCCGGCCACGATGTTGCAGTTGGAGAAGCTGGCCGTGTCCCGCATCACGGCGAGCACCTCCTCGTGCCCGGCCACCATCACCACCCCGTAATACGGCTCCAGCCATACCGGCCGCCCCTCGAGCAGGAAATCGAAGTACGGGTAGGTGTCGGCCGCGACGGACTCGTCGCTGAAGTAATCGGTGGTGCTGAAGTCGGCCATGGCTGCGCTCCGTGCTCCTGACAGGGTGACGTCGTCTCCTCTATGAGGCCCTCGCCTGAGAGCCTTTACAGGCAGGCGAAGAGCTCGTACCTTCAGAGTAAAGAATTTAATTAGTAAACTACTACCACGACGGTTGCCCGCCCTCAAGGCTTGTGGCGGCACCGGCCGACGCGAGCAAGGAGGAGCAATTGGGCAGGGTGGCAGTTGTGACGGGTGGGGCGTCGGGCATCGGGCTGGCGATCGTCCGCCGTCTGGCGGCCGGAGGCGCGCGGGTGGCGCTGGTCGACCTGGACGCGGGGGCGGCCGAGCGGGCCGCGGCCGGGCTGCGGGCGGAGGGGTCGTCCGTCATCGGCCTGGGCGCCGACGTGAGCGACCGGGCGGCGGTGGAGAAGGCGCTGGAGGCGGCGCGGGGGGAGTTCGGACCGGTCGAGGTCATGGTGACCAGCGCCGGGCTGTCGCTGAACGCGCCGTTCACCGAGATCACGGTCGAGGACTGGGAGCGGGTGCTGGCGGTGAACCTGACCGGGACGTTCCACTGCCTGCAGCTGGCGGTGCCGGACATGATCGCGGGCGGATGGGGGCGGATCGTGACGATCTCGTCGTCGAGCGCGCAGTCGGGGTCGCGGACGCAGGCGCACTACTCGGCGTCCAAGGGCGGGGTGGTGGTGCTGACCAAGACGCTGGCGCTTGAGCTGGGCCAGTACGGCATCACCGTCAACACGATCCCGCCGCGGGCGGTGGTGACCCCGATGTTCATGGCCGCGCCGTTCGCGCAGGGGCCCGACGGGCGGGAGCGCGTCAGGGCGCTGGCGGAGCGGAGCCCGGTGCGCCGGCTGGGCGTGCCCGAGGACATCGCCGCCGCGACCGCCTTCCTGTGCTCCGACGACGCCGGCTACATCACCGGCCAGGTCATCGGCGTCAACGGCGGCAACTACACCTAAGCCGCCGCACGTTCCGCTGAACGGGACTGCCGGGTGACCGGTCAGTCGGCATCATGCTAGAAACAGCAGATAACCAGCCTGTAGACGCAGCGTTCACAGGCGCAATATCGCCACTGAATTGATGGCATAGCGAGTCCCCGACGCACACCCCGGCGGACCAATCCGCCTCTATTTTTATACTGACCGCCCGGTATACGTTTACTCCGGTTGTGAACGAACGGGTATTCGCAGGGTCGAGGCTCACAGGCAATGAAGTCGTGGAGGGCAACCAGAGTGACAGCTAACAACGGCAGACCGGGTGGTGGCGCGGGCATCCGCGCCAGACGCCCGTTCCCGGCGCGTGCGCGCCTTCTCGCGGTGGTCGCGGCGCTGGCCGCGGTCCTGCTGGCGGCAGGCTGCAGCGCTTCAAGTAGCAGCAGCACCCCACCGTCCGCGGCCACCTCGTCGGCGGCGGCCCCGGCGTCGGCGGCGGCCACCCAGTCGGCTTCGCCCGCCGGCTCGGCCGGCCCGGGCACCGACATCGGGCTCACCGCCACCACCATCAAGGTCGGCGTCATCGCCGACGTCAACAACCCGCTCGTCCCCGGCCTGTTCAAGGACTCGGTGAACGCGATCAAGGCGTGGGCGGCAGGCCTCAACGCCAACGGCGGGCTGGCCGGGCGCAAGGTCGTGGTCGACTTCTGCGACTCCCAGCTGAACCCCAACGCCACCACGAACTGCGTGATCAAGGCCTGCCAGAACGACTTCGCCCTGGTCGGCACCTCGGCCAACGCGCTCGAGGACCTGTCCGACATCGACGGCTGCAAGAACGCCGAGGGCAAGGCCATCGGCATCGCCAACCTCGCCGCCTTCGCCTTCCCCCCGGAGTCCTGCGACCCGGACACCTACCTCATCTCGGGCCTCGGCTCGTACTGCGCGACCGCCAAGGACAACCCGCAGACCTACACGGTGCCGGTCGGCGACACCCGCTACTTCATCGCCCATAACTCGGGCCTAAACGGCATCTGGCTGTATGACAGCGACGATCCGACGTTCAAGGTCACCGAGACGCCGCTGTTCAAGGCGGAGAGCAATCTCGGCATCAAGGAGGACGGCCAGGGCTTCTACGCCGTCAGCGGCGCCGCCCCGCAGAGCGCCCTGACCCCGTACATCCAGCAGATCAAGGCGTCGAATGCAAACTTCGTCTACGACGACGTGACCACGTCCGCCATGGTGCTGCTGCGCCGGGAGGCCCAGCTGCAGGGGGTCAGCTCGGTCAAGGTCTGGCTGTGCAACTCGGGTTGCTATGACCCGTCCTTCTACGCACAGGGCGGCGCGAGCGTCAACGGCACCTACGCGAGCCTGACCGACCTGCCTTACCTGAGCGACTACACGGCCAACCCCGCGCTGGACAAGCTGGTCACCGAGCTCGGCGGGGTCAACAACGTGAACAACAACGCGGTCCTGTCCTACGCCATGGCCCTGCTGTTCCAGGACGCGGTCGAGAAGGCGACGGCCAACGGCGGGACGCTCGACCGGCAGACGCTATTCAGCGCGCTCAACAACGACGAGACGTCGTTCGACGCGCAAGGCATCGTCGGCCCGGTTAACATCGGGGCCCGCGCCTCGTCCGCCTGCTCGGTGCTCGTGCAGCTGGTGAACGGGACATGGCAGCGGGTGGACCCGACCAAGCCCGGGACGTTCGACTGCAGCTCCTCCAACCTCGTCACCCTCAAGATGAACACCAGCTCGTAGCTGGGCAGGCAGGCAGCACGCCGGCGCACTCGACGCTCGCCGTCGAGTGCGCCGGCTGCCCGCGCCACGACCGTACGCCCCTCACCCAAGGAGTTCGCAGTGACCGACGGCGCCCTCGCCGGGCTGCGCGTGATCGACGCCGCCACCCTCGCGGCCGGTCCGCTGATCGCCACCTGGATGGGCGAGCAGGGGGCGGAAGTGATCAAGGTCGAGCAGCCCGACGGCGGCGACCCGCTGCGGCAGTGGGGAGCGCAGCGCGACGGGATCGGGCTGATGTGGAAGAGCGTCGCCCGCAACAAGAAGTGCGTCACCCTCAACCTGCGGCTCGAGGCCGGGCGCGGGTTGCTGCGTTCGCTGACCCGGCAGGCCGACGTGCTGATCATGAACCTCAGACCGTCCACGCTCCGAAAATGGGACCTGGACTACGAGAGCCTCGCCGCCGCCAACCCGAAGCTGGTGATGGTGCACGTCACCGGGTACGGCGCCGGCGGCCCGAAGTCCGACTGGCCCGGGTTCGGCACTCTGGGCGAGGCGATGAGCGGCTTCGCCCACCTCACCGGAACCCCCGACGGCCCGCCCACCCTGCCGTCGTTCATGCTCGCGGACGGCGTGGCCGCGCTGAACGCCACCTACGCGGTGATGATGGCGCTCTACCACCGCGACGCCCACCGCGGCCCAGACGGCGGCCCGGGCGGCGGCCGCGGTCAGCTGATCGACATCAACCTGATCGAACCGCTGGCCCGGCTGCTTGAGCAGTCGGTGCTGACCTACGATCAGCTCGGCACGATCCCGGTCAGGACCGGCAACCGGTGGGACATCAGCGCGCCGCGCAACACCTACCGGACCAGCGACGGCCGCTGGCTGGCGATGTCAGGCAGCGCCCCCTCGATCGCGATGCGGGCGCTGCGTGCGGTCGGCCGGCCGGAGCTGACCCTGGACCCGAAGTTCGCCGAGGCGCAGCAGCGGCTGCGGAACGCGGCCGAGATCGACGCGATCATGGCGGACTGGATCGGCCAGCGCACGCTGGACGCGGCCCTGTCCGTCTTCGAGGAGGCGGGCGTCGCGGCCGCGCCCATCTACGACGCCGAGCAGCTGCTGCACGATCCCCAGCTGCGGGCCCGCGGGGTCTACGCGCCGGTGCAAGATCCCGAGCTCGGCCCGATGCGGGTCCAGGCGCCCGTTCCCCGCTTCTCGGCCACCCCGGGCCAGGTCACCCATCTGGGCCCGCCGCTCGGGGCGGACAACGCCGAGGTCTACCGGCAGCTGCTCGGTTTCGACGACGCCCGCCTGCAGGAACTACACGACGAGGGAGTGATCTAAGGTGCCACCAACCCCGCGACCGCGCCGCTCAGAGCTGGCCACCCCGGCCAGCAACGACGACATGTTCGCGAAGGCCGCCGCCTCCGGCGCCGACCTGGTGTTCCTCGACCTCGAGGATGCCTGCGCGCCCGCCGAGCGGGAGAAGGCGCGCGGGAAGGCCGCCCTGGCGCTGCGCGATCTCGACTGGGGACGCACCACCCGCGCGATCCGGATGAACGGCATCGACACCCGCTGGGCCTACGGCGACGTCATCGAGGTCGTCAGCACCGCCCGCGAGGCGCTCGACGTGATCATCGTGCCCAAGGTCCGACGGGCGCGCGATGTCTGGTGGGTCGACACGCTGCTGACCCAGCTCGAGGAGACGCTCGGGTTGCGCAAGCGGATCGCGCTCGAGGTGCTGATCGAGGAGACCGAGGGCCTGCAGCACGTCGACGAGATCGCCGCCGCCAGCGACCGGCTCGAGGCGATCATCTTCGGGGCGGGGGACTTCTCCGCCTCCCAGGGCGCACGGGTCGACACCAACTTCGACCCGCTGATCGACTTCCCCGGCGACATCTGGCACTACGCGCGGGCGCGCATCGTGGTCGCCGCCCGCACGGCCGGCGTGGACGCGATCGACGCCCCCTTCCCCAACTACCAGGACCCCGAGGCCTACCGGGTCGCCTGCGACCGGGCCGCAGCGATGGGCTTCCTCGGCAAGTGGGCGATCCACCCGAGCCAGGTCGAGATCGCCAACACCGCGTTCTCCCCGACCGCCGACGAGATCGCGCACGCCGAGCGGCTGGTCGCCGCCTACCGGGCGGCCGAGTCGGCGGGCAAGGGGGCCAGCGGCCTCGACGGGATGCTGGTCGACGCCGCCCACCTGCGGCATGCTTCCACCATCGCCAAGCGGGCGGAGCTGCTCGGACTGTCAGGGAAGGAGCGCACGCGATGACCCGCCGGATGACCCTCGTCGGCTTCATGCAGGCCGGCAACGTGACCGTCTACTCCGGATCGTGGCGGTACCCGTCGGCCGACCTCGGGTTCCTCACCATGGACTACTACACCCGGATCGGGAAGGTGCTCGAGGAAGGCAAGTTCGACTGCGTCTTCTTCGACGACCGGCTGGCGATGCCCGGCGTCTACGGCGACTCGATCGCCGAGGCCGTCCGCTACGGAGCGCGGCCGGTCAAGCTCGACCTCACCGCCGTCCTCGGCGGCATCATCGGCGCCACGTCGCGGATCGGCGTCGGCGCCACCTACTCGACCACCTACTACCAGCCGTACCACGTGGCCCGCACCTTCGCCACGCTCGACCACCTCTCCGGCGGCCGCGCCGCGTGGAACGTGGTGACCTCGGTCAACGACTCCGAGGCGCAGAACTTCGGCCTGTCGGCCGCCATGGACCACGACCGGCGCTACGACAAGGCCGACGAGTTCCTGGAGACCGTAGCCGCGCTCTGGGACTCGTGGGACGACGGCGCGCTGATCATGGACAAGGAGGGCGGCGAGTTCGCCGACCCGGACAAGGTCCACGAGATCAACCACAAGGGTGAGTGGTTCTCGGTCCGAGGCCCGCTGACCGTGCCGCGCACCCCGCAGGGG
>Ga0335072_10010987_pt1 | contig 12988 bp, 12 predicted proteins | sample Lox_Sample_21_FD_206725 | JGI IMG/M metagenome (GOLD analysis project Ga0335072, IMG submission 206725) | Soil microbial communities from Loxahatchee National Wildlife Refuge, Florida, United States - Lox_Sample_2.1 | ecosystem: Environmental > Terrestrial > Soil > Wetlands | place: USA...
AATCTACCTAGTATAAAGACAAACGACTGCAACGACTGTACCAAGAACCGAAATATAAGGGCACGATATTTATGGAAAGAGCTCTGGCAACGTGCTACAATTTATCCGAAAGTGTGCTCAGATACCCAATGAAAGGCGGAATAAGTCAAGATACGGTCAATGTCGTCAGCCTGATCATAGTGTTCTCTCTTGTAAAGCCACTAAACAGCCACTTGATACTGTACCAGCGCTTTGGATAGAACTAACAGTTAGCGCAGACGTAGTGGTTGACTGGGGCGGAGGAAGCAGCAGGGTGGATGAGCTCTGCATGGAGGGCGAGGGTGGAAAAAAGGAAAGAGTACATGGCCTGCGGTATATGTTTGGTCTACGGCTTTCCGTCGGTGCTAGCAGAGTGTCTCGAGAGCGCAGGGATGGAAGGTTCTTCGCAAGGTGGACCGGGTACGTCGCTGATTGGCTTGGATGGTGGTGGCACAGCAATTAGGAGGCGGCGAGTGGTATAGGGACGCGGAATGCGGAGCCTGCGGTAAGAATAACGTAGGGCACGAAGTTGCAGAGGAGAGTTGGTCATTGAGGGAGGAGCGGTGAAAGCGAATCACGAGCTCAAAAGCAGCTCCCTCAACAACATTACAATTTTATATATTTAAATAGTGAGTTTAATGTTTAACAACAATCTAGGTCATGTGGTCACCGGCTAGATTTAACGACAGGAACCCTGTGTTGATGATTGACTTCGTGTCCCTTCGCAGTGGCGCTAGCGACAAAAATATTTGAGCGACAAAGGACAGGAGGATGGTGATCAAGAAACCGGTCCTTTCCGGCAATGGTTAGGATCTGCGGCCTTTGGTTCTCTTTTTTTCTTCCTCCCTATTTTACCTTTGCGCTGCTCAATTTTAAACTAAATTGTTGTAGTCTTTTGCGAGCTTGCTTGTGTGTAACCATATTTTTTTATAAATATATACTCTCATTTGTTCCCTCTTCGTGCTTTTGCACTTGGTCCAACTATTCGATGCAAAAGTTATGTACACTAGTTTTAACATTCTTCTATGCTGCTATGCCCCCTTGAGGGGGTTACATGCATATTTTCCCCTTTTCGTTTGCTCTTCCTTCTTTCTCCCTCTCTTTAATATTGCAGATACAGAAGCGAAAGAAGGCTTTACTCAATCTATGCTAAATCAATTAATATGGTAGCTATGGTGATGGCTTGTCATTTCTACACACTAGAGAAAAGCCCGCATTGAAACACATTGCTGACCAGACAACTGTTATCTGTTCGATTCGCATGTCACCGGCTCCGTGGGTAGCCTTCCGTTCACAGAGTAGGAAAAGCAATTGTAAGGATTCAGAACTCTTGGGAGTATAGGAACAATATGTTCTCCAATGAAGAGAAGAAATAATGACGACGAGAACTGAAATGGCGACAGGAAACGATGCGATCCAGTGAAATCAAATAGAAAACTAGCCCGCGGACAGTTTCGAAGCTATCTCCTATGACACTTGGTCATCATTTTCCATTTTCGTGTAGCAACTTAGGGTATTCCAGCCGTTACCAGTAGTGTTGATTGCAATTTAATAGAGCTATTAGAGCACTTCACATAAGCACTTCGTGTCCAAGATTCGAGTCTAAGGCTTCGGCAGGTTTACCATCAAACTCACAAGTCGTAGTCATAAGCCAAAGGTATAGCAGAATACACAATGCAACGAACAAAGAATATATATTCCTAACTTCTGCATCCCATACATGTCCTTAACCCAATCCCCTACCCGAATCCGAAAGCACCATAACACCGACACTGCAAAATGAGTTAACGCAATAGCTAAAACCAATAACAATGTTTCTCGTACGCATGTATAAAGGAACACGCACACATCATGCACAACAGCATTGTCGCATCCAGTGTAAGAGTACAGATAGTGAAGAGAACAGAAGCACATTTTGTCTGTTCTCGTCAAGTCGTGTCTCTTTAAGAATGACACCAAGCAGCAACAGGCAAAAGATCTTTCCATCAAATGGCACTCGAGGGTATATATGTGGAAGGCGTATTAATCGAGTCCAAAGGTGGTACTGTGTTTGATGTAGGGGGAATTCGGAATCAGGTCATATCAGCGTCATTCGTGATGGTTGCCCAGTCGCTGTATAGGTATCCTGTCGTGATTGAGAGAGTCGTACTTCGTAAAGTTCGTTTTTTTTTAGCCGGTAGAGAGAGTGTGAAGTTAGCTAACTATTAGATGTCGATCGCAAGCAATAAATACAGATGATATCTTTGCCTTGTCGATGACAACTCGAGCGAAGGCTCGTTGGGAAAGGCTGAGGGATGCCACTTCAGCCATTCAAACATATTAGGCGGCTCCGAAATGCGATTTTGGTGATATGATATGTTGCCAGCAAACATGGATCTATGTCATAACGTCGTTAAGATCTTGCTGCGTCGTTACATGTATCGTGAAGAATTATTGGGACCATTTCGTTCAGAGCTTTGATCAAGATCATTAAGATCAAGCTCCTCACTACCGCGTTGACCATGGCCATTTTGACGTGGCCTCGAGAAACCAGAACCCCATTCTGCTCCTGGACCTCGTGGCTGCCTCTCGGGTACTGCAGATGTGCCGTTTCTAGGCAGGTCTTCGAAATTGCCATTAAGCCCTGTATGGCTTCGTTGGCTACCAATGGCACCAGCATGGCTGTCGCCGTTCATGCCCATTCGGCCATTCGTTCGGGGAGCTGGTCGATCAAAACCACCAAGAGATAGATTTGCAAAGCTGTTGAAGACAGGGTCTTCTCGACCATTCATCATATAGCTAGAATTTGCAGCGGCCATATCTGCGTTGCTTGGTCCACCATTAATCGTCCCATACTCGGTGTATCGAGTAACATTTTGGGTCAGATTTGCGGGGAAACTGGAGCTTGACAGAGCAGGTGAAGCTCTTCGTGATTGCAGATCACCAAATGACTTGGCTTCGCGCAAACTTTGGCCACGTTGGATACCAAGACCAGGCGATCCTGGAATATCCAGAAGGTTTGAGGTTTGTGTGCGAAGAGTATGGTAATGTCCCGTCTCACGGATTCCAGCATCAGAGAAATCTATTGTCGCAGCTCGGTTCAAACCTCTGCGCGACGTATCCGTGTAGGAGTAACTTGGGGACTGAAGATCAGCAGTATTTGTAGTAGTCGGCTTCTCCTTGAAAATTTGCATGTGACGTGACTCGCCAGTGCCAACAGCGGCGTGGTGTAGGCCTAAATAATGTGACAGGGAGTGGAGAACTTTGCGAGTGGCTGGTGATAGCGGAGGACTGAATATCAGAACCTTGCGACTCGGGTCATCTTTGAAAACGAGAAGTTTGCCATAGTACTCGAGAGTTTGAGGATCATTCATATTGACATCTGTGAGATATTAGTATTTATTATTATTCATTGATCAATAATGGGACATGCCTCGCATGGTTGGGTGAGCCTGTGATTGGCCCATTCTCATGGATACTGGTGAAGGTGATGAGCCCGGAAGTGCAGAAGAGAGAGATGACATGGATGCCTGAGTATGTAATGTAATTCCTTGGACTGGCCGATGTTGTTCTTCTAGCTGTCCACGTCGTTCCCGCTTCTCACGTTCTATCCTCTCACGTTCCTGAAGTGGAAGCATTTTCTTATACTCAACTCGGAGCTTTCTTCCCTGAAGTTCCATGTGATTCATATTGTCTATGACGACTTTTGTATCCTCCGGGTTTTGGAAGTTAGCAAAGGCCAGACCTCGGAAAACTCCATTGTCAAAGTGGTAGTTGAAAGCATAAGGAACCGGAAGTCCAATTTCCTGCATCAAATTCTGAAGCTGTTCCTTCTTGACAGCGAAGGGAATGTTCTTGATGACTATGGCGGTTGGTATCAGCTCATCACCTTCGCCATCCGTAGGGCTGAGGTCGGAACGCTGCTGAGGTTGACTGTGCTGGGGATGCTGCATCTGCTGTCCATTTGGATATCCACTCGGGAAGCCATTCATTGCCACTGAAGGCATCGGGGAGTATTGAGCAAGAGATGGCTCAGGTGCCCAGTTCTGTGGAAACGATATTAGTCATTAAATCTAATGTTAGCATACTGAGCTTACATTGGGAATAGGTGCACGACGTGCAGATGGTCTTAGACGAGATGCACCAAGGGTAGAGGCATTCGCGTTTGTAGCATTGTAGTTCCATGTTTGGGAGTCATAAGGGTAGCCGGAGGCGAAAACCGGTGGAGGAAGTCTATTTGCAGGTAAATCATATCGTCCTAAATGATCATCTGTAGTATATAGAACAGATTGCTGGCCATATGCGTCGAATTGTCTCGATGGTTGCCTATTGATTGTACTGTATCCTCGAGGGAGAGTATTAGAGACGGGTGAGCGATTTTGGGGCTGTTCGTAATGCATCTCGTCGTATTGAGAAGTCATGATGAATAGGAAAGCGTTTTAAGTCGTTGAAAGAGAAATGTAGAAGTTTTGTTATGCCACCGATGAATGCAAGGAGCCGACGATGGTACGCTGGCGAAGCTTGGAATGCCTACAGCAAGCTTTCCGAGCTCGTGCAGCTTGTTCGAACCACACAAACTTGCGTTAATCTCGTAATCGATAGCTTCTCTTAAGCTGTTCGGGGTTGTGTGGTGCCGGGAGGTAAGGCCAAAGGTCTTTGTTCTAACCGTGAACTGAGGTACCCGGAGACCTTGAATACTTCGTACTCAGGAGCCGGTTAATCTTTTTCTCCTGCCAGAGCGGTCGCGACACGCTCGCTACCAGGGTCTTAGCGTAGAAGAGAACTTCGTAAGGATGCTTCAAGGAGAGTGGAATCGAGAATGCGAACGTCGTAAGTCTCGACAGACAGTGTCTTAGGTCTGGTCAAATGATTGCAAAGGCCGTCGGGAGAGTGGGTGATCTTTAAACAGTCGTCACGCTGAAGCTTTGAAGAAGAACTAAATCCTTAAGCGAGAATCTATGCCTGTTTTCGAAGGCTGGTGAGCCTCTTTGCTTGAATCAGGAAACAAATGACGATCCTTTTCGGGACTGCAATCGTCAAGTTCCTCTAAAGAAGAGAAATATTATTAAAGATGATGCGTCGCAATCATTAAATGGTGTTATTCTATATAGGAGCGTGACTAGTGAAGTGGGCTGGTAAAATTCCGCAACCTCGCGCGTGGCTCACGACTTAAGGGGATCTCATTTCGAATCTGCCTGCCCCATCCCTCTACCATCCATCCATCATTGTGAATTGGTCTACATTTAGGGAATTTGGGAGGTGAATGGGGCTATTCGTAGATTGACACTGCACATCATCACCATACTATGACATAAAAAGGTGCTGAGTGAGATTTTGGCATCGTATAGATCATAGTGTCGAGTTGGTTGAGTGCTGAAGCCTGTCCTGGCGTCTGTACAATCGTCCAAACAGAGTTACAATCGCATGTATTGGCTATCTATTGGCTGTACAACGCGCAGCGCGAATCTTGCTCCGGTCGCTCAAGAGGCGTAAGATGTTCTGCAGACGGACATGATATACAGAATGGGCTGTAGGGGATGGATGGCACGGGCGGAGGCGGTGGATGGCTGCCATGAGGCAAAACACGGTAGTTCATTTCTGCATGGCGAGAATTATTGATCTCGGGTCATGCATGCCACCCTGCATGCTGTAGCTCGTGTTTAAAGTTCGAGTTCATGTTCGCAATAAAAGGACTGCATCGCAACTAGGACCAGGCTTCGAAGGAGATTTGTTCCTGCTCGTGCGATGGTACCCAACACGTTGCTGTCATGGATGGTGGGGTTGTACTACTAACCGTAGTTCGCGCCCTAACTTTACTCCAAGTCAGGTGCTGGAATGTCTTGGACTTATGCACTAATAAGGGGTCAATAATAACCTCCAGCCACACTTCCATGTTTCTACTGTATGATATGGTACGATTCAGATCATGACACAGACTGCTGCCAAACAACTATCGTCCATCTCCCTGTTCCGGCGCCAACCGCTTTTCTTTTCTTTTTCTTTACGGGCTCCCTCTTTCCGCGTTCCCATGGTTAGCAGCCTTCCTGCAGAGCAGATGAGATTAGAGATGTGATGAGACAACAACCTCGCATCAGCAATCAAATACGATACGTCCCAGTACCTGCTGGTTGCATTCCAATACCGGGAATCTGTATACCTATTTCATCTTTAATAATAATATATGCCATGTGATGCCACCATCTGTCTCACCTTCAAGTCTGTCCCACGTGTCTTCGCACAGACCCGAACAACTCCCGCGCCGATCGTTTCACACTGTCGGTAGCCGCCAAATCGAAGAACATCAAAAACCAATACTCAACATTCAACCTGAGAAAAGCCCAGATAAAATATATTGAAAGGAGCCTAAACTGTCAGATATCGTAGAAAGGTAAGATTTCTAATATATTTGTGAGTTTCAGCAGACTTTTATTAACATGTTGTTGTCATAACAAAGCGGTTGCGAAGTGATTTTCGCCCGTGTGCATCACTGAAACACGCTCGAGTAACCTGGAGATTATCTTGATCTCTCCTCTCCTCTAGAGTTGTATGGCAAGACCGATAATTGTCGACACGACTATGACGGCACCTTTCCCATTCCTAGCACTGCCGTCTGTCGCGTTGCTGCTTGCCGTAGCTGTCACCAGCCTGGTCTATCTCGTTGCGCGCCTACGCCCCTATCTAATCCCCATCACCAGTTTGCACTGTCGCGCTAGTACGAGTTTTATTTTGATTGCATCTTACCAGGCTAGTTCGAGTTCCATATCCAGTATCTGCACAAAATGATATGGTGAGTACCGAGATATAATCTAAAAAGCCCATGAAACAGGATTGCTAACCTGCATGCGATCCCTCCGTAGGTCCAATTGTGCGCATCAATCCCGATGAGTTCATATAAAGGAAAGAGAGTTCTATGACGACCTCTACTCTCGCGCCGCGATAAGTACGAATTTGATGCGTGCAGGTTTGGCAACAATAGCCCCGATCTTCGCTACATCTGCACAACCTCCGTCGCGGTGCTGATTTCTCTAAGCGGAGCATAATCAACTTCCAGCCCATCGTTCGCAACAAGCTCAGGATTTTGTGTGATAAGATTGCGGTATACGCAAAAGGCGATGGGAATCAAGTGCTTCTCCAAATTATGCTTAGTGCACATTAGTAAGAGACCTGATATGCGAATATTCGTTTGGTTTCTGCTACAACCATCTCGAGTCGCCTGGTTTCCAAGAGTTCTTCCACGAAGCGTATAACCACGACGGGCATAGACTACTTTGCCATACAATTTCCCGAGCTACATCCAGTAAGCGCTATATATGACCATGTCAATGGAGGTCTCCGTTGACGATCACTTTGATCATGACAGAAATTTCTCTCCCACATGACTGCTGATATCTAACAGAGATGACGCCGTAAGTATTCGATTCGATTCCAGATTCAATCGCCATGAAGTTAAATCCTGGCTTCTCTGTGCTCTTAACTCTTAAGCGTATTAGTAATGGCGACACAATCTCGACTTTCAAGAGTTACTGATCAAGATTCAAAGGACCTGAAAAAAGTATTACTGAAGATGATGATGAATGGTGAAGACACTACCAAATCAACAAATCATCAGACTATTTCGGCGAGGTCCTTTAAAGCAATCTCCCCAGACAAGAAAAGTTTAGAGCATATGGGAGACAAAGCACAAACCATCATTGGAGGCGGCTTAGAAACGACCGCCTAGGCATTAACCTTAGCCTGCTTCCATATTAACAACCCATAAATCCCGCAAAGGCTCCACGACGAACCCAACGAAGCTCCGCCGGACCCATCCTCCTAAGCAGATTGGCTGAAATTGGATAAGCTCCCTTGATTTCACCGGCTGCATCCAAGAAGCCGTCTGCCTCATATGGCATCAGCCACCGTAATCCTCATATATGGCATACGGCGATCAAGTACAAGACTGAGTCATTCCGCCCGAAATTCCTGTTTCGACGACTGTTATGAACGTACATCATGACGAGAGCTTGTTTCCGGACTCCCATTCGTATTGTGGCGGGATTTTGTGGCCGCTCCCGAAAAATCACCTGATCTGGACAATAGTTGTTCCTGTACCGAGAGTATTGATGTGTTTAGTCAGTTCGAGGGAGACCCTTACGGATTATGACAGAAGTTTACGGGAGTTTTACGGACAGGACGACAGGACTAGAGATGGAAAGACAGAGTTTTACGGATACAGATCGGACTAACGATTGCTATACGGATTACTAGATTTTGAGAGAGCTTTACGGATGCGGAATGCGGTCTTTCCTTCCATTGCTATGGTGCTAGCCACTTCTATTGCGTGTGGTTCTAGGTTTTGCCTCCATTTTTGCCCTATTCCTTCCGCTGAACATCCCTGGAGCGCACGCTGACATCTCCATTGTCCTGACGATCGTGCACATCCATCCTATCCCTCCACAGATATTCCGGAGCGATGGTTGGATAATCCACGTACTAAAGATGGGCTTTGAATCGTCACCTCTTTGCGCTCGGCAAAGATGCAAGGTCTTGCCTTGGTGTTAAGTAAGTCAATGTTCCTGTTTAGGAGAAAGAAAAATGGTAAAAGCGTTGGTCATGCTCTTATGCCAACGCTCAGCTCTCTCTGCTCAGAGCCTCGCATACGCGGAAAGGAACTGTGCTCCTGCGACTTTGTTCGCCGCTTCGATTTGAACTTTATGAGATGGACGTTTCAGACGTTAAATTTGCGCACGATTCTATCTACCGGCCCCAAAACTTGATTCAGAGGCCGTTAGAGTCAAAGCAAAGCTACGTTCCAGATAGACCCAACATCCTAAGTCACGTGTCAGACCAGCGCTTTGGGACAAGAAAGCGGTATGAATCCGAGCCTTCTATCCTTGCCCATCTATTCACCATCCTACAAGGCTAACGGAAGTAACTATAAATATAAAATATGAGAGTACTAAAAACACGTGCCCTAACTCCAAATGATCACACCGGACCCAATTGTCCCTCAAAAACATACGTGGTTGCCGGCTCTATCTTCTGGTCTGGAAAACCAGGAGAATCAATAAAACGTTTGACTTCGGTAGTGAGCCTGCATTGCGTCTCAAACAACTCCCCTAAATCCTTAGCGTGTTGCGGGTCAAGGAGCATCAGAAGCGGCCGAAATGATCTAAAAGTATCCGCAATGTAATCTCCAACGTACATTGACGCCAATGTAATCGCCGGAAGTAGAACAATGCCAGACCAGGCGACGATCTCAACAGGAATAGGCGGTATTTGACACTGATATGCAAGATATGCCCAGACGGCAAAGTAAAAGGTGTACAAAACAGGTGAGACTGTCAATGCAGCTAACACTTTCCAAGTGGCCAAGACATCCCGGCCTTCGACCTTGAATGGCGAGCCTGCAACCGCTTTTCTAGCCTTAGACTTCGAGATTTCGTTTGCCAATATCAGTACCGGCGAAAAGAGGACCAGACCAGGCGCTGTAAGTATGGCTGCGAGGAACAATTTGCCAAGTTGAACTAATAGAAGGACTAGGACGAACTTCTTGGATTGTACAGCATATCTTACTTGATAGTGCAGCAATCCTTGTTTTGAGAGCTGCCAATGATACTCATTGGCCCTATGCAGGATATTTCGGACTTTAGGGTCATGTTCAGAACCGGAAATACGTTTCAATATCCGTTGGCCAAGTATTGTTTTTCTAGCCATCGGATATCGGCCGCTACTTGGTTCATATAGTCGTCTAAGTACCTGGACAGACTGCGGATTGTATCAGTAAAGCAAGCTCACGAGGTCTTATGTTAAACCTACCTCCAGTATGCGAGAATCTGGATGATTTAATGTGATATCCCTCAACCTATGGTATACCAGATCCTTCAGTTCCTTCACTGCTTCCTTCTCTTCGCCTCTCTTGAACATTTCCACTAGATACCTTGGGATTTGAACAGGCTCTCCAAACTGCACTCCCGCTTCGGATCGAAACTTGTGTCCGTGGGTATAATGCAATCCACACGGAACGATACGGAGTGGCAAATAGGGGTTTGAAGCCAAAGAGCTCAAAGCCATAACCGCAAACCCGGCTTATCACTGTCAGTGAAATTTAACGAGCAGGTTTAAGTTGGAAAGAGCTTACATTTCAAAGGAAGCAAGTCTGGCTTGTCGTGGCTCGTTCCCTCAGGAAACAAGCAGATCGCACCACCCCCCTTGAATTTCTCAAACACCTCGCCGAAAGGGCTGCTTGACTTTTGTTTCGGAGCCACAGAATATGTTGTATCCCTAAGTACATCTGCCAAACTCAATCCGCCATTATCATTTCCCTCATTCGAAAATTCCCTCTTCAATAATAATTCCTCTGGGCTCCTAATCTCTTCAATCTCACCCCTTAGGACCGACTTCCCGCCTAACACAATCATCAAATACCCACCAACATCCGCTTCCTTATTGAATCGCGTTCCCCTACCTCGTATAAGCCGCGGATTCTTAGCAAAATCTGGTGCAAATATCGTCCCGCTTCCCAACCGCGCGCGATCCCACACGCGATGCAACACCACGCTACCCAACGCCCTCGCTATGGCAGCGACAAATTTCCTCTTCATCAGCCTCTCCGCCACCAGGAAGGAAACTCGGCGCTTAGCATGGGAAAGAAGAACAAACATCAAGATCGCTGAGTCACCGAGCTAGGTCATTTATCAGTAAGCAAGGTGATTTTTGTCATGAGAAGTAGAGAGGGAGGATGTCAACCTACATCATTTGAATGCGGCGCAGTCACAAAGAGAGCGCAGTCGACGTTTGAGATCCGCTCGGTGCCCCAGGAACGAATTTCGCGATAGAAGAGGTGTGCAAGGAGGGAGCAGAAGTATACTGTGAGATCGTATTTCCAGAAACGGAGGCCATGATGGGGTTGGAGGATAGCCATGAGGAAAGGAAGCAGAGAGGAAGAGATAGATCTGATATCATGGGGCACGTGTTATTCAGAAATCGGCATCTGAGCATGCACATTATCTGAGGTATATTCTGGTCAAGTCATCTATTATAACGAATGCCACCAGCAACACGAAAAGAAGCTGCCCCTTGGCCAACATCTCACAGTCATTTCTAGGCAGATTTTAAGTCTTAGCATGTAAATAGCAACGTGTGCTCAATATCTATTTTTGCGATAGAGGGCTTTCATAAGCATCGTGAGGTCGCATATGTCATGTCGCACCATATGCTCCCAAATCCCTGTACGAAGGAGCGGGTTCCTGCAGCCATCTTGGCGCTTGTGGATATACATGCATCGCGCAGCAAGCCGATGTCGGAGGATAGCATAACCTGGTGTGGCAAAGTTAGTGGCGCATGCAAGACAACGAATTAGTTCATGCACAAAAATGGCACAGTTCATGCAGCGACGACAAAGGAGATGTTATGCAGCTTTACTGTGGCGTTGTTGGTGGCTTGAAGGAGCGCTGTTGGGCATGCTTTATTTCTCCTAATTCGTTTCCCTGGGGATCTATTCTCGAAATATAAAACTATTCCCCATTGATGGTATTTTATATTTGTCTATTAGCTCCCAGTGTTGGGCATAAGGTACCCATAGAGGTTGCTCAGGTAAGTATCTGGATTCTTGGCAGGTTCTCGGGATGTCCAAGTGCCCACATACAAAATTATAAAACCATACCCGTAGCTTATCGCTAAGTTTTCTAATATATTTTTGGATCTCTGGTCTTTGTAAACTATTCGTTCCTATTTTGAGCAACAGATCTGTGAATTACACTATCATATTTGTGTTTTCCCTTCAAGAACCTGTAGATTTTAAATCATCCAGCCTAAATATCCCTTCGCCCGCTGCAACTATACATCTTAGCCCGTCTTGGCATTTTAGCGAGTGGGGGCTGTAGCTTAGTGATTAAGGCCCTGAGTTTTAGCGACTGCTTAGTCTAGGGAATAATATTTTAGCGACGCTGCTACCCTCAACTCAAATTTTGGCTCACTTAAAAATGCCAAGACGCTAAAATGTATAGTTGCATCGGGCGAAGGGATAAGGTTTGTTAGATGGATAACCAACGAAAGACCCGATATAGAAACAGACAATTATTAGACATCCTTTGAATAATGCACTTCTAACCTTTAGCAATGCTTAAAATTATAACTTATATGGCTTTAGACTTTTAAAAACACGTAAATCGTATCTGACGCCCAACACTATTAACTGCGGGATTTGACCTAGCATCTAAGATGATATGTAGTTAGCATTCACCTAATATACTAAATCAAATCGTGTCGTAGTCTATCTAGTCGATACTGGTACATTTTCAGCGACATCAAGCTTCATGGTCTATTCTACGAAGCCCGCACCGAGAGAAGGGTTTATATGCCTCCCATCCACGCCATCGCACATCAATCTTTCTACGGATTTTGACTCGAAACTTAATGAACAAGATCGAGACATTATCTCATTGTCAAGATTCTACTCCACAACTGCGGTGTTTATTGTGTTGTTTGCACGGCATTTCAAAGCAGAACGCGAGATACCTCATTGCTTCGGACAGCGAAATGGAATCAGACCAGCTAATACGATTACGTTGTGGTGAGCTGGCTATGAGACAAGCTGCTACGTGTTGTCCAATGATACTAATAGAATGAAACTCTAGAGACGACAAGCAATGAATGGGGTACGTATGAGATAAGTTGCTGCTGTCTAAATTTCCAATCTGCTTTGCTCCGTACTTTCCTAAGCGTGTGAGAATTAGGAAAGCGCGGGATCCAGTCCCTTGTTCGCAGACTAGCTCTAGCAACAACAACGGAGAGATCCTCTACTACACACGATCAACCATATGCCGAGGTTCGTTGTATCCAACGAGCGTTCATCGATCATTTTTCATTCTCATATTGCTACAGTTATGGATGGGGACTCACCCGTCGCTTCCATCTCAAGACTTTGCCGCTGGTCGGTCTCTTCGCGAGATCGTCGAAGAAAACCCTGTCTTATTGACCGAAACACTATCCAAAAAGTTCGGCAATGAAC
>Ga0335072_10010989_pt1 | contig 12987 bp, 9 predicted proteins | sample Lox_Sample_21_FD_206725 | JGI IMG/M metagenome (GOLD analysis project Ga0335072, IMG submission 206725) | Soil microbial communities from Loxahatchee National Wildlife Refuge, Florida, United States - Lox_Sample_2.1 | ecosystem: Environmental > Terrestrial > Soil > Wetlands | place: USA: Florida...
AATCGGTCGATGCTCGATGAATGACCATCGTCCGCGATATCCGTCCCGCCGGGTCCTCCGACCTGGTGACCCTGCGCGACGGTTCGCAGGTTCAGCTGCGCGTGCTCCGCGACCGTGACGAGGCCGCGCTCCGCGCGTTCCTCGCGGGAGTCACGCCGGAGTCGCTCCGCCGGCGGTTCTGCGGCGCCACCGATCTTGCCCGTACGGCGACCTCGCTCGTCAGCGGTTGCGGCGCCGGCGATCTCGCGTTGATTGCCGAGACGGGCGTGACCGCGGAGATTGTCGCGCACGCGGCCTCCTTCCGTCTGGGCGCGACCCGGGCAGAGGTCGCGTTCCTGGTCACCGACGAGTGGCAGGGCCGCGGTCTCGGATCGCTGCTCCTCACGCGTCTGACCGAGTACGCGCAGTTCGAGGGCATCACCACCCTCGTGGCCGAGGTCCTCCCGGGCAACCCCGCGATGATCGCGGTGTTCGAGCGCTGCGGCCACCGGGTCGAGGTCCGATGGGATACACACGGCGTCCAGGTTGAGATAGACCTCGCGACGCGCGTGCCGGCGGTGGCTCGCGCCGCCTAAAGAAAGCGACGGCGGCGTCGATCATCGAGGTGACTCCTCTGAGCCTCGACCGATGGCAATCGAAGAACTAAGCAGGGACCAAAGGGACGGCGCCACGGCGTGGCCGCTGACCGATCTCGCGGAGCGCGGCGGCGAGCTGGGCGAGCTGAGCCGCGACGTCGCACGTGCGCTCGACGAGCTTGCGCAGACCACGTCGGAGTTCTCGTGCGGCTCCGCGCGAAGCTCGGTCGCGGTGTCGGTCATCGGCGACAACATGCAGCGGCTGCGTGACCAGCTCGAGGAGCTCAGCGTCCGCTCGGGCTCGCTGCGCCAGTCGTCCGCACAGACCGCGGAATCGGCCGACGAGTCGGCGCGGCTGATCGAGCAGCTCTCGGCCGAGAGCGTTCGCGGCCTCGACGTGCTCGGGCCGCTGATCGACGCAATCCGTCAGATCAGCGAGGGCGTCGTCCGGGTACATGAGCTGGTCGAAACGCTCGCCACGAACGAGCTCGCGAGCATCGAGGAGTTCTCGGAGATCATTCACCGGATCGCCAGCCAGACGAAGCTGCTGGCCTTGAATGCCGCGATCGAAGCGGCGCGCGCCGGCGAGCACGGACGCGGCTTCGCCGTCGTTGCCGAGGAGGTCGGAAAGCTTGCCTCGGAGACCTCCTCGCAGACCGCGCGGATCCGGGAGACAGTGACTCGCACACGGTCTCAGATGGACGAGGTCGTCGCCGCCGCCGCGACCGCGCGCGAGCAGACGGCCACGAGTTGCGATAACGCCGACGCCGGCCGCGAGACGCTCGAGCGGATCTCCGAGCTGATCGACTCCTCCAACGACACCGCGACCCAGATCGCGACGCTCGCGCGTGAGCAGCTCACCGACGTCCAGGAGATCGACGGCAACCTTCAGGCGATCACCGCCGGCAGCGCCGAGATCGAGCAGCACGCGGAGTCGGTGGCGCGGGCGCAACTCGATCTGTCCGAGAGCACCGAGCGGGCGTCGCTGGTGCTGGCGCGGTTCGACACAGGCGGTCTGATCTCGCGGCTCCGCGGCCGGTGCCAGGATCTGGCCGACGAACTGCGGGCGATCCTCGAGGCGGCGGTCGACGAGCGTCGCGTGAGCCTCTCGCGCGTGCTCGAGCTTCGCTACCAGGAAGCGACCGGACCGCTGATCGACCGGTTCGGCAGGCTGTTCGACGTGACCCGGGCCGATCCGTCTGGGTTCTCGCCGTCGAAGTACCACACGGCCTACGACGCGATCGTCGACCGCGCGATGATGCAGCGGATGGACGCGGTTCTCGCGGCCGAACCGAAGCTGACGTTCGCGCTGCCGTTCGACCTCAACGCGTGGGCTCCGGCGCACAACAGTGTGTACTCGAAGGACATCACCGGTGACGCGGCCAAGGATCTGGCTGGGAACCGGACCAAGCGCTTCTTCCTCGAGTCGGGCGCCCTGACCCGTGCCTCGCGGATGGAGTTGGGCGTCGAACTCCCCGGCGAGGTCCTGACGCGCGCCCAGATCAGCGCCGCCGGCGCCCGGCTCCGAGAGCCCGCGCACGACAACCGCCCGTTCCTGCTCCAGACCTACGCCCGCGACACCGGCGCGGTCCTGACGACGCTATCGGTCCCGCTGTACGTCCACGGGCAGCGCTACGGCTGCGTCTGCCTGGGCTGGGATCCCGAGCTCCTGCGCGCCTGAACCGGCGGGCCGGGCCCGTAGGGCCGGCGGCCGCTAGATCCCGAGCCTGCGGCTGAGATCGGCGACGTGCCGCCGCGCGACGGGGATCGACTGGCCGCCGGCGAGCGCGAGCTCGGCGGTGCCGCCGAACAGCGGCCGGAGCTCGACCGCGCGCGCGAGGTTCGCGACGTACTGGCGGTGGACGCGGACGAAGTCGAACTGCTCCCAGCGGTGCTCGATCTCGTTGAGCGTCGTGCGCAGCAGGTAGCGGCCGTCCTCGGTCATGATGCGCACGAAATCGCCGTGCGACTGCACGTACAGGATCGATCCGCGGCTGATCAGCCGCGTCGAGCCGGGGCGCGCGCCCGACACCGCGATCATCTCGCTCGTCGCCGGGGCCTCGGCGGGGCGCGAGCGGCGACCGTTCCCGTCGGGCTGCGTCTCGGTCGCCTCGACCGCCGCGGCCACCCGGTCGAGCGCCTCCTCGAGCCGGCGCCGGCTGACCGGCTTGCGTAGGTAGTCGACCGCGCGAAGCTCGAACGCGTCGACGGCGGCGGCGTCGTGGGCGCTCACGAACACGAGTTGCGGGGGCGCCGCGAACCGCCTCAGCACCCGCCCCAGCTCGACGCCGTCGAGGTCGGGCATGCGGACGTCGAGGAAGATCGCGTCGTAGGCCTGGCTCGAGGCCTTGAGCAACGCGTCGTGGCCGCCGAACGCGCATTCGACGTCATGGACTCCCGAGAAGCTCCGCAGCAGCCGGGCGAGATCCTCGAGCTGGGTGTGCTCGTCGTCGACGGCGAGGATCGTCAGCCGGTCCGAGCTCATGCCGAGGAGACGAGCTCAGAGGCCGGGATCTCGCCGCGGAGGTTGGGCACGGTCATGACCGCGGTCGTGCCCTCCCCGAGGTCGGATTCGATCCTGAGCGCGTACCGCTCGCCGAACGTGGCCCGGAGCCGGCCGTCGACGTTGGACACTCCGATGCCTCCACCGGCTCCCGCGAGCACCGCCCCGAGGCGCTCGGGCTCGATCCCGATGCCGTCGTCGGACACGCGCAGCTCGACGTCCCCGCCGACGATCTGGGCGGAGATCGTCACTCGCCCCGTGCCCGCGCGCTGCTCGACGCCGTGACGCACCGCGTTCTCGACGAGCGGCTGTACCGACATGGCGGGCACGACCGTGCCGCGCGTCGACGCCGGGACGTCGATCGTGACGTGCAGGCTCCCGCGGAACCGTGCCTGCTCGAGACGCAGGTAGCGCTCCACGTGCTCGATCTCCTCGCCCAGCGTCACGTACGAGCGGCCGTCGCGGAACAGGTAACGCGTGAACTCGGCGAAGTCGATCAGCAGGTCGCGCGCCTCCTCGGGGCGCGCGTGGATGTCGCCGGCGACCGCGGCCAGCGCGTTGTAGATGAAGTGCGGTGAGATCTGCGCCCGCAGCGCCCGCAGCTCGGCCTGGGCGAGGCGCTCCTCCTGCTCGGCCACGAGCGACAGCTCGACCTGCGCGGATACGAGGCTTGCCGCTTCCCGGACGACGTGGAGCTCGTGGTTGCTCGGGCGGCCGACCGACCGGTAAAACGCGATCAGCGTCCCGATCCGCTTGTCCTGGGCGACGAGCGGCGCCAGCACCGCCGAGCGCAGCGGACAGGTGGGATCCGAGGACACCAGGCGGGGGACGATGTGCAAGCGGTTGTCGCGGGCCCGTTCGAGCAGGCGCCAGAGCAGATCGCCGGGGCGTACCTGCTCGCGGCCCTCGCCGTCGATCGCGAGCACCGCGCGCGTGTCGGCCAGGGCGATCGCGGCGGCGCCGGTCAACGCGCGCAGGTACGGGACGGCTCTCTCGGCGGTGCGGCTGGACAGGCCACGGCGCAGGTGCGGAAGCGTCGCGGTGGCGGCGTGCAAGGCGGCTTGCATCGCGTCCTCGGGAATGCCCGTGCTGCGACTGCGCACGGCACGCCATACCGCGGCGAGCGCCGCGGCGATCCCTAAGCCCAGTACTACGCCCAGAGCCGGATCCATGGTGAGCCTCTAACAGGTTACCGGCGCTTGTGACGGTTGTTACGGCATGGACGGAAGGTCCGCGCGCCGGCGGTCCGTTTACTGACGCGCCGTCGCCCGACCGATGCCGTCCGCCGCGGCCGCCTTGTGCCGGTTGGCCGCGGGCGCGATCATGGGGACATGACCTCGACCACCACCTTTTCCTCCTACGAGCAGGCATGCGAGCAGCACCGCTGGGAGGTGCCGGAGCGCTACAACATCGCGGTCGACGTGTGCGATCGCCACCCGCGCGACAAGCTCGCGATGATCCACGAGGACTTCGGCGGGCGCATCCAGGAGGTCAGCTGGGGCGAGCTCCAGGACGACTCCAACCGGTTCGCGAACGTGCTGCGGGCCCACGGCGTCGAGGCCGGCGACCGCGTCGCGATGCTGCTGCCGCCGACGCCGGAGACCGCGGCGGCGTTCTTCGGCGTGTGGAAGGCCGGCGCGATCCTCCTGTCGATGTCGGTGCTCTACGGCGACGACGGCATCCGCCACCGCGTCGGCGACTCGAAGCCGAAGGTCCTGCTCACGAACGCCGCGAACGCCGGCCGCATCGACCGGTCGATGGTCGAGCACCTGCTGATCCTCGACGACGCGCTGCTCGGGCGGGGATCGACTGCGTTCGACCCGGTCGACACGGCGGCCGACGACCCGGCCCAGTTGTACTACTCGTCGGGGACGACCGGGCTGGCGAAGGGAATCCTCCACGCCCACCGGTACATCCTCGCCCACGAGGAGTTCATCTACTGCCACGACCTCCACGACGGGGAGGTGTTCCACGGGATGGGCGAGTGGGCGTGGGCGGCGGGGATCTGCCCGCTGCTCGGTCCGTGGCGGCTCGGCGCCGTCCAGGCCGTGTACCAGCGCGAGGGCGGGTTCGATCCGCACAAGCAGCTCGATTTCCTCTCGCGCCACGGCGTCAGCAACGTGTTCGGGACGCCGACCGCGATCCGCTCGATGATGTCGATCTCGGACGCCGGCACGCGCTACCCGCAGAAGTTCCGGATCGTGTGCTCGGCCGGCGAGCCGCTCAACCCCGAGGCGATCCGCTGGTTCCGCGAGCAGTACGGCCTCACCGTGCTCGACTACTACGGCCTCACCGAGTCCTATCCGCTGTGCGCCAACTACCCGTTCATGGACGTTCGCGAGGGGTCGATGGGCCGCCCGATGCCCGGCTGGGAGGTGTCGATCCTCGACGAGGACGAGCGACCGGTTCCCGCCGGTGAGCGCGGCGAGATCTGTCTGAAGGCGCGGTCGAACCCGCACTACCCGCTCGGGTACTGGAACCGCCCCGAGGAGGACACCGTGGAGGCGTTCGGCGGCGACTGGTTCCACACCAAGGACGCCGCCCGGGCCGACGACGACGGCTACTTCTGGTACGAGGGGCGCGCCGACGACGTGATCATCTCGGCCGGCTACCGGATCGGTCCGTTCGAGGTCGAGTCGGCGTGCCTCGAGCACCCGGCCGTGGCCGAGGCGGCGGCGGTCGCCTCACCCGACGAGCGGCGCGGCAACGTGGTCAAGGCGTTCGTCGTGGTGGCGTCCGGCCACGATCCCTCCGACGAACTGGCCGAGGAGATCAAGGCGTTCGTCCGCGATCGCCACTCCGCCTATGCGTACCCGCGCCTGATCGAGTTCGTCCCCGATCTCCCCAAGACGCTCACGGGCAAGATCCGGCGGATCGAGCTTCGCCAGCGCGAACACGAGCGCGACACCGGCTCCGGTTGAGCCTGTGTGAAGGTAGTAGGACCGGTCGCGCAAACGCTTGCAGTTCGGTTGCGGCAGGTATAGGCTGCCGCCGTCGTTCTGGGGGGCCGGTCAACACATAGGAGGGTTTGCTGTGAAGTTGCGTTTGCGGGCAGCTTTGCTGTCCCTTTTCGCGTGCCTCGTGCTGGGCGCCTTGGCGTCGCCCGCGTTAGCCGCGCCGCGAACATTCGTCCCGCGCGTCGGCAACGCGCTCGGGCTGATTCCCCCGGTCAACAGCCAGGGGAATTTCAACACCGAGCCGACGGAGACCGGCGTGTTCACGCAGGTGCTGTATCACGACGGTCCGACGATGAACAACGGGGTTGCCGTCCACACGATCTTCTGGGCGCCGTCCGGATTTGGGTTCGACGCCTCTCCCGGAGCCGGCATCCCGAGTTACGAGGGCATGATCGAGCAGTTCTACACCGACGTCGCCGCAGCAAGCACCGGCACCTCTGGAGGTACGTGCACGACAGGTGGGTGCGACGACTTCACCGTGGAGCCGCAGTATGGCGACGAGCCCACGCCGAGTACGGCCGCGCCGGGTAACAACACGATCACCTTCAACAACGTGTCACAGGCGTTCAGCGGAACGCAGACGCTTGACCCCGCCGACAGTGTCATCCTCGACTCCGATCCCTACCCGACCGCGGGCAACGGCCCGGGCGAGTGTTCATCGCCGTTGGACACCAAGGCGTGCATCCTCGACAGCGCGGTTCAGACCGAGGTCGACAGCATCGTGCAGCACACGACCGGCACGCCGCGCGGCCTCACCAACCTGTGGTACGTGTTCCTGCCGGCGGACGTCGACGAGTGCATCGTGGCGGACGTTTGCGGGACCAACGACTTCGGCGGTTACCACTCGCTGTCAAACGTCGGCGACGGCCTCACGATCTACGCCGTCACGATCGATCCGGAGATCGAGGTCGGCGCTATCTCGCCGGGCTCCGATCCGAACGGCAACCCGGATGCCGAGGTGGATGTGGACATCGCCGACCACGAAACCAACGAGGCGATGACCGACCCCGAGGGAACCGGCTGGATGGATCCGAACGGGTACGAGGTCGCCGACAAGTGCGAGTTCGGCGCGCAGCACGGCACCCCGCTTGGCCACGCGACCGACGGTTCGCCCTACGATCAGGTCATCAACGGCGACGAGTATTGGACCCAGGAGATCTGGTCCGCCGCCGACGACGAGTGCGTTCAGGCGACGACCAACACCAGCAGTCCGTTGCCGTTGCCTCAGGTCAACCTGACCCAGTTCAACTCGACCGTTTCGGGCAACACCGAGAACGGCTCGTCGACCACGAGCGTCACGGTTACGCTGGTGCGGACCGATATCAACGGCAACACGATCGACATCGCGTCCAATCCCGTGACGACCAACAACGGCGCCTGGTCGGTAACGCTGCCGGGATCGCACACCGTTGGCGACGACCGTGACGAGATCGACATCGACTACTCGGGCGCGGGTGCGCCGACGCCGAATCATCAGGTGATCCTGACCGGAAACGGCGGCAACCCGTTCACGGAGTCCGGGTGGACGGGATGGACCGACCTTGACAACGGGTACGCGCTGACCAACAGCGACCCGGTGACGAGCAACCCGTCGGTCACGATCGGGCCGTGCTTCCAGACCGGCACGGAAACGATCGGCGGGCCGATCGGCACCGTCGGTGGTGAGACGCCGACGGACTTCTGCAGCACGTCCGGCGACACGGCGGATGCGGCGCTGACCGGGATGGTCACGCCCGCGGACGCCGAGACGATCACCACCGACGACAACCGGACGTTCCAGCCGGACGATGCATCGACCAATCCCTCCGTTCCGGGCGCGGTCGCGAACCCGAACGGCGGACTCGTCAGCCTGACGATTCCGGCCGGCGAGCCGGACTCGACCTCGCTGTTCGATTACCCGCTGGGTGAGGTCACCGGCGTTCCGTTCACCCAGACCGGGTTCCCGACGTGCTCGGCGGATCTCGGTGCGCAGACGGTCACGTGCACCGGGCTCGTGGCGGGCGACGTGTACACGATCGCCGATGGCGGTCAGAACGACCAGGAAACCGCCGACGCCACCGGCACGGTCACGTCCACATCGATCACGGTGAGTCGCGGTGACACGATCACGCTCACGAACAGCGCGCCGCGCACACTGACGACGCTGCATGTCGCCAACCTCCAGGTGAGCATCGACGATGCGAACCCGGGCGCGGTGGTGAGCGGCACGTGCACGCCGGACGAGTGGACCGGCGGGCCGCTGAGCGGCGTTCCGGTCAACACAGAGGCCGGCGGGCCGGGCATCGCGGGCGTTGGCGCCGCCTGCCCGAGCAACGGCGATGCCTCCGGCATGTCCACCGCGGCGCTCGGTCAGACCGACGAGCAGAGCGGTGGGCAGACCGTGATCACGCTGCCCGACGTCGCCGACACCTCGCCTTTGGTGGGCGAGACCGTCTACGGCGGGTTCACCGCCCTGTCGGAGTCGACGGGCGCTCCCGACGCGATCTCGGTCAGCATCGCGAAGGCGTCGGGCGGTGCCCCGGTGTTCACGAACGCGAACACCGACACCGCCAACGGAGTGTCCGTGCCGGCGCTCACGCCGGGCGCGTACAACGCGACCTGGACGGTCACCGACGCCAACGGCGACACGAGGACCCTGACCACGCGGTTCATCGAGCAGTCCGCGCTCCAGGGAGCGCAAGGTCCGCAGGGTCCGCAGGGCGCTCAGGGCCCGCAGGGCGCCCAGGGTCCGCAGGGAGCGCAGGGTCCGCAGGGCCCGCAAGGACCTCCGGGACCGAGGCCCAGGATCTCGTGCAAGCTGGTCAAGCACAACAAGATCCAGTGCACGGTCACGTACCCCAAGTCCCACAGCAAGAAGGGCACGCTGCGGGTCAGCGTCAGCCGCGGCGGCCATCTCGTGGCCCTCGGCAACGCCAAGGTCGCGCACGGCCGCGCGACGCTGACGATGCGTGAGCTCCGCACCCGGACGCACGGGGCGTGGGACATCACGGTCGTCTTCTCAAAGACGGTGCAGAAGGTGGCGTCGACCCAGACGCTGCCGGTGCGCGTGAGGTAACTCGCACCGGTTCGCACTTACGCCCCCGTCCGCCCGGCAGCCGGGCGGGCGGGGGCGGTGCGCGCCGGCGGTGGGCGTTTCAGGCGCCGGCGGTCAGGAGCGAGCGCCGATGCGAGCGTGGCTCCGCATCTCGGCCAGGATCCGCTCGAGGCGCGGCTCGGTGTCGCGGTCGACGTGCGTCATGAGCGCGCCGACCGACGGGTGCACGGCGCTGATCTGGGCGTGCATCTCGTGCGCCACCGCCCGGTAGCTCGGGTGGCCCTCGCGCCCCGAGCGCAGCTCGATCAGCTGCATCGCCTCGCGGGCGTTGAGGTCGAGCACGAACCGGATCCGGTAGCCGAGGCACAGCGCGTAAGGCGCGGCGGTGGCGGGGCCATGCTCGACGAGACGCTCGTACTCGCGTCGGGAGAGCTCGAGTGCGCGCCGGTACTCGTCGCCACAGCCGGCGAGCTCGACCTGGTCGGGCACGTCCGCGCCCAGATCCGGCGTCAGCGACTGCCACTGAACGGTCAGCATCCGGTGGCGCTGGAGGTCGCGGAAGGCGCCGTAGTCCGCGACGATCTCGAACCGGTAGCGAAGGGCCTCGAGGCCGCGTCCGGGGCGGTAGCGACGGTTCGCACGCTCGCCGGCGAGGTCGGCGAGCAGCTCGGCGCGGGTATCGCCGTCGAGCGCGCCGATCGCCTCTCGCACCTGCTCCTCGGATGAGGCGCCGGCCTCGAACAGCAGCGCCGACAGCAGATCGTCCTCGTCCCCGTCGACGCGCAGGAGCGTGACCGACGGACCCGCCGGCGCTTCACCGGCGCCGTCGATCCCGAGCCGCCTCGCCCACCGCTCGCCGGCGCGCTCGCGCGACTCGAGGTAGCTGATCCACTGGCCGCCTCGGTCGGGGCGCTCGACGCGGCCGAGGAAGCTCGGCATCACGGCCTTCAGCTCGTCGAGGATCATCCGCCCGTAGCTCCGCGCCTCCTCGAGCGGGTGGGCGAGCAGGTGGAGGATCAGCTGCTCGTAGGACTGGCCGGTGGCGAAGATGCCCATGTGCGACAGCGAGCTGGCCGGGAGCAGCCCGCGGAGCAGATCGAGCGCCTTGGCCTTGATCGCGCGGGCGTGGGCCGCCTCGGGTTCGTCGGCGCCCCGCGGGAACTCGCGCTCCGCCCACGCGCACACCCGCGGGAGCGAGGCCGAGTAGATCCCGAACAGCCCGTCCATGGCGCGCTCGTAGTCCGGGCCGAGCGAGTCGTCGCGGTAGTAGCGGTAGCCCGGGTGGGCGGGGTGGGCGGGGTGGGCGGGATCCGCGGGATCCGATCCGGGCATCGGCGCGTCGTAGGCGATGTAGCGGGTCGACTGCTCGAGATAGCCGGCCAGGCGCGGCCGCTGGAGGACCTTGGTAAGGATGTTCGAGACCCACTCGCAGGCGACGTGGGCGCCCCCGAGTTGCGCCACCGAGTCATCGCCGTAGCCGAGGAAGATGCGCTCGTACAGCTGGGCGGCGCGCCTGCCCTCGCCCTGATCGACGAGCGCCGCCGTGTCCGGGAGGTCGTCCGCGAACTCGTCGAGGAACAGCCGCCGGAGCGTTCCCGGGTAGCGCGAATAGCGCGCGAACAGCGCGGCCTTGACCGTCTCGGGCAGGTTCACGAGCGCGAACACGGGCCGGTCGAGGTTCGTGAAGTGGGGGCGGAGCCGCTCGCTCTCAGCCTCGGTGAAGCTCTCGACCGGATATTGCACGGGCGTCGGAGGGTAGCGAGCGCCCCGGTCGACCGCGGGCGCTTCTGCGCCCCCATCACTAAAGGTTTCTGGTGCAACGGACGATCTAGCGGCCATGGACCGGGGGGCCGCGCGTCCAGCGTGCCCTCTTGTGGAGTAAGAGGAGAACGCATTCATGGAGTCATTGGCAGCGCTGTACGACATCACGCCCGAGAACCTCGCGCTCCGGCGCAAGTTCATCGGTCTCGACGCGGAGGTGGTGGCGCTGCTGGCCGACCTTCGGGCATGGGCGATGCCGTCGCGGCCGAGGTGACCGACCACCACTTCCGGAGTCCCGGCACCGGCGACTTCTTCCGCGCGTACGCCGCCCGGCGCGGGACCGAGTTCGAGGCGCTCCGAGCCGAATGGCACGAGGCGCGCGCCACCCACTGGCGGAGGATCTTCGCCGAGCCCGGTCAGCCTGAGCCGTTCGGGATCGAGTATTTCGGCAGGCTGCTCGAGGCCGGCGCGGGTTACAACCGGATGAACCTGCCGATGAAGTGGTACCTCGGCAGGTATCCGGCGTACCTCGACGCGGTGCGCCGGCAGTTGCGCGACCACCCGCCACAGAGCGCCGGAGAGCAGGGTCGGCGCCGGGCCTGGCGCCGCCGCGCCGAGGCCGGCCCGGATCCCGCGATCCTCGCCGACGCCGAGCGCGCGATCGGCATCGTCTTCAACTACGACCTCCAGGCGATCACGGATGCCTTCTACTTCGACACGTTCTCGACGATGGGCGTCGATCTCGCCGCGGCGCGCCAGCGCGGCGCCGTGACCGACCTGTCGGACCACATATCCGAGCTCAAGTCGACCGTGCACGAGTCGCTGCGACTGTTCATCGACTCCTCCCAGAGCATGCACGACGTGTTCGCGCGGGTGCGCGGCAACGTCGCTCAGACCTCCCACGCGATGAACGGGATCGCCGCGGCGAGCGCCGAGGTCGCGCAGGGCGCCGAGCGCCAGGCGCTGATGCTGCAGCGCAGCCGCGAGTTCGCCGACGAGGTCTCCGCGGCCACCGCCCGGGCGCGCTCGCTCGGCGACCAGGGCGTCGACGCCGCCGTCGAGGCCAACAGCGTGATGCAGCGCGTCCGCGTCTCGGGGCAGGACGCGCAGGCGGGAATCGACGAGCTCGCCCGCAAGTCGAGCGAGATCGGCGGCATCCTCGAGACGATCACCGGCATCGCCGACCAGACGAATCTGCTCGCGCTCAACGCGGCGATCGAGGCGGCGCGCGCCGGCGAGCACGGTCGCGGCTTCGCGGTCGTCGCCGAGGAGGTCCGCAAGCTCGCCGAGGAGTCGGGCGCTTCGGCCACGACGATCGCCGAGCTGGTCAAAGAGATCCAGCAGGAGATCGCCCGCGTTGTCGACCTCGTCCAGCAGGCCGCCGGGCTCGCCGACCAGGGCGTCGAGAGCTCCGAGCTCGCGCAGCAGGCGTTCGGCGAGATCGGGGACGCGATCGCGGCTATCTCGGACAGCGTCGACGGCATGGCTGAGACGACGACCGAGATCGCCACCGTCGCCGAGGAGTCCTCCGCGTCCGCGCAGGAGATGTCCTCCTCGACGCAGGAGACGAGCGCGCAGTCGCATGAGCTGAGCGCCTCGCTCGCCGACCTCGCCACGACCGCCGATCGCCTGCTCGAGGCCTCCCAGCAGTTCTCGCTGACCGACTAGCGGCGCTGGGCGCGCGCTCGCCCGTCCGGTACCTCGCGGTGGATGCGCGACTCGCCAATCGCCGGCCTTTCGCAGCGGGTGCGCGACTCCCAAACCCCGTCCTCTCGCGGCGGGTGCGCAACTCGCCAAACCCCGTCCTCTCGCTCGACCATGGCGACATAAGCGCCTGGAGGGCGCTTATGTGCGCAAGGCCCGCGGGGGCTGGGGACTGTGGCGAGTTATGCACCGTCCGCCGGCAGTCCCGCCGCCGCCCGGGGATCCCGCCGCCGCCCGGGGACCCCGCCACGACCCCGCCGCCGCCCGGCGACCCCGCCACCCGCCGCCCGGCGACCCCGCCGCCACCGCCGGCGACCCCGCCACCGCCCGGCGACTACATCAACCCGCTGAGCGAATTCGCAGCGTGCGCCGCCAGATCGAACAGCGGCGACGGGAAGATCCCGAACGCGATCGTCGCCGCGGCGAACGCCACCGCCACCGCCACGCACTCCG
>Ga0335072_10010990_pt1 | contig 12986 bp, 9 predicted proteins | sample Lox_Sample_21_FD_206725 | JGI IMG/M metagenome (GOLD analysis project Ga0335072, IMG submission 206725) | Soil microbial communities from Loxahatchee National Wildlife Refuge, Florida, United States - Lox_Sample_2.1 | ecosystem: Environmental > Terrestrial > Soil > Wetlands | place: USA: Florida...
AGCCCGTCGTCGAGGTAGTACCACCAGTGTCCCTCGCGGCGCGCGCGGCCCATCACGGACGCGACACCGATCACGGACGGCCCCACGATGTAACGGCCTGGCTCGGCAATCACCCGCACTCTCTTCGGGAGCTTCGCCAGCGCTTCGCGCAACGGCTCGCAGAAGCGGCCGATGTCCTGCACGGGCTGGGCGTAATCGATGGGGAATCCGCCGCCGATGTCGAGCGTATCCAGGGGTCCCAGCTTCGCCTTGCGCCCCGCCGACATCAGCTTCGCGCAGGCGACGATGGCTTCGACGTGTTTCGCGGAGTCGGCCGCCTGCGAGCCGACGTGGAACGACAGGCCGCGTACGGTGATGCCCAGCTCCGCCGCGAGACGCGCCACATCCAACGCGTCCTCCGGATCGCAGCCGAACTTGCGCGACAGATCGCACATCGCCCCGGGACTGCGGAAGGAGACGCGCAGCAGCAGCTCCGCCCGGTCGGCGAGCCGCTCGAACTTGCGCACCTCGTCGGGATTGTCGACCACGAAGGTGCGCACGCCGAAATCGAGCGCGTTGCGGATGTCCTGCGGGCGCTTGATCGGATGAGTGTGGATGCACCGCTCGGGAGTGACACCTAGGCGCCGTACGAGGTGCACTTCGCCGCTGGTCGCCAGGTCGAGGAATCCCCCTTCGCCCAGCACGGTGCGCACCACCGCCGCGTGCGGCATGGGCTTCAGCGCATAGTGCAGGTCGACCCCCGGGAGCGCCGCGCGCAGCTTCCGGTACTGCACCCGCACCCGCTCACAATCGAGGATGATGAGCGGCGAGCCGAACTGCTGCACGAGCCGGCGGACCTCCGCCGGCTGGAAGGGATCGATGAATCGGGGTCGGCGTGTCACAAATGGCTTACGGCAGGACCGCCATCGTACCGCTGTCGTCGTTCTCGCTGACGCTCGACGCCGCACGCAGCAACCTGTCGCGGATGGCGGTCCAGCGCTCGCCCTCCGGCACATCCTGGACCAGGATCTGCTGACAGCCCGCCTTGTCGAGCGTACGCAGGTTGGTATAGAGGTCGTGACCGTACTGCTCCGGACGCCGGCCCGCGTTGATCCAGGTGACGTACTTATGCGCCTTGAGCGGCAGCCGCTGCGCCAGCACCGCCACGCGCCGCCCGCCCTCTGACAGGACCGCAGCGCGCGCGTCGACCTCGCCGGACGGCACGATTGTCATCGGCGTCGTCGGCGCGTAGTGCGTGGAGCTTCCGCCGGGAACACGCGGTGACTCGACGTCCGCGCCGATCAGCAGCTCCCCGATGACCTGGCGGATCTGCGGCGCCGTAATGGCACCGGGGCGCAGGAGCCGCACGCTCTGTCCCTGGAAGGCGATGATGGTCGACTCCAGCCCGATCTGACACTCCCCGCCGTCGAGGATCACCTTCACCTGCTCGCCGAGCTCCTCGCGCACGTGCTCGGCGCGAGTGGGCGAGAGCCTGCCGTATCGGTTGGCAGAGGGTGCCGCGATGCCCCCGCCGAATGCCGTCAGGAGCTGCTGTGCCATGGGGTGCGAGGGGACGCGAATGGCAACGGTGTCCTGCCCGCCCGTCACCACGTCATGAACGTTGGGGGCGCGAGCCATCACCATGGTGAGCGGTCCGGGCCAGAAGCGCTCCGCGAGCTGCATGGCCGTCTCCGGCACCTCCCTCACCCACCGCGGCAGGAACCGCGGGCTGTCGAGATGCACGATGACCGGATGATGGCTCGGCCGGCCCTTTGCCTCGAAGATCTTGCGGACGGCCGCGGGGTTCTGGGCGTTCGCGCCCAGGCCGTAGACCGTCTCGGTCGGAAAAGCCACGAGCTCGCCGTCGCGCAGCGCCTGCACGGCGGTCTCGATCTCGACCTGGGTAGCTCTGACCACTCGAACCATGATGATGCGGATTCTATTATGAAGCGCTGGATCGGGGCATCCTGCCCCGCCCAGCACTGCTTCGAGCAAAAAGCGTGGTTTTTGCTCGAAGCTCCGCCACCTGCGGCGGCGGGGCACCTCCGTGTGCCTGGGAAACGGGACCGTGCATCGTGATTTCGGCCGCCGGTCATTCCAACTGTTGTGCTTTGGCGACAGCCGGACTCAGTCGAGCGAGTGCCGGGTCCAGCCGTCGGCCGTCCGCAGAAGCTCATAGGCGGGCCAATAGTGCTTGTCGAGCTTCAGGGTGATCACATCCGGCGCATTGTTCCAGGTGATGGTGGTCAGTCTCACCGAAGAGCGGTCGGCCCGGCCGGCAACTGCCTTGATGAAAGCGTCGAGATCAGGCGTCGGCTGCCCGTCTACCTGCACGATGCGTCGTCCCGGGTAGAGTCCATAGCGCGCAGAAGGCGATCCGTATGCGAAGTAGTCCACATAAACGCCCACGGGCGGAATGCCCCGCTGGGCACGCATCGCCTGGAACGGAGCCTGCAGCGTTGCGCCGGCCCATTCCACGACTCTGTCGAGACCCGCCCCGGAGAGCGCCACCGTCGGCACCGTGAGCGTCTGCTCGCCGCCGCCTCTCCACACCGTCACCTGCACCTCGGGGCGATTCTCGGTCGCGTGCTCGACCTCGCGGAACTCGGTGACGACCTTGCCGTCGAGCGCCAGCAGGAGGTCGCCCGGCTGCAGGAGCGAGGACGCCGGCGAGCCGCCCACCGTTCGTATCACGGTGAGCACCTGCCGCTCCGTGGGGCTGTGGGCGGCGAGCTTCCCGGTCCACTCCGGCGAGAGGCCCATCTGGTGTGCGCTGGCCAGCGGCTCGGGATCGAGCTCGACATCGAGAGAATGCAACGGGCGGCCGCTGCGCACGCGATCGACCATGTCCGCCACGACATCGATCGGTACGCCGCGCAGCGCCTGCGCGATGCCGCTGTCGTTGTCATACGCAAAGCTCGACCACGTTCCCAGCACGTTGCCGGACGCATCGGTGAGCACGCCGTCGAATTCGCTCGGCGGGTTCACCAGGCCGATGGTCTCGATGTTGGTATCGCGGAAGCGCATGGTGCGCGACAGCGGCAGGGCCAGCGGGTCGATGCTGGCGATTTCCGTGGCCCGGGAATGCATCTGGCTGTCGTCGCCGAGCCCCACCACCCAGATCGGCTGGCCGGGAACGAGCTTCTGCGGCTTCAGAGTCGCGGCCTTCACCGGCGTCGTACCGATGAGCCTCGGGTCGTAGGCGACGATCGCGAAATTGTGCACCGGATCGACGTAGACGACCCGTCCGGGCACCTGCACCGTGCCCGCGAAAGTCACCGTGACATCGCCGATCGAGACCGGCACCGTGTCCCGGTCGACCACGACCAGGCCGCGCTGCGCGTCCACGACGAGTCCGGTGCCGTGGTAGAAGTGCTCGGTCACGCCCGAGATCGAATACGGCATGTTGAAAGTCACCGTCGCCAGCGAGGGGGCGAGAGCGGTCAGCCGCGGGTCCTGGTAGCGGGGGAAGCGGGTGGAGCTCACCGGATCGGGCTTGGGCCGCGGCCCGGGCCCGATCGGGGTACAGGGCCAGGTGCCGAGCTCGTCGTCGCGCACGCAATGTTCCGCCGGGTACCACAGCCGGTCCATGCGGAAGGAGCCGAGCTCGCTGCTGTTGGGATCATCGACCGTCGTGAAGCGCACGTTGGCGTAATCGCCGTCGCCGAGGCTGTCGATCGCCCGGCGGAAATCCTCGAGATCGTCGATCGGCGTGGAGTTGACCTGACTGATCACCGCACCGCGCGGTATGCCCGCGGCGCCGAACACGTAGCCCGGATTGGCGACGAACACGCCGCGCGGCGGCACGTTGAGCTGGCGCGCCTCCTCGTAGGAGAGAGTGTTGACCACCGCATCGCCGAACTGCACGTAGCTGCTCGGTGAGATGGCGGTCAGGTCGCCAACGGCCACCGTCACCGCCACCGGCCTGCCGCCGCGCTCGACATCCAGCCGGATCTGCCGCCCCACCGAGGAGTCGACCGTCTGCTCGAGCGGATCGAACGTGGTCACGTAACGGCCGTTGACCCGCAGCAGGATGTCGCCCGGCTGCAGCGCGAGCGCGCTCGGCGTGCCCGGCAGCACGCTCGCCACGACCAGCATGCCGGTGCGCTGCGGGAACTGCTTGCGCACGGCAGACTCGACGTCGAGCGGCAGACCCAGGCGCTCCAACTCATCGTAGGGCGTGTAATTGAATACCGTGTAGAGCGTGCCGCGGGTGACGGGCTTGCCTTCCTGAATCAGCTTGAGCGCGCGCTGCACGCGCTCGAGCGGCAGGTAGAAGCTGGATGCCGAGTTGTCGGCGCCGCCGGCGTTGAGCGCGACGACCCGGCCGCGGATATCGATCACGGGTGATCCGGATGAGCCGCCGGAAGTTCCCGAGGCCGCCTGCAGATAGAAGGTATTGAAGTCGTTGTACTTGCCGAAGCCGTAGTCCGGCGCCTCGCGGTCGAGGCGCGCGAGCGTGCCGGCCAGGATCGACAGCTGCTCGCCGGCGTTGTTGCCCACCACCCGGATCTCGCGGCCGACCTCGGCGCCCTGGGGATAGAGCTCGAGCGCCTTCGGTTGCAGGTAGTGCAGCTTCTTCGGATCGTAGCGGTAGAAGCCGAAGTCATGCACCGGATCACGGTAGATGGGATGGAGCTGCACCACCTCGCGGTCGAGGAACACCGCCTCGGCGGTGACCGGGCCCGGGGTCACGACGTGCCGGTTGGTGAGGATGATGCCGCGCCTGGCATCCACGACGAAGCCGGTCGCCTGCGCGGTCTCGTTCCAATCCGTGTCGAAGGAGCGGACCTCGTCGACGTTGATGGAAACGACGCTGTTCGCAATGCGCTCCAGGGTGGCGGCCCAGGTGGGGTTGGCCTCGACCGCCGCCGCCTGGCGGGCCAGATGCGCGCCTTGCGACAGGCCGCCCGGCGGCATGTGGGTCGGCCTGCCCGGCTGCGTCGGACCGCTCGGAGGCGGCGGGGAGCTTTGCCCGGCGGCGACGCTCAGGGGCGCGCAGGCGGCGAGCAGGAGAACGCTAAGGCATCGGGGGAATCGCATGGGCTCCGGCCGGCTTCCACGTGAGATCCAGTTGCTTGGCCGCCCGCACGTCATCCAGGCGCCGTACCGGCATGGTATGCGGAGCGCCGGTGACGCGCTCGGGTTCTTGCACGGCCTCGGCGAGGATCTCGCCCATGGCGGCGATGAAGGCATCGAGCGCCGCCTTGCTCTCGGTCTCCGTCGGCTCGATGAGCAGACACTCCGGCACCAGCAACGGGAAATAGGTGGTCGGCGCGTGCATGCCGTGATCCAGCAGCCGCTTGGCGAAATCCATGGCCGTGACGCCGAGCTCCTTCGCCTGCCGCTTGAGCGTGATGATGAGCTCGTGACTGGCGCGGCGGTCCGGGTAAGCCGCATCGAAGCCCGCGCGGGTGAGCTGCGCAAGGAGATAGTTGGCGTTGAGCGTGGCGTATTCGCTGACCTTGGCCATGCCCTCGCGGCCGAGCATGCGCATGTAGATGTAGGCCCGCAGGAGCACGCCGGCGTTGCCCATGAACGCCGACAGCCGGCCGATCGACTGCGGCAGGTCCCGCTCCGTCAGCCAGCAATAGCGCTCGCCGCGGCGCGCGACGACCGGCACCGGGAGGAAGGGCGCCAGCCGGGCGCTGACTCCGACCGGACCGGCGCCGGGGCCGCCGCCGCCGTGCGGCGTCGAGAAGGTCTTGTGCAGATTGACGTGGATGACGTCGAAGCCCATGTCGCCCGGGCGCACCTTGCCGAGGATGGCGTTGAGATTCGCGCCGTCGTAGTAAAGGAGGCCGCCGGCGGCATGCACCGTGCGCGCCACCTCCTCGATCCTCCGCTCGAAGACGCCCAGCGTGGACGGGTTGGTGAGCATGATGCCCGCGGTCTTCGGACCCACGGCGGCTTTGAGCGCCTCGAGGTCGACATCGCCTTGCGCGTTGACCGGCACCTCGCGCACCACGCAGCCGCACATGGTGGCGGTGGCGGGGTTGGTGCCGTGGGCCGTACCCGGGACGATGATCTCGTTGCGCTCCAGGTCACCGCGCGCACGGTGATAGGCACGAATCATGGCGACGCCCGCGAACTCGCCCTGCGCGCCGGCCATGGGACTCAGGGCCACGGCCTGCATCCCGGTCACCGCCTTCAGCATCTCCTGCAGCTCGTACATGCAGGCGAGGAAGCCCTGGCCCGCGCTCTCCGGCGACAGCGGATGGCGCGCCAGGAACTCCGGCAGCATGGCGTACTGATTGCAGGCCTTCGGGTTGTATTTCATCGTGCACGACCCGAGCGGGTAGAAATGCGTGTCGATGGAGAAGTTGAGCTGCGAGAGGCGGGTGAAGTGCCGCACCGTCTCGAGCTCGCTGACCTCGGGCAGGAGAGGCCGCGTGCTGCGCCGCAGATGCGCGGGCAGATCATCGCGCGCCGCCGCTCCAGGATCGCGCGGCCACTGGTCCTCGGCGCCGCGGCCGGGGACGGAGTATTCGAAAATCGGCTTTTCCAGTCGGGTGGACATGATGTTCGGGCCTCAGGCCGCGCGCGCTTCGCGCAGGCAGTCGGCGAGCGCGCTCGCATAGCGCTCGATGTCGGCGGATGTCTTGGTCTCGGTGGCGCAGACGAGCAGCGCGGGGCCGAGCTCGGGATAGTGCTCGGCGAGGTCCAGGCCGCCGTGGATCCCGTGCGCGGCGAGCTTCTCCAGCACCGCGGCAGGGGCGGCGGACCCGAGCGCGATGGCCTCCTCGTGGAAGGTCGGGCCGCGGAACAGGCGCCGCACGCCCGGCACCCGGGTCAGGGCCGCGACCAGCTCGCGCGTGCGCGCGTGCGAGGCGGCGGCGACCCGCTCCAGGCCCGCGGGGCCCATGAGCGAGAGATACACCGTGGCGGCGGTCACCAGCAGTCCCTGGTTGGTGCAGATGTTTGAAGTTGCCTTGGCGCGGCGGATGTGCTGCTCGCGGGCCTGCAGCGTCAGCGTGAAGCCCGGGCGGCCGCCGGCATCCGTCGTGCGCCCCACGATGCGTCCGGGCATCTGGCGCACGTGCTCCATGCGAGCGGTCATGAAGCCGAAGTAAGGGCCGCCCGAGGACAGCGGCACCCCCAGCGGCTGGCCCTCGCCGACCGCGATGTCCGCGCCCTTGTTGGCGCCGGGGGAGCCCCACTGGCCCGGCGGCTTCAGCAGCGCGAGCGAGGTGGGATTCACCACCGCGACCACCAGGATGTTGCGCGCGCGCGCCCAATCGCACAGCGCATCGACATCCTCCAGGCGGCCGAAGAAGTTGGGCTGTTGGATGACGAGCGCGGTGATGTCCTGGCCGTCGTAGCGCGCGAGCGCGCCCGCGGGAATGCAGCCCTCTTCCGTGCAGTAAGGCAGCTCCTCGAACACCAGGCCCTGATTGCCGGCCACGGCCGCGGCCGTGCGGCGGTAGTGGGGATTGACGGTCGTGGGGACGAGAATGCGCTGCGAGTGCGACTTGCGGTTGGCGCGTACCGCCATCAGGCACGCCTCGCCCATTGCGCTCGCGCCGTCGTAAAGCGAGGCGTTCGAGACTTCCAGCCCCGTGAGGCTCGCCACCATCGTCTGGTATTCGTACAGCAGCTGCAGCGTGCCCTGACTCGCCTCGGCCTGATAGGGCGTGTAGGCGCTGTAGAACTCGCCGCGGGTGGCGATCGCCCAGACGGCCGCCGGGATGTGATGCTCGTAGGCACCGGCGCCGATGAAGCAGAGCGGGCGGCCGTCGGCGCGCGCCCGCTCGGTCATCACGCGGCCGATCTCCATCTCGCTCGCGGCTTCCGGCACGCCGCTCAGGGCCGCGAGGCGCAGGTTGGCGGGGATCTCGTCGAAGAGCTGCTCGATGCTGTCGACGCCTATGGCCTCGAGCATGGAGCGGACATCCGCGTGCGTGTGCGGGATGAAGGCCATCAGCCGCCCTCCTCCGCGATCAGTTTCTCGTACTCCGCGGCACTCAGCAGCGCGGCGGCCGCGCCGCCGGCGGCCGGGCGCACTCGCATCAGCCAGCCCTTGCCGTAGGCGTCGGAGTTGATCGCCTCCGGCTCGGAGGCCAACGCCGCGTTGCCGGCGGTCACCTCGCCCGCGACGGGGGAATAGACGTCGGAAGCGGCCTTGACGGACTCCACGACCGCGAACGGCTCGCCGGCCGAGAGCTTGCGCCCCGCTTCCGGTACTTCCGCGAACACCAGATCGCCCAGGGCATGCTGGGCGTGATCGGTGATGCCGATCTCCAGCGTCCCGTCGGGCAGGGTCCGCAGCCACTCGTGGGTCTTCGTGTACTTGAGGTCGGAAGGAACGTTGCTCATGCGGCGCTCCGGGGTTGGAACTTGGAGGATGGATCGGGATGAAGGTTCGGAATCGGCGGCGGCGCGCTCAACCGAGCAACGCCTTGCCGTGACGGACGAACGGCGGCCGCACGATGCGCGCATCCTGCGGCTTGCCGCGAATATCGACCTGCACGGCGCCGGCCGCGGCGGCCGGTACGCGGGCGAGCGCGATCGAGCGCTCCAGAGTGGGAGAAAAGGTTCCGCTGGTGATCTCGCCTTCGCCGGCGTCGGGCACGAGAACCTTCTGATGCGAGCGCAGGACGCCGCGGCCTTCGAGCAGCAGGCCGACGAGCTTGCGCCCCGGCCCGCGGGCGCGAATGGCTTCGAGCGCCTCGCGGCCGATGAAGGTCCGCTCCCGCGGCTCCAGCGCCACCGTCCAGGCGAGGCCGGATTCCAATGGATTCGTGCGCTCGTCCATGTCGTTGCCGTAGAGGCTCATGCCGGCCTCCAGGCGCAGGGTGTCGCGTGCGCCCAGCCCGCAGGAGACGACGCCTGCGGAATTCAACGCCTTCCAGGCTCGCTCCGCGTCAGCCGCGGGCAACATGATCTCGAAGCCGTCCTCGCCCGTATAACCGGTGCGCGCGATGAACCAACCGTCGATCTCGCGTCCGAAGAAAGGCTCGAGAGCCAGCGCGCCCGCGGCACCGGCGGGTGACAGCAGGCCGGCAGCCTTGGCGCGAGCGTCGGGACCCTGCACGGCCAGCATGGCGAGGTCGGTACGCTCGCGGACCTCGACCGCGAAGTCCGCCGCATGCCGGCGTATCCACGCGAGGTCCTTGTCGCGTGTGCCCGCATTGACGACCGCGCGGAACCAGGAGTCGCCGAGAAAATAGACGATGAGATCGTCGATGACGCCGCCCGTCTCATTGAGCATGCAGCTGTAGAGCGCCTTGCCCGGCGACTTCAGCTTGCCGACGTCGTTGGCGAGGAGTCTCTGCAGGAACGGCCGCACGCGCGCACCCGTGAGGTCGGCGATGCACATGTGTGAGACGTCGAAGACGCCGGCCGCGCGGCGCACGGCATGGTGCTCCGCGATCTGGGAGCCGTACTGCAGCGGCATGTCCCAGCCGCCAAAGTCGACCATCCTGGCGCCGAGCTTCTGGTGCAGGTCGAATAACGGGGTGTGTCGTGTCACGGTCGCTCCGGAATCCATGAAAACGGCAGGCGCACTGAGCCCCTGCCGCCCTCTGTCCGGTGACCTGAGAGATCGGGCGCCGGGCGCCGCTCCCCTTCGGTGGGTGGCCGCCGAGGCGCCACCACTCTCCAGAGCCCCCGCGATCTGCCGTTCGTGTGCCTGAGCGTTTCCGGGCGGAGCTTGCGCCTTCGGCGTTCCGGCGGTGGCCGGACTCTCTCCGGACAGACCGATTATGGGGTGCGCGCATCATACCATGTAAAATCTCCGGTCCCAGCCGCCACTGAGCCGACCATGTCCTCCATCCCTCGTCGCAATTCGGTCCCCGTGTTCATCGGCCCCGTCCGGGTGGGTGGGACGGCGCCGATTGTCGTGCAGTCCATGACGAATACCGATACGGCGGACGTGGAGGGCACCGTGCAGCAGGTGAAGTCTCTCGCCCGCGCCGGGTCGGAGCTGGTCCGCATTACGGTGAATAGCGCGGAAGCCGCGGAAGCCGTACCGCACATCCGCAACCGGCTGGATCAGCTCGGAGTGACGGTGCCGCTGATCGGCGACTTCCACTTCAACGGCCACAAGCTTCTGCGCGAGCATCCGGCCTGCGCGGAGGCGCTCGGCAAGTACCGCATCAACCCCGGCAATGTCGGCCGCGGCAGCAAGCGCGATCCGCAGTTCGCGGAGATGATCGAGACGGCGTGCCGTTACGGCAAGCCGGTACGGATCGGCGTCAACTGGGGCAGCCTCGACCAGGATCTGCTCACCCGCCTGATGGATGAGAACTCCTCGCGCGCGGAGCCCCTGAGCGCACAGCAGATCATGCGCAATGCGGTAGTACTGTCGGCGCTGGAGAGCGGACGCCGCGCGGAGGAGCTCGGCATGGCTCACGACCGGATCATTCTCTCGGCCAAGGTGAGCGGCGTGCAGGATCTGATTGCGATCTACCGCGACCTCGGCGGCCGCTGCGATTACCCGCTGCATCTCGGGCTGACGGAAGCCGGCATGGGATCGAAAGGGATCGTCGCCTCGACCGCGGGCATGTCGGTGCTGCTGCAGGAAGGGATCGGCGACACCATCCGCGTCTCCCTCACGCCGGAGCCGGGCGGCGACCGGGCGCAGGAGGTGATCGTGGCGCAGGAGATCCTGCAGACCATGGGGCTGCGGTCGTTCCTGCCGCTCGTGACCGCCTGCCCGGGCTGCGGCCGTACCACGAGCACGGTGTTCCAGGAGCTCGCCCAGCGCATCCAGTCGCATATTCGTCATCGCATGCCGGAGTGGCGTCGGGAATACGATGGTGTCGAGGACATGACGGTGGCCGTGATGGGATGCGTCGTCAATGGGCCGGGGGAGAGCAAGCACGCCAACATCGGGATCAGCTTGCCGGGGACGGGGGAACGGCCTGTGGCACCTGTTTATGAGGATGGAGAAAAGACGGTCACTTTGAAGGGCGACCGTATTGCCGAGGAGTTCCAGGAATTGCTGGAGCGGTACGTGGCCCGGAGTTTCACCAGGAAGACTGCCATCACCGGCGCCGCTGTGGCTTGAACGACCGCACCGCAAAATGACCCTGGATAGGAGAACGTTATGAGCGAGCTGGCTGCCAAGCATTGCGTGCCTTGCGAGGGTGGGGTTACGCCTTACTCGCACGAGCAGGCGCAGCGACTCATGAAGAATCTGCATGGGGATTGGGTTCTGTCCACGGAAGGGCCTTATCTGCGGCGGGAGTTCAAGTTCAAGGACTTCTATCGGACGATGAGCTTCGTCAACGCGATCGCGCACATCGCGAACACGGAGGATCATCATCCGGACCTCGAGGTGGGATACAACTATTGCCGCGTGCAGTACACCACGCACGCGATCAAGGGATTGTGCGAGAACGACTTCATCTGTGCGTCGAAGATCGACGCGCTTCCGCTCAGCTGAGGGACGGAGGCTGAGCGGACGGGGACTGGCGAGCGATCCGGGGGAGCTCGCCGTCCAGGCCCAGGGCGCGGGTGATGAAGAAGCGCTTGACCTCATCCGAGCGGTTCACCAGCGCCAGGCCCCGCTGCGCGAGGCGCGAGAGCGGGCCGACGCCGTGGGCGAGGTAGCGGTTGAAGCCGTCGATGGCGAACGCGATGGGCTCGATCTCGCTTTTGCGCCAGCGCTCGTAGCGGCGCAGGACGCGCTGAGCTCCAGGGTCCTCGCGCACGCGGAAAGCCGCGGCGATGAGCTCGCTGAGTGCACCGGCGTCCAACAGGCCGAGATTGACGCCCTGCCCGGCAAGCGGGTGTACGACGTGTGCGGCATCACCGATCAATGCACAGCGGTGCGCCGTGAAGCGGGGCGCGGTGAGCTTGCGCAGCGGGAACGACAGACGCTCCGTACGCAGCTTCACGGCGCCCAACACGGAATCGGATTGGAGCAGCAGCTCCTGCTCGAATTCACTCTGCGGCAGCGCGAGGAGCGGCGCGGCGGCGGAGTCGTCGGCGGACCAGACGACGGAGCTGCAGCCGTCGGCGAGAGGAAGGAAAGCGAGTGTGCCCGTACGCAGGAAGCGCTGCCACGCGGTGCGCTCGTGAGGAAGCTCCGTGCGTACGTTGGCCACTATTGCGGTCTGACGGTAGCTCGACGTTTCGGCGGAGAGGCCGATCGCCTCGCGCACCGAGGAGCGGGCGCCGTCAGCGCCAATGACCAGTCGGCACGTGATGGTGCCTGCGCTCGTCTCGAGCTCTACCTGGTGATCGTGAACACGGAGCTGCAGGAGCTCACCTGGGATGACATTGCCACCCGCGGCCTCGAACGCCGTGAGCGCCGCCGTCTGGATGAGGCGATTCTCCACGATGTACCCGAGGTTTGGTTCGCCTGCGAACGCAGCGTCGAATTCCAGCACGTCGGTGCTTCGCGGCTGCACGCTCTCATGCCATACGCGCATGCGCTCGTAGGGCTGCAGGCGTGACGACGGGATCGCCGACCAGGCGCCGATGGCCGTGAGGATGCGCTCGCTTGCGCGGGACAGTGCGGACACACGCGAATCGAGCGGAGCATCGGGCGAAGCAGCGGCGGGCCTGTTCGGCTCGAGGACTGCAACACGCAGAGGTTGGCGCGCATCCTTCGTGGCGATCTGCAGCAGTGCCGCGGCGCTGGCGCCGACGGGCCCTCCCCCGACGACGAGCACATCCCATGGCGCGCCCGATGCGGCCGTGCTCATTGGAGCGGCAGGCCGCGCGCCAGGCGAGGCGTGGGGCCGCCGAAGCCCAGGCTGACCCGCGCCAGCGCGCGCTTGGCGGGCGGGGAGAGATCGAACGCCAGCAGCCCGAGGTTGCGCAGCAGGCTGACACCCGGCATCCGGCTGCCGAAGAACCTCACCAGTCCGTCGGTGAAGCGCACGACGCCGCCGCGGTCCGCCGCGCGCCAGTCGGCGAACTTGCGCAACAGCTCCGCCGATCCCACATCACCCGTGGCGTCGGCGATCACTTCGGCGAGCAGCGCGGCATCGCGCAACCCCAGGTTGAATCCCTGGCCCGCGATCGGGTGCAGGGCCTGGGCGGCATTGCCGATG